>Ga0066871_100067_pt1 | contig 90227 bp, 81 predicted proteins | sample CeladaPassage60B_FD_62209 | JGI IMG/M metagenome (GOLD analysis project Ga0066871, IMG submission 62209) | Cellulose-adapted microbial communities from the Joint BioEnergy Institute, USA - Passage3 60B | ecosystem: Engineered > Bioreactor > Continuous culture > Unclassified | place: USA...
AGCGTGTGCCTATGGAAAAATGAGATTTTTTCTAGCTCCGCTCACAGAAAACCTTGCTGTTATGGGATTCTTGATTTTCTATATGCCCAAAAATGCCGATTTACTGTCGAACTCGGGTAAATATTAATATATCATTTAGCAATATCATTTTTCCAAAAAAAAAGGATTCCTTGTCAGGAACCCAAAGTGGGAAGAAAAGATTACTTTTTCAGTTCTGCCGGCACTTCGGGGCTGTGTAAAAATGCCGGGGAAGCTGCGCTTACCACCGATTTGGACACTGCCACCAATGCTTTTGATAGCATTTGAGCAAATTTCTTCAAATTGCCCACCTCCTTTCTAAAGGTAATATCAATGTAACGGATTGAACGAAGAAAATCATCGTAAGAATATCAGATTGAATTATAAAGTTGGAAGCAACGATACCGAACGAGATCATCTTTAGATAAGGATAAAAGCGCCGCGGAATATTGGATTGCCGTTCGATTCGGGATGGGGCAAACAACAAAACGAGAATGATGCTGATGCCGTTCAATATGATGGACCAATGCATTGGCAATGCCGAAACAGAAGCTACGACAACAATCAGGGTGGTACTTATTGTGCATAATATAGGCGACTTGAAATGAAATCCTCCCGAGAAAGCGCGCAAAACCATAAAAGCGATTATTCCATAAATAACGTCAAGCGTTTTCCCGAGCACCATGCCAACTGCTAAAGTACAAAACAAGGTCGAAAGGAAATTCAGACAAATGATTAGGCCATATTTTAGAACATCCACACTCGCAGTATGTTCAGGATCAATGGACTTAATATATGTTGCTATCCTTTGTGCAAACGCCTCAACCATTGTCCATTCGTTCCTTCCGCAATGAATAGTAGATCAAGCCAACGAGTATGATGAGTTGGATCACAGAAAGAAAAACAAACAAATGCATTTGATTTTGGCCATAAAAATAGAAAGAGGCACCCACAAACAAAACGCTCAACATAGATAGAAATAATATAGATAGAAATAATATTGAAACGTTAATCTGTGTGAATTTGACACGCGCAATACTCCCGGTAGGGATAAAAGTAAATCCCCAACCTTTGATGTGAAACAGAACACTAATGACGAACATAACAATTAATTGAACGGCAACTAACAATAATCCGTCAAAGTTGCTGTAACTCATCTTATCAATCGAAATTAGTCCCATACGACTCAAAACCAATACGATACAGGCTTGAACCGTACTGTAAGTCTGAAACCCGGTAACGCCCATGACTATCGAATAATACCAGTGAAGCCTGTAAAGCAAATAAATACAAATCACGAACAAAACCACTTGAACCAAAGTCGAATAATTCACAAGCCCGTTTTCCCTAAAATAATGCGAAATAAACGACAGTAACACGCAGATAAAAACCGTATGGGGAATAAACCCGCGGAAGCTAAACCGAAACACAGCAAACATGAGAACGATCATGCCGACATATTCCAACGACGAGAATAGCAAAAACCTCCACAGTTCCATCGCAATCCCCTTCACCGACGAAGTCGCCTTGTGCCAGAACATGTCCGGTCATTGTATGTAAGATTTCAGCAAATGCACTTTGAGTGAAGCTACGGTCACATATTTGCTGTTCTTGTCCGGTTGGCCTGTGAAATACACAATCCTCCGATTCTTGTCAAATTTTTTCACTTTCCGCATATTGACCAAGTATGGCCTGTCCAACTTTTCGTATGAAAGCCCTTTCAGGTGCTGTTCGAACTCCTGCAAGCTGGTCACCTGGTAGTAGCTGTCGTTCTCCGTATGATACACGAGCCTGGAACCTTCGTAGCATATATACAAAACATCGGACAACTCGATGGTAATCAACTGTGAAGTTCCGTCTTCCAGCATCTTGATGACCGTGATGGGGTACATGAAACCTCACTCCTGATTGTAATAAACTGAATTCAAGGAAGGTTACATGAGAAAATCCTCCAACCGGGTTCCATATTACCGCATCAAGCCAAGAGAGAAGAGAAGCGGGAAAATAGGCGAGGAATGATGCAAAATCCACATCGGTGTCGAAGCTGCAAAGATTTCATCAACGGGTTTGATATTTCTTGTAATTCTACAAAACTTGGAAAATTCCTTCTTTTGTTATGGAATTTTTTCAGTTCAGGGCAAATCGTCCCAAACTTCCTGCACCAATCAGGGAAGGTGTCGCAATCCGCCGCGTCTGCGGCGCAATTGGCGAAACGTGCGGAATCCCGCGGGTTCACCCGCGGGATTCGCGCAACGCCTCCAGGCCCAATGCGAGCGCGCCGCGCAATCCGGCATCGTCTCCCAGTCCCGGCGGAACGATGTATTGATCAATGGACGCAAGCACATGTTCCGACTGCACATAACCGTTCAACAATCGCTTCACCTTGGCGCGAACGAGCGGAAACAGCTGCGGCTGATGCATCACGCCGCCGCCCAGGATGATTTTTTTCGGCGACAGCATCAGGATCGCCGTCGCCACCGCCTGGGCGAGGTAGTGCGCCTCCAGTTCCCAGGCCGGATGGTCCGCGGGCAGATCCGCCCCCTTCACCTGCCAGCGCTTCTCGATCGCCGGTCCCGAGGCCATTCCTTCCAGGCAGTCGCCATGATACGGACATACGCCCTCGAACCGGTCGTCGGGATGCCGCTTCACCGGAATATGGCCCGCCTCCGGGTGCACCAGCCCGTGCACGAGCCGGCCCTCCGCATAAACTCCCGCGCCGATGCCGGTGCCGATCGTAAAATACACGCAGCTGTCCAGCCCTTTCGCCGCTCCCCAGCGAGCTTCCCCGAACGCGGCCGCGTTCACGTCCGTATCCCAACCGAACGGCACGGAAAATTCCTTTTTCATGGCGCCGAGCACATCGTATCCGGACCAGCCCGGTTTCGGCGTCGTCGTCACGTGTCCGTACAGGGGGCTGCTGCGGTCCAAATTGACCGGCCCGAACGAACCGATGCCGATCGCGTCCACCTGATGCCCCCGAAAATACTCTATCGCCCTGCCGATCGTGCGATCGGGCTCCTCCGTAGGAAACCGGATACGGTCCAGGATGTTCCCTTCACCGTCCCCGATGCCGCAAACAAATTTCGTGCCTCCCGCCTCAATCGCTCCAATCCGCATTCCCGGATTCCCTCCATCTCCCAATATATCGTTGCGTTCCGGCATTATTTTACCATAACCCGCCTTCATTCACCGACATGTTTTTTGGCTTTCCAATGCCGGTAAAACGCAACTCCGAGTTCCACAAACCACACCAGGATCATGAGGAAGAACACGATGATTTCCGGCAGCTGCATCACGTGGCTTTCCAGAATCATCACTTTTGCCAGCGATTGTTTTAGAGTAAACCCCATCAACAGGTCGATGCCGATCACCAGCCCCATCAGCAGGACACCGTAAAGCAGGAAGGCGAGCACCGGTTTCCAAACGTCCACACCCATCGTACCTCCTTGCCGTTTTACAACCCTCGTCCTTCGCATCCGTCTTCCCGCCGAAATCACCGGCTCGCCGGCATGGATGCTCACCGCGTGCGGCCGATCCCCCCGCTCGCCGACATGGATGTTTACCGCGTGCGGCGGAAACCTCCGGCTCGTTTTCGCGGATGCGAACCGCATGTTGTCCATAGTATCCGCCTTCCAGCGGAAACCCATTCAGGCCGCATAATGCCTGTATCGGCTGCGCATAATGTCCGTATACCTGATGCATTGCGGAGGAATATCATGCGGCTCGGAAAGGGTTTCAAAAAAGTCGGGGAATTCAACAAAAACAAACGCCTCGGAAAAAAGTCCGGTCGCAAACAAGCCGACAGTTCGTCCACCGAGTATGACGGCGACATGCGAAACGTCTCCCGGGCACCGCTGCGGGACTCGCTGAAGGCGAACATCGAGCACGTGCGCCGCACGACCGGCGGCAGCCCGGATGTCGTCGTGAGGAAATTCGTCGTCGGACGCAACCCCGGCGTCGAAGCCGCCGCTTTGTTTGTCGACGGACTGGTCGATGACAAAAACGTGTACGATTTTGTGTTGGAACCGTTGCTGCAATCGAACATTCCGCCCCAAAAGTCAGGAAAAGATTTGCTGGATTTCATTGAAAACAGCCTCGTGGCGGTCAGCGGCGTCGAGCGGGTATCGGACTGGAGCGAGTTTTTTTCCGGTTTGATGGAAGGCTCGACCATGCTGATGCTCGATGGCGTTTCGCTTGCGCTGAAAACGGGCACCCAGGGGGGGCAATTCCGCTCCATCGAAGAGCCGACCAGCCAGCTTGCGGTTCGCGGTCCGCGCGAGGGTTTTACCGAATCGCTGCGCATGAACACGGCGATGGTGCGCCGGTACATCCGAAATCCGTATTTGTGGCAGGAGTCGATGGTGATCGGCGAAGCGACGCAAACCCGCGTGTCCGTCATGTATATTCAGGGCATCGCCAACGACAAAGTGGTCGAAGAAGTGCGCCGCCGGCTGAAACGGATCAAAGCGGACAGCATTCTCGAGTCGGGCTACATCGAGCAGTTCATCGAAGACAAGACGTTCACCTTGTTCCCGACCGTGTACCACACGGAACGGCCGGACATCGTGGCGGCGAACCTGCTGGAGGGACGGATCGCCATATTCGTCGACGGCACGCCGTTTGTCCTGGTCGTGCCGGCGCTGTTTATTCAATTTTTCCACGCGGTGGAAGACTACTACTACCGTTTCGATATCGCCAGCGCGCTCCGCTTCCTGCGCGTGCTGATTTTCTTTTTGTCGCTGGTGGCTCCTTCGGCGTACGTCGCCGCCACGACGTTTCATCAGGAGATGATCCCGTCCGCGCTGGTGCTATCGCTGGCGGCACAGCGCGAAGCCGTGCCGTTTCCGGCTTTTATCGAAGTGCTGGTCATGGAAATCGCGTTTGAAATTTTGCGCGAAGCGGGAGTGCGGCTGCCGCGGCAAATCGGCCAGGCGATCTCCATCGTCGGCGCGCTGGTCATCGGACAGGCCGCGGTGGAGGCGGGATTCGTCTCCACCTCCACCGTCATCGTCGTGTCGATCACGGCGATCGCCAGCTTCGCGACGCCGACGGTGGCGATCGCCACTTCGGCGCGCATTATCCGCTTTGTGTTTATCGTCATCTCGTCCATGTTCGGCTTTTACGGCCTCGTGATCGGTTTGCTGTTCATGACGCTGCATCTGTGCAGTTTGCGGTCGTTCGGCGTGCCTTACATGTCTCCGCTCGCGCCGATGATTCCGTCCAACGCGGGCGATACGATTCTCCGCAAACCGATCTGGGCGTGGAAAGAGCGTCCTCGCCTGATCAGCCAAAACAACATCATCCGCCAGGAACCGTACCAGCGCCCGATGCCTCCGCACCGTACCGGAGACACTCCCCCTGCAGATACCGGGGACAAATCTCCTGCAAACACCGGGGGCACTCCCCCTACAAAGACAATGGAAAAAACTCCTGCAAGTTCCGGAGACGACAAAGGAGAGAACGGCGAATGATCGGGAAGTGGAGGCGTTTGGTCGTTGTCCTGATCTGTACGGCGGTGCTGCCGGGCTGCTGGAGTCAAAACGAATTGAACGATCTGGCGCTCGTGTTCGCCATCGGGCTGGATTTGACGGAAAAGGGAGAATATGAGATGTCGGTCCAGGTCGTCAACCCGGGCAACGTCGCCGGCGCGACGCAGCGCGGCGGCGGCGCGGGAGGCGTGCCGTACACGGTCATCTCGGCCACGGGCGACAGCCCGATGGAAGCGAATTTGAAAATGTCGCTGAAGTTGTCGCGCATCCTTTACTACGGTCACGCCAACCTGGTGGTGATCGGTGAATCTTTGGCCCGCAAAGGCGTCGCCCATGCGCTGGATGCGCTGGAACGCAACAGCGAGTTCCGCACGACGAGCAGGGTCGTTATCGCCCGCGGGCAGTCGGCGAAAGAAACGCTGAAAGTGCTGACGCCGATCGCCAAAGTGTCCTCCAACCAGATTCAAAGTATGCTGTCTCACTCCCAGACTTTGTGGGGCCATACGGTGGAAATCGACGTCTGGGAACTGTTTCATGACATTTACTCCACCGGAGTCAATTCGGTGGTCAGCGGGATCAATATCGTGGGCAACCGCGCAGACGGAGCGAAACAGACCAATGTCCAGTCGACGGAACCCGAAGCGCGTCTCGTATTGGACGGGCTGGGCGTGTTCAAACAAGGCAAGCTGGACTATTGGATTCCCACCAACGGGACGCGCGGCGTACTGTGGATCATGAACAAAGTGCGGCAGACGAATATCACGGTCGCCTGGCAGGGAAAGCCCGAAGCGATCGGGTATCATATCGTGCGAACCAATGTTTCCGTGCGTCCGCACATGAAGAACGGAAAACCGTCCATCAAGATTCGGGTGGAAGCGCTCGGAGATATCCTGGAGACGCTGGTCCCGGTCAACCTGGCCGATGCGGATCAGATCAACCGTATCGAAAAATTAATTGAACACAGCATCTGGAAAGAATTGACCGCCGCCGTTCGCAACATGAAGGAGAGAAAAACGGACGTGTTCGGTTTCGGCGAGCAATTCGAACGGAATTACCCCAAGGATTGGCGCAAACTGGAAGCGGACTGGTTTTCCGTTCATTTTCCGCAGCTTGATGTGTCGGTCGAAGTCAATGCGATCATCCGCACCGCCGGCTTGCGGATCAAACCGTTCAAAAGAACAGTGGAACTCGGAGGATAGGGCGGATGGAACAAACCAAAATCAATACGAGGCAGCTGTTTATCCTCGCCATCATGTTCGAACTCGGCAGCAGCGCCGTCATCCCCGTCGGTACGAGCGCGATGCAGGACGTATGGCTGGTGGTGCTGATCGGACTCGTGCTCGGCATGGCGCTGTTTCTCGTATACTACCGGCTCTCCCAGTACTACCCGGGCGATGTGCTGACCGCGTATACGGAACGCATCGTCGGCGTATGGCCCGGCCGGGTGCTGGCGGTGATTTACATTGTTTACTTTCTTTATTTGACGGCGCGGGTGCTGCGCAACTTCGGCGAGCTATTGCTCATGTTCGCCTACATGGAAACGCCGCTCATTATCCTCAACGCCATTATGATGCTGACGGTGATCTATGCGATCTATAAAGGCATCGAAGTCGTCGCGCGCACCGGCGAACTGTATATTATCGGACAGGCGCTGGCCACCGCGGCGGGTTTCGCGCTGGTGATCATGTCCGGCATCATGAATCTCAACCTGTTGAAACCGGTGCTGCAGGCCGGATGGGGCCAAATATGGAAAACCGCGGCGACGGAAACGACGTTTATTCCTTTCGGGGAAATGATCGTGTTCACCATGCTGTTCCCGCTGGTCAACCGCCCCGAGCGAACCGGACGGACGCTGCTCGCCGCGATGCTGATCAGCGGCTTGATCCTCGCCGCCATCACGACATTGAACGTGACGGTCCTCGGCGCGGAAACGGTCGCCCGCTCGGTGTTTCCGCTGCTCGACACCGTGCGCCGCATCGAGGTCGCCCGTTTTCTGGAACGTTTCGACGCGTTCTTCATGATCGTCCTGATCGTCGGCGGCTTCTTCAAGGCGTCCGTGTATTTTTACGCGGCGGTGGAGGGCACTGTGCGTCTGTTTCGCATGCGGAAGCAGCACCGTTTGGTGTATCCGCTCGGTCTTTTGGTGCTGATCATTTCGCTCGCAACCGCGAGCAATTTCGCGGAGCATCTCAAGGAAGGACTGCAAATTTCCACGATGTATTTGCATATTCCGCTGCAGGTCGTCGTGCCGATCGTCCTGCTCTGCATCGCGGCCTTTCGCCGCCGTAAAGCCGAAAGGAAGGACCATTCCGGCGACAAGTCCGACTCGTGATGCGGCCGCAAAACGGCAAATAAACCGCCTTGAACCCGGCGCGGCGGTTGCGTTACACTGTCCATATCGCAAGGCCGCCGGCGGCGAGCGGGCTCGTCCCCGCCGATGCGTCCGCGGTCTAATCCGGGCGGTGCGAGGTGCGCAAGATGAGCCGCATTCTCCTCATCGAGGACGACAAAACGATTGCGATGGGCATCGAATATTCCTTGCAGCAGGAAGGCTTCCGCATGGAAGTGTGCCACACCGTGAAGGAAGCCGAGGAGAAAATACGGGACGGCACTTTCGATCTCATCCTGCTGGACGTCGCGCTGCCCGACGGCAGCGGATTCGATCTGTTCCGGCGCATTCGCGGGCGCGGCGATACGCCCGTCATTTTTCTGACCGCCCATGACGACGAAGTCAACGTCGTCATGGCGCTCGACATGGGCGCCGACGATTACGTGTCGAAGCCGTTCCGCGTGCGCGAGCTCGTCTCCCGCATCAAGAGCGTGCTGCGCAGATACCGGCACGGACGCGGCGCCGCGGCGGAGATCACCCTGGGCGATCTCGTCATCCATCCGGCCGAGGCCAGGGTCACCAAACGCGGCGAGGACATTGCGCTGACGGCGCTGGAGTACAGGCTGCTCTTGATTCTCGCAACCCATGCGGGACAAGTGCTGACGCGCGATCAAATCCTGGCGTCGATCTGGGACGTCGCCGGCGACTTTGTCAACGACAATACCTTGACCGTGTACATCAAGCGGCTGCGCGAAAAAATCGAGGACGATCCGCAGCGTCCGCGCATCATCCGCACCGTGCGCGGCCTCGGATACAAGGCGGGTGGCGGTCTTGAAACTGATGCGCAATCCTGAAGTCGTCCGCTTCGCCGCGGGGCTGGCCGTTCTGCTCGCGGTTTTTGTCCTTGTCGCGCTGGGACTGGCCGACTTGGGCATGAAGGCGTTCCAACGGACGCTGGTGGAAAGCCAGGCGGCGGTCGTCGGCGCGGTCATCGACCGGTATCCCGACGCGGAGGCGGACATCGCCAGGCAAATCCGGCAAGCGGACGACGCGGCGATGCGGAAGGGACAAGCCTTGCTGGACCGGTACGGCATCGGCGCGGAGCAGCTCGCGTACGAAACGGATGCGCTCGGCAGACTGTACCGGATGAACGCGGCGCTTTACGCGTCTTTGGCGGCGGCGGTGTTCGCCGTGCTGGCGGCCGCCTTTTTCCGGTTTATTGCCCGCCGGTACCGCATCGTGCGCGGCATCGAAGCCTACGCCCGCGCCATCGCCGAAGGCGGGTCCTCGCTCGATATTCGCGACAACGACGAAGGCGAATTCAGCCGCATGAAAAACGAAATTTACAAAATTACGACCATGCTGCGGGAGCAGGCCGAACGGCTGGAGCGGGACCAGCGCAGCCTGGCGGCATCCATCGCCGACATTTCGCACCAGCTGAAAACGCCGCTGACCTCGCTGTCCGTCATGACCGATCTTTTGGAAGGCAATCCCGCCGCGGACAAACGGGCGGAGTTCGTGCAGCGGATTCGATCGCAGCTGCGGCGGATGGAATGGCTGGTGACGTCGCTCCTGAAACTCTCGAAGCTGGACACGGGCACGGCCGGGATGAAACGGGTACCCTACCGCGTCCGCACGGTCATCGACCGGGCGCTCGACACGCTCGCCATCCCTCTGGAACTCCGGTCGCAGCAGGTGACCGTGGAAGGCGACGACCGCGTCGAACTGACCGGGGATCCGGACTGGACGTGCGAGGCGCTGATCAACATTTTGAAAAACTGCGTCGAACACACGCCGGAACACGGCCGCATACACATCGCCTTCGAAGACAACCCGCTGTTCACCCGCATCACGATTACGGACAACGGCGCGGGGATCGACCGGGAAGATCTTCCGCATATTTTCCGGCGTTTCTACAAAGGAAAGAACGCGTCCGACGACAGCGTCGGCATCGGGCTGGCGATGTCCCATGCGATTATCAGCAAGCAGGGCGGCGACATTTCCGCGGAAAGCGAAAAGGGAAAAGGAACCCGGTTCATCATCACGTTTTACAAGCGGGTCATTTGAAAGCGGATCATGGAAAACTTGCAGGGCTGCAGGCGGGCTATGGACGTGTCCAATCCACCGTTGAAAATGACAAAATTGTCACCTGCTTCGTCACCGTTCCGTCACCTGCGGCGGTTAGGATGGAAGTATGGAACGCCGTGCCTCATCCGGCCGTCGCGGCGGAGCGGCCCGCCGGCCGGCGGCGCGGCTTTCGGCAACTTCCGAAAAGGAGCAGGTGAAGATGGACATTCTCAGAGTGGAAAACGTATCGAAAATATACGGCAAGGGAGAAACGCAGGTGAAGGCGCTGGACGGCGTCTCCTTTCGCGTGCGGAAAGGCGAATTTGTCGCCATCGTCGGCGCTTCGGGATCCGGGAAGTCGACGCTCTTGCACATTCTGGGCGGCGTGGACCGGCCGAGCTCGGGGAAGGTGTGGATCGACGACACCGATGTGTATGCGCTGAACGAAACGCAGCTGGCGATTTTCCGTCGCCGACAAATCGGACTCATTTACCAGTTTTACAATCTCATCCCGATTTTGAACGTGGAGGAAAACATCACGCTGCCGCTGTTGCTCGACAACCGCAAAGTCGATGCGGAGCGGCTCTCCGACATTCTTATCACGCTCGGCCTGATGCACCGGGTGCGCCATCTGCCGAATGAATTGTCCGGCGGCCAGCAGCAGCGCGTCTCCATCGGGCGCGCCTTGATCAACCGGCCCGCCCTGGTGCTGGCGGACGAGCCCACCGGCAACCTCGACAGCAAAAATTCCAAGGAAATCATCGATTTGTTGAAACTGTCCAACAAACAATACCACCAAACCTTGATCGTCATCACCCACGACCCGAACATCGCGCTGCAGGCCGACCGGATCATCACGCTGGAAGACGGCCGCATCGTCGGGGACGAGGTGGTCCGGCCATGAAGGTGCTGATGCAGCTGACGTTGCGCAACCTGAAACTGAACCGCAAGCGAACGATCGTGACGATCATCGGCATCATATTGTCGGGCGCGATGATCACCGGCGTCGCCACCCTGGTCGCCAGCTTTCAGGACATGATGATCCGCTCGACGGCTTCGACAGACGGAGCCTATCACGCCACCTTTTTCGGCGTCACCTATGAAAACAGCAAATATATCACCGCCCACGTCAGGACGAAGACGGCGATGTTGAGCCGGGATATGGGCTTTGCCCGCCTGGAAGGATCCGAAAACGAGCGAAAACCGTACCTGTTCGTCAAAAGCTTTGATGCCGAAGCGTTCAAGCATTACCCGGTCAGGCTGGCCGAAGGCCGGTTTCCGGCCAAGAAAGGCGAAATGGTCGTTTCCGCGAATGCCATCTACAACGGCGGAGCGGATATTCGCATCGGGGGCGTGTTGACGCTGGACGTCGGACGGCGTTTGGATCAGGGCGCCGAGCTCGACGATCGGGAAACGTTGAGGGAAACGGAGACGTTGGAACCGCTGTTCACGGAAACTTTCACGGTGACCGGCATCATCGAAAGGCCGCCTTTTGAATCCTACGCCTTGCCGGGTTACACCGCCATCGCCTATCTTGAGGAGAGCGCGCTTTCGCCCGACGATCGGGTCGACGTGTCCATCGTCGCCAAAAACGTCAGGAAGATTTTCGATTGGGTTCCCGAGATGGCGGAGGCCTCCCGAGCCGAAAAGTTCAGCTACAACGGCGAACTGCTGCGATGGATGGGCGTCACGAACAGCGCGCTGGCGGACAACGCCATCCAGTCCGTCGCCCTTATCGTGACGCTGCTTATCGTCGTCGGCTCGGTGACGGTCATTTACAACGCTTTCGCCATCTCGGTCAGCGAGCGCAAAAAACAGTTCGGCATGCTGTCGAGCGTCGGCGCGACCGCAAGGCAAATTCGCCGCATGGTGTTTTATGAAGCGTTCGTGCTCGCGCTGATCGGCATTCCGATCGGCATCCTGTCCGGCATCGGAGGCATCGGAATTACCCTGAACGCCGTCAATCGCCTGCTGTCGGGCATGTTCACGGAGGCGGAAGCGGGGTTCCGGCTCGTCGTACAGCCGCAAACGATATGGTTCTCCATCGGATTCATCGCGCTGACGATTTTGATTTCCGCGTGGATTCCCGCGATCCGGGCTTCCCGCGTGTCGCCGATGGAAGCGATCCGGCTCACTTCGGACATTCGCATCAAAGGCAAAAAACTGAAAACGTCGCGGCTGACCCGCCGCCTGTTCGGCATCGAAGGCGAGCTGGCGCTCAAAAACCTGAAGCGCCACCGCAAAAGGTACCGCGCGACCGTATTTTCCCTGTTCATCAGCATCGTGCTGTACGTGACGTTCTCTTCCTTCATGACCTTCGGTTTTTTCAGCAGCGATTTGTACTACAACGAAATCGACTTTGATGTCGTCGTGGAGAAGGGACAAATTCCGATTGAGAAACGGCTGGAGTTCTACGGACAAATCGCCGGTCTGGCGGAGGTGGAGCGGCACGCCGTCGTCCGCACCCTGAGCACCCGATGGGCCGGATTCGAACGCGAACGGTTCGGAGACTTTATCCGCGAACAGTTTCTCGAAGGCGGCGACGGGTCGTACGATGATATGTTCATCGATGGCGAAGGGCGGTTCAAATTGGACGTAAATCTCGTGTCCGTCGGCGACGAAGCGTTTGCGTCGTACACCGAAGCGTTGGGGCTCGATGCGGCGGAATACCGGGACACGGACCGGATGAAGGGCATCCTGGTCAATTGGAACCGGATTCGCTATCCGCTGCTTGCGGAATTTGCTCCTCTCCGTATCGAGACCGGAGAGCGAATGGAGCTATCCGACCGTCCATACACACCGGCACGCTTCACGTTGGAAATCGGCGCCGTCACCGACCGGCTGCCCTTTGCCGTGACACCGGGCGGCCTCGGGTATGTGAACGTCATCGTGTCGGACAACGTGTTTGATCAAATGTTTGCGCAGCTTGACGCGGAGACGAGGGAATTTGTCGATGGACCGCGCCTTTTCATGGCGGTGAAGGAAGGCACGGACCGCGCGGCGCTGGCGAAACAGATCGAGACGATGAATGCGGGAATGTATCCGGGATCGGATTTGATGGTGCAGGATGTCGAGGAAATGCGGAAGCAGATCGGCCGAACGAAGACGGTCATTTCCATCTTCCTGTACGGGTTCGTCATTTTGATCGCGCTGATCGGCGTCACCAACATTTTCAATACGATCAGCACCAACATCGCCCTGCGCCGGCGCGAATTCGCCATGCTGAAATCGGTCGGCCTCACGCCGGCCGGATTCAACCGGATGATCCGTTACGAAAGCTTGTTTTACGGCTTGAAGGCGCTGCTGTACGGGCTGCCGGTGAGCGTCGCGGCCAGCTGGCTCATGTACAGGTCGGTGAGCGATGTATTCTCCTTCGGGTTCACGCTGCCCTGGAGAGAAATCGCCATCTGCGTCGCGTCGGTATTCGTCGTCGTGTTCTGGACGATGATGCACGCCAGCGCCAAATTGAAAAGAGAAACGATCGTCGACGCGTTGAAAGAAGAAAATTTGTAAAGACGCCCCCCTCTCCGCCCCACCTTCCGATGCGGAGAATCCGCCCGTACCGGGCGCGAAAAGAGGCGCGGCCATGTTGGCCGCGCCTTCGGCTTACCTTGTGAGGCCGCACGCTTCCGCCAGCAGCTCCACCAAATGCACCGCGCGCATGCGCTCCGCAAGGCCCGCCCGGCGGATGCCGAGCCGCATTTGCAGCAGGCAGCCCGGATTCGTCGTGACGACGACCGCCGCCCCTGTAGCGCGCACCGATCGCATTTTCGCATCGAGAATGGACATGCTCTCCTCATGATGAACGATATTGTAAATGCCGGCGGACCCGCAGCACTGGTCGCGGTCTTCCATATCCGCCAGCCTCACGCCGGGGATGGAGCGAAGAAGGTCGAGCGGCGGCGCGGTCACTTTCTGCACATGCGTCATGTGGCACGACGGCTGATACGTCACCGTTACCCAGCGATCGGGGTCCCGCTTGAACGGCAGTTCAAGCTGCGCCAGAACGACGCTGATGTCCGCGCATTGGTCCGCGAACCGCCGCGCGCGCTCGCGCCACAGCGGCTCGTCGTCGAACAGGCGGGGATATTCCGCCAGCATCGCGCCGCAGCCGCCCGCATTGTGGACGACATAATCGATCCCCGACGCTTCCAGTCGTTCGAACGCTTCGATGTTGCGCATGGCCAGCCGCTTCGCGTCGCCGCGTTCGCCGGCGTGCGCGTGCAGGGCGCCGCAGCACGTTTCCCCGGGAACGCTCACCACCTCGCAGCCTGCCAGCGCGAGCAGCTCCATGCTCAGCCGATTCACTCGTTCGAACATCGCATCCATGACGCAGCCTGTGAAAAACGCAACGCGGAACCGCCGTTCGCCGCGCGGTTGGAACGTTTTGGGCCGGCGCGCCCGAGCGGCGGGGCTCGTCTGGCGCGGCAGCACCTCGGCGAATGCCGCCAGCGAAGCCGGCAGCAGTCGGGTCAATCGGAGGCTTTCGGCCGCTTTTTCCAACCCGCTTTTTTGATACACCCACAGCGTCCCGGCCAGCGAGTTCAGCAGCCGTTTGTGCGGAAACAGGCCGCGAAACGCGAGCTTTCGTCCCGCCCGCGCAAACGCGCCGGGGCGGCGGCGGGCGGCGATGGCCGTCCGCGCGGACTCCAGGATGCGGCCGTACCGCACGCCGCTAGGGCAGGCGGTTTCGCAGGCGCGGCAGCCCAAACACAAGTCCATGGCCTCCGCGAGCAGCGTCCAGTCGTTCATTTTGCCCTCCGCCGCCAGCCGGACCAGATGGATGCGGCCGCGCGGAGAGTGGGTTTCCTTGCCGAAGGCGGCATAGGTGGGACAGGCGGGCAGACAGTAGCCGCACTGCACGCAGCTCAACGTGTCCTCATACGCCAGTTCGCGCTGCAGTTCGGACCTTGCCCGGTCGGTATCCGCCGTCATATGCGCACCCCCGCCCCTGCATTTACCCGACGTCCGAACCGGTCGTCAGTCATCCGTCAACACCAGCCTTTGTCCCGGAGACGGAAACATTTTGCCCGGATTCATGATGCCGTTCGGGTCCCACGCTTGTTTGATCCGCCGCATCATGTCCAGCCCCGCTTCCCCGAGTTCCAGCGGCATGAACGGCGCTTTCATCGTGCCGATGCCGTGTTCGCCGGACAGCGTTCCGCCCAGTTCCAGCGCGAGCCGGAATATTTCTTTGACCGCCTGTTCCACGCGCTTCATTTCCGCGGCATCCCGCGAGTCCGCCATGATGTTCGGATGCAAATTCCCGTCGCCGGCGTGGCCGAAGATGACCATGTTCAAGCCGTACTTGTCGCGAATGTGCTCCAGACGGGCGAAAGCTTCCGGAATTTTGCTCTTCGGCACGCAGATGTCTTCGGCGATCTTGGTCGGCTTGATGCGCGCGATCGCCGGAGACACCAGTTGGCGCGCGCGCCACATTTCCCGCTGCTCCGCCTCGCTTTGCGCCGACCACACCGTGCGCGCCCCTGTCCGAACGCACACGTCATGCGCCACCGCCTTTTCGGCGGCGATCGCCGCGGGATGCCCGTCGAGCTCGATCAGCACGATCGCTTTCGCGTCCCGCGGCAGACCGCACGGTTCATAGTTTTCGACCGCCAAAATCGAGGCCTGGTCCATCAGTTCGATCTTGGACGGCAATATGCCGGAGGTCAAAATGCGGGATATCGCCCGGCCGCACGCGACCAAGTCGCCAAAAACCGCCATGATCGTTTCGACCGCCTGCGGTTTCGGAATCAACCGCAGCGTCGCTTCGGTGATGATGCCGAGCGTCCCTTCCGAACCGACGATCAGTTTGGTCAGATCGTAGCCGGTGACGTTTTTGACCGTGCGCCCGCCGGTGCGGATCAACTCTCCGCAGGGCGTGACCACTTCCAGCCCGAGCACGTAATCTTTGGTCACGCCGTATTTCAATCCCCGCGGACCGCCGGCGTTTTCCGCCAAATTGCCGCCGATGGTGGACACTTGCGAACTGCTCGGATCGGGCGGATACATCAGCCCTTTTTGCTCGGCGGCCTGATGAATGTGCGCGGTTATCACCCCCGGGGACACGACCGCGACGAGATCATCCTCGTCAATGATCAGCTTCCGGTTCATTTTCGACATGTCGACGACGATGCCGGCGTGCACCGGCAGCGGTCCGCCGCTCAAGGAAGTGGCGTGCCCCCTCGGGGTGAGCGGAATGCGCTCCCGGTTGGCCATCCGGACGAGCCGGCACACTTCTTCCGCGGTGAGCGGCTGCACGACCGCGTCCGGCTTGTAGGTGCCGAAAGAGGCGTCGAACGCGTAGCTGTACAGATCGTGTTCCCGCCACAGCACCCGCTCTTCGCCGAAGATCGATTTCAGTTCCTGCAAATGTCTCTCGGAAAAACGGTCCGCGTCCACCGGTCCCTCTCCTTTTCTTGGACTGGCCATCCTGACCACGGGGCGGTCTGACCCCATGGTCATTCGGATTTTGGAGCATTTCCCGTTGCCCGTCCGCCCCCGGAATAACGCCTCACCGGCCAGCGGTCCGGCCGTCATCCCCCTACGGTCATTGTAAGTTTCCTCCCTCATGGAGTAAAGAAATTCATGCGGCATGCGGGGGCGCATGGAATTCTGCTGTCGGACCCGTTTGGGACGGCTTTTTCTTGCGAATTCGACGGGTTTATTCGACATGGGTTTATTCGACATGAATTGACAAAAACGTGATCCTGTAATACTTTCTTCTTGTATCACCTGTTCCTACATGAGGATTCATTTTTCAACATTTGGGCCGTTGGGGAAAGGCATCGAAACATCACGTTCCTGTCATGAAGGTGAATTATGCAGCGCGAAACATTCGAGCACGAACTGTATCGTTTTCTCGCTTTGGCCAAACAAAAACCGTACATCTCCTACTGGGGAGAGGTGTACGCGCTGTTGTACCGGATGAGGAAAAACGGAAAAGCACAGCGGAAGCACATCAAACTGTATGACATTCCTTCGGGTGAAGTCTTGTACGATTACGAGAGGGACCGATTCGTGGCCAAACTGCCCGATCTCAACCTGATTCTCGAAGATCACGAACTGACGGATGCCCTGATGCGGGGAGCGCTCGTTCCGGCCGGCCGCGGGCAGGAGAGGGAAGCCGCCCGTTCCGGATGACGCACGAAAGCGATGCGCTGTTTCTATCGCATATCAAGACATTTTTTATATAAAGTCAACGCCTTTCCGTCTCGCACGTTGTGCGGGACGTTTTTTTATTTCCCGAACGACCCGTTTTCTCCTGTCGTCTTCTTGACAAACGCTTATTAATTTATAATAATTATAAATAAATAATTATTATAAAAAATGAGGGCCTTTGGCCGGAAAGGATGAAGACGGTGAACACTGCTGTTCATGACCATCTCAATCAGCTGATTGCGAACTGGAACGTGCTGTATGTCAAACTCCACCACTACCACTGGTATGTGAAAGGATCGGACTTTTTTACGCTGCACGCGAAATTTCAGGAACTGTACGAGGAAGCCGCGCTTCATATCGATGAACTTGCGGAACGCCTGCTGGCGTTGAAAGGCCGTCCGCTGTCGCGCATGAGCGATTTTCTGAAAATATCCCACGTGAAAGAGGCGGAAGGAGGCGAATCCGCCGAAGACATGGTCGAACAGCTGATCAGCGACTATACGGTCATGCTGCGCGATCTGAGCGGCGGCATGGCGGCCGCCCAGGAAGCGGGGGACGAAATCACCGCCGACATGCTGCTTTCGATCAAGTCTTCGCTGGAAAAACATCTTTGGATGCTCGGCGCATTTCTCGGGAAATAAAAGAGGCACGGGATCGTGTTCCCGTGCCTCTTGATCTGCCGGCACTACATTACGAGGCTCGGCCGGATTTTCGCCGGAACGCCCATGCGAAGGCGAACAGCGCCGCGCTTGCCAGCGCGAGAATTCCGTACTGCAGCACCGCGTCGCCGGTGGCCGGATTTTCCGCGACGGCGCCCGCCGATGCCCCGCCGGTATTCGCCGATGCCGCGCCGATGGCGCCGGTTACGCTCAGTTGGGTGCCTTCCGCCAATTCAAAGGTTTGTTCGGTTCCGCCCACCTTGACCGTAATGTTTTTCATCGAATAAATTTGATCGAGCGTAAGCGCACCCGCGGTGCCGCCCTTTGTCGAATCATACAGATCGGGCTGATTGTACACCTGCTCGATGTACGCCAGCGCGCTTTGCATGGTCACCGCGGCGTCTTCCGTAAACGTGACCTTGCCGTCCGCCACGCTCAAAGTCGCCTCCTGCAGCCCGTTCGCGTTCCACCGCTCCTCGCCGATCAACTGTTTCGTCTTGGCGTTGTAGTCCGCGATGTCCGTGAATGAATAGGAAATCGAGTAAACGTGCATGTCCTCGGTCTCTTTGAGTTCGACGGTGAATCCGGCCGGCACGTTTTCCTTCAGCCAATCCGCGACAGCCTGCATGCCGTTCGGGAAATATTGCGAATTGTCGTCGACGGTCCCGTTGTTGTCCGGTTTTTGCACGTGGTCTTTCAACACTTCGATATACACGACTTTCGTCCCGGCTCCCGCCTCCGATGTAATCGTCAGCGTCGAGTACACTTCTCCCGCCCAGCATCCGGACAACAGCACCGCAACCATCGCAAAAATCGCCAGCACACCAACGTTTCTTTTCATGATCATACACCTCCGACGCTCAAATGAATTCGCTTTCATTATTTTCGAATCCAGTGTAATCGGTCGGAAGCGGAAAATCTTTTCCATAATATGACATGCTTTTATAAAATGAGGACATTTGAGGCTCCGGTCCCGAACGACCGACTCCAAAATGAGCTTTTTTGAGACTCCGGTGCCGCATGACTGCAGAACGGGCATTTTTTTGAGTCTCCGCTCCCGAGCGAGGCGGACACGAAACCGGCATAGGCCGCCGGTTTCCGCCGGAATCAAGCCCTCGTCGGAGTTTCCCGTTCATCTGCCGCGGCGAATGATAAACCCGTTTTCCACTTTCTCAAAACCGATTTTCGGGTAATACTCCATGGCTCCGGGGGCGGAAAGCAAGATCAGCGCGGTTTCGTCGCCGATGACGTCCCGGATTTTGCCGATCATCGTTTTGCCGATGCCGTTTTTTTGGTAAAGTTTGTCCACGGCGAGATCGGAAAGGTAGCAGCAGTAGCAAAAATCCGTCAACGCCCGGGCAATGCCGATCAAACGGTCGCCGTCCCAGGCCGTGACCGTGAGGTTCGCGTGTTCGAGCATTTTCCGTATGCGCTGTTTTTGTTCCACCGGCCGGTTGATGCCGCTCGCGCGGAATACGCGGATTACTTCGTCAACGCTGACGGGTTCGTTGATCTTATAAATAATGTCCATGGCCGCACCTCCTTGGTTATATGCCTCTATTTACGTTATATTCTATACCCTCAGGCAGGCGATGGCGAAAAAAATGTCCCGCCGTCCTGCGGCGGGACCGTACAGCGGAACCGGACATTCCGGCAAACCGGCCCCCGTCCCCGAAATATCTGTCCGTCCGGACGGTCATTCCGACATCCGGTTCAGATCCGACGCCAGTTTGTCCAGTTCCAAAAAGCTTTCCTTGATCTCGTTGATGCGCTCGTTTTGGGTCGTCATGCTGGCGGCCATCTGTTCGAAGGCGGCCATGTTTTGCTCCGTCAGGCGGGAAATGGTCTCCATTTCGCCGGCGATGCGCTCATATTGCCGCTGCATGTCCACCGCCGCCGCTTCCACCCGGGCGGATTGTTGGTCCACCTTCCACGCGTCGTCGGAAAGCGCGCGGATCGCCGCCACGACCCGTTCCGCGGACTCGCGGCTTTCCTGAATCGTTTCCCGGCCCTGCATCACCTGTTCCGCAGCCATGTCGGTTTTCGTACGGATCGACTCGAGAATCCGCTCGATCTGCTCGGTGGACTGCTGGGACGATTCCGCCAGCTTGCGAATTTCGTTGGACACGACGACGAATCCGCGGCCGTGTTCTCCGGCGCGAGCCGCTTCAATCGCCGCGTTCAGCGCCAGCAAATGGGTTTGCGCGGAAATGTCCCGGATGGCGGCGACAATGTCGCGGATATGCCTGTTCTGTTCGTTCAGGTCGTTCATCAGCGCGACGGACCGTTCGATCATATCCCGCGCCATGTTCATTTTGTCGGCCAGCGTTTGAGCCTCGCGGTCGCCGTTTTGGGTCAGCCGGACCGAATTTTCCGACAGCGCCCGCATCTCGTTCGACTGTTTCGCGAGCGACGACACCGTTTCCTCGACGACGCGGATGGAGTCGCCGATGTCGGTAATGCTGCCGGTTTGCGTTTCGATGCTGGACGTCACTTCGGCAAAGGCGTCGGTGACTTCCCGGGAAATCGCGCTCGTCGTCGTCACGTTCGACTTGAGCTTTCCGCTGAAGTCGTTCAAGGTGCGCAGCGAAGCGGCGATGCGTCCCATGAGATCCCGCGTCCGATTGTTTTCGTTGATCGCTTTTTCCCGTTCTTGGGCCGCTTCCGTCTGCAGCCGCTGACTGAACGAAGACGATGCCAACAGCGGCGCGGCGATCATGGCCAAATACAGCCCAATCGTCAGCGGGCTGTTGTCGCCCAATACCGCTTCATGATAAGGACTGACAAACAAATACACCGTCAGCGCGGCGCCCACCAGCGTGGCGAACAGCTGCGCGCGGAATTGATTGTACAGCGTCATGATGGCCAAATTCACGTACACGAGAAAATAGGTGGTGATGATCGGCGCGGTCATGATCATCAGAAGGGTGAGTACGGCGATGACGACAGGGATGTAGTACATCACATACGATTCCATCCATCGTCTGAACGTCATGAACGTGGCGCCCGCACAGCAAATCAAGCCGACCACGGCCAGGACGATGATCGAGTCCGTTTCGGCGCCGGTCAACAGACTGACGGCGATGCCGAGCGCGAGCATTCCCCAGATGATGTAGACGAGCAAACGATTGCGGCGGTACAAAGTGTCCGCGTGATTCATGGCAGCCATCCTCTCTGTATCCACATAAGAAAAAATATCCATGACCACGATATCATATTTGGCGAATCGAAGTAAATGGACGGTTCCGTTTTCGTGCGCATGGTACTCAGGTCCCGCATTCTGCGGATATTCGGGCGCGGGCGTCGGCGCTCGGACACGGACCGGACGATGCTCTCCCTGACGAAGATTTCGAATTGACAAATATATCGAATCGATATATATTTTATATCGAAACGATCTAAATGCTTGGGGTTTCAATTCGCGGAATGACCGGAGGCTACAATGTACGAACTGTTTATCCTGGGCGAACTGACGGCGGGCAGCAAACACGGGTATGTTTTGCAGGACATTTTGAAAAACGCGATGGGCCCTTTCCGCCAGATCAGCGCGGGCACGCTGTATCCGCTGCTCACGCGTCTGGTCCGGCAAGGCTTGATTCGTCAGCGGCCGGAAAACGGTCGGGCGGGGGCGAGGGAACGCAAAGTGTACGAAATTACCGACGCCGGCCGCGCGCGGTTTCGAGCGCTGATGGAATCGCCGCTGGAATACGGGGCGGAGACGGAGCTGGTTTTTCAATGTAAATTGGTGTACTTCCGGTTTGTTCCGAAAGAGGTCCGTCTCGCGTGTCTGGAGCAGTATTTGCGCTTTCTGCGCCATAATTGGAAACACGTCGACGACTGCGAATTCCTGCTGAACATGCAGCTGCCGGAGCCCGAAGCGCAGCGCGTGCAGCTGCTCCGCGTCTTCGACCGCCGCAAACGGGTCATTGCCGCCGACATCGCCTGGGTGGAAAACGAACTCGAACGAACCCGCGCGGAGGAAGAAGACGGGGAAGCAAATCCGGGCGGAGAAAGGCAAAGCCGAACAACAAGGGAGGGAGAATGAAGGTTTCGAACAAGATCCCGCACAACAATCCCAATCGGGAAAGGAGATTCCGAATGAATACGGGCGGAAACATATAAATCTGGAATGAAGCCGGATCAAGAATCGCTTCCAACCGGATGCGGACCGGTAAATGGAAAGTGGCGGAACTAACGGGAACATTCGTATGGGGAGATGAGAACATGCAGCGACTGTGGACAAAAGAGTTCGTCAGCTTGACAGCGGCGATGGTGTTTCTCGGCACGGGATTTTACATGCTGCTGCCGACGCTGCCGTTGTACATACAAGAGTTGGGAGGCAGCGAAGCGCAGGTGGGACTGGTGGCCGGGATTTTTACGTTGACGGCGGTCGTGTTTCGGCTGATCGTCGGCGGGCTGCTGGACCGTTACGGCAGAAGGATATTTCTGCTGCTCGGCCTGCTCGTTTTTGCCGTTTGCGTTTATTTGTACAATTGGGTAGGCGGTATCGCGGTGCTCCTCGCGCTGCGCATGGTGCACGGGGCGAGCTGGGCGGTTTGCACCACTTCCATCGGCACGACGGTGACGGATGTCATTCCGGAATCCCGCCGCGGGGAAGGGATGGGATGGTTCGGCATGTCGATGACGATCGCGATGGCGCTCGGACCGATGCTCGGGACACGGGTGATGCAGTCGCAATCATTCCATGACGTTTTTCTGATTGCAGCGGCGCTGAGCGCCTTCGCGCTCGCGATGGCGTTTGCGACGCGGGTTCCGTTTCAGTCCGGCGCGGGCGCCCGCCGCGTCGATTTCGTGGAAAAACCGCTGATTCCTTTAATGCTCGCCCTGCTCCTGCTGACGGTTTCCTACGGCGGAATTACCGCGTTCATTCCCTTGTGGTCGGAGACGATTTCCGTCAACCCCGGTCTGTACTTTTTGGTGTTCGCCGTCATGATTACGGTGGTCAGACCGATTGCGGGCAAAATGGCCGACCGGTACGGAGAAGCCGCGGTGATTTTGCCTTCGCTGGCCGTCGTCACCGTTGCCCTGATCATCCTGTCCTTGTTCCAAGATATCTTCGGCATCGTCGCCTCCGCCGTGCTGTACGGAATCGGGTTCGGCGCCGCCCAGCCCGCCTTCCAGGCGATGGCCTTGCGGCTCTCGCGGCCGGATCGGAAAGGCGTCGCCAACGCTTCGGTTTTCACCGCCTTCGACTTGGGCATCAGCATCGGGTCGATCGCGCTCGGATGGATTTTTCCGTACACGGGTTATCCCGGCATGTTTGCGGTCAGCGCGCTGGCCGTCGCCGGCTCTCTGGTGCTGTTCGGCGTGTTCGCCCGGAAACGAATGAAACAGCGGCAGCCGGAAGAACCATCGGTATCGTAACCCCCTCACTGTGGAGCAAGGCGGACCGGTGGAAAACAAGAGGAGGAACGGTCGAAACCGCTCCTCCTCTCCCTTATTTTGTCTTGTCAGGACGACGATTCCGGCTGCCGATGGGCGGCCTGCGCTTCGGCGGCCTGCGCTTCGGCTTTTGTCCGGTGTATCGTTCCGAACGGATGCTCGGGCGGGGCATAAATGGAATACAGCTTCAGAGGAACATGCCCGATGTTGATCACATTGTGCCAGGTCCCGGCAGGGATCATGATCGCATCGTCATCGGACACGGTTCTTTCCAGTTCCACACGGTCTTTGCTCGGTCCCATCCTCACCAGTCCCCGCCCCTGTTCGATGCGGATGAATTGATCGACATTGGGGTGCACTTCCAGACCGATGTCTTCGCCTACGCCAAGGCTCATCAACGTCACCTGCAAATGTCTGCCCGTCCATAACGCCGTGCGAAAATACGGATTCCGCTCGGCGGCCTGTTCGGTATTGACCACGAACGGTTTTCCGCCGTAATCTTTCCATTCGATCGGACGGTTCCCGTCGTTACGCCAGTGGCCGGAATAACCTCCAACGTACGCGTACGGGTTCCTCCAGCCTTCATACGGGGGCCAGTACCCGGGCGTTGGGAAGCTCCACTGTGTATGGAAATACGGATAATACGGATGCAAATGATAACGGTGCATTCCCGTGTTCGCACTCCTTCGCTTGGGGTCGTTTCGCTGCAGTTATTGTATGCGGCTGCCCAGCACGGCGTGCCGACGCACGGAAACGATCGACACCGTTCGAAACCGACAAAGCGAAATTGTCGTATGCCCCCAAGGTTCGCTGAACGCGAGCATCCCTTCATACGAGCGCCACTTGCTCAACGTGACCGCCTCTCGAACGCCACGACCACCCAATATATGTGCCGCTCAACGTTTCGCGACCTGGAACCTTAGCACCGTTTTGAGTTTGGCCGGCGCGGTTTTGCGGGGATCGGACAAATAAATTTCGCGATGCGTTTTGCTCGCGCGGACGTAGCCCTGCGCTTCGCAGTACGCTTCCATGCGCGCGAAGCTTTCCGGCTCCTCGTCGTAACTCCCGATATGCATCATTTGACAGTTCCATCCGTCCGCCACTTGCTCAAAACGGACATGGTCCAGATACGGATTGGGCTTTTTGCGTTTGGTCAGTTCCAGAAAACGTTCGAATTCCGCTTCGGTCAAAAAATCCGGCTGACGGATCATGATCGTGTACTTCAGATTGCTTTTGTCCGTCGCGGGCTTGGAGTAATCGACCAAGTCCCACACCCCTTCCAGCGGAAACACCTTGTATTCGTAATAGCCGGCGGGCGCCGTGCCGTTTTTGTACGACATTTTGACCGCATAACTCAAACTGTACAGCGCTTCCGTCTGTCTCGCGAATTCCTCGCCGTTCGGGTCCCCGGCGCCGCTCAGCGTAATGAAAGGCATCGGCGGCACTTCCACGATTTCCGGCGATGCGGACGGAACATAGAGGTGCTTGAAATCTTTTTTGTAATCGACCATTTTCATCCATGCCGTTCCTCCTTGCGGCCTGAATAGCCTGATTGATTGAGAACAGCATAATTTATCAAATATGTCATAAGGATGTCATATTTATCCGGAGTTCATACAAAGTTGATTGCGATATGTTCCTCGAATGGTGCCGTTTTATATGATTTCTCGCATAAAAAGTTCCCCGGAATGCGCCTCACACGTCCTTTTGTGCGAATTTTCACACAAAACATATACCCCCATCGGTATATCTTGGTTAGATTATGCGAATTTTCACACAAAACGCGTTCCCGCACTACATCTCCTCGTCCTTTTATGCGAAATTTCATCCAAAACGCGTTCCCATGTCGCACTCCTGCACTTCTGCGTTCTTTTTTGCAAAACAATGCTCATAGACGATGCGAAGGCAATCCATCCCCGCGCAATCAACGTTCGAACGCCATCTCCCCGATCATCCGTCTTCGCGGTTGTGACAACGACACCGAGCCGCAGCCGTTGCAACGCCGAACTCAACCGTTACAACGACACCGAACCGCAGCCGTTTCAAACACCGACCTCAACCGTTACAACGACACCGACCGTAGCCGTTGCAACGCCGACCTCAACCGTTACAACGACACCGACCGCAGCCGTTTCAACGGACGTTCCTCACGATAGAGCAGCAGCATGTTCTCCAGCCTCGTTCTGATATTGTCCCTGACCTGTTTCGGCGCGATCACTTCCGCGCGGTCGCCGAAGGACAGCACATAGCCGTACACCCATTCATCTTCCGGAAACGTCACCCGAACCGTAAAACTGCCGTCCTCATGCTTAAGGATTTCGGATTCGTCAAATTCGTCGTAAACCCGATGGGCGGCGGAAGGATGCAGGCGCAGCGTCAACTCCACCATGGGGCCGGGATGGACATTTTCCGGTTCCGGCCACGAGGCGTCGCTCCAGGTCCGCTCGAACGTCCGGGACGTCACGCGCACTTGTTTCATGCGGCTCAATTTGAAAACGCGGTACGCCTGCTTGGTCAAGCAAAACGCTTTGACATACCATGACCGGTTTTTGAACCAAAGCTGCAGCGGTTCCGCCTCGCGGATCGATTTCTCCCCGGCGGAATTCACATATTCGAAGACGATCGTCCGGCGCTGAACGACCGCCGTCTTCAAGGGCGCAAAGACGTCTTCCCGCCGGTTACCCCAATGGGAAAAATCGACGTCCATCCACTGGTAATCGCGGCGGCCGAACAGCGCCCCCAATTTCGACAGCACCGAACCGGCATCCGGGTCGCGGATCGTCTGCAAACTGTGCAGCGCGGACAAAATCTCGTTTTGTTCGTGTTCGGACAGCACGGATTTGTTCAGCACGAAGGAATCGAGCAGACGAATGCCGCCGCCCCGGCCCTTGCTCATATAAACGGGAACGCCCGAAGCGCTCAGCGTTTCGATATCGCGGTAAACGGTTCGCACCGACACTTCCAACCGTTCGGACAACTGTTTGGCGGTGACCGTTTTTTGATCCAGCAGGACATACACGATTTCAAACAACCGGTTCACTCTCATCCGCGCCACCCGATTTCCCGCTCAAGACGGAAGTTTTTTTTCATCTCGCTCTAATGCTTCTTTCACATAATCCCTGGGAGGGATTTTGGAGTGGACATGAAGCAGCAACGCGATAATGATGACGAGCAAAAAAATCTAAATCCATGATCTCCCCTCTTTCATTCCGGGGTTTGAAAAAAACGGTGCGCTATAGGTCAACTATAGCGCACCTTAGGAGTTGTGTTAAATTCCAAATGTGTATTTTCTGCAATGATATAAAAACCGCTATTTTCAACCGCCCTGTAAATACCCCGTCGCTTTCCCGCTTCCGTTCAGTTCAATTTGTACATCATGCCGGTAACGACGCCGTCGGCATCCCGTGCGAAGCGAACGGCAAAACGCTCGTGTTCGTCGCCGAAGACGCTGGTCATCTTGGAAAAACCGGTCTGCCCTTCCTCGAACAAAGCGTGCAGGGCGATTTCGATGAAATAGTTCCCGTATTCATAGATCCCCATTCCATTCTCGTCAAAGTGCATGACCCGAACCGATTCCGGTATCAACACGCCTTGGGCAACCTCCGCCTCGACATCCGGTTCCGTTCCCGCCGCATCCGGGGCATGATCGGCATTTTGGGGACTCAACAGCTGCTGCAAATAGGCCTCCGCCCGGACCGGGTCCGCCTTGGCCGGATCGAGGGGCAGCTCAAACAGCGCATTCACCCCGTCATACTCCGGGTTCACGCGGATTTCGCCGGTGGCTTCATCGTAACGAAACGCCTCGGTGTCGTAAAACCGGCTGCTGCTCACGGCCAAGTACAGCCCCCTGTCGGCAAACATTTCGATGCCGTCCGTTTCGATCAAGCGGTACATGATCCCGTCTTTGACGATTTCCCGATAACCTCCGTTCATCGTGGCGATATTCAACTGCCAGGGTTTCACCCCCTTGACCAACGGGGTGACGAAAAACGGAGTTTCCGCGTAGGCTTCATCGCCGGTATCCGGCATGGCGCCGCCGTCCCGTTTCGCGATGGAAACGACGGCATACGTTCGCTCCGCCTGGAAGGTGTCGGCAGAACCGGACATGACAAAGTCGCTAATTCCCTCTCCGGAGACAATGCCGTGCAGCGTGATGAGATAATCGCCCGAAGCGACGGATTCGTCGATCCGTATGGCTTGTTGATCCGCAAAGGCTTGGGCCAGCGCCCGGTCGCCGATGGAATCGGCCACCTGTTCGGGACCCAGGTAGTTCCAAGCGGCATAGGCCGTGAACGACATCGTGACCAGCAGCGCCACCGAAGCTGCGGCAGTAGCCAGTTTCTTGCGAATTCGGTTTTTGGATGATCTCATGGAACCGGTCGCCTCCTTCAATTGTCGGATCAGCTGCACATTCAACCGTTCATCCGGCTCAACGGTTGGAGTAAGAGCTTGCTTCAACAGCCGTTCCCATCGATCTTGTTGCACCATGTTCCCGAACCTCCAATCTTTTTTCCAACAATTTGCGCGCTTTGTGAAGCCGACTTTTGACCGTACCCTGGGGAATGTTCAACGCCTTGGCAATTTCGCCCAAGGACAATTCCGCCGTATAAAACATCAACAAGGGAAAACGGTACTTGTCAGGCAATTGGTCCACGGCGTCCCGAATCATAGCGCTCAATTCATTGTGAATGGCGATTTCCTCCGGGGATGAGGGCCGGCCGTTTCCGACCGCCCGTTCCGGCACCGCGTCGTCCCAGTCTTTCGCGGGAGCGATCCGTTGGCGCCGAAACCATTTGCGGCGTTTGTTTTTCCATAATCGCACGGCGATCCCGATCAAATAACTTTTGGGGTTAAGGGTATCGTCCAGTTTGGGCTGAAGTTCCAGCGCCTTCAAAAACGTCTCCTGATACAAGTCGTCCGCATCGGCTTGGTTCCCCGCAAGTTTATAACAAAACCGATAGACCGCATGCCCGTGCCGCCACACCAATTCTTCCAAAGCAGCGTCCTCCAAAGGTTCCCCTCCTTTCCTTGCAGCCTGTGTGCGGCTGACGCATTCACCCATGTATTGTCCTGTCGGGGGAAAAGGTTCATTTTTCATGAAAAAAAACCTGCAGAAACCTTGTTCCGGTCCGCAGGCAGAAGCCGCTTGAATTGTGCTTTCGGTGTCGCTTGACCGTAACCGTTGGTTTGGGAAACGGCGGCTTCCCGTCCCGACACACCCGGCATAGCGTTCGTCGAAAAACGTCACTGCAGAAGCTGTCGATTTCGTGCGGATCACAGTCAGGGCATCTCAATCGGGTATGGATTCAATAAGGTGTATTTTTGCATTATATTTGTACCGGTTTCATAGATTTCGGGCGAAACTGATGTAAATTTGCATTAGTATGAGACTTATCCGCCCGTTCTCACTCGAATATGCTGTACTTTTACATTATATCACTCATCCATCCTGTCATCGGCAGCTACATGATCAACAATCCCCAATTCATCGACAGATTCCTCTGTTGCGCAAGCACCTCTCAGATCGGAAGGCCGACACCATCCGCGACTGCCCCCGCTTCCGCCAACGGCAACAATCTGGTGAAAACAGAGATGTATGATCACGGCGTATCGGGCGGTCGTTTGTCCAAAATATACGTCCCCCCAAAATATGCGTTTACAGGAATATTCTATTTGGGTTATATTATATGCAGTCCAGTCTTACAGAAGGAGGAAAAAAGATGAGCCAAACGCAGGATCGCGAAATCACCGTAACCCGCGTGTTTGACGCGCCGCGCGAGCTGGTGTGGGAAGCGTGGACGAAACAGGATCATTTGGCCCGGTGGTGGGGACCGAAAGGATTTTCCATCACGACCCGCGAATTTCATGCGGCGCCGGGCGGCGTATGGCGCTTCATCATGCACGGTCCGGACGGCACGGATTACCCGAACAAGATCGTTTTTCTCGAAATGGAGAAGCCTGAGCGAATCGTATATGTCGCCAGCGACGATAACGAGGAAAATACCGGTCAATTCCAAACGACGGTCACTTTTGCCGAAGAAGGAAAGCGAACGGCGTTGACGATGAGATTGCTGTTTCCGACCCCCGAAGCCCGCGATTTCGCGATCAAAGAATACGGAGCCATCGAAGGCGGGCGGCAAACCCTGGACCGTCTCGCGGCACTTCTCGCCACCCTATCGTGATGCAGGCATGACGGCCGTATTTGACCCGCAAATACGGCCTCTTTCTTTTGGTGAATATGAACTGCCGGCTCTTACTTCAAAAACGCACTCAAACCGCATCAGCCTCCCTCTGTCACGCGTACTCGTGTGGCCTGCTTGGTCATACATGCGACCTGTTTTTAGGTCGAAACCTTTATCCGTTTCGATGCCGCACAAAAACAATTTCTTTCCGCCGATTCACGACCCTCCGTACCTTCCCCGCGAGCCCGACAATTTCTCCATACGCACACCACGTTTGTGCGTTCACGCGCAAAGTTGACTAAGTTCGTACGTTCATGCACGAAGTTTCATCCGACACAAAAAAATTCGTACACTCACACACGAAGTTTCGCACGTCGGCGCGTGTTGTTGGCACGTTCGCCCAACACAAAGCATCATCGCCCACGGACGGCCACGAAGCATTTTGAAAGCGAGCGGGCGCGCGCCGCATCGACCGGAATTCTGAACTTTGGTCCGGCACCATTTTCGACCAAGGGACGATGCGGCAAGAATCGTCGGGGATTTATAGTAAAGCTATATTTCCTATCGGAAGACCTGTCCATGACCGGGAAATCGCCCGCGTTGAGTTGCGGCGTCACAGCCTCACGTCCATCGCGGTGTAGGAGGGGGGCGGATGTTTTCCGTCATCAATGAACTCGATACCTATATGCTCTCAGTACCGCTGTTCATTTATTTGATGATCGCGGGAAAACGGGTCGGCATCCTGGTCTTCTGCGAGGATAGGCGGCACTTGCTCGGCCGGGTGCGCCGCCTGCGCCGTGCGCTTGGATATGCAGGAGTACTGGGATTCCTCAGAATCATCGTTTTCGCGACAATATGGATCGACAACGGCTGGCTGCTGGTACGGGATAAAATCCTGTTTATCCTTCCGCTCATTGTGCTGCCGGCGGCAGCGGTCGGTCTGTTCGCCGTTCCGAGACTTGCCGCCGTCGCCGGCCGAATGTCTGCGCAGGCCGACGCTCCGCTAACTGTGGAAGACCGGCGAGACGCGGCAGATCCACGCCTGACTTTTCCCGTTCAACTGGCTGCGGTGTGCGGCGCGCTCGGTCTCTACCTTTCGCTCGCGCCGCCGCATGCTCCGTTCTGGAAAGACGGCGTTTCGGTTTCCATCATTCTCGCTGTAAGCGGGGGATGGCTATGGTTGAAATGCCGAATGCGCCATGTTCGTTTGGGACAAATCCCGGCCGATCAGGCCATATTGCGTCCCCGCCTTGCCCTGCGCATGCTGCGGGGGGCGGCCGTTATGCTGGCGTTCGGCGCCGTTGCCGCGGCCGTTTTATGGAACGAATGGCGAGCCAGCCTTCTTCCCGACAGGATGAACATGCTCGGCCACGCCGTTGATTACGGCGGAGGCGTCATATTTGCCCATGGCACGGCTGGCGATCACGCGGATCATCTCTGCGGCGATATGGATGACGATGCGGGCAGCATAAGCGTTACGCAGCTGACCGGCCCCCGGGACGGCGAACCGGACCGCCGCTTTGTGCTCACCGCAAGAAAAGCAACGGTCCGGCTCGAATCGGGCGTCGAGGTGGAAGCTTGGACGTTTAACGGCCGGATTCCGGGACCGGAGCTCCGCATCCTGCAAGGCGAGCTGGTCGAAGTGGTGCTCATCAACCAGGATATTGAAAAGGGCGTCACGATCCACTGGCACGGCCTGAACGTGCCGAATGCCGAGGACGGCGTCGCGGGCATGACCCAGGACGCCGTCATGCCGGGAGAAACGTATACGTATCGCTTTCGGGCCGAACAGACGGGAACGTATTGGTATCATTCGCACCAGCAGTCCTCCGTGCAAGTGGCCAAAGGATTGTTCGGCCCGCTCATCATCGAACGGCAGTCGCCACCATCCGATGAAGATGTCGATATCCCGGTCGTCTACCACGAATGGGAAACGGCCGAAGGAACGGTTCCTGCGATAGGCCGCTCCGACGGATTCGCGAAGTGGAAGGCGGTTCCCGGCACAACCGTGAGGCTGCGACTGATCAATGCGGACAACAGTCTTCAGCAATTCCACTTGTCCGGCGCGCCGTTCCGGGTGGCGGCCATTGACGGCAACGACGTTCATCAGCCGGAGGATTTGACGAATACACGTTTGAAATTGGGCGGCGGCGGACGTTACGACCTGGTCTTCACGATGCCGGACCATCCGGTGGTTTTGCAGGTCGGAAACAGCGCGAAGCGGAGGCTGGGCATCGTGCTCAGCGAGGACGGCCTGGCCGAAGTTCCGCCCAACGCCACCGTCGGCGGTCCGTTCTTCGATCCGGCGGCGTACGGAAGCCCGCTGCCCACGCCCTTTGACCGGAACAGCCGCTTCGACCGCGAATTCGTCATCGACATGCATAACAGCATCGGCTTTTATGACGGCCGCTTCGGCCTGCTGCTGGCCACGAACGGCGAAGTGTATCCGAACATACCGACGCTGATGGTGCGTCAGGGCGAGCTGATCAAGACGACGTTTATCAACCGGACGGCCATCGACCATCCGATGCACCTGCACGGACACCATATGCTGGTGTTGACCCGCAACGGCAAACCGGTCACAGGCAGTCCGTGGTGGACCGACGCGCTGGACGTCGAACCCGGCGAAGTTTACGAAGTCGCGTTCCAAGCGAACAATCCGGGGCTCTGGATGGACCACTGCCACAATTTGCTGCACGCCGCCGCAGGAATGACGCTGCATTTGGCCTATGAAGGAGTGACCACTCCGTTTGAGGTCGGCAGAGCGACAACAAATCATCCGGAATAAACGGGAACGGGAAAAGGAAAGGATGAAAAACGATGCTGATTTACGCGATCGCCGCGTTGTTGGTGTTGGGGATGGGAGCCTTTTCGCTACAAGCGATTACGGCGCACATCAGGAAAGAAGCGGACGCCAAGCGATACTGGTTGTTGGCGGCAGCCTGCTTCGCCGCACTGACCGTTGGGTTCTTGATCATACGATTTTTTTGATCCGCGGCACACGCGGGAAGCAATTTCGTTCCGCGCGCGGCAGGCCGGGGACATGTGCTGCGGCAATGCGACATCAAAAAAAGGAATCCGGCGGCATCGGTCCGGATTCCTTGCGTTTTTAATGCGCTACACTATTTGAGTCGAGAGCAAGTGTACAGGCCATCATCAACGGGCATGAGATACAGGCTGAGCCTCCTAGCCGGGGGCGGCAGGCGAAGATGACGAAGCGGCGGCGAGATCTCGCGCCCGCTCATTCCGGCAGCGGCATGCGATACACCTTGTCGTCATTCCTCTGCGGCGAACCGCGCCCGTCCGTATTGTGGCTGACGAGCAGGCCGCTCTTCTATTCCTCCAGGATAAAGTCCGCTTCCAGGCCTTCCTCGGAGTTCGGGCCGATCATCAGGCGGAACGCGCCCGGCTCCGCGGCCCACTCGCCGCTTGCGCCGATGATTGCGAGATCGTCCGCCGTGATGCGGAACGAAACGGCTTTCGTTTCCCCCGGCTCGAGACGGATTTTGGCGAACCCTTTCAGCCGTTTGAGCGGCTGGGTCACGCTGGCGGCCACATCGCGAACGTAAAGCTGGACGACTTCTTCTCCCGCGACGGAGCCGGTGTTGGTCACTTCCACGGTCGCGGTGAGCGCATCCGACAGCCGCATGCCGGTCCTGTCCAGCTTCAGGTTCCGATAAGCAAACGTGGTGTAGCTCAGCCCGTATCCGAACGGATACAGCGGTTTCGTCGGCATATCGACATACCGCGACGTGTAGTTTCCGCCGGGCGGACGGCCGGTATTTTTCCGGTAATAGTAGATCGGAATTTGCCCTACGGAGCGCGGGAAAGTGACGGTCAGCCGGCCGCTCGGACCATTGTCGCCGAACAGCACGTCGGCAATCGCGCGGCCGCTCTGGATGCCGAGGTGCCACGCGTGCAATATGGCCGCCGCCTGCTCGTCCAGCCAGCCCACGGCGAGCGGCCGGCCGCTCATCAGCACTACGATGACCGGTTTTCCCGTCCGAACGGCCGCTTCGACGAGCGCGCGCTGTTCGCCGGGCAAATCCAGTTCTGCCCGGGAGTTGCCCTCTCCGCTCAGTTCAATGGATTCCCCCACGGCGATGACCGCGGCGTCCGCCTGCTCGACGGCCTTGAGCGCCTCATCGAATTTTTCGCGCGAACGGTCCAGAATCCCGCAGCCCTCCGCATACAGCACCTGGTCGGCGGAAAGTTTCGCGAGGATGCCGTCGTACAGGGACACCACATCGTCCTCTTTTCCGTCCGGCGCCCAGCAGCCGAGTGGATCCCGGCGGTTTTTCATCATCGGTCCGATCAGCGCGAGCTTGCGAATGTTTTTCGATAACGGCAAAATCCCGTTTTCGTTTTTCAGAAGGACGATGGATTCCCGGGCCGCTTGTCTCGCCAAGCCGACATGTTCTTCCGACAAAATGACGCGGGATTTCAGGGAAAGATCCACGTAGGGGTTGTCGAACAATCCCAGCTTGAACTTCACCGCCAAAATGCGCTCCACCGCCTGGTCGACGAGCCGCTCGTCCACTCTTCCTTCCGCCACCAGCTCCGGCAGATAACGGAAGTAGAAGCCGGAATGCATGTCCATGTCGGTGCCGGCTTTGATGGCCAGCTCCGCCGCTTCCTTGGGGTCTTTCGCGATGCCGTGAACAAGCAATTCCGCCAACGCGTTGTAATCGCTGACAACGATGCCTTCAAAACCCCACTCTTCCCTTAAATTGGTCGTCAACAAATACTTGTTGGCGCAAGCCGGGATGCCGTTCAGCTCGTTGAACGAAGCCATGATGCCGAGCGCCCCGGCTTCGACGGCGCGGCGAAACGGCGGCAAAATCACTTCCCGCAGCACGCGATCGGAAACGTCCACCGTGTTGTAATCCCTGCCCGCTTCCGCAAAACCGTATCCCGCGTAGTGCTTCGGACAGCCGGCGACGGAGCGACGGTCGTCGGACCACCGATCCAGCTGCGCGCCGCGCACCCAGGCGTCCGCCATCACACCGCCCAGATACGGATCTTCGCCCATGCTTTCCGCGATTCTTCCCCATCGCGGGTCCCTCGTAATGTCGATCATCGGCGCGAACACCCAATGGATGCCGTCCGACGCCGCTTCCCGCGACGCCGCGGCCGCCGTCTGTTCGATCAGGCCGGGATTCCAGGAAGAGGACATCGCCAGCGGAATCGGAAACACCGACCGGTATCCGTGGATGACGTCTCTTCCCGTGATCATGGGGATGCGGAGCCTGGAATTTTCGATCACTTTTCTTTGCAGTTCATTCGCTTCTTCCGCCCCGGACAAATTGAAAAGCGAACCGACCCATCCCCGGTCGATCAGCAGCCGCATCAAGTTGTTGATTTCCCCGCCGGCGTCCGGATTGATCGCATGGAAACCCCAGTCGAACTGCGACATTTGTCCGACTTTTTCCTCCAACGTCATCTGCGCCACGAGCGCCTTCGCCTTGTTCCGGATTTCCGGCGTGATCCAATGTTTGCCGCTCAACTGCCGCACACCTCCGCTGAATTTTGCATCCGAATATCGTTGCTGTCCTTTCGCTTGTCGCATCTGCAACACCGCTTGAAGGTACAAAGATGTTACCATATTTTTGGGGGTTCCGGTAGGGGAAAAACAGGGCGGAAGCGGGAGTCCGTCCCGAACGGCGTTGAACAACCGCACATTCGTTTTTTATTTTTTGACAATTCCGTCTTTTTCAGTATAAAATAATTTACATGCGAAACTATTTACACCGGAAACAGCATGTCGCACGGGAGGAATCCGTTTTGAAACAACTCAAGGGCGCGCGGTTGTTATCCGCCACGATGAACATGAGAAAATATTTGAACAGGCTGACCAGCCGCGGCGACCTTACACAAGGCGAGTACCAAGTCCTGCGCCACATCCGTCTGGCAAGCGCCGGCTTTCCCGCCGACGGCAAGCCGAGTCCCGTCCGCGCCGCCACCCTCTCGGACAAACTGGAATTGTCCCGCCCGTCCATTACGCGCATCCTCAACACGTTGGAGCGCCGGGGATTCATTATCCGAAAGATCGATCGGGAAGACCGCAGGAGCATTACGATCGAACTGACGGAAAAAGGCGGGGAAGCCTTGGACAGGGCCAACAAGGCGCTGCTCGCGATCGCCGAGCGGCTCGTCGACTCGTTGGGGGACGCCGATACGGACAAATTGATTGAACTCGTGGATAAGCTCGCGGCGATTTATAAGGAAATGTTGGACGAGAAAGGAGCCGAAAACGGTGAGTGAAAAAAGGAAGCCAAAACCCACCTTGCGGATGGCGGGACTGTTCTCTGTCGTGATTTTGGCCGCAATGGCCGCGATTGTCTGGCATTTCAACTCCCGATCCACCGAAAATGAAAACGGCCTGGCCGGCGGCTTGGATATCGGCGGGAACCGCCATGTGGAAACGTTGAAACGGCTGAATGAATCCTGGGAGCTGCCGGATGATTATGTGTTGGAAACGTTCGAAGTCGACGGCATCGCGATGGAATGGGTACGGAAAAAAGACGCGGAACCGGATCGCGCGATTTTGCAGCTTCACGGCGGGGCGTATACGCGTTCGCTGAAGGATAACGGCACGACATACCGCCGCGCGGCGGTCCAATATGCCGAACTCAGCGGAGCCGGGGTTTTGACGGTCGATTACCGGGTCGCGCCGGAACACCCGTATCCCGCCGCCCTGGAAGACGCGCTGTTGGCTTACGACTGGCTTCTGGAACGCGGATATACGGCGAAGCAAATCATCATCGCCGGCGATTCGGCGGGGGGCGGATTGACGCTCGCCACCGCGCTTTATCTCCGGGACCACGACATGCCGATGCCCGCGGCGTTGATCACGATGTCCGCGTGGACCAATCTGAACTACAAACGCATGGCGCCCGCCTATGTCGGCGACCACCGCGCCGACGACCCGTACATTTCGCCCGTGTACGGCGAATACGACGGTTTTCCTCCCATGCTCATGCAGGTGGGAGGGGACGAGAGGCTGTTGAACGATACCTTGCGCGTCGCCGACAAAGCGAAGGCCGCCGGCGTGCCGGTTCAGCAAACGACGTACGACGGCATGTTTCACGTGTTTCAAATGCTGTTCCCGGAACTGCCCGACGCCAATGAGGCGTGGAACGAGGTCGAAGCGTTTCTTCAAAGCATTTATTCGGAATAAAAACATAAGGGCGTGTCCATCGTTCGAAATGCCTGAACATGTGCGCCACCGGAATCGCGGCACACTCAACAGCACTCACTCTCCAACGCACGCCAACGGCACCCACTATCACGTTCGCGGCGAGGAATTTACACGCTACCTGACGAAATCCTATAATGAGGAGACAAACCGTGAAATTCGGAGGTATTCGATGACGACCGGGAAACGAAATCCGAAGCTCGATCCCTACTTCCAAAAGCTGAAGCAATGGAAGGAAGAATTCGCGCTGCTGCGGGAAATCGTGCTGGACTGCGGGCTGACCGAGGACTTCAAGTGGATGCATCCCTGCTACACCTACGAAAACAAAAACATTGTCCTCATCCACGGATTCAAAGAATACTGCGCGCTGTTGTTTCACAAAGGCGCCTTGTTGAAAGATCCCCACGGCATCCTTGTCCAGCAGACGAAAAACGTGCAGGCGGCGCGCCAAATCCGGTTTACCAATGTGCAGGAAATCGAAGAGAAGCAGCTGATCATAAAATCGTATATCGATGAAGCCATTGAAGTGGAAAAAGCCGGCCTGAAAGTCGACTTTAAACAGGAAATCGAAATCCCGGAAGAACTGCAGAACAAATTCGCGGAAATTCCCGAACTGAAAACCGCGTTTGAATCGTTGACGCCCGGCCGGCAAAGGGCGTACGTGCTTTACTTTTCCCAACCCAAACAGTCCAAGACGCGGGAAGCGAGAATCGAAAAATATATCCCGCACATTCTCGACGGAAAAGGGATGAACGATTAGCGCGTCAGCCGCCGCATAGCGCGCCTCCCGGCGCGGCTCGGGCGACGGTCAACAAACCGCTGCATTGCGTTTCGAAGATGCGATCCTACCGCCATTTAACGGATGACCGCACCGTCCCCTCGTGGAAACGGCTCACCCTGCGACACGCGCCGGCCGGCGACGAACGTTCGGCCAGGCTCGTCGCCGACCGCCGTGATGCAGGCTCGTCGCCGGCAGCGGCATGGTCTTCGATGCCTCATCCGAGCAAAAATCGCAGGGTGACCGTCATGCGGACGGATGCCTGACACCTCGCGCCGGCTCAAGGAAGCAGTTCCTTGACGACGTTCGCCGCCGTCCCGCCTGTCAGCGCCGCCACCAAATTTCGCGCCGCCAGCATCGCCATGTCGAATCGGGTTTTCGCCGTCGCGGAGCCGATATGGGGCAGCGTGACGACATTGTCCATGGAAAGCAGCGGATTGTCGGGGTCGACGGGCTCCTTTTCGTACACGTCCAGCGCCGCGCCGCGTATCGTTCCGTTTCGCAGCGCCTCGATCAGCGCCTGCTCATCGACGGTCTGTCCGCGGGACGCGTTGATCAGGAACGCGTTCGGCTTCATCAGCGCCAGTTCCTTCCGCCCGATCAGATGCTGTGTATCCCCGGTCAGCGGCACCATGACGACGACGAAATCGGATTCCGCCAGCAGCGTTTCCAGCTTGGCCCATCGCACGCCGAGCTTGTCCTCCGCCTCCGGTTTCCGGCTGCGGTTATAATACTGCACCTCCATCTGGAAACCGAACCGCGCCCTTCTCGCGATCGCTTCGCCGATGCGGCCCATGCCGATGATGCCGAGCGACGCGTGATGGACGTCCGTTCCGAACAGATGCGAGTCGTCGCCCGGCCGCCACCGTCCTTCCTTGACCATCCGGTCCAATTCCGGGATGCGGCGGGCGGCGGCCAGCATCATGCCCATCACGAGGTCCGCCACCGTCTCGTCCAGCACGTGCGGCGTGTTCGTCCCGACGACGCCCCGCTCTTTCATGGCGGCGATATCAAAATTGTTGTACCCCACCGACACGTTGCTGACCACTTTCAGCCGCGGCGCGTGATCCAATAGTTCGCGGTCGATCCGCGTCCCGCTCGTCAAAAGCCCGTCGACGTCGGCCAGTTCGCCGAGCAGCACGCTGCGGGGAATCGGGGCGGGCGACTCCCATTTCCGCACCTCGCAATGGCGGGCGATGTACGCTTCCGCTTCCCGCGGTATCGGTTTGGCCACATACACTTTCGGTTTCATTCCGTTCCCTCCCTGGAAGTCTGTTCACCGGACGGCAGTTCATGGTCGACGCGCGTGTTTTCAAGAGATTTCCGAAAAGCGCTCCCCGGCAAAAGCTTGACAGCACTATCTTACCAGATAGAGCGGATAAGCTCACCACCAATAGCCGCCCAGCATATATCCGAGCCACGCCGCCCCGATTCCGGGCACATAAGACAGCGCCATATACAGCCGGCCGAACGCCGCTTCGCCGCGCCGAAACAGTTGCACGCTCTCCAGTTTGAACGTGGAAAACGTCGTAAACGCGCCGAGAAATCCCGTACCAAGGAAAAACGCCAGCCGTTCGTCCAACCCGCCGCCCGCGATCAAGCCGAGCAAAAAGGAGCCGATCACATTGACCAGCAGCGTGCCGATCGGCAGCTTCGTCGGCCACCGGGCGGCCACGAACGCCGACACCGCATAGCGGGCGATCGCTCCCGCACAGCCTCCCGCCGCCATCCAACCGAGTTCAGCCATGCGCCTCCTCCTTTCGTCTCCTGCCGGCCGCCGCCGTTCCCAGCCACACGAGACACAAGCCCCCGATCATGCTGGCCGCGACATAGGCGAACCCGCTTCCCCACATGCCCTGACGGAACAGCTGCACGGTTTCCGCGCTGAACGTTGAAAACGTGGTAAAGGAACCGATCAGCCCCGTGCTGATGCCCGTGCGAATTGGGGTCGGGATGCGGCGCTTGTCCTGCACCCACCGGGAAAACCATCCGAGCGCCAAACACCCCGCCAGATTGACCGCCAACGTTCCGACGGGAAACGCGGGCTGCGCGGCCCAATGTTGGACCGATCCCCCCAAAACATATCTCAGCAACGTGCCGATGACTCCTCCCAATCCGACCCATACGAAGGACATGCGGTTTTTCCTCCTTATTTGCGGCATGTGGATTTCCGCCAAACACGACATCCGATTTCTCACGAAAACGTCCGGATAAAAAGCAGACTCCCACCCATACAATCGTATGGTAGGAGTCGTGAGCCGTCAGGCGGTAATGGCGAACTCATCGCCCAGATCGCGTTGGTATTATCTTATTGCCATTCGGATCGAAAAGCAATACCCGGGCGCAAGATCGACAAGCGGACGCCCCTGATTCAGAGCGAGCGTCACGAACGCTTTCACCGCGGGACGATGGCTGCCACAACACGCCGCGCAATATTCATTGATGTGGACGATTCCTTACGGGCGGTGCGAAAAACGACGATAGCCGACATACACGATGGTGGTTGCGATCAAGAGGACGAAAATATACCATAAATCATTCTGACTGCTGCCGCCGGCATACGAAGCGACTTCCATATCAGAACCGATTCCCCCGATCCAATCCTCTTCCGTTTGCGTTAAATCGTCCAGATACTGGTCCTGCATATAACGTTGAAAATTGGATACGGTGAGCGTGGCTTTAGCGCTGATTTCACCGCCGAGAACACGAATCCGATCTCCGTCATACACATACCAGGCATCTTTCGGAGTCTCCCTGATCAGTTTTTCAGTTCCTTTTAATGTCGCCAACACGGAGGGCAGCTCCGGAGAAACGTAGTTAAATCCGGCCAAATAGATTTCTCCACTCGGGCGTTCATAAAATCCGATGATGTTCACCGGCTTGCCGTTTTGAAAAATCGGAGCAATCCATTCTTTTGCAGGGACGATGCCTTCCTCCATGACTTCCCCCTTAATAAATTCCGGGGTTACGGTATACACCGCAAACAACGGACCCATCGAGATTTCACCGGGTTCGGGCTGAAACCCGAAGTCGGCGGGAGGACCTTTCTCGAAAACCAGCTGCCGGACAACATCCAAATAATGCTCATCCGCGTATTTTTGCACTTCCTCGGGCACCTCGGCGGCAAACGCATGCATCGGAATCATGATGAAAATGGCCAAGTATAACAGAAATGTTCGATAGCCTCGTTTGTACATCATTAACCTCCTTTGCATTCATTTTTAATATTTGATCCCCTTGTGAGTATGTGTCCATGACCAGTTCGTGTTGTCTTCAAGATATTCCGGGGTATTCCAACGGTCGACAGACTCGGTCGGAGCGTCATTGATATAAATGTACTTGATAAAATCATAGTCCGAACGATCGTCATATCCGGTTACAACGGCCATATGTCCTGTTTTTTTATCCGTCGATTTCCAACCGAGCCGAATTAAAAACGGTCTGGAACTGTCGATTTCACTCTTCACTGCACTAAATGAAATCGATCCGGTGCTCGTCACCCCGTCATTACTGAAACTCAATTGCGAAAAAATTCTTTCCACTTCCGAAAAGTTACCCGGTTCATTGAGACAGGTGGATTGATTTTTTCCCATTTTCCAAAGGTCACATTGGGAATGTTTCGTGCCCGTATGAAAGTGGACGACACTTTGCACGGCTGTTACCCAGCACCATTGCGTCTTTTCTTGGCTGTATTTGGTGACATTCAGTTCTTTTGATGCGGCAATGACCGTCGATTCCATCAAAACGGCGCACAGGAAAAGCGCTGCGACTGAAATCATGAACTTGCGATGTCTGGGGAATATCAATTCCAACATCATTCACTCCTCTCTAACATTCTTCCGTTCACCTCGTGCGGGCCTTGATGAAAATACTCCCTTCAAAGTAAGTACGCATCCTTTTACATGTGATTCACCCCCCTTTCGTTATCTGAATTGGGATATACTAGGTTAGATAACATATTTTGTAATATTTCTATAATATAGACACTTGAAATCCACAAAAAGTTGCACTTTACTTCCGCTCATTGAATTTTTAAAATCTTGTAAAAGCCAAACTCCCAAAAAAAGCCAAAAACGGTTTCCGGCTGACGCATCATGTCCGGCAACCATTCTCTCCAGTTTTTTTGTATGAAGGAGCTGCCTGCTGCCCGATGCGAAAAAACATCATCATCGGACTCGGTATAGGTTTCTTTCTCATTGTACTCAGTCCGCTGTTCCTGATGGCTTATCTGAAGGTTCAACTTTACATCTTGGAAAAGGAGACGTACCAATACTTGACGCGGGAAATGGGATATGAGGAAGCCGACATTTTGACCGTTGAGGCAAAATTAAAAAAGCTTTCCCTGTTTACCGCAGAAGTCGTGTTTGCCGACGAACCGCAGGTGATTTGCGATTACAAACGCAACGGCGACGGACACATGGTACAGATTGGCGCTTCTCTTTCGAAAAATGAAGACCGGGATATATACGAGTACAAGCATCTCGATCGGAGGCAGCGCGGTTCCGCCGCCGCACACCGCTGATTCGAGCGTCCTCATCGTTGCCGTTCCAAGTTGCCGGATCGACATGCCGCACCGTTTTCGCACATTCTCCTTTCTCTCAATCGATTGTCGAGTCTCCATTCTTCGCAAATAAATGGTATAATTTCTCGTACAACGGTATAATTACTCATACGTTTTTTGCGCTTCGGTGAACATCTCGGGCATTCAGTCATCATCACGCGATGCATCGGATGGTCGGGAACACGAAAGGAGGATGATTTTTTGGAACGACTTCGCAACTGGGCGGGAAATTACGCGTACAGCGCGGCGGCGCTGCACGTTCCGGAAAGCGTGGAACAGCTGCGGGAGCTCATCATCCGCTCCAACCGGGTCAAGACGCTCGGCACGCGCCATTCGTTTAACGCCATCGCCGACTGTGACGGGATCCTGATTTCGCTGGAAAAGCTGAACCGGGTCATCGCCCTGGACCGCGAAAACCATCGGGTAACCGTAGAAGGCGGCATCCGCTACGGGGAGTTGAGCCGTTACCTGAACGAGAACGGATACGCGCTGCACAACCTGGCTTCGCTGCCGCACATTACCGTGGCCGGCGCCTGCGCGACGGCTACGCACGGTTCCGGCGACCGCAACCAAAATTTGGCCGCTGCGGTATATTCCATGGAAGTTCTCAAAGCGGACGGCGAGACGGTCGTCTTTACCCGCGGCGAGCCCGGCTGGGACGTGGCCGGAGCGGCCGTGTCCCTCGGGGGATTGGGCGTCATTGTGAGCATGACGCTGGATGTGATCCCGGCCTTTCCGATGTGCCAGCACGTGTACGAACGTCTTCCTTTCGCGCAGCTGCAAGATCATTTCGACGAAATCTCCTCGAGCGCGTACAGCGTCAGCCTTTTCACGGACTGGAAACAGGAATCGTTCAATCAAGTATGGTTGAAGCGCCGACTGGACGGTCCGGTTTCGGATGCGGTTTCGGACCCGCCTCCCGTTCAGGCGGCCCCCGAATTTTTCGGCGCAGCCTTGGCGGACGGCAAAAGAAATCCGGTCCCCGGCCAGTCACCGGTGAACTGCAGCGAGCAAATGGGGATTCCCGGCCCTTGGCACGAACGGCTGCCGCATTTCCGCATGGAGTTCACCCCGAGCGCCGGAGATGAGCTGCAGAGCGAATATTTCGTGCCGCGCGAAAAAGCCGTCGAGGCGCTATATGCTCTCGGCCGCATACGGGATCGCATATGGCCGCACCTGCATATTTCCGAAATTCGCACGATCGCGGCGGACGATCTATGGATGAGCCCGAGTTACAAGCGGGATTCGGTGGGCTTCCATTTTACGTGGAAAGCGGATGAAGAGGCGGTCCGGCAGGTGCTTCCGCTCATGGAAGAACAGCTGGCGCCTTACGAGGCCCGACCGCACTGGGGCAAACTGTTTACGATGCCGCCCGATCAAGTGAAGGCGCTCTATGAAAAGCTGCCGGATTTCCGGGAGCTTCTCGCGCGCTGCGACCCCGAAGGCAAGTTCCGCAATGATTTTTTGAAAACATATATTATGGGTTGAAGCCTGAGCGTAAATCATGGGCAGGATGAGCGATGGTCGATCGACTTCATCCTGCCCTTTTACTTGGCCGCGGGAGCGGCGCCGCATGATTTTCGGCCACCATTCACGGCAACGCGCCAGTTCCCTATTCGCGATGCTGCCGTATCAAGATGTCACAAAATTTCGACATACCCTTCGGTTCCATTGACGCGAATCCGTTGCCCGTCTCGGATCCGTTTGGTCGCCTGCTCCACACCGACCACCGCCGGCAGGCCGTATTCCCGGGCGATGACGGCGCCGTGGGTCATCAATCCGCCCACTTCGGTAACGAGGCCTTTGACGCTGACAAACAGCGGCGTCCAGCTGGGGTCGGTGAATGGAGTGACCAAAATATCCCCCTCTTCCAGATTCGCCGTTTCCATATTGAAAATCACGCGCGCGCGTCCTTCCACCACTCCGGAGGAAACCGGCAAACCCGCCATCGCCCCGGGCGGGAGATGTTCCCGCCGGTACTTTCCCGTGAACATTTCCCCATCGGACGTGATCACCCGCGGCGGCGTGAGCTTTTCGTACAATTTGTACTCTTCTTTCCGGCTGTGGATAACGCGTTCGTCCGCTTTCCCGGTGCGCACGGCTTCGCGAAGCTCTTCGAACGTGAGATAATAAATGTTCTCGACTTCTTGAATGACGCCCTCCCGCACGAGCCGCCCGGCTTCTTTCAACAGCGCCTGCTTGTAAACGAAGTAACGGTTGATCATCGCGTATTTCGGATATTCCCGGTATCCGCTGAAGTTGCGGATGAGATCGATTCTCCGCTTGGTTTCGCTCGCTTTATGTTCCCCGTCCGGCAGCGACTTCAAGCGCTCCAGCAGTTCCCGTTCTTTTTCCCGGGCTTCTTGCAGCCCCCGCTCGAATCTTCGCCGGCTTTCGCCGGGCTCAAATTGCCGGATGTTGCGGAGAATCAACGGGACAAGGGCCGTCGGTTTTTCGCTCCAGCGCGGCTTCGTGATGTCGATTTCCCCGCTGCACCGCATGCCGTACCGGTCGAGATAAGCGCGGATCGCGTCCCGCGCTTCCTTTCCGCCTTCCAACCGGTCCAAGCCATCCAGAAAGTTTTCGTCATTCGCATGCTGCAAATATTCGATCACTTCCGGGTAAGGACGAATCGCATCCGCGACATCGAGGAGCGCAAGCCCCATTTCCGAAGTGATATTGCCCGGCACCGATTGGGCGAGCGCGTCCGCGGCGTTTTTTTCGCCCAACCATTCTCGCATGTTTTCGTTGATCCATCTCGACGCCTCCATCGCGGCCATAATGACGCCGACGCTTTGCGGATCGGATACCCATTTCTTCAACTGCTGGAGATCTTCCAAAATGAAATCCAGCAAATCCGTTCCCGATTTCGTTTGGATCGTGCGCTTGACTTCTTCCAACGCGGTTTGGCTTTGCCGAATCAAATGCGAAACGACGGAGGGATCCGGATCGGCGGACGCCGGCAAATCCGCCAGCGTTCTCGGCCCGACTTGGCCGGAGTTCGCATCAGCGGGAACAGCGGGCGCAGGCGGGAGAATGTCTCCCCGTTCGATGACGGTCATCAGCGCGTCTTTGATGAGCGGATCGGATTGTCCAAGGGTATCCATGATCCTTTGCCGGCCGGCCGGCGAGGCAAGCGGAACGGTCACATCGACAAACAGCCTGCCGCCCGCCGTGCGCATCGGCGCTTTCGTCGTCAGCAAATAAAAGGACAGTCCCAAAGGTTTGATCGGGTCGGTCATCATTTGCTGGTGGCCGACCGAGACATAGACGCGCGTTTCCCGATCGTCCGCTTCGGGGATCGGGAACAGCGTCGTGATGGGCCGGCTCTGGACAATATAAAACGCATCGTCCGCCAAACACCATTCGATGTCCTGCGGCCGGCCGAAATGCGCTTCGATCTTACGGCCGATACCCGCCAGCTCCAAAATTTGCGCGTCCGTCAACGTTTGCGCCCGCTGCCGGTCCGGATCGACCGGCACGGTGACGGTTCCGCCTTCTTTTTCCGCATGGACGGCTATCGTTTTCGCCGCAATCCGCTTCTCGACGATGCTTCCTTCCCGCACTTTATACCCGTCGGCGGATACGAGACCGGAGACCAGCGCTTCGCCGAGGCCAAAACCGGCGTCGATCGCCAGCAGCCTGCGGTTCGACGTCGACGGATCGGCGGTAAACATCATTCCGGAAGCTTGCGGAAACACCATTCTCTGCACGATGACGGCCATCGATATCCGGTTGTGGTCCATGCCGTTTTGCATCCGATAGACGACCGCGCGGTCCGTAAACAGGGAAGCCCAACATTCGCGGACTTGCCGCAAGATCGCTTCTCTGCCGATCACATTCAAATACGTATCCAGCTGCCCGGCAAAAGAAGCGTGCGGCGAGTCTTCCGCCGTCGCGCTGGATCGCACGGCACAAGCGTGTTCCTCGCCCATCCGGGCAAGATGAAGGGCGACGGCTTCCGCCACGTCGGAAGGCATTTCCGTTTCCCTCAAGGTTTGCCGGATTTGCGCGCAAATTTCCGCAACCTGTTCCCGGTTTTCCGCCGTCAGCGCGGCGAGCCGTTGCAGCCATGCGTGAAAAGCCCCGTTGGATTCGACGGCTTTTCGGTATGCTTCGGTGGTCACACAAAAACCTTCCGGAACCCGGACGCCCGGGATGCGGGCCAATTTCCCCAAACCGCTTCCCTTTCCGCCCACGAGTGAAAGCGGCATGGAATCCATTTCGTGAAAACCGAGAACGAACGCGCTCAAATCTCATCTCTCCTCATCAAAAATTTTTGAAAAACCGATTGACAAGAGACTGCCGGCGTGGTACAATGAAATTGTAAGATGGGGTTATATTACTATTTTTACGAAAAAAACGGCAGTCGTAATCCGATTGTATCATCATGCGGGGATTCCTGCAACCGAAAATTTGTGCAGAATATTAACAGAATATTAATAAAGAACCCGGATCAACCGCTCCAGGTTCTTTTTTGATGCCTTTGGCGCGCGCCGCGGGAACTTACAACGTTTCGGCCGCTTGGGCGAGCAGGCGGGAAACGGGGCCGAAATCGATCGAAAACGACATGAAGTTCGCATACGCCGTTTCCGCGATTTGGAACTCGCGCGGCCGCATTTCGATCGCGGAGCTCTCGCGGGATTTGGGACTAAGCGATCGGTGGCTGCGCGTCCGGTTTTCGGAGCGGCTCGGAATCGGGCCGAAAACGTTCGCCTCCATCGTCCGTTTCCAATCGTGCTTCCAAACATTGCTGCGCGACAAACAAGGGTTTCTGGAAAACAGGCGGTTTCACGATTTTTACTACGATCAGGCGCACTTCATCAAGGAATTCAAACGTTTCATGGGTCACCCGCCGGCCAAGTATGCGGCGCTGCAAAACGAAGTGGGCGAGATCATTTACAACAACGGTTAATCTTTCAACCGCAGCCAAAATATGAGGTGTCCGGGATGGATCAACGCATATACGATTTGGCGGAATTGACAAAAGCAAAGTACGGTTTGACCGCATACCGTTTGCACAAGTGGCACATTTTCCGCGGCACGACCCTTTTCCGGGGCACGGTCTATCGGCTGAGCATGGAATGGTTTCCGATACATGTCGGCCCTGGGGGGAACGAAGACACCAATCCGGCGGGAACCGTATGCATGGACATCGACATTGCTTCCGGGAAGCTCGAAAACATGATTTTTGTGGGCGGAGTGACTTATGCCGACAGCTTGAAATTCGACAGCCGTCACAAGGACGAGATCATCCGCTGGATCGAAAAAGAAACGGGTCTCGTCTACGGAAAGCAGTTTGAGCTGTGGAAAGAAAAAGAAAGGAAGCTTCAGTTCAGAGGGTGTGTGGACGGGATTGCGGTTTCGCCCGCCGCCAGTATTGAAATCCAATGGGACGAGGAAGGAAGGCTCGTCTTTTTTTCGGTGACGGGACCGTTTCCGCCCCACGATCGGGTCAAACGGGAAACGTACGCCCTTTCCCTTGATCAAGCGGAAAAATGGGCCGCGCTACAATTGAAGTCGGCGGAATTTCCGGACATGGATCGGAAGCGGTTTGTGGCCGCGTATGCCATCGAGGAAATCTATATTCGCAACGACAACGCCTCGACTTTGCCGTTTTCGTACATGGCGTGCGAACACCCGCGTGTGCGAATGGATACGGTGATCACATGGGATGCCCCCCTTCCGGAACCGTTTCGCCCGAAAAACATCTCCCTGGTCGATCACGCCACACCCGAACAGGCGTTTCGACGCGAAGCGCATCCGGATCTGGCGCCCATCTCCGAGGAAGACATCCGCCGATATGTTCGTTCCGCGCAAACTTTTCTCCGTCAAGTTTTCGCCGATGATTCGGGCAAATGGACATTAACTACGCTGCATCGGGAAAAAGGGTATATTTGGGCCGAATTGCAGGCAAACGAACGCCAAGCACAATGGCGCACCAGAAAATTAAGGCTGATCATCGACCCGCCGACCGGCGAGGTGCTGAATTACCTGGATAACGAGCCGCTTTTGGCCGTGTACGCGGATTTCCAGGAAGCGGAGGAAGGCAGGGTCCCCGCCGAGGAAGCATTCGCCAAACTGAAACGTCACCTGACTTTGACGCCGTATTACGTGTATGATCATGAGCAGGGCAGCTACGTATTATGCGGAAAGTTGGATTGTGACTACGCGGTAAAAGCGGACACCGGGGAAGTGATTCCCATCACCGGGAACCGCGCCCGATCGCCGGATGTTTAAAGATGTGCGCTGCAAAAAAAGCCCCGTACCGGAGTCGGGGCTTCTTTGATTCAAACGGAGAGAACCGCGGCATCATCGTTGCGGTTCTTTTTTTAACCGATATATGAGTCCGATCACGCCGGAACGGAACGTTTGGTTCTGTACGAGTTCCAACGGAATCGGTTTTTGAACATCCTTGAATAACGAAAGTCCCTTGCCAAGGATCACCGGGTTTACATTCAAACGAAACTCGTCGATCAAATGGTGTTGCATGAGGTGATGGGCAACCCGGGGACTTCCGATAATCATCATGTCTTGCCCGTCCTGATTTTTCAGCTTTTGAACTTCCTCCGCAATATTTTCTCTGATCAAGATGGAATTGTTCCAGTCGACGCTTTCCAAGGTGGTCGAAAACACGACTTTTTGTGTTCTGTTGAGCCAGGCTGCGTGCGCCCTTTCATGTTCCGATGCGTCGGGGTTATCCGGCACCGTCGTCCAATGTCGCTGCATGCCCAAATATGTACCGCGTCCCCATAGGACGGTATCGACGGTTTTGAAGTTTTCGTCCGCATACCGTTCCATCTCTTCATCGTGAATGATCCAGCCGATGTCCCAGTCATGTTCCCCTTGGACGAATCCATCCAGCGAAACGTGCATGTACAGAATCAGTTTGCGCATGAAGAAACACTCCTCGTATAGTATTTAGAATCTTTACATGACCATGGGCCATAATCCCGTATCCATTTTCGCGACGAACTCCTGATTTTGAAGAACGATCGTGTCCGCTCCTGTGGAGAAATAAGGTTTACCCCAGGGGGACCGCCGGAGTGCCCAACCGAGCGAAGCTGTTTGCACAATCCCATTTGCCAGGGCTGATGGATTCCCTTAATCAATGCGGTCGCCATTAATTTTGAGGCTCGAAAAGTTCGATAGGATTCCCTGATGGGTCATCCAATACAATCTGTTTGCCTCCGACACCTGCGACAATCTCATTACGGAAACGCAGGCCTGCTTTCCGCAGATGATCCACCAAGCCTTCCAGGTCATCGACCACAATTTGAATTCGATTCCAGCCGCCGGGTTCCGGCTTTCGCCCATCCGGCATGGCCTGGGCGGCCCCGCTTGGACCATTTATGGCATTCAAAAGAAGATCCAAGTTCCCCCGTTGCAAAATGGCGAACACAGGACCGCGATGCAATTTGACTGTGAAGTCAAGATACCGGGTATAGAATGTGATTGCCGCTTCTACATCGTGGACAAAATAGCGTACTCTGATTGAAACCATATAATTTCCTCCTCGTGGAAATTCATGGATGCCAATCCTAACGATGAGAACGGCAACCGTTTGTTTTACTTTCTTTCCGTCACCGCGAAGTAGTTCTCTTCATTGTCGGCGAAGTTGAACACTTTTCCGGAGGGAAGTTCCACGATGTCGCCGACCTTTACATTTTTGCTTTTCAAGTCTTGATGCAGTTGTTCGGCGTTGTCCGTATAAAACATCAAGGACGGCGTGCCGAGATTCATTCCGGGTTCCATTTTGGCGACGAACTCCTTGTTTTGCAGCACAATGGTCGTGTCCGCGCCCGGCGGAGCGATTTCAATCCACCTGAATCCTTGACCGTTATCTTCTTCCGCAACGACCCGGAACCCCAACTTCTCTGTCCAAAAATCCCGCGATTGATCTTGATTGCTGACATAAAGCATCACTTGACCGAGTTTTTGAATCATGTTGGATCGCTCCTTTTTGGGAATAACATTTTTGGCTATGCGCGAGACTTCAACCGAAGAAATATATGTATGTTTGGCAAGCGCACCTCCTTCCTTGATTCATGTTGTTACGATGGGATGGGACAGGTTTTGTATTGAATCCGAATGAACGCCGCAACATTGCCGGATCGGACCGGTCGTTTGCTCGGCGGTGGCGCCGGCCGGCGCCATGCGTGAATAAGGGATTGGCAGGGACGGACCGTGGTTTCGGAGAACCGGCGTCGTACCCGACAAGGCATTTATCTCTGTTTTAGTGAAACTCTAATTTAGAGTTAAATAGATTATACTTGGGCGGCCATCCCGTGTCAACCGAAAAATTCCAATCAAGCAAGACGCAATGGGACGTGTCCTCATCCTTCGTTCCTGTACTTTCTTTCGCTTCGGAGAATGATATTTTTTCTCTAGGAAACTCGGAAAGTTGCAAACCACATTCCGCGCGGTAGATTTTATGCATGGTTTGCAATATAATGGTTTGAAATGCAACTGCCGGACTACTTGCCGGACTACGAACAGATGGGATCTGAGCTCTGCAGCCATGGACACGAAAATGAATCGACACCCGCTCAAGTTCGCCTTGCTGATGGCGATTTTTTCCGCTTTGGGGCCTTTCAGTTTCGACATGTATTTGCCGGCGTTTCCTCAAATGGCGGCGTTTTTCGACACGGACGCGTATATGATTCAGGTAAGCCTGACCGCCTGCCTGCTGGGGTTGAGCGTGGGGCAGGTCGCAATGGGCGCGTTCAGCGATGTTTTCGGGCGGCGGAAACCCTTGTTGATCGCGATGATCGTGTATGTGCTTTCCTCTTTCGGTTGCGCTTTGGCGCCCAATATCTACGTTTTTGTCGTACTGCGTTTTGTCCAGGGATTCGCCATTTCCGCCGGAACGATCTCCGGCGCCATTGTTCGCGATTTGTACAGCGGAGTGGAGTTGACGAAGGTTTTTTCGCTGCTTTCCATGATCCGGAGCCTGGCTCCGCTGCTCGCGCCGATTGCCGGCGGTATCGTCGTTTCGTATTTGCCTTGGAAGGCCGTGTTTGTCTTTTTGGGGCTGCTTGGTGTGTATTTGACGGCGGTTACCGTATGGAAGCTGGAAGAGACGCTGCCTCCCGAACGCCGGGTTTCCGGCAGCGCGCAAACGCTGTGGAGGAACTACAAAAGCTTGCTGCTGAACAGGACATTCATGGGTTACGCGCTTGTCCAGGGATGCATGTCGGCGGGCATTTTCGCGTACATTTCGGGCACCCCGTTTATTTATCAAAACATCTACGGCGTTTCCCCGCAAATGTTTTCCATGCTGTTTGCGCTGAACGGCATCAGTTTGATTTTGGGGTCGCAGCTGGTCCGGGGATTGGCGGGAAAGGTGAGCGAACGCCGAATTCTTCTGGTTGGGCTGTCATTGGCGCTCGTCACCGCCATCGCGGTTTTGGCGGTCATTCTTGCTCACGGGCCGTTGATCGCGCTCGTCGTCTCGCTGTTCTTTTTCGTCGCGGCGAACGGCATCACCCACCCCTCTTCCTTTGCCTTGGCGATGGAATCGCAAGGACACATAGCGGGCAGCGCCGCCGCGCTGCTCGGCGTCATTCCGTTTTTGCTCGGTTCCGTCACCTCGCCTCTGGTGGGCATTGCGGGCGAATCTTCCGCCGTACCGCTCGGCGTCATTTTGATCGCCACCTGTTCGCTGTCCTTTATGGCCTATGCAGGTTTGGTGAAAAAGCCGATGAAAAAATCGCCCCGCTCCTTTTCAGCATAAAAAAAAGCGCAACGGAACGGAGAGGCGTTAAAACGCCAAACATCAGGGCGATAGCGGGGCCGCGTTCCGCAAAGATGTGCATTTTGCGCAAAATCGCCAAATAAAATCGCTCCGTTCCGTATCAGAAGCAAAATCCCAAACCTTCACTCGGGTCGCATTTCAAGCGATCGGCGTGCCGTTGGGAACGGGTTCGTCCGGCTTCAACAGCACCACGTCGCCTTCCTCGGGAATTCCGCCCAACACCAATACTTCCGATTCAAATCCGGCAATTCGTCTGACCGGAAAATTGACGACGGCAATCACTTGACGGCCGATGAGCCGTTCCGGCGCATATCGTCTCGTGATCTGGGCGGAAGAACGTTTCACTCCAAGTTCACCGAAATCAATTTCCAGCTTGTAGGCGGGCTTGCGCGCCTCCGGAAACGGCTCCGCCTTCACCACCGTACCCACACGAAGATCCAACTTCAAAAAATCGTCGATCGTTGCCGACACATTCACTCACTCCTGTCGATAGAACGGAATGCGCTGCCGATGAGTTTTGTCCGAATGGAACATCGTTAACCCGGGTCCAGAAACCGGAGCATGCGACGCCGGTTTGACCGCTTAAACAAAGATACACGGAAAGCCTTTCCGACGGCAGGTTCAGAAAGGCTTTCTTCTTCATGTTTTGTACGATGTGCACGATCGCGCCGGCGACACGCCGGCATTGCGGCTCGCCGCGGGCGTCCATGGTCAATGGTCCCCGTGATTGCCCCTGGACGGATTGGTGATGACGAAGCGTTCCTCCGGAAAATACAGGTAGTCGATTTTCACGCCGTCCAGCCATTCGTCGCCCTTCGTGAGCAGCACTTCGATGTCTTTGTCCGTCTGCACCAGTTCGTCGTCTTCCTTTTGCGTATCCAGAAATAGGCCGTAATGGGCGTGATCCCCGTGGGCGTGGGTTACGTAAACCCGCAGTTTCAAACCTTGGTTTTCTTCTTTTTCCAGCTCGCGCTTCAGCACTTTGGCGGCGTTGCGGGTAATTTTGCATTTCATGGGCGATCCACTCTCCGTTTCATAGCGTGAAAATCTCAACCCCCGACATGAAGCCCATACCTCCGGGCGCGGTTACTCACCTAACGGGAACATATCCCATCCGACGTGAAGGCCTCACCGTGGAGGAACGGTTACTTCTCTGTCGGGGACTTCCCCCGGCGACAGGAACGCTCCGCCACAAGGGACGGTTACTCCCGAAGCCCTTCCACCGGCATCGCTTGGGGGCGTTCGCAGCGGCTTTGCATCATGTAATGCTTTTGTTGATCGGCGGCGATATGAAAACCGTGCATGGCCTCCAGCACATGATACCCGATGTCGCCGCTTGCGCGATGGGCGCGGCCGTTGCGGATCGCATAGGCCATGTCCGCAACGCCGAGGCCTCTGCCCGAATCCGCATACGGATGCGTATAGGCGACGCGCTCCCATTCGTTTTGGTCATGGCGGTTCAAGAAAATGTCCCCGCCGAAAATATTCGGATCGGGCACGCGAATCGTCCCTTCGGTCCCATAAATTTCGATGTTCGGCAGATGATGCCTGCCAAACGTATCGAAGCTCGTGATCATCGTCGCGATCGCCCCGTTGTGAAAGGCGATATTGCCGGCCACATAGGTCGGCGTCTCCACTTTGATGCGCTGGCCGCGTTTCGGTTCGCTGCCGATGACGCGTTCCGCCAAGGCGGACTTGGTCATCGCGCTGATGCTCGCCATCGGGCCGAACAATTGAACGAGCGCCGTCAAATAATACGGACCCATGTCGAACATAGGACCTGCGCCGCGCTTATAGAAAAACTCGGGATCGGGATGCCAACCTTCCGGCCCCCTGGACAGCATAAAGGCCACGGCGGAAACCGGCTCGCCAATCTTCCCTTCATCGATCAGCTTGCGGCAGGTCTGCAGCCCGGCGCCCAGCACCGTATCCGGCGCGCAGCCGACGAGCAGCCCGCGCTCCGCCGCCATTTGCAGCAGTTGTTGACCTTCCGCCAAGTCCACACTCAAGGGCTTTTCCACATAGACATGTTTCCCGTGTTCGATCGCCCGCATGCTGACTTCCGCATGCACCGCCGGAACGGTCAAGTTGACGACCAATTCAATTTCGGGATCCGCGAGCAGTTGTTCCACCGTCAGCACCCGGGGCACGCCGTACTCCTCGGCGCGTGCTTTCGCTTTGGACATGTCCAAATCGGAGCAAGCGACCACTTCCAAAATGTCGAACTGCCGGCAATATTTCAAGTATTGGCCGCTGATGTTGCCGCAGCCGATGAGACCAATTTTCACGCGTTTCATCCCATGAACCTCCCCGTCGTCAATACGAGATAAATCAAACGATCCATAACATGGATGTTCGTGTTTAAACTCGTTTATGATCTTGTCGCCCAAAGCATGCCGCGCCTCATCAATTCCATTACTTGCGGCATCCGAATAATGTCGGCCGAATGTCCGAGCGAGCAGTAATACACTTTGCCTTTGCCCCAATATTTGGTCCAAATGACCGGCATATCCACCGGGCCGTTGGAAGAATGGGGACCTTCCGCGACGGGAAAGCGGGTCGTGGCCAATACGTTCACCGCAGGATCGACATGCATATAGTATTGTTCGGTCACGACATCGAAGTCTTCGATGCCGCGGACAAGCGGATGGTCTTTTTCCTTGATGTGCACCCTGTACTTGACTCCGTCGTTCCCCGGGTGAGCCACCCATTGGCCGCCGACCATGAACTGGTACTCCACTTCGTTTCGGAACGCATCGCCCATTCCGCCATGACATCCCGCGATGCCCGTTCCGTTCTCGATCGTTCGGAGCAGCGACACGAGCAACTCTCGCTCAATGGTTCCCATCGTCCAAATCGGCACGATCAAATCGGTCGCCGCCATTTTTTCTTCGTCGCGAAAACTCTCCAGCGTGTCGGACAATTCCACCTCATAGTTTTCTTGCTTCAGCACATGGCCCAAAATATCCGCGATTTGGTCGGGCACATGGCCTTCCCAACCGCCATAGACGATCAAAGCTCTTTTCATGCGCTTCTCTCCCCGAACCGGTCGCGACCGCTCGCATTTCAGCCGTGAAAAACACTTGAGACGTATGTATGCACGTATTCCCAAAACCCGCCCGTCAAAGACGAACGTGTTCCGCGGCATCGTTGCCTTGACGGCTGATTTTCATGATCACCCTTCTATGCTATCACGATATGGATTTGCTGGCGAGTGCAAATTTTGATGCGCCTTCGGGCGTCCAGTAGACGCCTCGCCGGACCAACTTCTCTAAATATTGCGAAAATTTTATTGCCACCTCGACCAAGATGGTCTAGAATTGACTTGCCAGTTAATTTTTCCTAAATATTAGGACTAACTTCCTTGACTTGATCTATTTTTCCAATTATAAATATATTTGTAAAAATTGGATCATCTCTTCCGAAAGGGCGGCGATCGCGGACCGCTCTCTTCCATCATGCGATGCCCCATCTTTTTGGTTTTATCGTCTCGTTTTCGGAGGTGATGATTTTTTTATTGATCGGAACGGCTTCCATATTGAGGAAGTCCCGGCGGAAAATGCGTCATTATCCAACCATCATGAATGGGAAAGGAGGATCCGTATGCGCGGTAAATGGTGGCCGTTGGTCTTGTCTCTTATTCTTGCGTTGGCCATGTCGCCGCTCGCGAGTTTGGCGCAAACCGACGGTCCAAACCGGTTCAGCGACATGCCGGACGACTGGTCCACGCAAGCATTGGAAAACGCTGTCAAGCACGGCCTGCTGTTCGGTTCAAACGGCAAAATTTTGCCCAAGCAGCATTTGAAGCGGGCGGAGTTGGCGGCGATCATCAACCGGGCTTTCGGCGCCCGGGCCAAAGCGCCCCTGGATCGCTTTACGGATGTGGCCGAAACGTCCTGGTACTATGACGACATGGCCAAAGCCGTCAAAATGAAAACGTTTCAGGGACATGCCGACCAGCTGCGTCCTGAAGATCCCGTCACCCGGGAAGAGGCGTTTGCCGTCATCGCCAGAGCCATCAAGCTGCCCGTTTCCGAGGAGAAGCCGTCCGGTTTTTCCGATCTGAACGACATCTCGTCCTGGGCCAGAGGAGAAGTGTTCAGCCTCATCCACGCCGGTTACGTCAAGGGAGCGAACGGTCAAATCCGCCCGAAAAGCCCGATCAGCCGCGCCGAATTCGCCCAGTTGATGGACAACATCATCAAGGTCTACATTCGGCAAGCGGGGGTGTACCACGAAGTCGCCGAAGGCAACGTCATGGTGAATGTGCCGGGGGTGACGCTGAAAGATTTGACCGTCAAAGGCGACCTGATTCTTGGCGACGGCGTCGGAGACGGAGATGTCGTATTGGACAACGTCGAAGTCTCCGGCAGGCTCATCGTACGGGGCGGAGGCGAAAACTCCATCGTCATCCGCGGCGAGTCCAAAATTTCCACGGTGATTGTGGCCAAAGTGGACGGCGCGGTAAGGGTCTTTGCCGAAGACGGAGCGGAAGTTGAAGCGGTGCATATTGACGATGGAGACGACAGGGTGATCCTGGAGGGGACCATCGGGACCGTCATCATCCAGGCCGCGCTGCCGGTCGAATTAACCGACGCCCGCGTCCAAAATGTCGTGGTGGAAGCGCAGCAAGCGGAATTGACCATCGGCTCCGGCTCCACCGTGGAAAATGTGGTGATCGACAACACGGCGGCGGCGGCGGTTCTGCAAGTGGAAGGAACGGTCGGCAATATTACGGTCGAAGCGCCGAAGACCTCGATCGGCGGAACGGGAACCGTCCAAAACGTCGTCGTCAAACATGGCGCCGACGACACGAAAATTGAAACGGAGAATACAAGAATCGTCATCGAGGAAGGGGTGCGGGGAACGACCGGAGTGGGCGGAGTGCCGTTGGAAGCCGGGGAACACAACAGTTCGCCGCCCGCGGATTCCGGCACGCAGCCCGTACCGTCCCCCGGCGGAAGCAGCCCCCCGGCTCCGATCCCGCTAGAGGCGGTTAACGTGACCGGTGATGCTGTCGTTGGAGCCACATTGACGGCTGAAGTCACGCCGTCCGGAGCCACCGTCAACTTCCAGTGGCAGAGGGCGGATGCCGAAGACGGCGAGTATACGGATATCCATGGAGCGACAGGCAAGACATATAAACTTGTTGCCGCTGATGCCGGCAAATACATTAGAGTAAAAGCGGCGGGAACAGGCGGCTACACCGGGACGGCGGAAAGCAGACCGGTGGGACCGGTGGAGCCGGATCCGGACACCGAGACTCCCAAACGGAACAGCACCTACAAGTTCAGCTACCACGTTCCTGCCGACGCGGCGGCCAGAACGGCCGTGGTCGTTCCGGTCACCTTTGCGACCGAGGAAAAAGGCGACAAGGGTTACGACGCCGTCAGGTTCAAGTTCGCCGCCCAAGGCCCCGGTGATGTGACCTTCACGGCAAGAGACAGCGACAATGTGGAGCACACCTTTACCAACACAGGCTATTGGGGGCCGGCCGGAGGGTTTGACCTGCCTGCCGAATACAGCGCAACCACCAACTGGACGCTGAGATTCAGCGCAGCCGGCGAGTACACCGTCACCTTCAGTTTGATCCAAGCGGATACCGGGGAAGTCGTCGCCGGCATGGAAGAGTCCGTGACCATCACCGTGGCGGAACCGCCACCGGGCGAATTCGGCAACATTTCCGTCACGACGAAGAAACACGGCAGCGTCGACGGCTACATCATCGACATCCGGCTTGCCGATGGCGCCACCTTCGAGCGCGCCAGGGTTGAAGTCAGCCTCGTGGATGCGAACAGCAACGTGTTGCAGAAGAACACGTTGAAAGCGGATCATGGATTGACCTCCTCCAGCCTGACCGTCCCGTTTGACGTCAAAGGCAGCTTCGACTATGCCGCCGACGGATTCTGGATCGTGGAAGGAAGCGTCAAAGGCAACTACGAAGCGCCGGCCAAGGCCGTAATCACCGTCACCTTGGCCAACGGCAAGGAGCTCGTGGCGGAGCTGACAAACATCACCCCGGTAGTCCAAGAATATCACACCTACAAGTTCAACATCGCAAACCAAGCCGACAGATACATCGTAAGAAACGGTCTGGCAAACCCGAGCGACAGCGACTTTGTAGGCTTTACCCCGGTCAAGCTGAGCATCGCGGTGGATCATCCAAAAGATAAGCCCTATGAAGGTAACGTACGGGTAGCGCCGGTGGGTGCGAATCATCTGCAGCTGTGGGCCAAGGATACCAACGGAAAGTGGCACGATATCAACCGGGTCGGTTGGGGACCGGCAAGCGGTTTCCCCATTAACACGGAGGCGGTCACGGATGTTTATGTCATCGCCACCGACGAAATGGATGGTTACGTGACCTTGATACTGGTGGATATCGACGGGAATTACGGAGCGGCCGACAACATCGTGATTCGTCAGCAACTGGCCGTTTACGCCGTGACCTCTCAAGTAGCCGATGCTCTGGACGCGATAAACGGAGCCGGCGACGGCGCGGAAATGCTGAATGCGCTCAATACCCATGCGGCGGCGTTGGGGTTAAACTTCGGGAGTTTGACCGACGGCGGCAGGCGTTTGGCGGTAGCCGATTCGGTGAATTTCGTCAAGGAAGTTTACGGCGAATATCAGCGTGCGGCGGACATCAAGGCGGCCTTTGACCAAGCCGTGCAAATCGAAACCCGCAAAATGACCTTCATCCGGCTGGTGAACGAATCCGATGCTGCAGCAGCCGCCGCAAGCTTAACCACCGTTCTGGCGGAGATGATGGCGGACGCGCAGGCATTGTCGGAGGAATTTGCTCCGGAAGTTCTGGACAATTACTACGGGGAAGGCTTCTCGGACAATTTAAGAGAAGCCATTGAACTGATGAAGAGCTACCTGGCATTGGATGACGATGACAAAAAGAAAGTAGCCGAAGCCTTCATAAAGAATGAATACAACGGCTCATTTACTGTGGTCATGGGCTATTTGCTCGCCGCCATGCAATCTCTTTAAACTGAACTGCCGGGACCTTGACCGCAAATGACCATTTATCCGCGGTATCCCCAATCGGGAAGGAGGGGGCGGCTAGCCCCCTTCCTCTCACTCCCCTAGCATGCGAGTCCACACGCGACGATTCCATAAGGTTGATGAAGTTCCCTATGTGCAAAAATCCCGCATTGGCCAACTTGCCGGCCGGCACGTCCGCCGGCGGAAGAATCCCGCGGCGGATGTCCGAAGCGTCCCTCACCCGTTCAATCCCCGGTCAATCGCGTTCAGCAAAGTCAAGGTGGTATCGCATCCGTATTCCCAAAACATGATCCCGGCGAGTCCCGTCTTCTTGACATATTCGCATTTGTGCCGGAGCGATTCCTCATCGTCATAGGTGATAAAATGGCTGCCGTCGAACAAATAGGGGGCTTTGGCCTCGTCATCCCAATACCTGGTGTAGCCGTTCCGGTTGATGTAGTTCGCAGCCAGTTCGGAATATGTCGGACCGTAACCGCCGGATGAGGAGGTCATCTGGTGGAGGCCGCGGTTGACATTCGGCACGTTTTTCCACATCCTCGAGTAAAACGCGGCTCCGATGACGATTTTCTCCTTCGGCACGCCCGCGCGCACGAACATTTTCACGGAAGCGTCGACGCTGATACGGAACAAGTCCCCCGTGGGGGTGTACAGATTCGTATGATGGCCTGTAAGGGTTTGGAATCCGCCCCGCATATCATAGGTCATGATCTGCACAAGATCCAGATATCGCTGCGCCTTGTCCATTTCCGTGCCGTCAATATAATACTGGTCTGCTCCGGCCGCAATCGTCAGAAGATAGTGTTTGCGATCCTTTTGTCCCTGCCGATCCAGCTGCTCCCTGACTTCTTTCAGCAGCAAGGTGAAATTCGCCTTGTCTTCCGGACTCGCCGCGATGCCGGCCACGGAATGGCATGGATACTCCCAATCCACATCGATGCCGTCAAATCCGTGCTTCACGAGCGTCTCCACCGCGGTGGCCGCAAACTTTTTTCTTCCCGCCTCCGTCGACGCGGCTTCGGAGAAACCGCCCGCTCCCCATCCCCCCACGGACAGCAATATTTTTAAACCGGGATTGAACGATCTGAATTCCGCCAAACGATGCAATTGGGTCAAATGCCCCGATTCGACGGCGTGGTCGCGCACGTGGCCGAAGGCGACGTTGAGATGGGTCAATTTTTGAATCGCCTCTTCGGTCATCAAAGCAAGTGAACGATCGCCCGCGTACGCCGTAAACACGTATGGTTTGGACATGAAGTCACCCCAAGTAACCTTTATCATGCGATTGATGCTCAAATGAATAATATATCATTTTATCCACACCTTCAATACTAGGTATATTTATTTTTCGCGGGAGGCCAGCAACCCCCTTTCAGGGAAAACAAGCGCGTTTTTCGCCTTTTTTCAAGGATTCTGTTCTTTTGAAAATAAAATTGACTATATTTATGATATATCATAATCTAATGTAAGAACGATGTTTGACTGAATTATGGTATATTTTATTGGAAAGGGGTTCAGACATGAACCGGAGCAAGGTGGAGGAACCTGTCATTTCCTTTTCACCCAAGCGTTACGTTTGCCAAAAAGCCCATGAACCGATCCCGATCGACGGAAGGCTCGACAAACCGGTCTGGCGCCGGGCCGAGTGGACGGACCCTTTTGTCGATATCGAAGGCGCAAGGAAACCGCAGCCCCGAAAACGCACCAGAGTCAAAATGCTGTGGGACGACGACTATTTTTATGTCGGCGCGGAACTGGAAGAAGACGAAATCTGGGCGACGTTAACGGAAAGGGATTCCGTCATTTTTCACGACAATGACTTTGAAATCTTCATCGATCCGGACGGCGATACGCACAACTACTACGAGTTGGAAATCAACGCGCTCAACACCGTCTGGGACCTTTTGCTCGTCAAGCCTTATCGCGACGGCGGCCCCTGCGTCAACGGATGGGACGCGAGCGGCATTCGCACCGCGGTGCACATCGAAGGCGCATTGAACGATCCGTCCGCCGACAACCGTTTCTGGAGCGTGGAAGTCGCCATGCCCTGGCGCATCCTGAAAGAATGCGCTCCCGACGGACGTCCCCCCGTGCCCGGTGAATATTGGCGCATCAATTTCTCCCGGGTGGAATGGCGGGTGGAAGTGAAAGACGGCAAGTACGTCAAACAGACGGATCCCGCAACCGGTCGCCCCTATCCCGAAGACAACTGGGTTTGGTCGCCGATGGGCCTGATCAATATGCATTATCCGGAATTGTGGGGATACGTCGTGTTCGCCGAAAACGGAACGCCGGATCGCTTTACGCCGCCCCCGGACGAACAAATCAAATGGGAACTGCGCAAAATCTATTACCGGCAGCGCAACCATTTCGCCGAAACCGGAACGTACGCGCGGGATTTCGCAGCATTGAAGGGAAGCGACGCGTGGAGCATCGAACCGCGCATCGAAACGACGGAAAAGCTGTTCCTGGCCTCTGCGCCGGCGAGCGACGGAAACGGCCGGTGGTATATCCGCGAAGACGGCAAAGTATGGAGGGAATAAGATGAGCGCAAAGACTGCGGTGTTTTCTTTGGACGAGGCGACCATCGGCCTCATTGAGGAAAAATTCGCCTTCAAGCGCCGATTGGCCGCGGCGCGAGAAAAAGAACTGTTCGGAATCTTCGATGAAGACTTGAGCGACGAGGAAAGCATGGCGTTAAAATACTTGTACGCCTATATGCCGCTTCACGATTTGGCCGACTATGACGGCGCGCTGTTCCTGAGCCATGTGCGCGCCACCCTGGACATCCGCAAAAAAGTGCCCTGGGGCGGCAACGTGCCGGATCCATTGTTTCTCCACTATGTTCTCCCTTATCGCGTGAACAACGAAAACATCGAGGATTCGCGGCGGCAATTGTTTGAAGAACTGTATCCGCGGGTGAAAGGGCTTTCCATGACGGAAGCCGTGCTGGAAACGAATCACTGGTGCCATGAAAAAGCGACTTATGCGGGCAACGATCGGCGGACCGTTTCGCCTCTCACCTTGATCCGCACCGCGCTCGGCCGCTGCGGAGAACAATCGGCGTTGGCCGTTGCGGCGCTGCGCAGCCTGTGTATTCCCGCAAGGCAATGTTACACGCCGCTTTGGGCCCATTGCGATTCCAACCACGCCTGGGTGGAAGCGTGGACGGACGGCGGCTGGCATTTTCTCGGCGCCTGCGAACCGGAACCGAGACTCGATATGGGCTGGTTCCGCCAGCCGGCGCGCCGGGCGATGCTCGTCCATACGCGGGTCGCCGCCGACTATCCCGGACCGGAGCCCCTGGCGCTGTCGCGGCCCTGGTATGCGATACTGAATCTGACAACCAATTATGCCGCCGTCAACACGGTCACGGTGCGGGTGAAAAATCCGGACGGGCGGCCGGCGCAAGCGAAAGTGGAGTTTCAGCTTTATAACTATGCCGAGTTCGCCGCGATTGCCCACGCGCATACCGACGAGCGCGGAGAAGCGTCGATCCGCCTCGGGCTCGGGGACGTGCTCGTTTACGCTTCGGGTGAAGAGGGAGCCGGATTCGTCAAAATCCGTGTCGGCGAAACGTCCGAAGCGGAAATCGTCCTGTCGAAACGACCCGAAGAACGCGACATCTACGAATTTGACATGGTTCCCCCTCCCGACCTTCCGGATCCGCAACAGGACGCGGTCACGGAAAACGAAAAGCGGGAAAACGAACGCCGCATCAAACAAGGCGCACAAATCCGGGCCGAGTATGAAGCGACATTTCTCCATGAGAAAGAGGCCGAACGGCTCGCCGCCGAATTGAATTTGCCGGCGGCGCGGGTATGGGAAGTGCTGAAACACGCCCGCGGCAACAGCCATGAGATCGCCGCATTCCTGCGGGAACAAACCCCGGTTCATGGCGAATGGCCGCTGAGGCTGCTGGAAAGCCTTAACGTCAAGGACAATACGGATACGTTCCGGCCGACGCTGGAAGACCACCTGTACGGTTCGCTTCCGTATCGGTCCGACTTCGAGGACGAGATCTTCACCAGATACATTTTGTGTCCGAGAATCGATTTCGAGATGATCGTCCCCTACAAAGCTTTTTTCCGGGAGCAGCTTTCCGGCGAAGACACCGAGCGATTCCGCCGCTCGCCCGCAATGCTGGCGGAATGGATCAACAGCTGGTTCGAGGTGCTGGAGGATTATTCGCACTACAAGGGAATGGCTACCCCGGTCGGCAGCTACCGTCTGAAGAAGGGAGACCGCCTGTCCCGGGATATCCTGTTTGCGGCCGTCGCGCGCAGCATCGGCATTCCCGCCCGGCTCGAACCGACCGACAAAAGGCCGCAGTATTGGCAAGAAAACCGGTGGATCGACGTCTCGTTCCCTTCCGGCAAAGACGCGCACACGATCGAGACCGGGGAAGCGCCGAAAGGTTACATCCGGCTCGTGCCCGATGCGGAATCCGATGAACCCGCGCGGTACTTCAACAACTTCACGCTCGCCCGTTGCACAGACGGCGTGTATCAAACGCTGCATTACGAATTTGGAAAATCCGATCTTCTGGACAAACCGTTGGAAGCGCTCCCCGGCAAATACAGACTGACGACCGGAACGAGGCTGCCGGACGGCACCGTCCTCGTGCGCTGGACATTTTTTGAACTGCAAGCGGGCCAAACCGTGGAAACTTTGGTGAAATTCCGCAAACAGACGGCGGTCGTTCCCACGCTCGGCCACGTCAATCCGAATTTGCCGCTTGAGTCCTTGGACGGAAAAGTGATGACGCTCGGATCTTTGGCCAAAGAGCGGGGACTGGTTATCGCCTGGATCGAACCGGATCGCGAGCCGACCAAACATCTGGTGCGCGAAATTCGCGAGCTGGCGGCGGAATTCCGGCAAGCGGCCGCTCCGATCGTGCTCATGGTCGGCGACGACAAGCGGACCGCCTCGTTTACGCCGCAGCATTACGGCGACTTGTCCGGTCTCGTCACGTTTGGCAGAGACGACGCGCAATACGCCGGTCTGCGGAATCTGTCGAAGGATTTGCCCGAAGCGGAGGCGGACCTGCGGTATCCGGCCGTTTTCGTGCTGGACAACACGTGTACGGTCCGCCACCGCTCCGCGGGCTACAAACTCGGTCTCGGCAGAGAAATCGTGAAGGTGCTGCGAAATATGTAAAACGCGGAGAAACGCAAAAATACCGGCGCCTGCGCAATCCGGCTCCAACGGTCGGCAATCGATTTATGATGGCAGCCGGAACACCGTCCGGTTGGTTCCCGCCCCAAGTTGACGGTCGTTGCTGGTTTCGCGGGCGCCAGTTTGTACATTGTCACACGTCGGCATTCCAAACCGCATGACTCCGCGGCGGTTTGCCGGTGCTCGCCCGTTCCTTCCACAGCACCGGAATTTCGTGTCTCGCATCCGGATATTGTCCGGTTTCCAGCGCATGAACAATGAGTTCCGCCGCTTTCCTGCCGATTTCCTTGAACTGCTGCTCGACGGTCGTCAGCGGAATGTCCACATGCTCCGCCAGCTCATTGTTGTCAAAACCGACGATGGACAGCTGCTCCGGCACTTTGAGGTCAAGACTGGCGGCCGCAAGCAGCAGTTTGATGGCGACATGGTCGTTTTCCGCCTGCACCGCGGTCACTTTCAGCCGCATCAGCCGGTGCACGAGCTGCTCGTAAAACGGCTGTTCGCCCATCCGCCCCAATTCCTCGATGTAATCCAGAACGACGAGTTCCGGGTCCAGCACCAACCCGTGATCTTTTAATGCCCGGCAGTAGCCGATATAGCGGTTTTTGACGGAAGTCGCCGAGTCCAGACTGACGCTGCTTACGAAGGCGATGCGGGAATGCCCGAGCTGCGCAAGCCGGGACGCCGCCATATATCCGCCGGCCTGGTTGTCTGCGACGACGCTGCCGACCGGGATCCCCTCGTAATATTTGTCAATGGTCACGATCGGAAACCCGTTCATATAAAGCGTGTACACCGCATCCAGATTCGTTCGCCCGTTAATCGGGTAAAAGATGATGCCCTGAATGCCGTTTTTCGGCAACGATTCGAGCAGTTCCCTCTCTTTCGCGGGGCTTTCGTTCGTGGTGTGAATGCTCAAGTAGTACCCTCGGGATTCCAGTTCTTTGGATGCGCCGGAGACATAGCCGCCGATCCCGCTCGCCCCTTCCGACGGCAAAATGAATGCGATCATGCGCTGCATCAACCGGGCCGCGCTGCCGCTTCCGCCGGGACCGTTCACATAACTGCCGCTTCCCTTGATCCGGTAAATGTACCCTTGCTGCTCCAGGTCGTCCAGCGCGCGTTTTACAGTAATTCTGCTTACCTGAAACATGACGGTCAATTCCGACTCGGTGGGCAGCTGCTCACCGGGCAAATAGTCCCGGTTTTCGATTCGTTCCTTTAAAGTCTCATATATTTTGCTGTACAACGGTTTGCTTTTCACGACGTCACATCCTGGCAAATGATCATGAAGCGTCCAACATTCGTTCAGCCGACGATGCCGGTCCGTTCCACACTTTCCACAAAGTATCGTTGCGCGAACATGTACATCAGAATCAACGGCGCCATCACGAGCAGCATCCCCGTGTTCATGATCATGGAGACATGCAGCGGATCGGTGCCAAACGTTTCATGCAATGCGGTCGTGATCATGCCGAGCTGCGTGGAAAGCACCTTCACCTTGTTAAAGTACAGCGAGACATAATAGTTGTCGTTCCACTGCCAGACGAAGGAGAACAGCATGACGGTGACGACCGCCGGCACGGCGTTCGGGAGGATGATGCGGAAAAACGTTTTTCCGATGCCGCATCCGTCCACATAGGCCGCTTCCTCCAATTCCTTCGGGATCGCGCGGAAAAACTGGCGGAAAATGTATATATACAATCCGTTTTTCAGCCCCATCGCCAGCAACGAAGACAGTATGAAAGGCCAGGCGGTATCGATCAGGTTCACGCCCCTTCCGCCGAACAACCTCGCGATTCCGAAAAAGTCGAAGTACCGATAAGTCAAATAGGTCGGAATCATGATCGTCTGGGGAGGAACGACGATCGTAAAAATCACGAGCAGGAACAAAAATTGGCTTCCCCAATAACGCAGTCTGGCGAACGCGTAGGCGACGAGCGCGCAGGAGACCGCCTGCAGCAAGGTGGTGCCGGCCGAAATCAGAAAGGTGTTTTTCATGGCCGTAAAGTAGTCCATCGTCTTGATCGCCTTTTTGAAATTGTCCAGCGTAATATGCTTCGGAATCCACAACACCGTCGGATCGTACATGTCCGCCTGGGAGCGGAACGCGACGGAGATTTTCATCAACACCGGATACAGAATAATGAAACACAAGCCGATCACAAGCAGCGATCTCAAGCCGATCCAGCTCCACCTTTTCACGTTTTCGAGCGGATGGGCTCTCCGTGTATATTTCCGAAGCGCCTGAAGTTCAGTCCGCATATCTGCCGCCTCCCGGATCAGTCATAATAGAACACCCTTCTGGATATGAGCCAGCCGGACACGAGCAGGATCAGGATGATCACGAGAAAATACATCCAGGACATCGCCGCGCTCAAACCGAACTCAAACGTCCGGAACGCCGTGTCCGAAATCAAATCGCTCATCGCGTTGTTATTGAACGAATCGATGATCGAATAAATGGTATTCGTAAGAATGAGCGGCGACATCAGCGGAAACGTGATTTTCCAGAAGATTTCGTACCCGGTTGCCCCTTCGATTTTTGCCGCTTCATATAAAGCCGGAGAGACGGACTGCAGGCCGGCGAGAAAGATCAAAATTTGGACGCCGGAGGAACTGATGATTTCATAAATCCGGTCCACCGCCCCGGTGATATATTCAACGAACGCCTTGGCCATGCCGGACTCGAGCAGCATTCTTTCCAGTTCGAAACTTTGCAGGAATTGACTTTGCCCGTCTTCGCCCGATGCCGATTGCAGCACTCCGGTAACGAAATTGTTCGATTCGAGATCCGCGATGGCGCTGGAAACCAGGATGACGGGGAGAAAGAAAATCGCTCTCGCCCATACTCTGCCTTTGAACTTCTGGTTTAACAGCACCGCCGCGAACAAACTGAAAATGATAATGACCGGCACGTTGACGATCATGTTGCCGACGGATTCCGTCAACGTGCGGTTGAACGTCGGATGGGACAACAGCAGCTTCCGGAAATTGGCCGGTCCCTCAAACTCGGTGACAAAGCCTCCGTCCGCCAGTTTCAACGTGCTGAGGCTGTAATGCAGCGACCGCATCAGCGGAATGAAAAACAGAAACAGAAAGCCCGCGAACCACGGAACGGAAAACAGCACGCCGTACCACGCCTTTTTTCGCGCAAGCGATCCTTTCCTTTTCCGCATCTCACTCACCGCCCACCCAATAACTTTCGGCATCGATCCGGATTCCGTCCACTTCCGCGGCTTCGCCGCCGTAATTCACATAGATTCGGATTCCGTTTTCGAACGTCGTCCTGTACACTTGCTCCGCCAGTTTTTCATGGCCGGTGATCGTTTGGCCGCGCACGCGGCGCAACACTTCATTGGCCTCGCGGTAGGCTTTCGCCGCCTCGCCGATCCAATCCCCGTAATGCGCCGAATACAAATCGTCATATTGCGTGTTTTTCACGATGGAAGGATCGGCGTAAAACCAATGAAAATACACGCCCGCCCCCGTCTCCAGCGCCTTCAGCAACTGCCGGCGAATGCTCTGCACGCCGTCCAGATTCCAAGCGGGTCCCGTATATTCGACATATCCGTGCAGCACCATTTGATAGAAAGGAACGTCTTCGTCCAAAATGTGAAAACGGCTGCTCTTCATCGGCGCTTCCACGACGATGTCCGCATCGGACAGCGCATAAGCGTTGCCTCCGCTGACCATGACCCGGCCGGCGCGTTCCGCGATCGCCCCGATGCTGCGGGCGGCCAATCGCTTGGCCTGCTCGCGGTCCACAGGGCGGTTCTCATTGAAGTCCGAATTCAGATCGCTCGCCAAATCCCTTAGCGACACCCCGGACACGCCCAGCTTTCCAAAGGCCTCCAAAAAGTCTTCAACGGTATCCTGCAGCGCGGACGGCGACAGCACATAGTGCGAAAACTTCGAACTGTCCGCCATATAGTTGACCGGGCTGTAATGATATATTTTTGCGCGCTTTTTGTTCAGAAAATAGGCGGACCCCGAAGCGCCTTTGTATTTGCGCATCAACGCGACATCCGGATAAAAATCGACGCCTTCTTCGGCGAGCGACGCCGCGAGATCGGCAAACCCTTGTTGGCCCCCAAGGCTCGGCTCCACACGGATGTTCCTCGGAGAAGCGTGGAAGATGCCGCCGTTAAACCAACCGGCGTACCGGACCGCAATACGGCGGACACCGGCGTCCTTCAGTTCATCCGCCAGCTTTTTCACTTCCCGGTAGGTCGTCAGCGCCTCCATACTTTTGTACGGTATGCCCAACAACGATTTTTTTCGCGGAAACGCCCCGTCGAGCCGCATCACAAACGGAAGCTCGCCGTCCCGGGAAACGGGCTGCCAGTCGTATTGCTTCGCCAGGCGCTCCCTGTACGCTTGCGCCATGCCGGCGTAAGAAGCGGAAGGGCCGTACAGAAAGCTGTAGCTGAGTTTCAACTCCCCGTCGTACATTTTCTTCTGAAATACGGGAATCGAGCTTTTTTCGCTGCCGGAGCTAAGCGTGATGGAGTCCGCCGAAATGAGGTTGAATCGGGCGGACACGCTGTTGTAGGAATGGTTTCTCCCGCTGACGTCCGCGACAATGCTCGCCAGCGCGTCCCCTTCCTCGATGACCGCCATGAACGCCTGATCGCCCTGCACCAAGCCGAAAACCGGCAGCCGTACCGGCTCGTTGTACTGCACTTTTTCCTTGATCAGCACCGACTCGTCCTCCCCGTATACCGGGGCATCATACGGATCGACGTTCGATTTGCCGTTGTTGAGCCTGATGATCGCGCCGGAACCGTCCGGAACGAACATGTAACCGTCCCGCCCGGTTCCCGCCGCTCCGAAAAACTCCAGCATGTGCAGGGAACGAATCGGAAATTTTTCCGGATATTTCAGTTCGCTGGTCGGCACGGACACGATCAGCCGGTCCTCGTCCAATTGATATCGGACCGCCACGGTGAACTGGATCGATCTGGATTGCGACACCGATTCCATCCCGTGCGCCCTGTTGTCCTCCTGCGCGTCTTCGGCGGTGTAACCGATTGATTCCAGAATCGCCGCCACTTCTTCAATGACGAAGTCCTGCATTTTTCTCGGCGTGTATACCTTTTTCTCCTGATCATGGGCAAACTTGTAACCGATGCTCGCCCGCACCGCCTCGTCCTCGATTTTGTCCAGAATTTCCTCTTTGAACCTTTTCTCGCTGATCATGAGAGGAATGACATCGATGCCTTTCACCACGTTGCCCAACGTATAGGTGACCTGCACCCCGCGATCGATGCTTTCGATCGTGAACTGCTTTTTGATGACGCTGTCGTCGTAACTGTTGAACTGATAGGTCTGGCCTTTGTCGTTCAGGTAAGACAGCGTGAATTGCGACATCAGCAACGATTTGTACAGCGGCGAAGCCTTGGCGTCCGCTTCCGCATCCGTCGGATTCGAATGCCAGAACGTGCCGGTCCGCTTGTCCTTGACGGCCATCGCCGCGGTATCCGGATGAATATACAGCGCCAGGATGTCGTTTTCCGACGCCAGCGCCATTCCGTTCGGCAGCCGGGGTCCGGGTGACCACGTTGCATTTTCCGTCTTGCTCTCGCCGTCCGCCTCGCCGGAAGCCGGCGCAGCCGGGGTATTGCGATTTGCGATAGGTCCGGCATACAGATAGGCGGCTGCACACAAGGCTGCGGCGATGATGGCCAGGATTGCGGCTTTTTTCACGCGAACCCTCCTTCCTCATCCTCATACGCGGAACGTCATTTCCCGATAAACGGAGCCCACAAACGAGACCATCTGCTGCACCACGCTGAACAGCAGCAGTCCCAGGAACAGGATGATCCCGATCATGACCACCGTCAGCAGCATGGTCGCGATCGTTTTGCCGACGGAATACTGGTGCACCGTCATCGTTCCGACAAATAGCAGCCACACAAACCACAAAACGGCAATAACATCAAGGAAATCATAAAATGCGCTTTCCTCCAATGTCATGACATGACTGAACGCCATTTGCGGCAAATAGATCACGATGAGCGGCAAGAGCGCGTATCCCGTAGCCATGACGATTTCCCTGAATTTCCCTTCCCCGTCCATCAAGGTCGTGAGCGACCAGTTGCCCACACACCACAGCAAGAAAGGAAGCACGACATACATCAGCTCACGGAGACTGTTCAACTCGTCGGGATCGTGATCATTGACGATAAAGGCGCTGAACTGCCGCTTCAGAATGACGGTGACAACGAGCGCCAGCAGGATGCCGAGCGCGATCTTCAGCCTGCCTTTGTTCTCGAACTTCATTTCCCAAAACCCGTTGAACGGATGCAGCATCGTATAAAACGGATTTCTCCAGACGGCGATTTCCCTGTAATGCGCGTGCGCCCATCTGCGGACGAGCAGCCTTCGGGAAACGACGGCCGCGCCAATGACGGACACGAAGGCGCCGAACAAATAACCGAAGTTGCGCTCGATCCATTGTTCACGATACCGCTTGAACGCCTCCGAATAATACTTTCGGTTGTTGCCCAGTTTGAAATAGGTCATGGCTTCGGCGTTGCGGTCCTGCTTCAGGAGCGCCTTTCCGATGCCGACATAGGCGATTTCGTTATTGCGGTTGAACCGCAGCACTTGTTCCCATTCCTTGGCGGCCCGCTCCATTTCTCCATTGTAATGCGCAATGACGGCGTTGCGTATGGCGCTTCCATAGGGGGTGGGGGAGAAGACCGTCACGGTGCCGAGCCCTTTATCCAAAACATAAACGTCGCCGTTCAGCGTATCGAGGGCGACAGGCTGCTTGAACCGGCCCGCCTGGCTGCCGATGCCCCCAAACTGGTGCAGCATGTTCCCGTCCTTGTCGTACGTGAATATGCGCCCTCTTTTGGAATCCAGAGCGCTGTAGATGCCGCCGTCGTCCGCCACGACGTCCACAAAGACGGAACCGCCGGGAGTGCTGCCGATTTCCAGCACTTCCAGGTCTCCTTTGGGCGGGAAGCGTCCTTCCCTGCGGAGGATATCTTCGCCGGAAGGATTCAGCCGCTTGATCGGTTCGTCCGAATCGGCCTCCGTCGTCGTCGTGTACAGGAATCCGTCCTGATCGACGTCAATGTTGTTGAATTCCAGCGGAATGAACAGCTTCATCTGTTCCCGCTGTTCCCTTGTGGAAATCCGCTTCCAGAGCAGGTCGACCGGATTGAACCGGACGCGGTTCGTGCCGATGAATCCGATAAATTGGCCGTCGGCGTCGAACTCCAGGATGCCCTCGTACGCGCTCTTGCTGATGACATACACGCGCTTCGATTTGTCCCGGGCGACCTTGATCGGCGTATACTGGAAATTGGAACGGATGATGGACGATTCCGGCTTCCGGATGATGTTGACCAGCGTTCCGTCGGCATCGAGTTCCACCACGCGTTGATTCAAAGTGTCGGCGACCACAATGTGGCCGTTGTCAGGATCCGCAAACACTCCCTGGGGGCCGTTGAAGGTATCCGGGGAGCCGTCGTTGAGGAACGAATCGATCACCCTTTTCAACCGCAACTGTTCATCGAAGAGGACGATCCGGTTGTTCCCCGTGTCGGCCACATAGATCGTGCCGTCCCGGCCAATATACAGATCATCCGGCGACACAAAGTTCGCCGTCCCGAGATCGCTCCCCCGGATCACACGCGCCGGCAAATACGGCAAGGGAGACGGATGCGATTCCTTGTCATAGGAATATAGGTATCCCGGATAACTTTGCGCGGCCGCGGCCGCAGATGAAGGAACGCCGGCGAGCGCAAGAAGGGCGGCCAGGAACACAAGCGCGCGTATCGGTTTCAAGACGGGCCCCTCCCTTCTAATCTTTCATTCCCGATGTGGACATCGTTTGGATGACATTGCTCTGCGTAATGATGAAGACGGTGATCGGAACGATCATCATGAGCAGCGACACGGCGGCGACCGGTCCCGTTCTGGCGATGCCGCCGGCCAATATTTGGCTGAAGGCGTAATCCATCGTCTTTAACTGCTCGCTGTAGATAAACTTGTGCGCGTTCACATTGACGGTCCATAACTGTTGAAAGGAAAAAATAATCAGCGTCAGCCAAGCCGGTTTGACCATGGGCATCACGATCGTCCAAAACGTGCGGTATTCGCTGGCCCCGTCGATTCTGGCCGCCTCGAGAAGCGCATCCGGAATTTGTTCCATAAATTGCTTCATCAGGTACAGTCCCAATGAATAGCCGAAGGCGGGAATGATCAATGAACCGTAGGTGTTGACGAGGCCGAGCCAGGACATGGCCATATAGTTCGGGATCGCCGTGACATGGGGAGAAAACATCAAGGACAGAACGACCATGGCAAACAGCGCCTGTTTCCCCATGAACCGGTGTTTGGCCAACGGATAGGCCGCCGCCGATGCGAGCACGACGTGTCCGGCCGTTCCGGCAACGGCAATGAAAAAGGTGTTGAACACGTATCGGGAAAACGGAACCCAGGAATCCGAAAAAATGTGCAGCAAATCGTAAAAGTTGTCCAGCGTGGGATTTCTGACGAAAAACCGCGGCGGAAACACAAAAATTTCATCCATCGGCTTGAACGCGTTGCTGATAATGAACACAAGGGGAAGCGCCATAAACGAGGCCGCACTTCCAATGACCAGAAACAACAGCACATCCACCGGGATGGAGCGGTTCAGCCTCTTGGATTTGAGAAGCCTTAGTCGCATCGACGATCATTCCCCCACTTTCCTGAGCAGCCGCTGGGTCAACAGATTCGTTCCAAGCATGATGCAGAACAGCACGGTCGCAATGGCGGAAGCGTATCCCATTTCAAACCGGATCGTGCCGTAATCCATCAGATGCGTGACAATCGTGTGCGCGGCATAATCCGTGCTGGGAAATCCGGCCAAATACACGCTCACCTCCGCCACGGCGAACGAGGTGGTGATCTGGATCACCGCACCGAACATCAGCTGCGGGCGCATCGACGGCAGCGTAATATACCACAGTTCCTGCCAGCGATTTTTGATGCCGTCCACCGCCCCCGCCTCATAGAGCGTTCTGTCGATTCCCTGAAGACCGGCGATAAAGGCCAGAAACGCCGTTCCCAAACTGAGCCACAGTTGCACAATCATGATGATGGCCAGCATATATCGCGTATCCTGAAGCCATTGAATCGGCTCGACGATGAATCCCCAGCGTATCAAAAACGCGTTGATATAGCCGTAGGAGTCGCTGTGAAACATGATTTGCCAGATCAAAAAGGCGTTTCCCGAGATGGATGGCGCATACAACAACAGCGTGATCAACGCCCTGAGCTTGGGAGGCAATTCGTTGATCAGCCACGCAAAAATGAAACAGGCGAAATAGCTGACGGGGCCGGTTATGGCGGCGAACAGGAACGTGTTTTTCACCGCGGTCAAAAACACGTCATCCTTCACGAGGAGCCGCACATAGTTGTCCCAGCCGACCCAGCGCGGAAATTCCAGCATGTTGAAGCTGGTAAAACTGAGCAGGAGTGACATCAATACCGGCAATACGGTAAACATGAAAAAGATCAGGAAATAGGGAGCGAGCAAAATGTAGGAATGTTTTTTGATCCTCAGTTCCCTCAGGATAGCCGCCGGTTTGCGCAGCGGCCGCATGAGGGGCCGCCGCATCGCAACCGGGTTTTCCCGTCCCAACGGCTTCGCGCGATCGGTTTGATAACGGATAAGGATCCCTCATTTCTCCAACGGCAGGTTGAATTCTTTCCGCTTGACGGCAATTTCTTCATTGATGTACCGGACATACAAATCCATCGTTTCTCTCGCGTCGTCTCCTTGAAGCACGACTCTGCGGAAGGCGTTGTCCAGATGCCTTCCGGTGAAATATCCGCCCGGGACTTCCGGTATGCCCCGCACCCATTTCCACTGTTCGGTCAGCACATCCAGTTCGCTTTTTGTCCAGGGAAGCTGTTCGAACGCTTCCAGATTGGCGGTCGGATATCTTCCCGCCGGCCCCATCAACCCTTCCATTTCCCGGCCGAATTCGAGCTGCGCGGCTTCGCCGGTCCACCATTTCAGAAACTCCCAGGCCGCTTCCTTGTCGGCGGCGTTCTTGAACAGGATGGCGCCGAAGCCTTTGCTTGCCGCATCCCGCCGTATTTCCCCGTTTGCGGTTTTGGTTCCCGGGACGGGGGCGATATCCCACAAACCGCGGATTTCGGGGGCGCTGACCCGCAAGTGGTTGTAAGTCACGTAATCGGCAATGCCGACCGGCATCTCGCCGGTGCGGAACCGGTTGGGAAAGTCGAACACAATCGGCAGTTTATAGTTTGCATACAGTTCCGTCCATTTCCGGAACGCCTGAATGGCGGGTTCCGTATCCAATGCGCTGGATGTTCCGCCGTTTCGGTAAAATTCGCCGTCGTTTTGGTACAACATCATGGCGTATGCCGGATTGGGCGGCAGCTGCTGGGTGACGCCGGTTCCCGCGGATTCCACGGTTTGCTGCGGCAATCCGAACTGCAAATTGTTTTTCTGCAGCACGGGAATGATGCTGTACACATCGTCCCACGTTTGCGGAACGCCGATGTTCAATTGTTCCAAAATGTCCTTGCGGTAGAAAAGCATCGGGAAAATTTGCTGCTCCGGCAAGGCGTAGACGCCGCCGTTGTACTGATACGGCACCAGCGCGCTGGGATGAAATCTTTCGATGACATGGGCGAAATCCGGAAACTCCGACAAATCCTGCAGCGCGCTGCGCATGGCAAAGTTGACGGGGACGTCGTTGCCGACCTGAATCGCCACGTCCGGCCCCTGCCCCGCGAGCGTTGCGGACAACAGCACATCGCCCGGCACCAGCTGCAAATTGACCGGAATGCCGTAGGCGGGTGAAAATTCATTATCGATCATTCTTTTTAGAATTTGCGCCTGGTCGCGGCCGGTGGTGACCCAAACCGTCAGCGCATTTTTTCCGTGCGCCACTTCGCCGATCATCTCATAATCCGTAAAAAAGGAAGCGATCAACTTGCGGATTTCATGGAACAGTTTTTCCCAAAATGTCGCTTTGGCACGCGGAAGCTTCGCTTCCGGAGAAGCAACGATCAGATAATCGATCGTAAGGGGCTGCTCCTTCACGCCAAACATCCACGCGCTTAAAGCGCCGACGTTCGTTTTGAATTTTTCCAGACGCGTGGGGACCGTTTCCGGCCGCTCCGACATGTCCTTTAACTGGTAAGCCAAGGATTTCAGCAAAGCGGTGCGGTCGCTCGTTTTCCCCTCGTATCCTTCCATCGCTCGCGCAATGCCGCTGATTATCCCGCTTTGCCGCTCCAGCGCCTCCTTCAGCTCCGGAATGCGTTGCTCCAGCTGATAGTCCCTGTAGGGGTCCGGGACAACACCGGTGAAGCTGATGATTTTTCTGTACAGCGCGTTCAACTCGAGAATGCTCGATTCCACCGTCCGCAGCAAAGGCGAAAGCTCTCCCAGCGACACCTCAAGGCGTAGTCGGTGCTTTCCTTTGGAGAAATAAAACAGGTACGGATCGCCGTCGGGTTCCCCGACGACTTTCATCGTCCAATCCGTACTGAAATCGAACGTGATGCGTTCCGCTTCGCGAAAAGGCACTTTTCCGTCAATGAGCAGCGTGCGGGTCGAACCCATTCCCCGCGAAAACGACTGTTTGCTCTTGAAGGCGATCTGATACAGTCCGTCTTCCGGAATTTCGACTTCCCATTCCAACCATTGTCCGGGCAAACGCCAATTGTATCCGCCTATGGCGTTCATTCTGACCAGGGAAACATGATACGGCTCGACATTCGGAGAACGATCCATGATCGGATACAGCGTCGGACTTGATTTCAGTGCCGCGTTCTCCCCCTGAACCTTGATGACGATGTCTTTGCCCGCATTCCGATACCCTTGCTGCTTGTATATGGTCAATTGATCCTGATAATCAATGGGTTTTTCCGCTTGAAATAAAAAGAAGCAGTCGATGGCTGCCGGTTCGCGTATGGATTCCAGGGATAACGTATGCCGCCCTTTGGAGAAGTAAAAGAAATAAGGCTCCTCATAATATCCCGAAAGGTCCCGAAGCACGACTTCGCGCCAAATGTGTTCCTCCACATGGCTCGGCCTGATTTCGTTGCCGCGCCGGTCTTTTTCCATCTCATCTTTTTCGTGTTTCCAAGCGCGCTGCAAAAAAATGCCGCCGGCCTCCGAAAAAGGAATTTGTCCATCGATATAGAGCGCTCTTTCAATCTCCGAACTTTTCCCTTCGACATTCAAGTAGCGGATGCCGATGTTGTACAATCCGGTTTCCGGAACATCGATCTCCCACGTGATTTTCCCCGTTTCATCCGTCAGCACGGCGCCTTCTGCGGACCCGCCGCCGTCTTCCATCATGCGGGGAGTCATGCCGTCCGCCTGTATGTAATGCTCGGCTTCGACCCGGATCACACGTTGCGGCCTGTCCGCTCCTTCGTGCTTCGCAAGGTATTGATCGTATCCGTTTTCCTTCATCGAACGGACGGCGAAGCGGACTTCGCCGTCCGATTCGGTTCGGCCGTTCTCTGCCGCCGCCATGGGAACATTCGCCAACATTCCGGTCAACAGGGCGGCGGAACAAAGCGCGGACAACATTTTCCGCTTATAGAACGTATGGCGCACCGCAATCCTCCCCTCCTCCCGTGAGCACCTCCAACGCAAAGCGTGGAGGTGCTCACAAGAGTTCCATGCATCCTTACTCGAGAACTTGCTTCATGGCCGCCTCAATCTGCGGTTTGATTTTTTCGATCGCGGTCGCCGGCGTCTCCTTGCCGTCTTTCATGTTGTTGACCGCTTCTTCCACAATCTTCTCCGCGTCCGGGTACGCATAGTAACCGATGTATTTCGTGTTTTCGCCCATTTGCTTGATCGTGTCGATGATTTCCGGAGAAGGATAGGTCGCCTTTCTCGATTCTTCCACCAGCGCCTCCACTTCCGGATATACGCTTCTCCACAGCGAGATTTCATCCGCGATTCTCGCCGCCGCTTCGGCGTTTTTGGACATCTTGGCGACCGTCCACATGTTGCCGAACGGGGTGTACGCTCCGTATTTGTCCGCTTTCGGACCTTTCGGCCAAAACACGAATCCGAGTTCGTCGGTCATATTTTGCTTGTAATTGCTGATTTCCCAGGTAAACGCCGTCGCCATCGCCGTTTTGCCGGCGATGAACTGTTGGTTGGAATCTTCGCCGCTCATGTCGACCACTTTGTGCACGTTGTACAGGTCGTAAAAAGCTTGCGCCGCTTCCATGGCGTTCGGGCTGTCCAGGGAGAATTTGATGGAACCGTCTTCCGCCACGTCGACAGCCGCGTTGTTGGAATAGACGAACTGATGGAAAATGTCCTTCGCGCTGCCGCCGATTCCGTATACGTCGATTTTGCCGTCGCCGTCCGTATCCCTGGTCGCATTCTTGGCGATTTCCACCAGCTTGTCCCAGGTCCATTGACCGCTTTGCTGCAATTGATACGGATCCTCAAGACCCATCTTTTGGAACAGCGTCTTGTTATACCAAATGCCGAACGGGGAAGGATTGCTGTCGACAAGACCGTACTGCTTGCCTTCGAAACTGCCGCCCTCAATCATCCACTTCGGCACCTTGTTGGGGTCGATTTCGATCAAGTCGTCCAACGCGGCCACAAATCCGTCTTTCACCAGTTTCGGGAACATCCAGAACAACTCCAGGCGCACGATGTCCGCGAAAGGCTCGCCGGCCAGGGAAGTGGTGGTGAATTGTTCCACGAATTGGCCGTAATCCACCGTCACATATTCGATCTTGGCGTTGTACTTTTTCTCGGCCGCCTCGATCAGTTCGATGGCTTTCTGGTCAAGAACGCTCCTGTCCGCTTCCGCGATCGAGCGGGGATCGGCGTCCCACCACGCCCCGATTTTAATCGTTTGTCCCTTGAGATCGATCGTCGGTTCAGCCGGAATCTCTTCCTCGGTAGCGTTTTCATTTCCCGCATTGTTTTGGGAGGGACCCGCGTCGGCCGCTCCATTGTTTGCTCCATTGTTGTTCTGTTCGTTTTTGGAGCCGCTTCCCGAACATCCCGACAAAGCCAACACCAAAACCAACGCGATGAACAGCACCAACAAGTTAAACGCTTTCATTTTTCGCATACCCATACCCCTTTTTCTTCAAAAAAATGGATTGCCTCGTCCCGGCCCGGCCTATGTGTCACCCTCCGTCCAAATCCCACCTCCATCCGCTTTCTCCGACCTGATTGACGATACCAAGCATATGTAACCCCTTCATCAAAAAAATGGCTCGATATCGTTTCAACACCATGCGACCCATCATGCAGGATTCCTGAACCTCTATTAGATATATCAAAAATGATTCAGGGTACATACCAATTATATATGTGCGCCTGCAAAATGTAAACATTATGTTATAACCTTTTTTGGAGATTTTTCGCGATTTGGTATATTTCCGTGATCAAAAAAAATGCCCCGCAACGTTCGCATGCGTGCTTTCACGCATGCGGGCGTTACGAAGCATCGCTTTCGCCGGCATTTCCGCGCATCCTATGCTTTTGTATCGAAGCGCACAGACTGCCTTTCCACCCATTGTACGGGAATTTCGGTTTTGTGGCGGAATTCTCCGCTTCCCTTCTCGATCAATTGCACGATGATCTCGGCCGCGCTTCTGCCGATTTCGTAAAAATTTTGCGCGACGGTCGTGATCGGCACTTCCACATTTTCCGAGATGTCATGGTTGTCAAACCCGACGATGGACAGCTTGTCCGGGACCTTGACTCCGATATCCATCGCCGACCTGAGAATATCGACGGCCAACAGGTCGTGTTCCGCCTGCACCGCGCTCACTCCGTCGGCAATCAGCCGTTTGACCAACGATTGGATGAACGCCTTTCCTTCCGGATGCTCGTAATGGTCGCGAAAATCGTGGTGGATCAATTCGTTTTCGATCGGCAGTCCATTGTCCCGCAGCGCCCTGCAGTATCCGAAAAACCGGTCTCTGACCGAATTTCGGTACTCGAGGCCGATGCTGGAAACGAATGCGATGCGGCGGTGTCCTGCCTCAATCAGTTTCGTTGTCGCCATGTACGCGCCGGAAAAATTGTCCGACACCACACTCCCGACCGGAACGTTGTCGTAATACTGGTCGATCGTCACCAGGGGAAAGTTGTTCATATAAAGCGCATATACCGCATCCAGATTTTTCAATGTGCTGACAGGGTAAAGAATGATGCCGCATATCCCCCTGCGCGGAAGGTTGAGGAGAAATTCCTTCTCCTTGCCCGCGTCCCAGTTGCTGGTATGAATCGTCAAATAATAGCCTTTCGTTTGGAGATAATCCGTCGCTCCCTGCATATATCCGAGCAGACCGTTGGCTGCGACATAAGGCAGAATCATCGAGATGATTTGGCCGGAAGCGGAGTTGTGGGCCGGCTGCTGTCCCCATCTTTTTTTGACATAACTTCCGCTTCCCCGTTTGCGGTAAATGTATCCGTCGCGCTCCAAATCAATGAGCGCCCGCTTGGAGGTGATCCTGCTCACCCCGTACATCTCGGCGAGTTCAATTTCCGTCGGCAGCTGCTGATCCTCGGCATATTGTCCGGAGATTATCCGTTCTTTCAATTCTTCGTAGATGATGCTGTACAACGGTTTGCTTTCTTTGGACATAGGCATCTTCATTCCCATACAGCGACATTTTTTTATGATATTATAAAGTATATCAAATATTGCGGTCTGAAAACAGCATGTGCCGATGAGGCCCCTACCGCTATATATATCGCCTCTTTCATGTTCCCTTTTTGGGAGACCGGCACTGCTTCCCGCCGCGCTCCGAAATATGCGGTCCGATTCGTTCGACAGCGACCGGGAAATTGCGTGCGAAGCGGGAATCATCGCGATAGAGGAGGATCCGTTTGGACGTTGTATCTGCGCTGACTTTTTTGGGCGCCGCCGTCGTGCTGACCGTGATGCCGGGACCGGACAATTTGTTTGTTCTGGCGCAGAGCATCGCCAAGGGGAAACAGGCGGGCATATCCACCACACTGGGGCTGTGCACCGGTTTGTTCGTTCATATGACCGCCGCGGCCATCGGCCTTTCAGCGGCCGTTTATCAATCGGCTTTGGCGTTCAACATCGTCAAATACGCGGGAGCGGCGTACTTGTTGTACTTGGCCTATCGATCTTTCCGGGAAAAAGCGGCAAGCATCATGCTTCCCGACGGCAACGATAGCTTGGACCGCAAATCGTTATACAAAAAAGGCATTGTCATGAATGTTTTAAATCCGAAAGTGTCGCTGTTTTTTCTGGCATTTTTGCCGCAGTTTGTCCATGGGGAGAACGGACGTGGGGCGACCTTGCAAATTCTGGCTTACGGCATCGCGTTTCTCGTCCAGGCGTTGATCATTTTCATTTGCATCAGTATATTTGCCGGAAAAATAGGGGGCTTCCTCCGCCAAAATCCCGCATTGGCCAAGAGGATGAACATCATTCAGGGGATTTTGTTCGCCCTCATCGGTATCAACATCGCCTTCAGCCAAAAATAAAACGGGGCTGTCCGCGTCACCCGCGAAAAGGTGACATTGGGACGGCCCGATACCGTTGCGCACGATTTCACTCCGCACTTCCCGGATGACGTTCGACATCGTTTGCGGCGTCAAGCTGACGCGGAACATCGGCTTGTGGTCGTGCCGGCTCATACCGTATCATGCCGTAATGGATCGGCTCCATCAGAAAGTTAATGTCCTGCCTGTCTCGATCCATGTCTTCATCCCGGAAAGAACGATCGGCAATCCTTCCTCCAACACGCGGGACGTATTCGGCGCTTCCTCGAACTCGTCGTGCACAACGGTGACGAGCGTCACCCCGGCGAACTCGGCATGCGGCTCGATTTCCCAAGTCAATCGCGAAGGTTTCTCCTGCGCGGTCTCGGCGAGCTCCAGCAGCTGCCACGTCATCTCCAGCCGGCGGGGCGGATCCACGACCAGAAACTTCCCTTTCGCCTGCAGCTTCCCCTGAGGGTTCCGTATCTCATACGGGCAACCGGCTTTGAATTCGCCGCGAATCGCTCCGTTATACCAGTATTTTGAAGTCTGTTCCGGATTGGTCAGCGCGTTCCAAATCTGTTCGGGATTCGCTTTGATCGCAATGCGGTTGACGTGTCTGGGCTTCGGTTCCACTACCGGTTCACTCTCCAAATCTTTTTTCAACAAACTCAATCCCGACACCCACGGTTCGGCGTACTTGCTTACCCACCGATCGTAAATTCGGCGAATGGATACGGGGTTCAAGTAGTGATACTTCTCCCGGCCCACCTTCCGCGTCGTCAGCAAACCCGCTTCTTCCAAAATGCGGAGATGCTTCATGACGCCGAATCGGGACATCTGCAGATGCGCGCAGAGATCGCTTAACGTTCGGCCGTCTTTTTCATACAACAGATCCAACAGCGTTCGCCTGCTGGGGTCCGCCAGCGCTTTAAAGATATCGTCCATATGGAACACGCCTCCATGACGCCGTGAAGTAGGCAACGGACATTCCTGTTTCTCCTGTTGACATGTTACCATATAGTAACTTATATTATAAGTGACCATTTGGTCACGTATTAGCAGCATGGGATGCTTCGCCGGCGGCCATCACACTGCTGCCATCGCCACCCGGGGGTGATTCGGTCTCCAACCGCCTGAACTGTCTAGTGTCTTTATCGCCTTTGTCCGCTGTCTTGGATCGCCTTGATCCGCAGGTCTTGGAATGCCTTGTTCCGCTGTTTTTGATCACCACGATTCACAGCTTCGGATCGTCACGATTCGCTGTCTCGGCGTATTCAAGCGACGCCTTTTTGAGTGAATTTTCGTTGAGCCTTTCATAATCGAACCGATAAAGCGAGGTCATCACGATGCATATTGCCATGATCGCCGGCAGCAACCGGCGCGAAGCCACAAGCACAAGCATTCTTCGGCATATCGAAACCATTTTGAAATCCAAAAACATCCGGGTCACCTTTATCGATCTGGCGGATGTGCGGCTGCCGCTCTTTTCTCCAGATGCGGCGGAAGTTCACCCCAATGCGGATTTTCTGATCACTTCGGTCGATCAAGCCGACGGTCTCATCTTCGCCACGCCCGAATATCATGGTTCCATATCCGGTACGTTGAAAAATGCGCTGGATTATTTGGACAATTGCCACGTGGAGGGAAAACCGGTGCTGACCGTCAGTTCGGCGGGAGGTCGCCTCGGTGTCAGTTCGCTCATCCATCTGCAGTGCATCATCCGGAATCTTCACGGCATTTTGTGTCCGAATTGGATATCGGTCGGGGACGGCCAACCTGTTTGGGATCGGGACGGGATTCCTCAAGACATGGAGATCGTCCGGCGCATTCATCAAGCGGTCGACCAAATGATCGAACTTGTGAGGAAATTGCGGTACGGCAGCAGACATTCATCAGGGGTGATGGTGGAAACATGATGACCCGCGCGGAAATTAAAGCCTATTTGCGAAGAATCGGCATTGACGACATCCGGCCGCCGACCCTTTCGTATCTCACGCAGCTTCACCGGGCGCACGTGTCGGCCATTTCATGGCAAACGATCGATATCGTCGCCGGCCGACCGGCTTCGATCGATCTCCGCGAGTGCGTCCGGCTGATCCTGGGCAACCGGAGCGGATATTGCTTTCACCTGAACGGCGCGTTCAGCGTGCTTCTTCGTTCGCTCGGCTACCGTGTGTTTTGGCATCGGGCCGGCGTCCAGCCTCTCGGGCAGGAACCCCGGATCAACTCCTTCCACCTGGGGCTCACGGTCAGTTTGACGAACGAACAGCAGCAAGAACAGCGGTACATCGTCGATGTGGGATTGGGCGATATGCCCTATGATCCGATCCCGCTGCAGAACGGCACTTACGAACAAGGGCCGCTGCGCTATCAGGTCGAGGAGTCCGGTGTCGTGCAAGGCGGTTGGCGGCTTGTCCACGACCCGCACGCGCCGTTTGTCGGCGTGGATTTTGCTCCCGATGTCTTGGAGAACCTGGAGGAATTTCAACCGAAACACGAATTTTACAGCCGGTCGCCGGAGTCGCCCTGGATTCAGCTGTTTCTCGTCCGCCAAAGACACGCCGAGGGCAGCAATGAGCTGAGAGGATGCATCTGGAGCAGGCGGGACCGCCGCGGCATCGAAAAAATCGAACTGCGCACCCAATCGCAATGGCAGGAAGTGCTGGGAGACGTGTTTCAGGAACATCTCGTCCATTACAGCCGGCTGGAGCGCGATGATCTGTGGAAACGGGTATGGAATTTCCATGAGGAGTGGAAGAAAGCCCATTTGAAATAAAAAAGAGCCCGACACGTGGTTGTCGTTACGCACCTTTCTCTTCGGAGTGGCAAACCTTGGCGTTTTCCGTTTTGTCCGACGAGAAAGGTGTTTTTTTCAACAAAATCTCCCGGCCGTATCAAGGCATGGCATGAATCCCCCCATTGCGAAAGTCGGGGAGGGATGATGATGTCGATTTGCGCGGTAGTATTGTGTGTATTTTTGTGTTAATCTGGATTTGGGATCGTGAATATCGCCATATTTTTGGAGGAATCCGAGTGCTTGTCCATGATCGGCATCAACAAATCTTGAAGCTTCTCCATGAAATCCAGACGGTCAAAACCTCCGACTTGATCGCGCGTTTCGGAGTATCCTTCGAGACGATTCGACGGGACTTGGAATATTTGGAGAGAGAGGGGTTCTTGCGGCGAATCCACGGCGGGGCGACGCTGCCGGCCAATGACTACCAGAAAGAGCTTCCGTTCACCGTGCGGGAGACGAAGAGACTGCAGGAAAAACGGCAGTTGGCCAAGACGGCCGTCCGGTACGTGGAAGAAGGGCAGTCCTTGTTCCTGGACGTCAGCACGACGAATACGGAATTCGCGAAGGAGTTGGCCGCTCATTTCGATCGCCTCACCATCCTGACCAATTCGTTTCCGATCGCCTCGATCCTGATGGAAAAACCGCGGTTCACGATCATCTTTATCGGGGGGCTCGTACGAAATTCGGAACGATGTGTCGTCGGGAATTATGCCGAATCGTTCGTCTCGCAGTTCCATGCGGACCTGTTCTTCATGAGCATCAGCGGCATCTCTTTGTCCAACGGCTTGACGGATTACGGAGTGGGCGAAGTGCAGTTGAAGAAAAAAATGCTGGAATACTCGCACAAAATCATTGTGCTGGCGGACAGCAGCAAGTTCAACGTCGTTTCGCTCACGCCGGTATGCGGCCTGGACAAAATCGACCGCATCGTGACCGACCCGGGGATCGCTCCGGATGTCCTTGCACAATACAGGGAAGCCGGGATCGTGATCGATTGCGGATAAGCCCGGGCGCAAAACAAAATAGCATCTTTTTCGAAAAGCAAGCATGATCAGGTCAGCATGATCAGGTCAGCCGAAATGTCCGGTTGGCCTTTTTTCATGGCCCTTTTTCGCGTTCATTTTTCGATTGACGGAAAAGAAGGGTCCGTGTTACGATATTTTCGGTTGCAGATTTGTGTATTTATGTGTGTATATGTGTTTTTTGATTAGCATATTTGGGGGTATGCCGAATCATTCCACTTGCGGTTGTCTTGGTGCTCGGATCCGGGATGGCGCACGCGGTATGGAATTACCTGGCCAAGAAGAGCGAAAACAAGCAGCTGTTCTTGTTTCTCATCTACATACCGTTTACCCTGGCGCTCCTGCCGCCATTTGTTGCGGAAATCACGACGTCGGAACCGTCCTGGCAAGGTTCTTCGTTGTTATTGATGTCATTGCTCATTCAAGCGGGATACGCGCATTTTTTGTCCCGGTCTTTGATCCACGGCGATCTGTCGCAAGTTTACCCGATGATGAGAGGGATCTCGACTTGCTTGCTGCCGCTTTTCGGCGTCATTTTCCTGGATGAGCGTCTATCGGTCTGGGGATGGTTGGGGATCGGCATGATCGCCTTCGGTTTCCTTCTGACCAGCGGCATCTCGTTGAAAAAGCAAGGATTCCGTCTCCCGGCAAAGCTGCTGTTCAACACGTTGGCCGTAGGGCTGTGCACGATGTCGTACGTCATGGTCGACAAAGTCAATCTTCAGCATTTTTCTCCCACGGTGCTTCTGGAGGTTTCCAACATCGGATTTATGCTGGGACTCGCCCCTTCCATCCGCTTCAGCCAAATTCGCTGGAGAAAACAACTCAGGGAGCACGGCAAATTGTTGGCGGCAGGCGCCGTTCTTTCCCCCGGTTCCTATTTGCTGTTTTTGATCGCCATGAACATGTCGCCGTTGACTTATGTTGCGCCTCTGCGGGAAATCGGCACCGTATTCGGCACGATCATCGGCGTGTTTATCCTGAAGGAAAGCAAGGGGGTTCTTCGGATCCTCTCGACCGGCATCATCTTTACCGGCATCTTGCTGGTCGGCATTTGGGGATTATCAGGGTAAGGGGGAAGAACAGCTTGACAAGCGATTTGCGGCTTCAATTTCAAGTCATCACGGATACGCACGTGACGGCGGATCCCGGGCACGCGTATAACCGCAATTTGGCCAAGGCTCTGGAGGATATCGGGCGTCAGGCGCCGGACAGCGACGGGATTATGCATGTGGGGGATATTACCGATCACGGGCATCCCGAAGAGTATGCCGAGTTTCAACGAATATGGCGGGAACACGGAAAAGGGCTGCCGTCCGGTTATTTCGCGTCCGGCAATCACGATGTCGGTCTGGGACATTGGCCTTCAAGATTAAAAGGATATTTGGACGCCACGAAGATGAGCGGTCCTTATCACGACCACTGGGTGAAAGGATATCATTTTATTTTTCTGGGAACCGAAAAGGGGCTTGAACTGTTCGCGGATTTGTCGGATGAACAATTATCCTGGCTGGACGCCAAGCTGGCTGAAGGCAAGGACGCGGCCCGCCCACGCCCCGCCTTCGTCTTCCTGCATCAGCCGCTGAAAAACACCGTCGCGGGATCTTACGAATCGCAAGCATGGCACGGCGTCACGCAAGACGAGGAGCTCAAGGCCGTGCTGTCCAGACACCCGCATGCCGTCCTGTTCACCGGACACACCCACTGGGAACTCGGGGCGCCGAATACGATGTTCGGCGGGAAAGACCGGCTGCCCGTCATGTTGAACGCGGCGTCCGTCGCGTACTTGTGGACGGATGAAGATGAGCATAAGGACGGGAGTCAGGGGCTGTTCGTCGAGGTTTATGCGGACCGCGTCGTCGTGAAAGGTCGGGATTTTGCGGCGGGCGCGTGGCTGGACAACGCTCGGTTTGAATTTGAAATTCCGGTGTAGAGGCGATCATGCATGCTCTCAAGATCGCGGCGCCCACAACATGACGGAAACTCCCGCCAGACAGATCAACGCTCCGATCCAGTCGTTGAGATCGGGCGTTTTTCTGTCCACGAACCACCCCCAGAACACCGCCAAAACAATAAAGACGCCGCCGTAAGCGGCGTACACGCGGCCGAAGTTGGGGAAACTTTGCAAGGCCTTGCCGTTTCCTCCCCGGCTTTCTCCCCGAATCAAGACGGGACACGCGGAAACTATCCCGTTTTGACCGCCCTTGTCGCATAAAATGTCGGGACATTGAATTCATGAAGCCGGCCGGAACCGTTGGTATCCTGGTAAATATCGGTCAGGACAAAGCCCGCCTGCAGCTGCCCTCCGATTTGTTCCTCGATGGTATGGGAAAACTGGATGCCCCAGTTGTTTTTGACGGATTCCTCGTACAGCTGCGGGTCCTTCAACGGATTGTACGGCAGTTTGCGGACGACCGTTTTCTCCTCATCGTCAAAAACATAATTGAGGCCGTTATCGAATCCGGCCAGCAGGATGCCCCCTTTCTTCAACACCCGGTAACATTCTTTCCAAACGGGGAGCACGTCCTCGATATAACAGTTGGAAACCGGATGAAAAATCAAGTCGAACCGTTCGTCCTCAAAAGGCAGCGGTTCGGTCATGTCCGCTTTGACCAATCGAATCTCGTAGTTTTCTCTTTCCGCCACCTCTTTTTCTTTCAGCAGCTGCATTTCCGAATAATCGAGCACCGTGCACTTTGCGCCCAGCGCCGCAAAGATCGGCATCTGCTGGCCGCCGCCGGAGGCCAATCCCAAAATTTCCGCATTTTTCATTTCGCAAAACCAATATTTCGGCACGGGTTTGGTGGGGGTGAGCAGCACATGCCAATCGTTATTTTTGGCTTTTTCAAAAGTCTCATGGTCGATCGGCCGCCCCCACTCCCATCCGTCCTTTACCCATGCGTCAATGACCCTGGAATTGATCTCCGTATATTTGTTCATTGCGATCTCCTCCCCGAATCCATCGCCACCGCGGATACTATGGAACGGAACCGAGCACAAACACGACCCGAAATCACGTCCGATCCCCTTTGTTATTCAACCCGTTCGATACATATCCTACCATTTTTTACGGACGCTTGACGGAAATCGGGTCCCTATGTTAGACCAAATGTAGCGCACTTTTGGCGCACTTTTGGCCTATGGTATCGTTTACCTTCGTGGTCTCAATCATAGGGAAAAGCCGGCGCCCCAACCAATCCATTCCACATCGAAAAGGAGATACCGACAAATGAAATCTTACGAACAGCAATTTCACGAACTTTCGGCGGGACTGGCTTCATCCTCCAAACGGGGACTGCCCATGATTCTCACAGGGGTCCTGTTTTGGCTGGCGGCGGCGCTGGCCGGATTTCTGGATCACTCGATCACGGTTTGGGTTTATTTGTACGGAATCGGCGTCATTTTCCCGGTCGGGCTCTTGGTCGCCAAGCTGATGAACATCGACATGCTGGCCAAAGACAACCCGCTCGCCGTGCTCGCCGGGGTCGTCGGAGGCATGCAGATCTTGTTCGCTCCCATCATCCTTCTCGTCTTGTTTCAACTGCCGGATTATATCCCGTTTACGGTCGGCGTGTTGACCGGCGCGCATTTTTTGCCGTTTGCGGTGATTTATCGGAGCAAGGCGTATATTTTTCAATCGATCGCGACGGTGGCCGGGGCTGCCTTAACGGGGTTTCTCGTCCATGACCATACGTTTCTGGTTACACCGTTCACCTTGATGGCCGTCTACATCGTCACCTGTATATGGCTCGTCAAAGAAAGCAGAAATTGACCGATCCGAACGGATCTTGAAATCACGGCGCAGACAACTCAACGCTCCGATCCAATCATAGGATCGGGCGTTTTTTTGTCCGCCGCCTACCCCAAAATACCGCACCACCGTAAACTCTTTTCTACACACCGCCAGCAGTGGATAACTGTGCAGTAATCTTGGGAACCCAATTTCCGCGCTCATCGGCCAACACGGTTTTCCAGCCGAGCCGTAGAGGCAACCTCCGTTGAGGGATTGGTTGCCTTTATCTTCGCAGATTAAGATCCCAGTTTGAAGGTGGGGACAGTTTGACGCTTACTTTCGCTTCACCCTCACGCGTTTCCTTGCCAAACTGAACAAGCGTTTCATAAGGTGTATGGAATTCCTCGGAAAGCGCCTGCCAAAAGCGGGGAGAAAAATTGGTTACAAGCACCCCGGCGATATCGAGGATCAATTCTTTTTTAGCCACAACGAGACCTCCGCCAAATACGAAAATTATCCGACCGGGACTGGCCCTCCCGGTTGCCCCCGACGTCCCAGCCCAAAATTCTAACGGTCACCGGTGTCCGTTAGCGCCCACACGAAGGTTCGTTTCCGGGTTTTTGGGTCTTTTGTGGACATGGATGTCCGTTGATATGAACGAAACCTGTCAAGCGCCTCTGTGTTTCTGTTCTTTTTGAACGTACTTAATTAGAGCCCTCTCCTGGCAAGCTTTTGACTAGGTGGGGCTTTTGAATTTTTTTGGATATTACTTTTAAAATGTGTCACCTGAGCACCCATCCTGCCTCAATGGTGTGGAAGATGCAGTACTGACTTTCTGCATCTTACCCTCGTGGGAAGGGGGGGATGATCCTTTAGCTCGATGGCAAAAAACAATTCGCTGGTTGGCAATCTGATATTCGTGGATTCACACATAGTCTACATACGTCTGAAGAGTTTACCGCTAACTACATACGTGCTCCGGGTATATTCATCGACCTTGCAACAAACGGACAACGCGGATTTCTCTTCACCTTGCCTGATTTTTGCCATCGAGGTAAAACATCATCCTCCCCCTTACATCGCCTCCTTTTTCATGATCAGACTCAGAACGGTGGTTGGTTTTATGCAGCAGCTTTCCGTTGCATGTTTTCCATTTCTGTGGCAATCGCCCACACAAATCCTGCTAATTCTCTTGCAATAGCTACCATGATCGTCCCTTTAGGTTTGCCCATTCGCATCATGCTTTTGTATTTCTTGTGCAATCGATGTTGTGCCTCCCAAGCGATGGCCTGGATCTGAGGAGGCAGACCGCTGATACGCTCCCTCATTTTCTTTTTGATGGCCGGACTGTAGCGGTAACTCCACGAGGATTCCACTAATACCCTTCTCAGATGGGCGTTGCCCGCTTTGGTGATGCTTCCTTGTCGACGGCTGTCTCCCGTCGAACGTTCACTGGGCACCAGTCCGCAATAACTCATGAAATGAGTCGGGCTTGGAAATCGTGGGGCATGGATCATTTCGGATGCGATGGTGGTGGCCGTTAGTACCTGTACCCCTCTCAGCGCTTGTAACGCTTGAATGAGCGGAGCTTGCGTAGGATGGGTTTCGGCTTGGCGTTCGATTTCTTGATCATACCTTTTGATTCGTTCTTGGGTTTCCCATATGGCTTGACGATATTCTTCAAACGCCAGACGTTGACAATCGTGGGGGAATTTCAAGGTATCCAGCCATACTTCGTACGCATGGCTCCAAGGTTTGGATCCCTTTGGATCTGTCAGTTGGTGACGCAGCAGAAACTTTCCTAACCGCTGTTTATGGCGATTTAAATCCTCTTTCGCATCTTCCCTTGCGCGAATCAAATCCCGTAGGGCTTCATCTTCGGGCGTGGGTACGTAGATGGACGTCAACTCTCCTGCACGAAACAACTGGGCCAGTCGCAAAGCATCCCGTTTGTCCGTTTTTACCCGATCACCCGCACGCTTGGGAATAAGAGAGGGGGCGACGATGGTACAAGGTATATCCATCTCCAGCAGCCAACGATACAGGACATACCCTGTCGGTCCGGCTTCATAGCATACCTCAAGGGCAACCTCTTCGGTATTGCGCAGACGATGCATCAACTTCACTACTTGTTCCTTCGTATGCGAAATGGTTCCCCAGTAACGAGCTTCTTCTCTGCCTTCTTCAGCGATGGCCACCGCAATTTTGGATTTGGATACGTCTAATCCGATAAATTTTTTGGAAATACTCATGATAAACCGACTCCTTTTTGTTTATTAGCTCTGATTTGGCATCAGTTAGCCTAAATTTTATGGTTGCCAAATTAACCTACGTTGAAGCAAAAGGGATGTCGGTTTCGTTCATTATAACTACA
>Ga0066871_100074_pt1 | contig 84897 bp, 79 predicted proteins | sample CeladaPassage60B_FD_62209 | JGI IMG/M metagenome (GOLD analysis project Ga0066871, IMG submission 62209) | Cellulose-adapted microbial communities from the Joint BioEnergy Institute, USA - Passage3 60B | ecosystem: Engineered > Bioreactor > Continuous culture > Unclassified | place: USA...
CACGGAAGCAAAATCCAAACGGAATCAGTCTGCCGTTTTTCGTCAACTCCAGCAATGGATTGCGAGTTTGCCCAATTATATCAAGGCTTTGTTCGGAAAATTAAGCTGCGAAAGTTGAGTCACTATCAAATTTTATAGAGTTTTATCTGAACGTAGTGGGATTTAAAGTGACAAAGACATGGAGATCGATGATGGATAAACTGCGTTTTATCTGAACGTAGTGGGATTTAAAGAATAATACGTTGACACCAATCGCGTGGGATGCGGTGAGTTTTATCTGAACGTAGTGGGATTTAAAGTGGACAAGGGAAAGAAGATCGCGGAGATTAGGAAATCGGTTTTATCTGAACGTAGTGGGATTTAAAGTCGCCAACAAAGCAGTTTCGACCCGGTACGGGCACAGTTTTATCTGAACGTAGTGGGATTTAAAGTTCATGATTCGATGCAGGTTCGAGCGGTTGATTCCAGTTTTATCTGAACGTAGTGGGATTTAAAGCTGGTCTCCGCGAAAATAAGCACGGTTAACCTGAATTGTTTTATCTGAACGTAGTGGGATTTAAAGCCGCTTGATTGAGTTTCGCTTCCTTTTCGGCCAGTTTGGTTTTATCTGAACGTAGTGGGATTTAAAGCGGCCAAACTCGTAGATGTCCTTACGCAACTGCTCGTTTTATCTGAACGTAGTGGGATTTAAAGCAATGAATCCGATTAAGCCTGTTAATGCGTTAAAAGCAGTTTTATCTGAACGTAGTGGGATTTAAAGAAATATCGCCAACGTTGAACGGATTTTGAACTTTTTGTGTTTTATCTGAACGTAGTGGGATTTAAAGCATCAGGTTCATGACGCGGCGACACCATTCACGAGTTTTATCTGAACGTAGTGGGATTTAAAGCAAAACCGCTGGCATCAGCAGGTTCTTGAGGCGTACGTTTTATCTGAACGTAGTGGGATTTAAAGTTTCTCTCGCTCTCGCAGCCAGTCGTAACTTCCCGGGTTTTATCTGAACGTAGTGGGATTTAAAGACCATTTGTGATGTTTGATTCCTGTTGATTGTAAATAAGTTTTATCTGAACGTAGTGGGATTTAAAGACTGTCAGCATCTCGCGGGCCGCGTTTGGTCGGCGGGTTTTATCTGAACGTAGTGGGATTTAAAGAAACACGACAGCATCAAAAACGGCCGTATTTAACGAGTTTTATCTGAACGTAGTGGGATTTAAAGCGTCCACCACGCCGCAATCAGTTCGGCGGGAATGCCCGTTTTATCTGAACGTAGTGGGATTTAAAGGATTCTCGAAATTCAGCGCCACGGACGGATCGTTGAGTTTTATCTGAACGTAGTGGGATTTAAAGTGAAGATAGCGGCCTTCACTTCCTCGGCCTGCCGGAGTTTTATCTGAACGTAGTGGGATTTAAAGTTTGATTCGCCCAGTCAATTGCTTTTTCACATTCACCTGTTTTATCTGAACGTAGTGGGATTTAAAGTTATAACACATTTGGAGGGAATGAACATGTATAACAGAGTTTTATCTGAACGTAGTGGGATTTAAAGTTTTTCGATTGCCGCCTTGATGTTGGCTTCCGTTTCTGTTTTATCTGAACGTAGTGGGATTTAAAGCATCGTAAATTTAAAATAAAACGGCCCCGAGTTGCTGTTTTATCTGAACGTAGTGGGATTTAAAGGAAAAGGGGGTGATGGAGCTGGACAAGGAGAAGAAGAGTTTTATCTGAACGTAGTGGGATTTAAAGACAATTTGGGCGAGGATATTCAAGAGCAGGTAGTGACAGTTTTATCTGAACGTAGTGGGATTTAAAGTCGCCACTCTCGATCACCTCCCATAAAGGAGAGAGGCGTTTTATCTGAACGTAGTGGGATTTAAAGATGGAAACGGAGGGATGGATGCGGCGCCTCATGACGGGTTTTATCTGAACGTAGTGGGATTTAAAGCGTTAATCGTGCTTCCGCTGTCTTGATTGACACAGAGTTTTATCTGAACGTAGTGGGATTTAAAGTGCGAAGCGCTTCTGCGAAATAATCGCGCACCTTCCCGGTTTTATCTGAACGTAGTGGGATTTAAAGCTGTGAGCGGCCGGCGTTCGTACATAATCGCCTCGTCGTTTTATCTGAACGTAGTGGGATTTAAAGCCTCCACCGCCCCCGGTTTGTGGTGTTTGACCAACCATGTTTTATCTGAACGTAGTGGGATTTAAACGTGTTTCGAATTTACCTATGTGTTTCGGATTTACCTATGAGGAATTGAAACACGATTTCCACGCACTGAATTTCTCCATCTCCTTCGTTTCTGATTTATCTTTCTAAGGAATTGACACCCCACGAAAGCCGCGTGTCGGATGCTGACTTCTATGTTTCTGTGTTTTCGCACCCCCCTGAAAAAATGTCCACATGACCAAAAGATCTGTCATTTTTTTTTGCCGTTTTCCCAAGCTACGATGAGATCGTGGAAGGCTGCAGAAACCTTTCGCGATCTAACATTATTTTAGGGGGAAAACGCGAATGAAAAGGAAAGCATCCGCACTCTTCATGTTCGTCCTCATCTTGGTGCTCGTGCTCGCGGCTTGCGGCGGAGGCGGAGGGAACGGCGGGGGCGCCTCGGACGGCGGAGCGGGAAAAAGCGACGGCGGCGGCCAGTCCCAAAACGCGGGCGGCTCGAACAGCGGCGGCAAAAAAGACGGCGTGACCGAGTTCCTGTTCTGGACGCCGTTCTCCGGCGCGGACGGCCCGTTCATGAAAGAAATCGTCGACAAATACAACGCGTCGCAGGAAAAGTACAAAATCAACTTCGTCATCCAGCCGAACGGCGAATATTACAAAATGCTCGAAGTGGCGATCAGCACCGGAACGGATCAGCCGGACCTGTTTGCGATCCACCTCGACCAAATTCCGACCTACGTCAGCAAGGGGCTGCTGCAGCCGCTGGATGATCTGGCCGCGACGGCCGGATTCAACAAATCCGACTACGTGGAAGCGGCGGTCGAGTACGCGACGATCGACGGCAAATGGTACGGCATCCCGCTCGACATCCACCCGCTCGTGATGTACTACAACAAAGATTTGTTCGAAGCGGCCGGCATCTCCGGACCGCCGACCAACCGCCAGGAGTTCGAGGAAGCGGTGGAAAAACTGACCGACCCGTCCAAGGGCGTCTACGGATACGTGCTGCCGACGCTGTGGCCGCAGCAGTTCATCTTCCCGACGCTTGTCTGGCAAAACGGCGGGGAACTGTGGGACGGCAACGACGTCGCCTACAACTCGCCGGAAGCCGTCGAAATGGTGGAATGGATGCGCGGCCTGGTCGACAGAGGCATCTCGCCCGGCAACGTGCAGCAGGACGGCGAAAACACGCTGTTCCTGCAAGGCAAAAACGCGATCCAGTTCAACGGCCCGTGGATGAAGAGCCAATTCGACGAAGCGGGTTTGAACTACGGCATCGCGCCCGTGCCGCAAATCGGCAAGGCGAGACAGGCGGTCTTCGCCGGATCGCACAATTTCGCCATCCTGAAACACGTCACCGACGAAAACGTCAAGGCCGGCATCGGCGATTTCCTGAAATATGTCGCCAACAACTCCATCGAATGGGCGAAGTCCGGACAGGCGCTCGCTTCCAAACCGATGCTGGAAAGCGAGGAGTTCAAGTCGCTGACGCACAGCACGATCGCCGAAAGCTTCTCCTACGTGCGGTTCGCGCCGAACGTGCTGAACTGGCCGACGATTTCCGAGCCGATCTGGGGCGAACTGAACAGCGCGCTGCTCGGCGAAAAAGACGCGCAGAAAGCGATGGACGACGCGGTGGCCAAATCGCGGCAGGCCATGCAATAAAGCGGGACCGCACGCCCTCGCAATATTCATCGGTTGCCCGATGATTGCGGGCGTCGGGGAGGGGACGGGAAGCACGCGGTGCTTTCCCGTCTTTTCCGCTTGACGGATCATCAAAAGGAGGGATTACTCGCGTGAAGTCCGGATGGCGTTCTCGCTTGACGTCCACGCTGTTCCTTGTGCCTTACCTGATGTCTTTCGGCGTTTTTTTGCTGTTTCCGATCGGGTACGGCATCTATATCAGCCTGCACGATTTCGAACTGCTTTCCACCGAACATCCCTTTGTCGGATTGGACAATTATGTGAGAATATTTACGTCGGGCACCTATGAAAACAGCCTGTTTTTCAACGGACTCTGGGCGACCTTGCAGTTTGTCGTCTATTCGGTGCCGCTCTTGATTGCCGTCGGGTTGGCGCTGGCGCTCCTGGTCAACCATCTGCCGCGCAAAATCCGCGGCCTGTTCCGGACGGTCTACTTCATGCCGTATGCGATGTCGGCATCGGTGATGGCGGTCATCTGGCTGATGATGTTCGATACGAACGCCGGATTTATCAACAGTGCGCTGGCGAAGCTGGGCATCCAGTTCATCCCGTGGCTGACCGCCCTGCCGTGGGCGTGGGTGTCGCTGGTCGTGACGACGATCTGGTGGACGATCGGGTTCAACATGATCATATTCATCAACGCGCTGAACGAGGTGCCGGACGATTATTACGAGGCCGCTTCGCTCGACGGCGCATCCTCCTGGGCGAAATTTTGGTACATCACGCTGCCTTCCATCCGGCCGGTCATGCTGTTCGTCATGATCACGTCGACGATCGCTTCCTTCAACATTTATGCCCAGCCGTTCCTGCTGACGCGGGGCGGACCCGGCGACGCCACCAAAGTGCTGCTGATCAACGTGCTCGATCACGCCTTCATCCGCAAGGAGATCGGCTCCGCTTCGGCGATGGCGATGCTGATGGCGCTGCTCATCATGATCGTTTCCGTGATGCAGTACCGGTTGACTTATGGAAGAAGGGGGATCGGCGCCTGATGAAACATGCGAGAAAAATCGCCCTGGTGCTGCTGGCCTGCGTCATTGCAACGGTGTTTGTGCTGCCGCTCGTGTGGATGCTGTCCACATCGTTCAAAAACGACATCGAAGCGCTTTCCGGACGCATGACCTTTATTCCGGAAAAGCCGACCATCAAAAACTACGCGGAAGGGCTGCGCGGCAATTTGATGAACGTGCCGATCATGCGCTGGATCGTCAATTCGCTGTCCGTCGGCGTCATCGCGACCGGCATCGTGCTGTGGTTCAGTTCGATGGCCGCCTACGCGCTCGCGCGGCTTCCGGATTTGCCGCTGCGCCGCATGTGGTTTTCCATGTTTGTCGCGTCGCTCATGATTCCGGGCGTGCTGACCTTTTTGCCGATGTACATGGAGTTTAACGCGCTCCGGCTCATCAATACGTACGCCGCCCTCATCCTGCCGTATTCCGCGGGGGCGTTCGGCGTTTTTCTGTTGTATCAGTTTTTCATCTCGTTTCCGCGGGAAATCGAGGAGGCCGCGCGCATTGACGGCGCCAACAAGTGGCAGGTGTACGTCCGGGTGCTGCTGCCTTCCTCCGTGCAGATCATGGTCACGCTCGGCATCCTGACGTTCATGGGGGTCTACAACGATTTCGTCTGGCCGCTTTACGCCACGACGTCGCCGGAGATGCGCACGATCACCGCGGGCATCGCGACGATGGCGCAGGGCAGCTATGTGCAGAAGTACGGCACGCTGATGGCGATGACCACCGTGGCGACGCTGCCGGTGCTGATCATTTTCCTGGTCGGGCAGCGGTCTTTCGTCAAGGCGATCACCCAGGCCGGGTTGAAGTGAGAGGCGGGCAAAAGGATGAAGGGAGTAGGGAAAACGGGCGCCGTCCGGGCCGGGGCGATTCTGCTTGCGGCCGCTGCGGCGGCGCTCCTGCTGTGGATGGTGATGAACGCGATGAAAGAAAAGCCGACGGAAGAAAACACGGCGGAATACCGCGGGCACGGCGGCACGATGAAAAACCCGCTGGCCGAAATCGATACGCCGGATCCGAGCATCGTATACAAGGACGGGTACTATTACATGACGTTTACGCATAACGGCGCGGATATCATGGTCATGAAATCGCGCACCCTCGATTTTCGCCAGGCGGTGCGCAAGACGGTCTGGTACCCGCCGGTCGGCACGATGTATTCGGCCAACATCTGGGCGCCGGAAATCCAATATTTGCGCGGAAAATGGTACATCTATTTCGCCGCGGACAACGGCGTCAACGAAAACCACCGGATGTACGCGCTGGAGGCGGACACGGACGACCCGCTCGGCACCTGGACGTTCCGCGGGCAGATCAAGGACGAATCGGACAAATGGGCCATCGACGGGCTCGTGCTGGAGCATGAAGGCAAACTGTATTTCATCTGGTCCGGCTGGGAAGGCGACGTCAACATCCAACAAAACACGTACATCGCCCCGATGTCCGATCCGCTGACCGTCAGCGGCCCGCGCGTGCTGCTCAGCAGACCGGAATTCGATTGGGAGAAGGCGGGCGGACCGCCTTACATCAACGAAGGGCAGGCGATCCTGAAAAAGAACGGGCGCGTGTTTCTGATGTATTCCGGGGCCGGCAGCTGGACGCCGTTTTACAGCATCGGCACCCTCATGCTGGAACCGGGCCTCGATCCGCTGAACCCGGACAACTGGCGCAAGTTCGAGGAGCCGCTGCTCGTCATGGACCAGGAAGCCGGCGTGTACGGTCCCGGCCACAATACGTTCGTCACCTCGCCGGACGGAAGCGAAGACTGGATCGTTTATCACGCCACGAGCGGCATTCATGACGGCTGGAACAACCGGAAAGCGCGGGCGCAAAAAATCCATTGGGACGAGGACGGAATGCCGTCGTTCGGCAAACCGCTGCCGCTGTCCGCCGCCGTCGAGGTGCCCTCGGGGACCGGATGGATGGACGGCGGACAGGCGAAACGGGCGGACGGCGAGTGGGTGTTCGACCTGATTCCGGCCAGCCAGGACGCGCCTGCTCCGGTGCTGATCCATTACCGGAACGAAACGGGCCGGACGGCGAGCGCTACCTTGTCCCTGGAAGGCGGCGGTTCCGATCCGGTTTCGGTGGAACTGGCGCCGACGGAAGCGGGGAAGGCCGCATTCGCTTACGCGGAAATCGGGCTCCTGGCCGGTCAGAACGCGATTCGGCTGACGGCGGACCCGGCGATCGCGCTGGAGGCGATCGAAATCCCCCGCTTCGAGGCGGAAAATGGAGAAGTCTTGGGCTCGGCGGAGGCCGGCGACAACCCGTTTGCTTCCGGCCGCGGCGCGGTGCGGCTCGACAGCGACGACGGCGCGGAAGTGCGTTTTCTGAACGTGCGCGTTCCGGAACCCGGCGAATACGTTCTCCGCTTCGGCATTACCAACCGTGAAGAGAAGGACGTTTCGCTCGAAGTGTCCGTGAACGGCGGCAAATCCTCCCGGGTGAATGTTCCGGTAACGGAGAGAAACATTTACCAGCCGACTGAAGTCCGCGCTGTATTGAAGGCCGGACCCAATACCGTTACACTAAGACATGCAAGCGGTGTCATTCTCGTCGATTACATGGATGTCGTACGGTAGCGGGAGTTCCCGGCAAGCGCATCAGGGGGGATAGCGGATGTTTTGGGGGTCCGGGTTCAGGGCAAATTCGGCGCGCGCCTTACTGGCGGCGGTCTGCATCGGGCTCGCCGGGGCGGCGGCGCTTGCCGGCTGCGCGGCGAACGAAACGAATAACGGCGAAGTCCGCGGGAACGGCGCCGCCATCCGGCTGGAATACTGGACGCCGTTCAGCGGCGGAGACAACCGGTTCATGACGGAGATGGTGGAGCGGTTCAACGTGGAGCATCCGCACATCCGGGTGACGCAGATCAACTCCCGGCTGGACGATTATTATTCCCGGCTGCGCACGGCGATTTTGTCCGGCAGCGCACCGGACTTGGCGATCATTCACACGACGAGTCTGCCGCAGTTCGTCCAGAACGGCTACATTGAAGACATTACCGATCCCGCTCTGGAGGTCGGGCTCGACTGGAGCGGGCTGAACGCCAATATCCTGGAAGCGACCATTTACGACGGCCGATCCTATGCCGTTCCGCTCGATACGCATGCGCTCGTGATGTATTACAACAAAACCCATCTGCGGGACGCCGGCGTGCTGGACGATGCCGGCAAGCCGATCATCGCGCCGGGGCCGGAAGGCTTCGAGCGGTTTCTGGGACAAATCCGAGACCGGCTCGGCGAGGACATCGCGCCGCTGGCCATGCCGAGCACGCGCATCGATTCGGTATGGCTGTGGTGGAGCCTGTACAGCCAGATGGAGGGCGGCGGCGTGTTTTACAACGAAGAAGGAACGGCCGCCGCGTTCAACAATGAACGGGCGCTGGAAGCGCTGCGTTATGTTTACGGGCTTTATGAAAGCGGTTTGATCCCGCCCGACATCGCTGACGCGTTCAAGCTGTTTATCGACGGCAAGGCGGCGGTGGCGTTTATCGGCATGTGGGGAACCGGAGCGTTCGAGAACGCCCCGAACCTCGATTTCGGCGTCGTTCCCGTGCCGAAGTTGTACGATCGTCCCGCCGCATGGGGCGATTCGCACACCCTTGCGGTGCCGACGAAACACGGCATGACGGACGACAAGCGGAAGGCCGCGCTGACGTTCTCCAAGTGGATGGTGGAGCACGGCGATTTGTGGGCGCAAGCCGGCCACGTCCCCAGTTCGATGCGCGTGACGGCGAGCGAAGCGTTCCACGCGCTGGATTACCGCAGCGATTACGCCGCAGTGGCGAATTATGTTTCCTACTGGCCCAGACATGTCAAGCAGTGGTCGATTGTCGAAATTTTGATCCGCGAATTCGAAAAGATGATTTACCGGGAACAGACGCCGGAAGAAACTTTGCGCAACGCGGAGGAACTGGTGAACGCGGAGATGGGGCCGGAGGACGGGGACGGCAGCCATGAATCGTAGACGGAGCCTGGCCGCCTGGTTCAAAAATTTGAAGCTCGCCCACAAGCTGATTTTGGTCAACTGCCTGCTCATCCTGATTCCCGTCACCGCGATGGGGCTTTACACCTTCAACCGTTTTCAGAAGACAATGAAGGAAAACGTCGGCAAATACCAGCTGCAGACGGTCAAACAGCTGTCCCTGAACCTCGACACGTACATGAACGAACTGAACCGGCTGACGCTTTCGCCTTATGCGCACAAGGAAATCATGGATTTTATCGCTTCTTACCGGGAACCCGGCCAGCCGCTGTCGCTCAAGGAAATCGGAACGCTGAACAGTTTCATATCTTCCATTTTCCTAAACGGCCGCGTCGATATCGTCGGCGTTTCCCTGTACGGCGAAAAAGGCGCATCCTATGTGGTGCTGCCGGAGAGCCAGTACATGACGACGTACAAACTGGACGAAAGCGCCGAGTGGCTGAAAAAGGCCAAGGAACAGTTCGGGCAGCCGACCTTCATTACGCCCCACGAATTGCAAACGGCGAGCGGCGTATACTACCGGGTGCTTTCCATCGCCCGCGAACTGCGCAGTTTTGAGACCGGTCAGCCGCTCGGCTATATCGTCATCGACATCGATCCGTCCGCCGTGCGAAACATCCTGATGCAGTCGAACCCCGGCAAAGAGGAGTCGCTGTATGTCATCGACGCGCGCGGCGCGGAGGTCGTCCGGCGTGAAGACGACGACCGGATCGTCACCGGAGGACAGCCGCTTTCGGGCGACGGCATTTTGCAGGTGGACGGGGACGGACGGCATCCGATGCAGGTCGCCTACGTGACGTCGGACGTGACCGGCTGGACGATGGTGCACGCGGTGTCCGTCGAGCATTTGATGAAAGACAGCGTGCGGGTGCGCAATTCCATCGCGCTGGCGATGGCGGTATGCCTCGGGCTGGCGATGCTGTTGTCGGTCGTGATCGCCTACCGGATCACCAATCCGCTCCGCATTTTGAGCCGTTTGATGCGCAAAGTGGAAAAAGGCGATCTCCAGGTGACTTTTCCCGTGACGTCGCGGGACGAAATCGGGTTGGTCGGCAACACGTTCAACACGATGGTGTCCAAGTTGAGCGAACTCGGCTATTTGCTGTACGAGACGGAAATTCGCGAGAAAGACGCGCAGATCGCGGCGCTGCAAAGCAAGATCAACCCGCATTTTCTGTACAATACGCTCGGTTCGATCAGCATGTTCGCGGAACTGGAAGGCAGTCGCGAAATCGTCACGATGGCCAACAATTTAAGCCGTTTGATGCGCTACAGTTTGAGCCGGCATAACGAGACGGTGACGCTGCGGGAAGAATTGCACCATGTCAACGGATATATGAGCATCCAGAAAATCCGATACGAAGAACGCATCACGTTCGAGCAATCGGTCGACGAATCGGTCTTGGACTGCCGGGTTCTCCCGCTGACCATTCAGCCGATGGTGGAAAACGCCATCAACCACGGGCTGGAACGCGGGATCGGCTCCGGGCGAATCCGGCTGGCGGCCGCGGAAGCGAACGGCGTCTTGATCATATCCATCGAAGACGACGGCATCGGTCTAAACTCCGAGGAATTGGAAGCGTTGCGCCGGCGGCTGGCCACTTCGCGCGAACTGGGCGGCAAGTCGGGCAACGGTTTGCTCAACGTCCACCGGCGGATCGTCCTCTATTTCGGCGAACCGTACGGGCTTCAACTGGAAAGCGAACCCAATCGCGGCTTCAAAGTGATCTTGACCATGCCCGCAAAACGGGAGGGATGAACATTGCCGAGCATTTTGATCGTCGATGATGAGGCGGTGTTTCGTCGTGGGCTGCGTTCGATGATCGCGTCGCTCGACCCGGAATGGGATGTCGTCGGCGACGCCCGAAACGGATACGAAGCGTTGGAGATGTTGGAAAAGCATCGCCCGGATGTCGTGCTGACCGATATCCGGATGCCCGGCATGGACGGATTGCAGCTGCAAAAAATCGCCCGGGAAAAGTTCCCGGAGCAGCAGTGCGTCGTCGTCAGCGGTTATGAAGATTTTACGTACGTCCAGCAATCGATGCGGTTCGGCGCCCGCGATTACCTGATGAAACCGGTGGAGCGGGAAGAATTGAGCCGTGTCCTCGGCCGGCTGAAGGAGGAGTTGGCCGCGCCGGCCTTCCAGCACCGGCGCCGCCCCGCGCGTTTGCCGGAGGAAGAGCGGCGCTCGAGCGCGGCGGACCATCTGGCGGCCGGGCTGCTGCGCGGCTCGCTCCGGCGGCAGGATTTGGACGTGCTGAAGCGGATCGGGCTCGATTTGTCGGAACCTTATTTCAATGCGATGATTCTCAACCTGGACAGAGATTCGGTCGAACGGGAACGGTTTTGGCGCACCGATCCGTCGCTGTTCCAGCTGTATATCCGGCAGTTCGTGCAGGAGATGATCGATTACCGCCTGCGCGGGTTCAGCTTCGCGTACGCCGATACGAAAGTGGTCGCGCTGGTGAACATGGCCGATCCGCGGGAAGGGCGGCGCCGGCTGCTGGAGACGGCGGAATCGATCCGCATGCAGATCAAGGCGCTGTCCGGCTTTTCCGTAACGATCGGCGTCGGGCGGCCGGTCCAAGGGTTCGAATCGCTGCCGGCTTCGTTCCGCGAAGCGGAGATCGCCCTGATGTACCGGCTCGTGGCGGGCGGCGACAAAATCATCGACTACGCGGACGCCGTGCCGGAACACGATGTGCATACAGGTCAGCCAAAATGGTCCTGGGACTCGCTGCAGCGAACGATCAATGAAGGGCGGTTAGAGGAAATCGGCGAACGGGTGGCGCAGGCGGTCGGCGAGCTTTGCCGCAAGGCGCAGACGCCCGAACTGGTCCACCGGCACATTTGCAAACTGATCATCCATTACCACGAAGTGACGGAGGAGATGAACGCGACCAAGGAGTGGCTCGGAGAGAAGGATATCCGTACGCTATTGAACGAAATTTGCTCGATTTCCTCCAGAGGCGAACTGATCGAGGCGTGCCGGGACCTGTTCGGCAGGCTGGCCGCCGTCTTCCGCAGCGGGAAAGGCGCGCTGGATCGGGATCCGGTGGCGCTGGCGCTGCAATATATGGAGAAACATTTCCGCGGGCCGATCACGCTGAAAGAAGTGGCGGACAAAGTGTATTTGAATCCGACCTACTTCAGCGGCCTGTTCAGGCAGCGGACCGGGCAGACGTTCATCGAGCGGCTCGTCGCGCTGCGCGTGGAAGACGCCAAGCGGCTGCTCGCGCTCACCGACGAGAAGATGGCGGTCATCGCCGAAAAGACCGGGTTCGCCAACCTCCGGCACTTCAACCGGGTGTTCAAAAGCGAAACCGGCCTGACGCCGAAGGCGTATCGCGAGAAGCTGCGCGGCAACCGTCCCGCGCCGGGATGAGCGCGGAACGGGCGATGGCGGCACTCGGGCGGTTTAAGTCAAGTGGTTTTTCCTGTATTCGTTCGGCGATAAGCCGACGGTTTTTTTGAACACTTTGCTGAAGTATTTTTCGTCCTGGTAGCCGACGATTTCCGCGATTTGCGCGATGCGCAGCTGGGGGCTGCGCAGAAGCTGTTTCGCTTTGTCGATGCGGATGCGCGTGATGTAATCGGAAATGTTTTCGTGAAACTCCTGCTTGAACCGGCGCGAAATGTATTCCCGGCTCAAGTAGAAACGGTCGGAAATGTGCTGCAACGTCATTTCCTCATGATAATGCCGCTCGATATATTCGGCGATGTCGCGGACGATGTTGCGCTCCCGCTGCGCCAGCTTGACGAGCAGGTCGGAGAGGCGGAGCAGGTCCCGCGTCACTTCCTCCCGCCATAGCGGCAGAGACAGCGTCCCGTCGTCGCCGAGCGGGAACATCGGAGCGTCCGTTTCCTGCGGCGCGAAGGACGCGTCCGGCCGCCCCTCCGCCTCCCCGTCCGGCCGTTCCGGCCGGCCTTCCGGCACAAACTCCCCGATACAGCGCGTCTTGAACACGGTATACTCGTGGTTCCACAGCTCCAGCTGTTCGACCGTAATGGAAGCGAGCGAGCGGATGGCGGCCATCCATTGATCGGTGACGTATCGGATTTGCTCGTCGTGCGCGCTGAGCAGGGCGGTGCGAAAATCGGATTCGAACCGGCTGAACGGCAGCGGCACGAAGCGGGGGATGCCGTCCGCGTCATATGCGAGCACGCGTCCCGGCCGCTGCAGCAGGTTGCGCTGTTTCAGCGCGGCCTGCGCCTCGTGGTACGATTCCTTCAACCCTTCGGGAAACGGCCGCGCCGTTCCGATCCCTGCGTCCAAACTGCAGCCCATCGCGAGACGGATGCCCTCGTTGATGCCGCCGATGCGTTCCGCCAGCGTTTCCGTCGACCGCCAGCTGACGACGACGAGTTCGTGCGGGCTGTTCCAATACCGAAAAGCGTAGCCGGACCGATCCCGCCCGAGCACCTCGTTGGCGATGTTCGCGAGGGAGAAAAACAACAAGTCGAGATTGGCGCCGAACTTGTCGCGGACGGCGCGCGGCATCGTATCGATGCTCAGGATCGCGACCCGCCCCCGCTCCGGCCGGGCCGCAAGACGAAACTCCCGCTCGAAATGTTTCGAGAACGTGCCGTACATCCCCGATTCCTGGACCAAGCTGGAAAACAGTTTGTCCCAGTAAACCGGCTTGATCTGATTGATTTCCATGGCGCGCGTCTGGTGTTGGCGGCGCGCTTCGTGATCTTTGCGCCAGCTCTGAACCGCCTTGTCCAGCGCCTCGTTCAACTCGTCGGCATCGATCGGCTTCAGCAGATAGTCCATGCCGCCGTATTTCACCGTATAGCGGACAAACTCGAAATCGTCGTGCCCGCTGATGACGATCGTCTTCGCCTGCGGGAAATGGCGATGAATCCATTCCAGCAGTTCGACTCCGTTGACGAGCGGCATGCGCATGTCGGTGAAGATGATTTCCGGCTTTTCCGCCTCGATGATGCGGATCGCCGTCTCGCCCTCCGGCGCCTCGAAAACTTCCCCGATGCCGTACTTTTCCCAGTCGACAAGCATGCGGACGGCGTCCCGGACATGCTTTTCGTCATCCACGATTAACGCCTTCATCGGCGGCCTCCTCTTCTTCGCTCAGTGGAATCGTGATGGTGACGCGGAGTCCGCGGGGCGTCCGGTTCTCCAGCTTCATTTGCACCTGATCGTTGAAATAGAGCCGCAGCCGGGACAAGATGTTGATCAGTCCGATGCGGCCTCCTTCTTCGCCGTCCGGTTCCAGCGCGCTCGCGGTCCGGTCGAGCACCGCCTGCAGCCGTATCCGTTCTTCTTCCTCCATGCCGGCGCCGTTGTCGGCGACGCGGATTTCGAGCAGGGAAGGCTCCGCCATGCGGCACGAAATGTCGATTTCCCCCGGGCCGAGCGCCGGCTGGATGCCGTGTTTGAACACGTTCTCCACCAGCGGCTGCAAAATCATTTTGGGCACGCGGACGGCGCCGGCCCGTTCATCCGCTTCGATATGATAATGCAAATTTTCATCGAAGCGCTGCCGCTGCAGCGCCAAATACGACCGCACATAGTCCAACTCCGCGGACAAGGGGACGCTCGTGCTGTCGGCGCGCATGTGGTAGCGCATCATTTTGCCGAGGGAGGAAATCAGCGAATACACTTTGCGGTCGCCGTTTTGCAGCGCCAATGTGCCGATGGACTGCAGCGCGTTGTTCATGAAGTGCGGATTGACCTGCGCCTGCAGCGCCTTCAGCTGGTTGGTCTTGCTGGCCAGCTCCAGGCGGTATTCACGGATGATCAATTGGTTGATCCGCTGCATCAGCTGGTGGAACCGTTTGGCCAAAATGCCGATTTCGTCGGTGCGGTGAATATCGATGTCCGCATCCATGTTTCCGGTCTCGATTTTGTTGATGTAGCGGATCAGCTGTTTGATCGGGTTGGTGAAACGATAGGAAATGTACAGGGCGGCGATGGCGGCGATGATCAGAAACAGCGACACGACGAGGCTGTTGATCAGCGTCAGCTGCCGCGCGTCCCGGTACAGCGTTTCGTATGGAATGCGTTTGACCATCGTCCATTCCATCCACGGCGTCGACAGCTTCTCGTAGATGTGAATGCCGTCGAATTGCGCGTCCTCGAAATGAAAACTGCCCCGTTCCGGCTCCCGCTCCAGAATGTTTTGCGCCCAGGCGAGTTCGCCGTCCTTGAGGGCCGTAGGTTCCGACGCGAAAATGACGCTGCCCGCGTCGTCGAAAATGTACAGTTCCTCGCTGCCCGGCGTGTACAGCATTTCGCCGATCTCGCGGATCATGTCGGTGCGGATGTCGATGGAGATGACCCCCAAAATGCGATCGGTCGGCGCTTCCGTGATTTTGCGGTGAAACGAAAACACATCTTTTTCCAGATGATACGGGAATTTCGGTTTGGCGATGCCGTACTCGTGGCTGCGGTGCACGGCTTCAATCCGCACGTCCCGTTCCGGGTCGAGGGTCGGTTCGTGGGTTTGCCCCGGGCTGCTCCGCAGCAAGTTGTAGGCGTACCGGTACGAAATGTTTTCCGCGGCGGAATACAGGTAAATTTGCTCGATCTCTTGGACGGAGTTGGCGATCAGCTGCAAAATGCGGTACATTTCCCGTTCTTCCAAATAGGACTGGCTGCCGTTTTGGATCAATTGGAACATGCTGTTGGGGTCGGACAAATTGTTGTAGATGAGCAGGGAAGCTTCATTGATGCGGTCCATGTAATTGATCAGATTGACCGCTCCCTGGCGGATCAAGCTCGAGTTTTCGCGGACGTAATACGTTTTGACGGACTCTTTTGTATACAAATAGGTGATCAGGATCGAAATGGAAATCGGCAAAACGATGGAAGCCAGGAGAAACACGATCAGTTTGTAGCGCAAACTGCTCCGACGGAACATTTTCATCCCGGATCCCTTCTGCCTCTCTTGAAATGAAATCGATTACAGTATAACAATTTGCCGGCGTCCTTGCCACCATGCAATTGCTGCCATGCGGAGGCTGACGAACCATCGCCGCCATACGTCAAGACCGCCACGCCATGACCGCCATGTCAAGACCGCCATGTCAAGACCGCCATGTCCAGACCGCCGAGTCATGGCCGCCGCGCCACGGCTGCGCCGCAAATGCGGCTTCCGGCGATATCAAAATTTTGCACCACATTCATCATCAAAATGCGTGTATTTCCTTCCCGCACTTCACTTATACTTAGCATGAGTCACAGCATAGGACGAAGGAGGCGAAAATGGTGCCGCTCAAGAGGAAACGATGGTCCGAAGCCGTTCAGCAGCTCGTGTTTGTCGGTCCGGCACTGCTTTTCTTCTGCCTGATCGTGCTCGTGCCGTTTCTGATGAGTTTTTATTACAGTTTGACCGACTGGAACGGCGTCACGACGCGGGTGGTGTGGGCCGGGCTGAACAATTTCAAGCGCATTTTGATGGAAGACGACGCATTTCGCACCTCGTTCTGGTTTACCGCGCGCTATACGCTGGCCGCCGTCGTGCTGACCAATCTGGTCGGGTTTGCGCTGGCGCTGCTTTTGACCCAGCCGTTGAAAACGCGCAACCTGCTGCGGACGGTGTTTTTTCTGCCGAACGTCATCGCCGGCCTTCTGCTCGGGTTTATTTGGTCGTTCATTTTCGTGAGAGGGTTTGCGGCCGTGGGAAATTGGACGGGCATCGGCTTTTTCCAGCTGCCCTGGCTGGGCACGGCGTCCACCGCTTTCTGGGGCATGGTCATCGTGACCGTCTGGCAGCTGTCCGGGTATTTGATGGTCATCTATATCGCGGCGATGATGAACATGCCGCGGGATTTGATCGAAGCGGCCAAGATCGACGGGGCCAACCGCTTCCAAATGTTGAAGAACATCATCGTACCGCTCGTCATGCCCGCGTTTACCGTATGCCTGTTTTTGACGTTGTCGTGGTCGTTCAAAGTGTTCGACCTGAATCTTTCGCTGACGAAGGGCGGGCCGTTCGGTTCGACGGAATCCGTCGCGCTGAATATTTACAAAGAAGCGTTTCAAAATAACAGGTATGGACTGGGTACCGCCAAATCGCTCATTTTCTTCGTTATCGTCGCCACGGTGACGACGCTGCAGGTGCTGTACACCAAGCGGAAGGAGGTCGAGGTCTGATGGAGCAGGCGCAAAGATACTCGGCGCGTCTCCTCGCCCTCGAAATCGCGGCGATTTTGGTCGCGCTGCTGTTCCTCGTTCCGTTTTATTTCGTGCTGGTCAACTCGGTGAAAAGTTTCGGCGATCTGATGCGCAACGCGGCGGGCTGGCCGGAAGCGTTCCGCTTTGACAATTACGCCAAAGTGTGGGAAATCATGCGTTTTCCCCGGGCGTTCATGAATTCGCTGTGGATTACGGTGCTGAGCAACGCCGGGCTCGTGGTCATCAGCGCGATGGCCGCGTACCGCATCCTGCGGCGGCCGCATCTGCTGAACCGCGTGCTGTTCGTTTTGTTTATCGCCGCGATGGTGATTCCGTTTCAATCGATCATGATTCCGCTTGTGAAAGTCGCCTCCGAAGTCGGACTGATGGACAGCCGGTTGGGCTTGATCATCTGTTATTTCGGGTTCGGCGTTTCCCTGAATTTGTTCCTGTATCACGGTTTCATGAAGTCGATCCCCCGGGAGATCGAGGAGTCGGCGGTCGTGGACGGATGCACGCCGTACGGGGTGTTTTGGCGAATCGTGTTTCCGCTGCTCAAGCCGATGACGATTACGGTGCTGCTCTTGAACAGTCTGTGGATTTGGAACGACTTCCTGCTGCCTTCGCTCGTTCTGCATGACGCCGGTTTGCGGACGATTCCGCTGCAGACGTATTCGTTTTTCGGCCAATACACGAAGCAATGGGATTTGGCGTTGGCGGGTCTCGTGATGGGGGTTACGCCGATGGTGGTGTTTTTCCTGATGATGCAGAAGTACATTATCGCGGGCATCTCCGCCGGCGCGGTCAAAGGGTAAGACAACGGGCAAGACAACAAGTTCCACTTTTTTGTTCAATAATATAGGTTATGTCAAAAACAGCCGTTTTTTACAATGAAGATGTTCCATCCAATCCATTCGGGAGGTCCTAAGACATGAGAAAAAGAAGCTTTGCGGTATGGGTGTTCGCGCTGATTTTCTCCCTTGTCGTCGCGGCATGCGGTGCCGGATCGAACAACGGGGGCGGTTCGAACGCGGGAGACGGTCCCAATAACGGGAACGCGTCGGGCGGCTCCAACGGCGGCAAATCGGGCGACAAAGTGACGATCAAAATGTTCCAGTTCAAGGTGGAAATCGCCGAACAACTGGCCAAGCTGATCGAGGAATACGAGAAGGAGCATCCGAACGTCAACATCGAACTGGAGACGGTCGGCGGCGGCGCGGACTACGGCGCGGCGCTGAAGGCGAAATTCAACTCCGGCGACAAACCGGACATTTTCAACAACGGCGGTTTCAGTGAACTGGATTTGTGGATCGAGCATCTGGAAGACTTGTCGAATGAGCCCTGGGTCGCGAATTTGGTGGAAGCGGCCAAGGAACCGATGACCAAGGACGGCAAGCTGTACGGCATGCCGGTCAATCTGGAAGGGTACGGCTACATTTACAACAAGGATTTGTTCGCCAAAGCGGGCATTACCGATACGCCCAAAACGCTGGATGAACTGCGGGCGGCGGCGCAGAAGCTGAAGGATGCGGGCATTACCCCGTTCGTCAACGGATACGCGGAGTGGTGGGTGCTCGGCAACCATTTCATCAATATCCCCTTCGCTCATCAAGCGGATCCGAACAAGTTCATTCAAGGCTTGAACGACGGTTCGGCAAAGATTACGGGCAACGACGTGTTTGAACAGTGGGTGGATTTGTTCGACCTGACGCTGGAATACGGCAATCCCAATCCGCTGCAGACGGACTACAATACGCAGGTGACCGAATTCGCCGTCGGCAACGCGGCGATGACCCAGCAGGGCAACTGGACGCAGGTGGCGATTTCCCAGACCAATCCGGACATCAACATCGGGTTCCTGCCGATGCCGATCAACAACGACGCGAACGCGATGGATAAACTGCCGGTCGGCGTGCCGAGCAACTGGGTCATCCACAAAAATTCGCCCGTGAAAGAAGAGGCGAAAGCGTTCCTGAACTGGATGGTCACTTCCGAGGTCGGTCAGCGGTACATTACGGAAGAGTTCAAATTCATCCCGGCGTTTACGAACATTTCGGCGGATGAATCGGTGCTCGGCCCGCTCGCGGCGGACATTATCCGCTACAGCAAGGAAGGCAAAACGCTGAGCTGGAACTGGTTCAAGTTCCCGAGCGGCGAGGCGTCCAGCAACAAGTTCAGCGACGTGATGCAGGGCTACATCGGCGGACAGTTCGGCAAGGATGAGCTGCTGAAGCGCCTGCAGCAAGTGTGGGATGAGATGAGCAAGTAAAGTGTCAGTGGGGTGGGGCGTTTGCCTCGCCCTTTTTTTGTTGAGATGAGCAAGCGGGCTTCCCGCATCCGGGAACCCGTACCCGGGTCCGGCTTGGAACCGGACTCGCGGTCGATGCGCCGAAGGGAAGATTCGCTTTAGATTAGAATCAGAATTTTCCATGACAGGAGGCGCATTTATGGAACAATCCACCATGAACAAACGGCGGCTACCATGGCCGGACCGGTTCGGCGCACTAGTCTGGCTGGCGGGTGTCGTCCTGTTTTTTGCACTACATCTCTACGCGGAGTCCGCATGGAAGGACCCGGCCTACAGCTGGGCGGACAACAACATCAGCGACCTCGGCAACGTCCATTGCCAGCCTTGGGGTGATGACAAGCGCTATGTCTGCTCGCCGCAGCACAACGCGATGAACGCTGGCTTTCTCATTCAGGGAGCAACCATGCTCATCGGGCTTGCCGCCATTTCCCTCCGGCGGTCGCGATCGGCACGAACCCGGACGGCGGGCGCACTGCTGATCGCGGCCGGCGCGGGCTGGGTACTTGCGGGGGTCTGGCCGGCCGATGTGAACGAGAACTGGCATGTGCTTGGCGCACTGTTCATCATGATTTTGGGCAACATCGGACTGGCGATAGGTCCAGCCGTGCCCGTTGAGCCGAGGTGGCTCCGCTGGACGGCTCCCGTGCTGGGAGCGGTCGGGCTTGCGGGGGCGGCATTCTTCTTCACCGGTAACGACCTCGGACTGGGCCTCGGCGGCATGGAGCGGGTCGCCGCTTACCCGATGCTGGCCTGGATGGCGCTGACCGGCCTCGCGCTGCTGTTCGGGCGCATTGGAAAACCATCATAAAACTTGCATTTCCGCCTCGTTATGCAAACTGTTTCCTTACGGTCAAAAACCCCCGCCTTTTCCCGTTGCCTGCCTCGGTTTCATGACAAGACGGGCACAATCATTTTCCTCGGCATTTCAACGCAGTGCGCCGTGCCCTTGGCTGCTTACACATCAGATCGTATCTATGAGGATTTGAAACTTGATCGGTGGCCGCGGCGTGGGCTGTTCCACCTGAGCCTGTTTAGATCGTACTTATAAGTGATGAAAAACTACACCGGTTTTTGGAACTGAAACTTGCCGATTTCGCACGTGCGATTGTCGACATCGCCAAAAGCAACTCATGCAACTCAAAATAAAATCCCAAAATCCACAAAAACGCTTCCAAATCTGGTATAATAAATTGGAAGCCTCTCGCGGAGGGGCTTCCATTTTTTCATGGGGAGGTTTTTTTGGCATGTTTGTCGACATTCGGTTGTTCAGGCCGATCAGAACGGTGAAAAGCCGGAACGGGGGGGAGATCTTCTATGAGCCATAGTGCCCTGAACCGCGCGGATATATGGGAATCGTCCAGAAAGCAGCTGGTTAATCAGCTGGTGTTTTTTGACGAGGAAAAAATGGCGTTTCTCGATCAGTACTTTTCCGATTATGATGCCAAGCGCACGCAGGCGGAACGCGTATTGGACACGTATATCGCGGAACTGGAGCGGATTTTGGCGAACTTCAGCGAGGAGAAACTGCGCTCCCGCGTGCTGATCGGCAGCCGGGTGGACGTGCGCGATCTGGAATTCGGAACGACGGATTCCTACACGATCGTGTTTCCGCACAAGGCGAAGCCGGAAGACAACGTGCTGTCGTTTTTGTCCCCGCTGGCTTTCCAACTGCTGCTCGGAGAAAAAGGCGAGACGTACACGGTCCACGTACCTTCCGGCACGATGGAAGTGCGGGTGGAGGACATCCGGTATGTCAACGGCGGAGATCCGACATAGGGACGGAAACCGGTTCACGCGGTATTGGCAGTTCTTGCTGCAGTCGGATCGCGGTATGAGGGAAATAACATGGTGTGCGAAAGCGTTCCGCTTTCGAAAGTGGACAGAACAACCGTCTTCGTCAGGGCGAAGGCGGTTTTTTGATCTTGGAGCTGCTTTTGTGTGAAACGGTTCTTCCGTCTTGTTGAATCAACCCCCAACTTCGATCACTTTGCGCCAAACGTATTGGTCGATGGCCCTCTGCACTTGATTTCCCAGCACGTTTGTAACGGATCGCAGGAAGCTGTCGCTTCATGGTGGATGGCTGATCTTGAAGCTACCGATGACGGGACGGGATGGAGGGGTGATGTAATGTAAAAATACATCAAACTCGAGCAAAAAATGCCGAAAAAGGCTTATAAAATGCAAATTTACATCCTATTCGCCGAGATCGGATAAAACCGGCACAAAAGTACTGTAAAAATGCACCATATTGAAACAAAGCCCGTTCGAGCTGCCGCTGATAGTGATCCACATCGATCTGACACCAGAAATTTGGACGCTAACTGCCGCTTACAACGTAGATCCCATTATAGCGCCGTTATTGCGTCGATTTCGGGCAAGATGCGCAATAGCCCTTTCCGTCCGACCATCCGATCACATCCGGAAGAAGCCGGAAATGGGAAAAAGAACCACATATTTTTTAAACGCTTACATTCAAAAATGCAGGAATTTTCGGACAAAAACCGAATATATTGGATAAAGAATGTTTAGTCAGCCGGCCGATTTGCACACCAACAAGTGCAATTTTTCACAAATTCTCATGTGCAAAATTTCACAAAGTAGGAGGTGCGCATTTCACGATGGATTTGGCGGAACAGCGGCAGCGGAATGTCGGAACGGTCGAGACAGACGAAACAGCCGCAGCGGCCGACACGGTGCAGGAAAGGCGGACGGAACGGAGCGGACAAATGGAGAGGCAGACGGAACAACGCGGACAAACGGAATCGCAGACGGGACAGCGCGAGCAAACTGTTGCGCAGACGGAACAAAGCGTGCAATCGGAAACGCAGTCAGGACAAAGCGGACGAACGGAAGCGCGGCGGGATAAGCCGCTGCATATGGTCGTGTGCGTGAAACAGGTGCCGGACAGCCGGGAAATTCGCATCGACCCGGTTACCAACACGCTGGTGCGCCAAGGGGTGCCGAGCATCGTCAACTTTTACGATCTGCACGGATTGGAGGCGGCGCTGCGCATCAAGGACGAGCACGGCGGACGCGTCACCGTGGTGACGATGGGGCCGAAACAGGCGGAAAAGGCGTTGAAGGAATGCATATCGCTCGGCGCGGACGAAGCGGTGCTGGTCACCGACCGCGGGTTCGCCGGAGCGGACACGCTGGCCACGTCTTATGTGGTGGCGAAAGCGATTTCGAAAATCGCGGAGACGTGGGGACCGGTCGATATCGTGTTTTGCGGGAAGCAGACGCTGGACGGGGATACGGGCCAGGTGGGGCCGGGCATCGCCTGCCGGCTCGATCTGGAGCAGCTGACGTATGTGTGCCGCATCGAGCGCGTCGATCCGGAAAACCGTACGGTCCAGGTGCACCGCCAGTTGGAGGACGGGGTGGAAATCGTCCGCACGCGCATGCCTGTGCTGATCACGGCGCTGAAGGAGCTGAACAAAGTGCGCCGGGCATCGCTGCCGGGCATGATCCGCGCCGCGCGGTATCAGCCGATCGTCTGGACGACGGCGGATTTTCCCGACCTGGACCGCACGAAAATCGGGTTGAAAGGCTCGCCGACGATCGTCGCCAAATCGTGGGTGCCGGAAGCGAGGAAAATCGAGTGTACGTTTTTGGAAGGAGAACCGCGGGAGACGGCCGCCAAACTGGCGGACGCCCTGTGGGGAGCGGGCGCGTGACCGGGTCCGGATTGTGCGGATAGTGAAACCATTTTGGTCGCAGCCACAAGGAGTCACGTGCGGGAAATGCAGCATCCCGACCGTCACTGCAGGAGACGACGAACGGGAAGTGCGGCATCCTGATCGTAGCAAGAAGGATCGACGTGCGGGAAATGCAGCATCCCGACCGTCACCGCAGGAGACGACGAGCGGGAAGTGCAACATTCTGACGGACCGTAGCAAGAAGGATCGACGTGCGGGAGTGCAGCATCCCGGCCGTCGCCCAGGAGACGACGAGGGGGAGTGCAACATCCTTGCCGTAGCCATACGGAGTGACGTAAGGGAAGTGCAGCCTAGCAAATACCGTAAGGAGGTTCATTGGACATGGCGGAGCGAACGCAGGAAGTGATGCCGGATTGGTCGGACTACCGGGGCGTGCTCGTGTTCGTGGAGCAGCGGGATGGCGTCGCGAAAAACGTGTCCTGGCAGCTGCTCGGCCAGGGCCGGAAGCTGGCCGACAAGCTGGAAGCGCCGCTGATGGCCGCCGTGCTCGGCAGCGATGTGGAGCACCTCGCGGCGGAGGCGATCGCGTACGGCGCCGAAAAAGTGTATTTGTGCGACGCGACGGAACTGGCGATGTACCGGACGCGGCCGTACAGCCGCGTCATGCTGAAAATCATCGGGGACGTGAAGCCGGAAATCGTGCTGTTCGGCGCGACGGCGACGGGACGCGATCTCGCGGGGGCGATCGCCACGCATCTGCCGACCGGGCTGACCGCCGATTCCACGGAACTCGACGTGGAGCCGCCGCCCTCGCGGCTGCTCTTGGCCAGCCGTCCCGCCTTTTCGGAAAAAATGATGGCGACCATTCTTTGCAAGAAATACCGCCCGCAGATGGCGACGGCGCGCGCGGGCGTGTTCCAGGCGCTGCCGCGGGACGACAGCCGCAGCGGGGAGATCATCCGCGTTCCCTGCACGATCAAGGAAGAGGAAATCGCCGCGCAGGTGCTCGATTTTATCCGCGATACGGACAAAATCAACCTGGAGGAAGCGGAAATCATCGTCGCCGGCGGCCGGGGACTCGGCGGACCGGAACCGTTCGCCATGCTGAAAGAGCTGGCGGACGCCCTCGGCGGCGTCGTCGGCGCGTCGCGCGCGGCGGTGGACGCGGGCTGGATCGGCCACGAGCACCAGGTCGGCCAGACCGGCAGCACGGTGCGGCCGAAACTGTACATCGCCGTCGGCATTTCCGGCGCGGTGCAGCATACGGTCGGCATGTCCAATTCGGAGACGATCGTGGCGATCAACAAGGATCCGAACGCGCCGATTTTCCAGTATGCGCATTACGGTATCGTCGGCGATTTGTTCCAAATCGTGCCCGCGCTGACGGAAGAAGTGCGGAGAAGGAAGGGGCTCGGCGCGCTTGCGGACTCCGCCGGCGCGAAAACCGGCGCCGCATCCGATGCCGCGCGCGAAACGGCGGCCGCCTTGGAAACGGACGCGCCGCAGCAAGGCGCGGGAGATTCGAAACCGCAAACGTTGAAAACGTCATGAGGCTGGACGACGCTGAATAGGACATCCGGGGCCAAACGATTCGAATCAGCAAACTTTGCCAACGTCAGGATACGGAGCGAAGGAGCGAGAATCCCATGAATGAAAAATTCGATGCGGTCGTGGTAGGGGCCGGACCGGCGGGCGCCGCGGCGGCGCTGACCCTCGCGCGGGCGGGCTTGTCGGTCGTGCTGCTGGAGCGCGGCGAGTTTCCCGGCGCGAAAAATTTGTTCGGCGGCGTGCTGTACCGCAAGCAAATCGAGGAGTTCGTGCCGGAGTTTTGGAAGGAGGCGGGCGCGCCGGTTGAACGCCACATCGTGGAGCAGCGCATCTGGCTGATGGGAAAAGAATCGGTGGTCGGTTTCTCGCACCGCAACGAGGCGTACAAGGAACCGTTCAACTGTTTTACCGGGCTGCGCGTGAAGTTTGACCCGTGGTTCGCCAATAAAGCGGTGGAAGCCGGGGCGATCCCCGTTTATGAAACGGTCGCGGTGGATATTCTGCGCGAGGGCGACCGCGTCGTCGGCGTCATGACCGACCGCGACGACGGCGCGCTGTACGCGGACACCGTCGTCATTGCGGACGGCGTCAACTCGCTGCTCGGCCAAAAGCTCGGCATTCACCGGGAATGGAGGCCGGATGAAGTGTCGCTCGCCGTCAAAGAAGTGATCGCGCTGCCGCGCGGCAAAATCGAGGACCGCTTCAACCTGGAAGGCGACGAGGGCGTCACCATCGAATTTCTCGGCGAAACGTCGCTCGGCATGGCGGGTATGGGGTTTCTGTACACGAACAAGGACACGCTGTCGCTCGGCATCGGCGTCATGGTGAACCATCTGCGCGACAAAAAAATCAAGCCGTACGCCGTATTGGACGCGGTCAAGCGCCACCCGATGATCCGGCGGCTGATCGAGGGCGGCGAAACGAAGGAATATTCCGGCCACCTGATCCCCGAAGGCGGATACCATTCCATCCCGCCGCTGTCCGGTCCGGGATGGGTCATTTGCGGCGACGCGGCGCAGCTGGTCAATTTCGTGCACCGGGAAGGCGCGAACCTGGCGATGATTTCCGGCAAATTGGCGGCGGAAGCGATCATCGAGGCCCGGCAGGCGGGAGACGAGTCCCCCGAAGCGCTGAAGCGCTACGACGAGAAAATCCGGCAGTCGTTCATTCACAAGGATTTGAAAAAATACCGCGGCATGCACGGGCTGCTTCGCCACACCGATCCCGCGCTGTTGTTCGACAAACTGCCGCGCGCGGTGAATGAAGCCGCTTACGAAATGTTTTTGGTCGACGGCGTGCCGAAGGCCGACAAGCAGAAAAAGGCGGTGCGCCTCATCCGCGAAGCCGCCGGCGGCACGATGAACATGCTGAAACTCGGATGGAAAGGATGGAGGGCGATGAACGGATGAGCGCGCCGAACGAGACCGCGAGCGTGGCCGACCGATTGTTTACGATCCGCTACAAATGCGACGACCAGTCCCATCTGATCATCAAGGACCGCGAGACGTGCCTGAAGTGCACGACGAAGGACTGCAACTATTTCTGCCCTTCCGACGTGTACGAATGGGACAAAAAACAAAAAATCACCACCGTCGCGTACGAAAACTGCATCGAATGCGGCACCTGCCGCATCGCCTGCCCTTCGCACAACATCCACTGGGTGTATCCGAAGGGCGGGTACGGCATCACGTACAAATACGGTTGATTCCCTTCACATGCGTTCCGGCGCTTCCAGGCCGATCAGGGCGAGACCGTTTTTCAGCGTTTGCTGCACGCCCTTGACCAGCGCGAGCCGCGCCATGCGCACTGCCTTGTCTTCGGCGTTCAGGATGGAGCAATCGTGATAGAACCGGTTGAACCGCTGCGCCAGATCGATCAAATGGCGGCTGACGATGGAAGGTTCCAGCTTGCGCATCGCCTGCTCGACCCGTTCCCGGAACAGGCCGATTTCTTTGACCACGGCGAAGGATTCATCGCTGCACAGCAGTTCGGCGTCCACGTCGGACATGTCGAAGCCGAGCGCGATGGACTCTTCGCCGTTTGCTTTGCGCAGCACGCTGCACGCCCGCGCATGGGCATACTGCACGTAGGGACCCGATTCGCCTTCGAAGTTGAGCGCTTCTTCCCAGGAAAAATCGATGTTTTTGATCCGGTTGTTGCGGAGATCGTTGAAAATGATCGCTCCGACGCCGACTTTCCGCGCCACCTCCTCCTTGTTGGGAAGACCCGGATTTTTTTCTTCGATGATTTCCCGCGTCTTTTCGATCGCTTTGGTCAGCAGCTCTTCCAGGTTGACCACGTTGCCTGTTCGTGTCGCCAGCCTGGCGCCCTCCAGGCTCACTTTGCCGAAAGGCACATGCACAAGCTGCCTGGCCCAGTCGTAACCCATCTGTTCGATCACTTTGAACCACTGCGCGAAATGAAGGCTTTGTCCGGCGTCCGTCACATAAATCGCTTTATCGAAATCGTACGTTTGTTTGCGGTAAATGGCGGCGGTCACGTCCCGCGTATGGTATAAAGAGCCGCCGTCCTTTTTCACCATCAGCGCGGGCGGCATGCCGTATTCGTCCAGACGGACGACGAGCGCTCCGTCATCCTGCACAAGCAGGCCTTTTTCCTTCAATTCGTCCAGCACCGCCGCCATTTTGTCGTTGTAGAAGCTCTCGCCGGCATACGAATCGAACCGGACGCCGAGCAGGTCGTACATTCGGCGGAATTCTTTCAGGCTGATGTCGACGAACCGGCGCCAAAGCCGGAGGGCTTCTTCGTCGCCCTTCTCCAGTTTGACGAACCAGGCGCGCGCCTCGTCTTCCAGCTCGGGTTTGGTTTCGGCTTCATCGTGGAACTTGACGTACAGCCGCTGCAGTTCCGCGACTCCTTCCGCTTCGACCGACGCCTGATCCCCCCACAGCTTGTAGGCGACGATCAGTTTGCCGAATTGCGTGCCCCAATCGCCGAGATGGTTTACGCCGATGCAGTGGTATCCGAGAAACCGGAAAATGTTGTACAGCGCGTTGCCGATGACGGTGGAACGCAGGTGGCCGATGTGAAACATTTTCGCGATATTGGGCGAAGAATAATCGATGACGATATTGCGGCCTTGGCCGAGGTTTTGGGATCCGTAACGGTCTCCCTGCGCCAGCACTTCTTCGAGCACGCCGCGGGCGAAAGTTTTTCGCTCCAGGAACAGGTTGAAGTAGCCGTTTACGGCCTCGACCCGCGAAACCAGCGGATCATCGCGCCAGTTCCGTTTCAGTTGTTCGGCGATCGCTTGCGGCGGTTGGCGCAGCGTCTTGCTCAGCTTGAAGCAGGGCAAGGACAAATCGCCCAACTGCGGTTCAGGCGGATATTCGATCCATTCGGCCAGCGTTTCAGCCGAAATTCCTTCGAGCTGCCGGGCCATCCGCTCCGCCAGCTGTTGCTTTACATTCATCGTGTTCGTATGCCCCTTTCCTTTTCTTGCGTCGATGATTGCCGTTCCGTAATGATGAAAGCACCCCTGAGCGGGGTGCCGTGCGATTTGTGTGATAGTTGGAAATATTTATTTTATTCATTATATTTGCGGTGACCAGGGGAGTCAAGCTGCATGGCGAGGGAATCGATCCGCGTGATCGGGAGAGTCAAGTCGAATGGAACAAGCCGAATAGATGATGTCGGATGTCGAGTTGGCCGTGCCGAATCGTTCACTGCTGATATTGCTGCATAGTTCGCGGCCAAGCATCGCAAATTAATCAGTGGTGAAATGCTGCATACGGAAGGAGGAAACATGATGCCGCTCGTACCGTTTGAACCTTTGCGAAATGTCGATCGTTGGAGAAAAGAGTTCGACCGCTTTTTCAACGAAGGACTGCCGTCGATGTTCGGATTCCAGCAGGAATTCGCCGGTCCCCGCGTCGACGTGTTCGAAACCGATACCGAAGTCGTCTGCCAGTGTGAAATTCCCGGTCTGGAGAAAAAAGAGGACGTCGACATTCATGTGGAGAACAACGCGCTGGTCATTCAGGGGAACATCAACAAATTCAATGAAGTGAAGGATGAACAGGTGTACCGCCGCGAACGTTACACCGGACGTTTTTACCGGACCGTCCCGCTTCCGGCGGACGTGGAAGCCGAGGGGACGACCGCCTCGTACCGCAACGGGATTTTGGAAGTGCGCATGCCGAAATCGAAACAGCAGACGCGGCGCCGGATCGATGTGCAGTTTCATTGACCGCATTGACCGGGACGCGAAAAAATCCCCCGTTTTCCGGCGAGGAACGGGGGATTTTTCGTCAGCATCCGTCGCTGAATGGAAAATTTTAGGGCATGAAAAATCTGAACGGCGAATCGTCTGGATTGTGAGAACCGGGATCGTTTAAAAGGGAAGCATATGGAGCAGGAATTGTTAGGATCGTGATCGTCTGGACTGTGAATCGTTGGGACTGTGAATCGTTGGGACTGTGAATCGTTGGGACTGTGAATCGTCAGGACCGGGATCGTTTAACGGAAATGGCTCTTGAGTGAGGTTTTGTATGAAATGTAGTACTCATGGACGCCCGAAAAGCGGTATGGTGATGGATTTTGTGTGAATTTTTGTACAAATGGACAAACGAATTCGAGAGGGGAGTCGATTTTGTGTGAAATTTAGCATAACTGTACCGGTAGATACGGGTGGGGGGTATGTGTTTTGTGTGAAATTTCGCATTCAACCACCCGGGCGGCCGATCGGCAGGAAGTTTTTGTGTGGTACAACCAGAATAGGCGTCATCAATACGATGAAAGTCCGGAAGGACTGGCAAGAGCCTGTCATTAGCCAAAGTCAGGGTGTCGGCCGCGAAGCCGAGTTTGAAGGAAGCCGGAGGCAAACGCACGGATCAAGGGAAGACGAACGGATTCGGGGCCGAACGTTGACGGCTTGTTCGGCTGCACCATCACGGGTAAACGGATACGAAATGGTTTCGCGGCAGGGTAGCCGGATGAGTTGCCATGACACCATGTAATCCAAAGCTGCCAAGGGCTTATCTTGAAGTGTGCCGGCGTTGGCGGTAAAGAACTCCGCGCATCCCGCGCATCAATGCTTCGCATGTTCGGGCAGATGGTTCATCAGCGTGTTGACCATCTGGTCCTGCGCTTCTTTTTCGCTGTGCTGCCAAATGATTTCAAAGATGACGCCGAGCCCTGGAAGCGTTCGCTCGCCATTGCCGATCGATCCCTCGATGACCTCCTGCAGTTCCTCGGTGCTTCTGCCGTTCAACCGGCCGATAATCGCCTGCCGCAAATCGAGATTCATGATTCCTTCCTCCGTTGTGCAACAATTCTTCGGTTAGTATGCGCAGGGAGCCGCGGTTTCATGCCGGAGCGGGCGGATGTTATAATGGGACTATCCAATTGGGAATCGGGGGACGCCGAAAGTGAAGAAAAAACAGTTCGCCGTCATCGGCATGGGACGGTTCGGTTCCAGCGTGGCCAAAAACTTGCACAAAGTCGGATTTGAAGTGCTCGCGATCGACAGGGACGAGCACCGCATACAGGAAATGCTGCCTTACGTGACGCACGGGGTGCAGGCGGATACGACCGACGAGGAGGCGATGCGCGCGCTCGGCTTGCGCAATTTCGACGTCGTCGTCGTGGCGATCGGCCAGGATATCCAGGCGTCGATTTTGACGACGCTTATTTTGAAGGAAATGGGCGTGCCGCAGCTGATTGTCAAAGCGCAAAACGAGCTGCACGGCAAAGTGCTGGCCAAAATCGGCGCGGACAAAGTCGTGTATCCGGAGCGCGACATGGGCCAGCGCGTCGCCCACAACCTGATTTCTCCGAACATTCTCGACTATATCGAACTGGCTGACGACTACAGCATCGTGGAAATTCAGGCGACTCCGCAAATGGTCGGCAAAAATTTGCGCCAGCTCGACATTCGCCGCCGCTTCGGCTGCAACGTGATGGCGATCAAAAATGAGCACGCCATGAACATTTCGCCGCGCGCGGAAGATGAAATTCACGATGGGGACATTTTGGTCGTGGTCGGAAAAAATGAGGACATCCGGCACTTCGAGGTGAGCGTTTCGAAATGAAAACGTCGGAAATCACCTCGCCGGCAAATCCGCGCGTCAAAGGATGGGCGTCGCTGGCGCGGAAAAAAGGCCGCGATACGTACGGGCAGTTTCTCGTTGAGGGACCGCATTTGGTGACGGAGGCGCTGTGCTCGGGGGCCAAAGTTCATTGCGTCGTTTACGATCGCGACCGGGGGCTGCCCGCGGAAGTAAAGCAGGCCGCCGAAGGCCGGACGGATTTGGAATGGGTGGCGGTTACGCCGGAAATCGTCGCCAAATGCTGCGACACCGTCCAGCCGCAAGGGGTATTCGCCGTGGTCGGGGTGGAAGACGCCGACGCGGGGCGGCTGATCGGCAAACCGGACGCGCTCGTCATCGCCGCCGACGGCGTGCAGGATCCCGGCAACCTCGGCACGATCATTCGCAGCGCGGACGCCGCGGGAGCCGACGGTGTCGTCATCGGCCGCGGGTCGGCCGACGTGTACAATCCGAAAACGGTGCGTTCCACGATGGGATCGTTGTTTCACCTGCCGATCGCGGCGGAAGCGGACCTGCCCGCCGTGCTGCGAAAGGCGCGGGAACACGGCGCCCAGGTCGTCGCCGCTTCCGTCGACGCGGAGGACAACTTGTACGATCTGGACTGCCGCCGGCCGACCTGGTTCGTCGTCGGCAGCGAGGCGCACGGCCTCTCCGCCGAAGTGCTCGCTTCCGTCAACCGGTTTGTCAAAATCCCGATGCGCGGCGCCGCCGAATCGCTCAACGTCGCCATGGCCGCCACCCTGCTGCTTTACGAGGCGCTGCGGCAGCGGGAATTTGCAAGCAAACAAGACTGAAGACAAACTCCCGCGCGCAGCGGGAGTTTTGTTCCGGATTCCTTTATGACCGTTCATCGCCCTGCAGCATCATCCGAAACAGAAAGACGCGATCGTGCCGTTCAAGTTCTTCCGGCAATTCGCCGGTTTCATCATATTGCCGGACAGAACTGTCGCTATGAATGACAGTACGTCCCTCATTCTCGATCATCGAGCTGAGCGTGAATGGTTGATTGAGAGTCAGCTCTATTTCCTCGTGATTCGTCCATGTGATTTGACTGCCCGGGTGAAGCGGCAAATGCACATCCGCAGTGGTGCTGGAAGAACCTCCCTGATTGATGAATGCCGATGTGATGGAGAACCGTCTTTCTTCATTTTGTTCGTCTTGATTTTGATGGATGCTGAGTAACAGTTGTCCATGATAAACATTTTCGGATTCTTCTTGAGCACGGTGTGCCATTATGCTTGATCCAAAATCGATCACGTTTTCTTTTTGATCCCCGTGTTCGAAGTGTTCTACCCAAATCCGGATCGCGGATGCCTGGTCCGGATCCACTTTCAGGTCGAACAATTGGACGTTCTGTCCGATGATGTTCAAGATCCGCTTCGTTTCTTCCGAAAGATTTGCCGGTTTTACAGACATATGGAGATTCGGTTCAACGATTTCACGGTTCAACTTCCGGGATTCATGACTCCATAAGAACGCGCCTGCAATCACGAAACCCAGCAAAGCCACTCCTATCATTTTTCTCATCTTTTTCTTCCTTTTCCATTTTGTCATGTAAAATCCCCATCCATTCGATGGGGAGAATGGCCTGCAACAAGCTGCAACTCACTCGGCAAGCTACGTTATTAATCGTAATTGTAGCACGATAACAAGGAAATTTGTAGAAGAATGGGATGTGTGTCAAGGGGCATTTACGAAAGGAGATAGGCGGCTAAAAACAAATGTCGGTGATTCCTTGCAGGGAGAACGATAAACGATGTCGAAAACGAATAACGAAATATGGAAAAAGTTACGAAAAGACAAACGCGGAACTTGTAGAAAGGGATTTGTAGTTGAGGGCAGTAATTTTGATCTTGTAACAGACGATTTTGGCACAAGTGAAAATTGATGAATTCAGCAAAATTGCATTGATGAGTAGGGGAGTAAAGATGGACTTGTTAAAACGGTTATACAACGAAGCTGTCAAATTAATTGAACGGAAATATCCGGAAGGTTGGGGCGGGGCCTCAGCGATGTACACGGATAAAGGCTCGATTTTAACAAGTATTTCGCCGGAGGTTGTAAATGCTTCAACGGAGATCTGTTTTGAAGTCGGAGCGATTTGTGAGGCCCACAAACTCGGAGAAAAAGTAACGCACGTAGTTTCGGTAATCCGGGATGATTTTCAAAAAAACGGAATTTATGAATATAAAGTGTTGGCCCCCTGCGGGGTTTGCCAAGAAATGTTGTTTTACTGGGGAGAGGAAGTTCAGTGTGCCGTGAGTACCGACAACAATGAATGGATATTTAAATCGCTGGCTGAGTTACAGCCTTATTATTGGAGAAGAGCATATTCGAAACAAGGAAGTTGACGAAAGCAGTAAAAAATTGGAGGGTAAACCGTGAAGCGAGATTTATTACTAATAGAAATTAAGAATTTGATCACGGACCAACATTACACGCGCTTCCTTCATGTTGAAAATATTACCATATATTTCAATACCCCGGAATTGGAAATCTATTTAAAAAACGCCTTGGAACCCTATTATGCGATACAAAAGGGAGAAACGAACCCTGCCAAGATTCAAATGAAGTGCATTTCAGTACATGACATCGATAAATACGCGGAAATTTTTCATGGTTCCGAGGAAATCATCCATTCATCTCCAAGCTTTCACGAAAGATACTACAAGCAAATGGTGAAATTGGATCATTGGATCCTGTATCGATCGAAAGAAACAGGCTCGATCACGATCGAAGATCTTGATCATCGGACCATTTATCTGTTGCTGCATCCCGAGTATTATCTCAAAGAAACCAAAAGTGTGCTGAGAGACCAAATCATCTATGTCGCACATCAACGCGATGGCGCGGTACCGTTTCATTCGGCGGCATTGGTGAGGAATCACCATGGAATTTTAATCATGGGGGACAAAGGAAACGGAAAGACGTCGACGAATTTGGCGCTCCTTCATCGACAAGCGGCCTTTGTCAGCAATGATCTCACTTTTGTAAAATGCGTTGATGATCAAATCATGGCAAAAGGCGCTCCCGAAAGCATCAGAATCGGGATCGGCACATTGTACCAGCACGAACAGTTGTATGATCGTATTCCGAAAACTACATCGGTTATGAAAAGGATAACCCCCGATTGTACGATATTGCCGAAAAAATCGAGTTGGAATGGGTGGAACTTGCCGATTGTTTTCAAGTCGCCCTGGAGACAGGGTGGACAAGGATGAAGTATATTTTGTTTCCGGTCATCCAAAAGGAAACAAGTGGCGTCACCGTAAACAAAATAGACGAGAGCGAGCTGCATGAACAGCTGATGAAAAACATCCTGAGTCCTTATTACAACGGCATGGAACCTTGGTTGGTTATGGACCGTCTTGATAAGGAGACCGTTGAAAATACGGTGAATTTAGTGGTTCGTCATATGGTAAGCAAATTGAAAGCATATCGAGTCGCGTATAACGGCAATGTTGATGATTTGAGAAAGCGTATTGATTGTCTGTTGGAGGAAGAAGCAGCCCGCTTCTAATGAATGAATATTCGCGGGTTGGAGCGCCTGCCCGATCGGTAGGGCTCCACGCCGCCTTGTCCCCATCGATCACAAGCCCGTGCTTGACCCGGAAAATGAGCCTAACAACAAAAAGCCGCCGTCACCGGCGGCGCTTTTTTTGAGCTTGTTCCATCAATGGATGAGGGAGGTAATCGGTAAAGGAAAAGATGTCACTTCGTGGTCCCTGGTCTCAAAATGGATTTCGGTCACGGCGCCTTCTTTCGTATGATGGGTCACAGGGAATACTTCCACCAAATATTCTTTCCGGGGAAGGTTTCCGACAAAAGTTTCATCGTGAAAATGGAATTCGAACCGTTCGTATTCCTTGGATTCCGAAGGATTTCGACCGTAAACGACGAGGAACTTATTTCGCTTGTTTCCCGCCGACGCTTCAAACAAGTAACCGTCAAACGGATTGGTGCCCCATCCCATACCGTCAAAACGATATTTATTGCCTAACCGGCTTTTCTCGTAGAAGGCGAATCCCAACTTGGGGTCGGTGTCCGGCATATCGCCTTCGTGCACGGAAAATAAAAATGTTCGATAATTCCCGATATCCCGGATTTCTTCAATTTCAATCCCGGTTTTCATATTCTCGGTTTTGCGGAATTGTTCCGCCATGTGTTTTTCCAAGTCGCTTTCCTCAATGGAAAAACCGCTTAGCCGATAAATCCATATTCCGAATACGATCACGATCGCGAAGAGACTTGCACGGAATATCCGCTTTTTCATAACTGTTCCCCTGACTTATTTGGCATCTTTCCCCAAAAGTTCATTACCATAATACGCTACCAAAGGAACGGATGTTTTGCAAACGCTCGTGCCGCTTGAAGTTGGAATGCGGTCCGCGCCGTCCGTCGTTTTTGTTCAACGAAGGAGACTTTGCAGAAACGCCGGCTCATTGGCATTGACGAACCTGTTTTCATGAAGAATGGGAACGGCTTGGCTGGTATCCGCCTTGGCGCAGTGGATGACATCTTGTTCGAACCCTCGCTCGCGAAGTTCCCGGCCGCTTGCACAATCCCAGATCAGCTCGCCCAACTTGTTTTTGGCATATTCAAAAGCTCCGACGCAAACTTCCGCTTCAGGCGACTTGCGGCCCGTCAATTTCGACACAATCAAACCGGCGCCCAAGTAATCTTCGATGCCGGGGCGAAGCTTATGTTCATTTTCCAGGGCATCGGGCCAAGTTTCCCCGCATGGAACGACCGTGATATTCGTTTTCCAATTTCTTTGGAGCCGGTTGGCCATGTCGGCCGCTGCCGACGCATTCAGGAGGCAGCCGATGAGCAGCGCGGGAACTTTGGCCGCCATCGATACGCACGCCGCTCCGTTCAAGGAACACATGACAAATTTTTGCCCGCGATCGGCGGGAGCGAAAGTTAAGGGAGAGAGAGAATGGCCGCCGAATCGGACGGCTTCCGTTCTTCCCACAACCATTTGGGCATGGATGGATGCCGCAAAAGATTTTGCGCGCTCGTCCAGCGGCGGAGGGTATGGGTAAATTTCCGCTCCATGGTCAACGGCGGTGACGACGGTGGAGGAAAAGCTCAGCACGTCGACGATGATGACGATGTCTCCCCGTTCCGAGGCGGCACGCGCTCCTCTTTGCCCCCACTCGACTTTGATTTCATACGGCGATTGGTCAAAAAACATATTCGCTCCCCATTTCCATTCGGTTTACCGACCCTTTTTAGCAAATTGCAACCATGGGCTGGACGTACACTGGAGAATGAACGCCGGTTCCATCGATTCATGCCGGGTTTTGGAACAAAGGACGAAACCTTTGCCGTTTCCATGAACGAAGTCCTTGGGATTTTGGAAGCGGGTCATTTTTCAGTCATGAATCCAGGATTTTCTCATTATACATGGGTTGACATGATTTGGGAATGGTTTATGGCTGCCCAGTCATGAATGGAGCATGACTTCCATCACTGGTCATATGACTGCCGGACGTTCTATGGTAAAGATATACCGACGGTCCCGGCACGGGTCAGGCAACCCCGCGGAGGCCGAATAAGGGGAGGAGCGCATTTGAAACGAAGAATTTGGTTCGGGACGGCTGTGGTCGCGGCGTACTTGGCGTATGTGATCGTGATCGTCGTCTTCTTTTCGCGGTATGAGGCGAATGCCGTACCGGCTTCGCTTGTCGGAGGCCCGGCGGATCCCGCCACGTTCATGACGGAAGAACAGCTGCAAGAGGCGCAGCAGTTGTCGCGGATTCGCTATTTGTCCACGTTCATCCTGACGCCGCTGGACTGGCTATTGTTGTTTTTGTTTTTGCTGACCGGATTGTCCGCCGCCTTTCGCCGCCGCGCCGAAGCGCTGTTTAAACGTTCGTTTCCGCGGGTCGCCGTCTATTTCCTGCTGTTTCAAATTTTGGCGACCGCAGTCCGGCTGCCGATCCAATTCGGTTTTTACCGGCTGGATGTCCGATACGGACTGAGCGACCAACCGGTCGGTTCCTGGTTTTCGGATCAGGGGCTCATATTGTTGGTCAACACGCTGATCATGCTGCCGGTCGTATGGCTCGCCTATTGGGTCGTGTGCAGAAGTCCGAAGCGCTGGTGGCTGTGGGGCTGGATATCCTATGTTCCGGTGCTATTGTTCGTCCATTTTATTCAACCCGTCGTGTTGGATCCGCTGTTCAACCAATATCAGCCGCTGCGGGATGAAGCGCTCAGACAGGAAATCATGGCCTTGGTTGAGGAGGCGGACGTGCCGATCGAACACGTGGTTGAAGCGGACATGTCCAAACAGACGAATAGAATCAGCGCTCATGTCGCCGGCTTCGGAGCGACGTCGCGGGTCGTGTTGTGGGACACCGCGCTCAAACAGGTGGACCGGGACGGCATCTTGTTCCTGGTTGCGCATGAAGTCGGCCATTACGTGAAACGTCACATTTTATGGTTCCTGGTCGTGAAAATCGCGCTCGTATTCGTCACGTTTCGGATCGTCTATGAACTGTACCGTTGGGCCGTTCGCCGCTGGAGCGGGCCGATGAAGCTGACGGGAGCCGGCGACATGGCGGCGCTGCCGATCATCCTGCTGTTTTTCATGCTCGTCGGATTCGTCCTTTCTCCCGTCGAAATGGCGGTCATCCGCATGCAAGAACAGAGCGCGGACAAATACGCGCTGGAATTGACCGGGGACGGGGAGGCCGGAGTGCGCTTGATGCAAGCCGTCGTCACCTCGTCATTGAGCGACGTGAACCTCCCCTGGATCTATCATTTCTTTTACGGCAGCCATCCGGAACCGATGGAGCGGATTGTGTATATGAGCGGGCATTCGGATGAGTGAATGCAGCTTGCGTTCATCGAACCCGATGGACACCAACAGACACGATCATCAAACAGGATGTCATGAAACGGGATGTCATCAAACGCGATGTCGCCTAAAGCGATGTCGTCCAAAGCGACGACGTCGAACCGCCATGTTCGTCCGCCGCGTTGAGCCCCAAGCGCCAATGACTTGAAATGCCGGCGAATGTCCGTATAATGAAAAGAAATCGCATATTTACAGGTTTTCTAGGGTTCCGCAGCTTTCGTGTCCGGGCGGGCGGCGCTGAAGCCGCGACGGAAGTCGCGTGCGGCAAGCGCTGTGAATGCGGCGATCGGTCCCGCTCGGCTCGTCGGGAAAGTTGGTCTGGTCCGAGAGAAAACCCGCAGCTTGGCTGCGCCACGGAAGGATAAAAGCCTGGGAGATGTTGCTGACAGCGGTCTCCCGGGTTTTTCATTTTATCGGCGCGTCTAATGCCGCGTCTTATACCACGTCTTATCTTTACGTCGCTGGAGGTGCGAATTGCGGATGAACGCGCAGTGGATCAAGGTCATCGTCGCCGCCGTCTTTGAAGTGTTATGGGTGGTCGGACTGAAACATGCGGATCAATTTTGGGAGTGGGCGGGAACGGTCATCTCCATTTTCATCAGCTTCTATGTCCTGATCATGGCCGGCCGGAAACTGCCGGTGGGATCGGTGTACGCGGTGTTTGTCGGATTGGGCACGGCCGGAACTGTCGTGGCGGATATCGTATTTTTCGACGAACCGGTGAAACCGGGCGCCATTGCGCTCATCCTCATCCTATTGGCCGGGGTGGTCGGTTTGAAGCTGGTCACCGGCGACGATCATGCGGCCGAAAAGGGGGATTCGTGATGGCATGGGTTTGTTTGGTGCTGGCGGGGATCTGTGAAATGTTCGGCGTCGCCATGATCAACAGAGTGCATCGGGATCGCGACTGGCTGTCGGTTGTCCTGCTTGGGGCCGGCTTCGGCGCAAGTTTTGTTTTTCTTTCCGTGGCGCTGCAAACACTGCCGATGGGGACGGCATACGCCGTTTGGACGGGCATCGGCGCGTCGGGCGGCGCGGTTTTGGGGATGGTGTTGTACGGGGAATCCCGAGACTGGAAGCGAATCGTATTTATCGCCATGATCCTGGGGGCGTCGGTCGGATTGAAGCTGCTCTCATAACGGATGGCCGTTTGGTGAAAGTTAAAGTTCCGCCCCCCGTTACGGCCCCGCATGAGCAAACGTACGATGTAGCAAACTGGCCAAGCGGCGAAAAGCCTGGGGAAACCCATGGCCTTCGCCGCCATCGACCGGGTGAACCGTCCCGCTCTCCTGCGTTCCCGCGTTTCGGCCGATTATTCCGTCTTCGCCGCGAAATCGATGAACCGCCGGACGACCCGGTCGACGAGTTCCAAGGTCGGCTCGTCCGTCAGCCGGCCCTGCTGAAATTTGCTCGCGGCCTGGTTGATGAGAAGTTCGTTTCCCGCCGGAGGAAGCACTTTCGCCTGAATGCCCGGACTGGACAAAATTTGGCGCAAATGGAGCTGCGCGCGGATCGTGCCCATCTGCCCCGACGACACCCCCGCGATCATGACCGGTTTGTCGACCATCTCTTTGTCTACCCGGGACAACCAATCGAGCGCGTTTTTGAGCACGCCGGGAATGGACCAGTTGAACTCCGGGGTAATCATGATGACGCCATCCGCCTCGCGAATTTGCCGTTTGAACTCCAGCACGGTTTCGGGGGGATTCGTTTCGATATCCTGATCGTAATGCGGCAGCGTCCGCAGATCCGCCATTTCCGCTTCGAAATCGCCCCGAAAACGCTCGATGATCGTGCGCGCCAGCTGCATATTGTAAGAATCCTTCCGCAAACTTCCGACAACAACGGCGAATTTCATCTTCGAACCTCCTTGTGCTTCGTTACCCGCCCGCACACCGCAGCCAATGGGCAAGGGGGCAAATTGTATCCTTTCAAAATACCGCGTCCGGAACGGATCAAACTTGCATCCGGTGGGCCATCGTGCCTGTTGTGCCTCGCCCTGATCACCGATTCCGTAGCTTGCGGGCCATGTTGCCGATCGCGCCCTGCAACCGACATGTTCGACGCCGCATTCGATCTTGCCCCATGGACGGTTGGCACCGCATCGATTATATTAAGAAAGAGCGCACACTGGGAAAAGTTTGATGTCCCAGCCATAAGTATACGGAATGACACGCGGGATTTGCAAAAATGTGCGTTAGCCACCCGCCGTCATGACCCGCAACCGTCGGATGACATGGCTGGAGATCCGAACCGTGCAACTGTCACGATGGCGGTGGCCCATGGCGGACAGGAAATGACCCGGATGTATGGAGGTTGCCGATTTGTTGGGGTTCATAGGCGTCATTTTGGTATTGATCGGGCTTTTGATGATTTACAATCCGACCCTCGTCTGGACCGTGACGGAAAAATGGAAATCCCAGGATGCCACGGAACCGTCGGATTTGTATGTCTTATCGCTGCGCATTGGCGGAGTTCTCGCGACGCTGGCGGGTTTGGCCGGCATCGTGGCGTTCCGGGTGTTGTAGTTCGGCGGGACGTATCGTTCGCTGTCGCCGGCGGAACGATCTTCCGCCTTCTTTTTTGTCCTCTCTCCGCATAACTTGTAGCATGGCCCCATTTCCGCAGGGGAGGGAACGGCGTGAGAAGAAGGTGGAGATTCCGGCGGAGAAGGTGGAGAAGCGGGGGCGGATTCAAACTTCGCAGACGGCATCTGTGGTTCCTTTCTTTTCTGCTGTGCGTGTTTCTCACTCTGCAAAGCTTCGTGTACATGGAAAAACATTTGCGCCCGCCTCTGATGCATGTCGCCAAAATCCGGATCAAGCAAATCGCCGCCGAGTCGATCAACGCGGCGATCCAGGAACGCATTGCGAGCCAGACGGATCATGAACGACTGATCCAATGGCAGAAGGACAACGATGGAAAAATATCTTTCTTCATGCTGAACTACGCGGAACATATGAAAATCGCCGCGGAAACCAAGGAAGTGGTCACCAAAACGTTGGAGAGCCTGACCCATGTGCCGGAGCACATCCCGCTCGGCCAAGCGCTCGACAGCGCCATCATCGCCTCGTTCGGTCCGAGAGTGCCGGTCCGGTTCGTTCCCCAGGGAGCGGCGAAAATCGACCTGCAGACAAGGCAGACCGACGCAGGCATCAACATGCTGCTCGTGGAAGCGTATATCCGCATTACCGTGGAAGTCACCATCATTATCCCGTTTGACACCGAATCGGAAATCGTGCAGACGGAAGTGCCGATTTCCTATCTGCTCGTCGTGGGCGATGTGCCGATGTATTATTTTGACAACAAAGGCAACCCGGTCCGCTCCGCGAACGGTTCCGAAGCGTTTTTGCCGAGCATCACGCTTCCGGACATCACGTCGCTGCCGACGTCAGGCGCGGAAGGAAACGTTCAAGACGGGAAGGAATGATGAAAGGCGGTCGCTTTAGAGTTTGCGCCGGGCGGCCGCCTCTTTGCGTTCCCAATTGCGCAGCAGCGGGTACGGATCGAAAGACCACTCGTACGTGCCGGCGTCCCGGTAAATGCCGTAGTGGAGGTGCGGCGGAAATTTGCCCTGCGTCCCCGGCTTTCCGTATCCGGAGTTGCCGACCCAGCCGATCACTTGTCCCGGTTCAACGACGTCGCCCTCTTTCAGCTGTTTGTCGAAGCCGGACAAATGAGCGTAGTAATGGTAATAATTGCGAATGTCGCGAATGCCGATACGCCATCCGCCATACCGGTTCCAGCCCATGACTTCCACGATGCCGTAGCAGGTGCTGCGGACGGGAACGCCGTAACGCGCAAACAGGTCCGTGCCTTCATGGATCCGGTATCCGCCCCAGCTTCGCCGTGCTCCCCAGGTGCTGCGATAGGAATAGTCCGCCGAAATCGGAAGCGGAAACGCGGTTTTGTACAAATCCAACGTGTCGTAGGTTTTGTACAGACGGGAAAACTGCAGTACGCGCGTGACGCTTCGCTCATTTCGGTAATATTCCCACAGTCCGATCCGAAAATCTTCCTCCGACACGCCGCGGCGCAATATGGGCTGAATTCGCGTCCACAGCACGTCGATGTCGTTGTTCAAATCCGCTTTGCCGTCGCCGTCCCCATCCAGACCGACGCCTCCGAACATCGCGATCGAGACCGGATGCGTGTCTTCATGGTCCGGGTTGGCGTATCCCGCCCATTCCTGCGGCGTGTAATGAATGCCGAGCAGCCCGTTCCGCTTGTGGCGGTGTTTCGGTTTCGCCTCTGTCAGCGTGCGCTCGTATTGGTCGATGGCCGCCAGATGATACCAGGGAATGCCGGTGATGACACTGACATGCTCAAACAATTGCTTTCGCTCCGTCAGCGGATCGCTCGACTCCGGTTGGGCGGCCAGCGAGGCGGCCGGCATCCATACCGCGAGCAGCACGCCCGCCATGGCGGCCGCCAACACGGCGAGACGTTTGACCGCGATGGTTTTTAACGCGGCGGTTTTGACCGCCGGCGTAATGCGGCCTTCTTTTCCCGCAGCCCAATCCGCTTTTTTCACCGCCGACACCGACCGCGCGGCGAAAGGTCGCATTGGTTCCATCGTCCACCTCCTCATATCGGCTTCCATGCCTCCTCTTGTTTGTAAGTCTCGGCATCCTTGTTTCCTGTCCGCATATTGCGGATCTGCATTTTCGGTCCCGTAGAGCGGGGATTGACCCAACCTATTTGTTGGTCTCGCCGCACATGCGTTTGGCCGCCGCCACGCGGCGGGCCGCGCATGGGCTCAACGAGTCGGTCTTTCCATATTTCGCCGCTGTCCCGTTGAAGCTGTCACGCATAATAGGATGGTCAAAACAGGGACTTTTATGAACGCCCGCTTCTTGCGGCAAGTTTTTGAAGGTGGGGGTTTTTGGTATGATAACGGCAAAGGGGTGGGGAATGGATGAATTTTGGTCACCGATACGAACATACCGATAACGAAATGATGCTGCTGCAGGCGAATTTGGACGACATGAATCCCGAATTTTGCTCGCATGTGGCGGAGAGGCTGTTTTCCGCCGGTGCCAACGACGTCTATTGGGTGCCGCTGCTGATGAAAAAGGGCAGACCGGGACTCATGCTCAATGTGCTCGCGCATCGCGATGCCATGGAACGCATGAAAGAAATCGTGTTTCGGGAGACGACGACGCTGGGGGTTCGTTATTTTCCGGTGGAATGCCATCGGCTCGGCCGGGAATTCGTTTCCGTCGACACCCCTTGGGGACCGGTGAGAATCAAAAAGGGCATCTACAGGGGAGAAGAAGTGCAGATCGCGCCCGAACATGACGACTGCGCACGAATTGCCGAAGCGTCGGGCGTGCCGTTGAAAACCGTGTACGAGGCCGCCAAACAGGCGTACTGGAAACAAAATCGTCCGGACGTGCGTCCGGACGAGGGATAAACAATACCGCTTACATAACGGTGCTGATGGCGCCATTTGCAGCTGCCGTCGTCATCGTATCCGCGTTGGCGCTCTTGATCGACAGTGTGGTGCACGTGATGGTGCCCGTAAGCTTAGTGCCGGGATGCTCACGGCGATGCCTGTAATGGCCCCCGTGTCCCGTGGCGTTAATCGCGGTATCCGCGATGGCGGCCGTGAGCATGGTGCCTGCAATGCTCACGTCGGTGTCCGAGATGACCGCAGTGTTTGGGCGTCCTGGCGCTAAGCGTGGTGCTCGTGTCCGTGGTGATGCCCGTGATGGTGCCCATGATCGTGTTCGTGATGATGCCCATGATGGTGCCTGTGCCCGTGTTCGTGATGATGCCCGTGATGGTGCCCATGATCGTGTTCGTGATGGTGCCCATGATGGTGACCGTTCTCGTGTCCGTGGCGGTGCCCGCGGTGTTCATGGCGATGTTCGTGATGGTGATCGTGCGGGTGACCGTGCAGCTCGCTTTCGAGCGGCATTTGCAGCGGCGGCCAGAGCAGCGCCTCCGACTCCGTCTCGCCCAGCACGGTGCGCAGCACGTTGGGCCGGTCGGGCAAATCGCGGGTGCCCGCGCCATACCCGATGCTGCGTACGACCATCGACGGCAGGCCCGGATGGAACGCGTCGGCGAGAGCCGCCACGATCCCCGCGCCTGTCGGCGTGGTCAGTTCCACCGTTTGGGAAGACGGCGCCACCGGCAGCCCCTTCATCATTTCCAACGTGGCGGGTGCGGGCACCGGATAGACGCCGTGGTCGCACACGACCGATCCCGATCCCAGCGGGACGGGTGAGCACACGATGCGGTCCGCCTGCAGCGAATCGATGGCCAGCGCCGTTCCGATGACGTCGGCGATCGAGTCGATCGCGCCGACTTCGTGGAAGTGCACTTTTTCCAGCGGGACGTTGTGAATTTTCGCCTCGGCCGCCCCGATTTTGGCGAAGATGGCGAGACTCATTTTGACCACGTTTTCGTTAAAGCCGCTCTCCCGGATCATGCGGACGATATCGGAGTAATGCCGATGGTGGTGCGACGCGTGTTTCGGATCGGTGACGACGCGCATTTTCAGCGCGGACACGCCGTTTTTCATGACGCGCTCCCATGTCAGCTCGAACGGTTCCACTTTCAGCTTTTTCAATTCCTGGACGATGTAATCTTGATCCGCGCCCGCGTCCACCAGGGAGGCCACGGTCATATCTCCGCTGATGCCGGAAAAACAGTCGAAATACAAAATGCGCATGTCACGTACGTCCTTCCGTTCCATTTTTTCCCTATTGCTTGCTGATGGTGACGGCAGCCCTCTCATCCGTGCCCGGTATTTGCCCTTCCCTTGGCTGTCCCGGCGCATGTCATGCCGTGAACAACGCCTGCGGCGGCCGAGGCGGTCCGCCTTAAAAACGCCCGTTTCGGCGCATGAGGCCGCGATGGAACGAGCCGCTCACTCTTGGCCGTGCGAAGTCATATTGCGGTTGATCAAACCGGCGGCGTAACCGGCGCCGAAGCCGTTGTCGATGTTGACGACCGTCACGCCGGGAGCGCAGGAATTCAGCATGGACAACAGCGGCGCCAACCCTTGAAAATGGGCTCCGTATCCGACGCTCGTCGGCACCGCGATCACCGGCTTGGCCACGAGGCCGCCGACGACGCTGGCGAGCGCTCCTTCCATCCCGGCGACAACGACGATCACGTTCGCCCGGCGGATTTTGTCCAGCTGCCGAAAAAGCCGGTGAATGCCCGCCACTCCGACGTCGTACACGCGCTCCACATGGTTGCCCATGCATTCCGCCGTCAGCGCCGCTTCTTCCGCCACCGCCTCGTCGGAAGTGCCCGCGCTCACGACGGCGATATATCCGCCCGCAATATGGAAAATCGGCTTTTGGAACCAGGTCAGGGCGCGGGCTTTCGGATGATAGGCTACCTGCGGTATCGCTTCCAGCACAAGGGCCGCTTTGTCCTCGCTGATCCGCGTCGCCAGCACGCGGTCGGCATGCCGCATCAACCGTCGGAAAATTTCAATGATTTGCTCCGCGCTTTTCCCGTCCCCGAATATGACTTCCGGAAATCCCGTTCGGGGCTGCCGCGCGGTGTCCAACTGCGCGAATCCGAGGTCTTCCACGCCGAAACTGCCGGTTTTCCATATCTCGTGCAGTTCCCGGATCGTTTCTTCGATGCCCGCTTCCCCCGCCTGGAGCTTGGCCAGCAGCTGTTCGATCGTATTCATGGACTCATTTCCTTCCATGTTCATAACCACATCATACCAAAACCGGGACAAAAGGAAAATTGCCAAGAAAGGCGAACCGGTTCAGGACGGCGGATCAACGGGCTGTTTATGAAAAAGGATGCGGTGTGGTATAATGGGTGACAATGAAAAAACAACGCCGCAACCGGCCCGGAAGGATCCACGGAAACGGACCGGATGCAAACGGGTTGGAGGCCTATATATATGAAAACGCTGCAAAAACCGGAATGGTTGAAAATCACCCTGCCTTCCGGAGAGAAATATGAAGACGTTCGCCGGCTGAAGCAAACGATGAGATCTCGTTCCCTGCACACGGTGTGCGAGGAGGCGAAATGTCCGAACCTTTACGAGTGTTGGGCGAACCGGACCGCGACGTTCATGATTCTGGGCAGTACGTGCACGAGGGCGTGCCGCTTCTGCGCGGTACATTCCGGCCTGCCTACCGAACTGGATCTTCAGGAGCCGGAACGCGTGGCCGAGGCGGCGGAGGAAATGGGGCTGTTCCACTGCGTCGTCACCTCGGTGGCGCGCGACGACCTGAGCGACGGCGGCGCTTCGATCTTTGCCGAAACGATCCGCGCCGTGCGCCGCAGGCTGCCGATGTGCAGCGTCGAGGTGCTCATCCCCGACTTCCAGGGCGATGAATCCTCCTTGCGCATCGTGCTCGACGCGAATCCCGACGTCCTGAATCACAATATCGAGACGGTGGAGCGATTGTCCGACAAGGTTCGCTCCAAGGCGAAATACCGGCGGTCGCTGGAACTTCTCCAGCGTTCCAAGCGGTACAGGCCGAACATTCCGACGAAGTCGAGCCTGATGGTCGGCGTGGGGGAAACGTGGGAGGAAATCCTGCGGGCGATGGACGATTTGCGGGCGGTTGACTGCGACATCTTGACGATCGGTCAGTATTTGCAGCCGACACCGAAACATTTGCCCGTCGAGCAGTACTACACCCCCGAACAATTTGAACTGCTGCGCGAAGAAGGCATCAAGCGGGGATTCAGCCACGTTGAAGCCGGGCCGCTCGTACGCAGCTCCTATCACGCCCGTGAACAGAAACAGGCTGCGGACCGCGCGCTGTCGAATGCTCGCGAACAATGAGATGCGATGAGTACACGGCGAATGACCGCCGGCGCATGGGGAAAGCCCACCGCACATGACGCAAAGCGTCTGTCCGGCGCAGGCGCCGCCGGCGCGGCGGCATGGCGTTATGGAACAAAAATAAAGCGCAATCATGATACAAACCTTATTGGAGGATGGAACCTTGATTCATCTGCATGGCAAAACCTATGAACTGATCAAGGAGCACAAAAACGGGTGGAACGCAGAAGCGTTTCGCGCCAGATACAGCGATGTGCTGGACAAATATGACTATATTGTCGGCGATTGGGGATATTCGCAGCTTCGGCTGAAGGGATTTTTCAAGGACAGCAACCTCAAGGCGGCCCGCGAAAACCGCATCGGCAGCCTGCAGGATTATTTGCAGGAATACTGCAATTTCGGGTGCGCCTGGTTTGTGCTGCAAAAAGTGGAAGACCGCAGCGCGCGCGGCAAAGGGTTCAAATCGCCGGAAGCTGCGGAACAAGGCGTGACCGGATAGCGCCGGGCGGCTGGAACTCGGCCGTCCGGCGCCATGTACTAGTCGACGTCGGCACCGATGAACGCTTCCTTGACCCGCACCCAGAACGGAAACGGGCGGAAACGCGCAAATCTGACTTTTTTTTCGGATACGGAACAGCGAATGGCGACGACATCGTCGTATTCGAACTGCAGATGATCGACGGAAATGTGCAGGTGCTGTCCCGCCTTCGGCACAATTTCGCAGTGATGATGTTTCGGCAAAATCATCGGCGAACCGAGCGTACGATACACGCGGTTGTTGATGGATGCCATTTCGGCAATCTGGATCGCTTCCAGCGAAGGATGGATGATGGCGCCGTTCAAACTTTTGTTGTATGCCGTGCTTCCCGACGGCGAGGAAACGCAGATGCCGTCCCCGCGGAACATCTCGATCGGTGATCCGTTGATATCCACCCGCGCGACCAGCATGGACCGTACGCCGCGCAGCGTCAGCTCGTTGCAGGCGAGGTGGACCGACGTTACCCGCTCGCGGATGACCTTGGCTTCCACCAGCGGGTACCGGACGATTTTTTCCTCGAGACCGGCATCCCGGATGGACGCCATGTGTTCGACGAGCTCCGGCAGTTCGTTCGCTTTCCAGTCGGCGTAAAACCCGAGGTGTCCGGTATGCACGCCGACGAAGGCGATGCGGTCGAGCCGGTCGACGTACCGGTGGAACGCGTGCAGCATCGTGCCGTCGCCGCCAATGGAAATGACCAGATCGGGCTGTTCCGTATTTTGCATCATGCCCCGCTCCGAAGCGAGCGCGAGAAATTTTTCGGCCAACCGGGCGGAAAGTTCGTCGCCGCGGTGAACGACGTCATATTTCACAACCGATCCCTACTTCCTGCTGACATTCATGACATCATCATACAGGAAACCGGCTGCCATCTCAACGTCTGGGCCGCGCCGCCCGCCGGACGGCGGCCAAAGCGCGGTTCACCGCGTATAGTCCGGCGGCCGCGGCCAGCGTTGCCAAGAACACGGCGCCTCCCCACAGCACGAAAGCGGCGGACGCCGGAGTCCCATAGGCGCCGAACACCGCCTCGGCGGCGCGGCCGCCCAACGCTTCAGAAACGGGTGCCAAGTACGGCCACAACGCGTACACCGCCGCCGCCGCCATGATGCCGTGCAGCGCGCGCGCCGCGGCGAACGGCGCGTACCGCATGCCGGTGCGGCTGATCAGGCTGAGCACCTGGGCGTGCACGGACAGCCCGCCCCAGGACAGCACCAGCGCGGCCACGGCCGCCGACATGCGCAGGGATTCGCTCGCGGACGCGCTGCCCGCGGCTTGGACGCCGAGCGTCACTTCAAACAGTCCGACGGCCGCCGCGCCGGACAGCGCGGGCGAAATGCCCGCCAACTGCAGGGCGTATCCGGCAGCGTCGGTCAGCACGCGCATGACGCCGGCCTTTTCCAACATCGTCATGACGACGGAGAAAAACACGACCAGTCCGCCGATGACGATGATCAGCTGCAGCGAGGAGACGACGGCGTCCTGCAGCAGCAATCCGGGCGGGCGTCCGTCGTTTTTTCGCGCGGTGTGCATCGCTTGCAGCGCCCGCCCCCAAATGCCGCGCCGGACGGCAGGTGCGGGGGAAGGGGCGAGCGGTTTGGCGGAGGCATCGGACGAGTGGGATGGGGTGTCGCCCTCCGGGGCGTGTGTCGTGTGTTGCCGGCGCCGCTGCCGCCCGTCGAGAGCGGCGGCAGGAAGCGAAAAACTTCCGCCGCGTCCGTAAAATCTCATGACCAGACCGAGCAGAACCGCCGATCCGTAATGCGCCGCCGCCAATATGAGCGCCAGCCCCGGTTCGTGGAAAAAACCGACCGACACCGCGCCGACAAGAAAAATCGGATCGGACGTCGTGGCAAAGCTGATCAGCCGTTCGCCTTCCACGCGATTGACCAAATTTTCTTCCCGGAGCCGCGAGGTGAGTTTGGAGGCGACCGGATACCCGGAGGCAAACCCCATCGCCATCACAAATCCGCCGCTGCCGGGCACGCCGAACAACGGCTTCATCAGCGGGTCCAGCAGCGTGCCGATCATATGCACGACGCCGAGTCCGAGCAGCAGTTCGGAGATGACCAGAAACGGCAGCAGCGCCGGGAACAGCACGTCCCACCAGACGGCGACGCCTTTCAGCGCGGACTGCAGCACGTCCGCCGGATGGGCGAGCATGAGCGCGGCCAGCGTCAATCCCGCGACCGCCCAAAGCGACGAGCGCATCGTCCGCAGCATCATCGTCCGGGATTTCAAGGCCGCCACCTCCGCTTCACGGTCTTGTCCTATGTATATGACCGTTGGGCAGCTTTCATTCGGCGCTGGAACGAGACCGGAGTCATGGTATAATAGAATCATCCGGCAACGACAACTAAAGGAGGTGACCGCAGTTGACCGACACGGTGCAAAGTACGGAACAAAGCTTGTATGACCGCATCGGAGGAGCGGAAACAATACGCCGCCTGGTGGAAGCCTTTTATCCGAAAGTGCAGGCCGATCCGCTCATCGGACCGCTTTTTCCCGAGGATATCACCCCGGTCATGGAGAAGCAGTTCATGTTTTTGTCGCAATTTTTCGGGGGGCCCAGACTGTATTCCGAAAAGTACGGTCATCCGATGATGCGGGCGCGACATCTTCCGTTTCCGATTACCGTGGAAAGAGCGGTGGCCTGGCTGGACTGCATGCGGAGCGCGCTGCAGGATATCGGCCTGCCGAAGGAGCTGCGGGATGAAGTGCTGGAACGGTTGAAGGGGCCGGCTTACCATTTTGTCAATAGTTGATTTCTCCATAAAGGAGACAAGAGAATATATGGATGCTTTGTATCAAATCCGCGTGAATTGCCCTTGCTGCGAGCAGTCGTTTCAGACTTCCCGCGTTCGTCCCAGTTTCAAAAAGGCCGTGTCCAGAGACAGCGATTTTTGCCTGCATTACCGGGAAAACGCCGCCAACCCGGATTATTATGTCGTGCGGGTGTGCCCGTATTGCGGTTTTGCGTTCACCGAAAACAGCGTGAAAAAGCTCACGGAACCGCAGCGCAAAATCATCATGGAAAAGGTGACGAGCCAGTGGAAGTTCAAGGACTACGGCGGCGTCCGTACCTGGGAGGATGCGCTGTACACGTACAAAATGGCCGTCGCCTGCGGGCAGCTGATCCAGGAAAAGGAACGCGTCATGGCCGGACTGCTGCATCACATCGCTTGGCTGTACCGCTACAAAAATGACGAAGCGCAGGAAAAGCGTTTTCTTGAACTCGCCCTCAACGCGTATACGCGCGTGTATGAGACCGAGTCCGACTCTCTGGATAACGCGAGGCTGATGTATTTGCTGGGTGAACTCAACAGAAGGTTGAAGCGGTACCCGGAGGCAATCAAGTGGTTCGGGAGGGTCATCAACGACAAAAAGATTATGGACTCGGCCATGATCCAGGCATCCCGAGCCCAATGGGCCGTCACCCGTGAAGACATGCTCGCGGAAAACCAGGAGCTTCCGCCCGAGATGCAGGCCTAGCCGCAACTGCAAATCCGCCGTTATTAAGGTTTAAAAGCCCGTGCCCCCGGAGGAACCGTGATCTGCGGGGGAATGGGCTTGTGTTGTTTCGTGGTAGAAGGAGTACCGGTTTTTGCCTTTGTGTTTGGAATGATACAATGCGAAGTCCGCCCTGGAAATCATCTGGAACAAGGTTTCTTCTTTTTGCAGCGGCAGCGCGATGCCGATCGAAATCGTCACCCTGCCTTCCGGCTGCACCTCCCTTCCCTCGAAAGGATGTTCCGCGACCGCTCTGCACAGGCGCGACGCCAGCCGTTCCACCTCTTCGGCGTTCCCGGAATCGCACATGATGATAAACTCCTCACCGCCGTATCGGGCGAGATAATCTTTTTCCCCGATCAATCCCTGCAGCAGGTGACCGACCTGCAGCAGCAGTTCGTCCCCCCGAAGATGACCGAGCTGGTCATTGTAGTTTTTGAAATAGTCGATATCGATCATGAGGATGGAAATCGGCCGCGTTTTCATCGTCCGTTCCGCGATGCCGGAGAAGCTCCGGTAATTGGGAAGGCGGGTCAGCGAATCTTGATGCGCTTTCAACTGCATGCTGTGCAGTATAGACCAGTATCGTTGTTCCTCGTTGACCATGCGGATCAGTGCGGTCAAGAGCAGGACGAGAAACGCGTGAATGCCGACCAGTTCCAGCAGCGTCAACGGGGCCGTCATGCCCCGATACAGGCTGAAAAGAAGATGGTAGATGAAGATACCGCTCCCGATCCACAGGCCGAGCGAAGCGGGAACGACGTCGTGTTCGATACCCGCGTTGGCGACGGGGCGCCGTCCCAAGCTGAACAAAATGGACAAAATCAACACCGGCGCGTGTTGCAGCGGCGGCGTGCTGTCGACCCACAGATCGTACAGCAAAGGAAATGCCGCCGTCGCGGCAGCCGACGTCAAACCGAACCGCAGTCCGGTTATGATCGTCGGGATAAAGCCGAGATCGGACACGACGGTTCCATTTGGAAACGGCATCATCATCATGAGGATGGAGGCGCACCCGGCGCACAAGGGGATCACGAAGTTGTCGCGCGCGAGCGTACCGTTCCGGATGCCGATCCGCATGATCATATAGTTCATTGTGACCAAAGTGCAGGTCTGGCCGACCGCACTTAAGAGCAAATCCATGGCTTGCGCTCCCGTATCCAGTCAGATTCATTAATTATATCAAAATTTGAACAGCAACGCGCTTCCTGAGTGAAAGAAGGTCCTGGTTATCCGGTTGAAAGGGGTGGTCCACGTCGGGGGCGTACGGCGTGGGAAGAAAGAAACCCGTCGGCGGCGAAGACAGGATGAAAAGAAGGAAGCCGCCATTTCAGGCGGCTTTCGTATCCACCGGCCGGTCACATTTTGAAAATCTGGATCGTTTTTTGCAGTTTCGACACCATGTTCGCCATTCGCTCCGACTGTTCAAGCATGTCTTTGACGGAGGCGATCTGTTCGTTCATCGAGGCGGACACTTGCTCCGTGCCCGCGGCGGACTCCTGCGTGATCGCGGAAATGTTCTCCATGCTCATGGAAATGTTGCGAGCGCTTTCCAGCATGAGATCGCTTTCCCGGGCAAACCGGTAAATCTGCTCCGTGATGAAGTGAACGCTTTCCACGATCTCGGCGAACACCCGCTCCGTTTCCTTGATCAGCTCGTTTTGCCGGGTGACGACTTCCTCGTTTTCCTCGATCTTGGCGATCGCCTGTTGGATTCGGTTTTCGATGTTTCGAACGAGATTGAACACCTCTTTCGCGGAGGCGCCGGACTCTTCGGCCAGATTGCGCACTTCCTGCGCGACGACGGCGAATCCCCGGCCGTGTTCCCCGGCTCTCGCGGCTTCAATCGACGCGTTCAGGGACAGCAGGTTCGTCTGCTCGGCGATTTCCGAAATCGTGCGGGTGATTTTGGTAATGCCTTGCGCTTGTTTGGCCAGTTCGGCGATCGTCTCGGAGACGGCGGCCGTCGCTTCGATGTTGCTTTTCATGCCTTCGCTCTGCGCTTCCACGGCGGAACGTCCGTTATCGACAAGTTTCAGCATCCGTTCGGAACGTTCGCTCATTTCTTTCGTGGAACGGGCGTATTCGCCGACCTTGCTTTCGATATCTTTAATGGAAGCCGAAATCGCGTACACGTTTTCGGAAATTTCGCCCGCGCCGGACGCCAGCTCATTGGTGGATGAGGCCACTTGGGCGAACACTTCCTGAAGCTGCTTGTTCTTGCGGTATATGTCGCGGCTGGAATCGGATACGTGTCTGGCAGCGTTTTCCGTTTCGCCGAGAATTTCCTTGAGTTTGTCGATCATCCGGTTGAACGACTCTCCCAGCATTCCGAGCGTGTCATCGGAGGCGATGTTGACTTTCTGGGTAAAATCGCCCTTGGAAATGGCGGTGGCGGCGCGGCTGATATTGGCGATCGGCTCCGTCAGCTTCTTCTCCAGCCATCGCCAGAACGGATAGGAAGCGACGGCGAGCAAGGCGATGACGATCGTCCCGACGATGGCGGGAATGCCCGTTAACATGAACACGATGCTGACAATCGAGAAAACGGCAACCACGATCGAACCGCCCAACAACAGCCGTTTGCTGAAAGAAAGCGAGTCCAAAAATTTCATAATCTGCTCTCCTTTGACAGATTATTGCCACATGAAAATTTATCCATAGTATACCATCATTCAGGGCGCAGGTCTATATCGCCTATGACAATATCCCTGAAAAATTGCCGTAATTTGTAAAAATATGTTGAAAATATACAGAAATTTTTTTATAATAGTGCACAAGACTCATATTTCATGTTACCGCTTTCAATTGCCGATGTTCAGAAAAGGAGGGAATTCGTGTCCATGGAACAGCTGTCACTGGCCAGACAAATCGATATTGTCTTCAAACAGCTGAGGGAAGAACTGGCCCAACTGAAGTCGGGAATCGTGTATGTGCAGATCCGCAACAATGTGATCGGAAAATTCGGCGTACGCCATGATCCGATCGAATCCAAGGACGGAAAGGTGAGCCGCGTCGGCGCCGGGTTGAGCGAGGCGCAGCAAATTTCCCTGCGAAATATGGCCATCGAATCCCTGTGCCTCAAAAAAAATTGGACGCACGGGGAAATCCAGTTCGAGTTCGCCCTGAAGAACAATCAGCTGGTCACCAGCGTTCAGTTCGAGTCTAACTACAACATGTCCAATTTGCTTCCGCGCTTCCGGAGAGCGGGCATTCAGACATGATCCTGATTAAGGACCAGGGGTATCAGTGCGCATGACGATCCAATCTGCCTTATGATCCGGAGGGTTGGTGTGATGAACGATGGTCTGTTCAAGGGTCTGTGTATTGCACGAAAGGTCACGGTCTGGGTTTCAACAATGGTCGTGGTCTGTGTATGAACAATGGTCTGTTCATGGGGCGATGTCGAATCAATGATTCGAACAAAGTCGGATGATCGATGTATCGGACAAAGCTTGAGTGGGATCGATGATTCGTTTAAAGTCTGAGCGCCATCGATCATTGCGGAGTGTGTTCCATGATCCGGACATGGGTTTGTGAGCGGACGATGATCCGGTCACGTGTTTGAATGCGATTGATGAAAAATGCGGCCTTTTGGGCCGCATTTTTTGTGTCTGAGTTGGATTCGGGCGTTATCTTTGGAATTGACCCGCCAGCTGTTGTTCGGCGATTTGCACGAGACGGCGGGTGATATGTCCCCCGATTGCGCCGGTGTCGCGGGTAGCCATGTACCCGAAATAACCGTCTTCGGGAATTTGAATGCCCAACTCTTGTGCAACTTCATATTTCAGTCGATCCAGGGCGGCATCCGCCTGAGGAACGACCAGCACGTTGCTGGAGCGGCTTTGACCTCTTGCCATGTTCTCACCTCCGAGTGGTTCGTCGACATTTAGTATGACCCGATTCCGAAAGTCTACTCTTTTGCGGCCGATGGCAATTTTATGCAGCCCGATACGTCCGTGGCTCGGTGCCGCGGTGGACCTGTCGAGACGGTGAGACGGTCCCGACAAATGTTGAAGAGCAATAGGGGGCAGAGTTATGCCTTTGCGATATGCGGCCGCCGTACTCATGGTGACATTTTCACAGGCGCGCTTGAAAACCTCTGGTTGATCACTCTGACGAATCGCCGTTTGACAAAGCGTTCGGTGTGCAATATAATAATGCTCACATTTTTTATATCGATCGCGATGAAGAACAGGAAGTAGGCGGACGGGGAAGCCGCGTCAGAGAGCCGGGAGGGTGGAAACCGGTGCGGATCGTTCGCCCGAAATGGGTGTTCGGAGCGTGCCGGAAGACGAAAAGTCGCCAAATCCGTTAGGTGCGCTTGCCACGTCTTTCGGCCGGACGGTCCACGATATCGGACCATAGAGGCTTGGACTCCGGCGTTTGCCCGGTTCAGGCGAATAAGGGTGGCACCACGGTCTTTCGTCCCTTGCGGACGAAAGACCGTTTTGATTTTCACGATGCATCGTGCAATGGGGAAAAAGGATAACAATCATTCGGGAGGGTATCCAATCATGAAACGAGTGCTTTCCGGCATTCAACCCAGCGGTCAGCTGACGCTGGGCAATTACATCGGAGCGCTGCAAAACTTTGTGAAATTGCAGGACCAGTACGAGTGTTATTTCGCGGTTGTCGACCTGCACGCGGTGACCTTGCCCCAGGAGCCGGAACAGTTGAGGGAACAGACGGAATCGGTGGCGGCTTTGTTCCTGGCGGCGGGGATCGATCCGGACCGCTCGGCCGTCTTCCTGCAGTCGCACGTTCCCGCCCACGCCGAACTGGGATGGTTGATGACCACCCTTTCCTACATGGGCGAATTGGAACGCATGACGCAGTTTAAAGACAAAGCCGCGGGCAGGGAATCGGTGCCTACCGGACTGTTCGTGTATCCCACGCTCATGGCGGCGGATATTTTGCTGTACAACGCCGATCTGGTGCCGGTCGGCGACGACCAGAAACAGCACCTGGAGTTGACGCGCGATCTCGCGCTCAGGTTCAACCATCGCTATGGGGAGACGTTCAAAGTGCCGGAACCGTACATTCCGGAAGTGGGAGCGCGAATCATGTCCCTCGACGACGCGTCGAAAAAAATGAGCAAAAGCAACCCGAATCCGAACAGTTACATTGCGCTGCTGGACGAACCCGACGTCATCCGCAAAAAAATCGCCAGGGCGACGACCGATTCCGGCAGGGAAATCCGCTTCAACCCCAAGGAAAAACCGGAGATCAGCAACCTGATGTCCATCATGGCGCTTTGTTCCGACATGACGCTGGAACAAATCGAACGCCAGTATGAGGGGCAAGGTTACGGCGCGTTCAAAAAGGACGTGGCCGAAGCGGTCGTCGGCAGACTGGCGCCGCTGCAGCAAAAATACCGCGACATTCGCGAGTCCGGCGAACTGCACCGGGTGCTGAAGGCGGGGGCGGAAAAGGCGGCGGAAACGGCGCGCGCCACGCTGCGCGAAGTCAAACAAAGGATGGGCTTCGTCCTCCCCCATCACTTCTGACGCTTGCGGGCGCGCGCTTTCAGCGCGAAACCGAAGCCGACAAATACGACGTACAGCACAATCAGCGCCGCCGCGAGCCAGAGCTTGCGGTAGCTCAGCGCGGCGCCGACGGCGATCAATATCAGCACGGCGGCGATGGAATACAGCAGTGCCGCGGTTTTGCCCACTGGAATCACCATCCTATTCGCTTTCCGGTTGGAGCGCGTTCGCCGCTCCCGATGCCGTCCCGAGCATGTTGGCCGGGAAAGATAACCTGTATTATGCCATAACCGCCGCCCGCTGAAAAGTTCAAGGGATATCCCGGAAGATCGTGGGATATCCCTTGCTTTTCCGTTGCGGGTCCGGCGAGACTGAAAGGCCGGCGGGATTGTAACGGTCATGGCTGTCCATTAGAGCGATTTTTTTCCATTTTCTTCATGTAACGGACATCCATGTCCATTAGAGAGCCAAAAAGCCGGAAAATGAGCTACATGGTGGCGCTAACGGACACCGGTGTCCGTTAAAACGGCAGAACGGCGAAAAAAGGCCGCTAACGGTCGCCAGTGACCGTTAGAAAAACGGAGGGCCTCGATGATGGGGCACAAGGTCTATTGCCTCAAAAGGTCTATTGCCTCAAAAGGTCTATTGCCTCAAAAGGTCTATTGCCTCCATGGGTACTGTTGCCCCCAAAACCCGATCCCTGCCCTTCCCCTTTCCGCGGGTCGGCGAATCCCGAAATCTCGACCGGTTCATGAGTAGGAATCGAGTCGGAGTTTTTTGCCGATTCTTTTGTTGCCCAGCCATCCCACGTACGAGTTCAGCGGACGCAGCGACCGGTCCAACAACACAACGCCGACAAACGGATACTGCTTGCGGTGGCGGTAGCGCACGTCGATCCACCGCACTTCGTATCCCCAGGGATGATGCTTTAATTCGGCGCACGGATGCGTGCTGTAATACAAAAAAGCGGCGATGTCGGGATGCTGTTTCGACGCTTCGACCGCCGGGTGCCGAGCGCAGTGCGCCTCGTCGACCCAGGCGAGCGTCCCGCGTTTCCATTCGCCCAGCACGTAGGCGCCGTCCGGTTTCGTTTTGATCACGTTCCACTGATTCGGATGTACGGTGGGTACGAGCTCGTACCGGTCTTTCGGCTCCGCGCGGGAGTCGATCTGCGGCAGCCGGGCGGTCAGCCGGGCGTGGGTTGCGCTCCTCCAAGCCACATACACGGCCAAAAGCGCGTACATCATGGGAAACACGATGTCCGCCCGCGCGAGGTTGAACAGCCAGAGAACGATTGCCGCCGCATGCGCGCCAAAAATGACGGGGTCAAAAATGTGCAGCACATTCAGCGCAATCCACTTTTCCGTAAACGGCCGCAGCGCCTGTGTCCCGTAAGAATTGAACAAATCCATAAACACATGCAGCGCCACGGCGATAAATACCCACCGCGTCAACACGGGCGCCGGAACGCCCGGGAAGGCGAGGGCGAGCCCGCCGGCGATCAGCACCGTCCACAGTACAACCGCTGGCAGCGAATGGGTAATGCCGCGATGGTGACGCACATACAGCGCGTTGCTGCGCAGCCGCGTCAAACCGTCCAGATCCGGCGCCTGCGATCCGGCGACCGTACCGATCAGCACGGCGGCGGACGCGGCGGGATCCGCAGCGACGGCAGGATCAACCTGGGCGAGCCCGGCCAGGCCAACCCCCATAATCAGATGTGTAACGGTGTCCATGCGGGTCCCCCCCTGAAGATGGTATTATTAGTGTATCATTTCGGAACCATTTCATAATGGTATGGAGGCGCGGCAATGGAAAAAATATTGGCGGGATACACCATGTTTGTGGAATACACGATCAAGGAAGGCATGAAAGATGCGTATGTCGCATTCATGAAGGACAGGCTGTCCCGCGAAAACGGTGTCGAATGGCTCGAAAGCGCCGAGCAGCCCGGTCTGTTTGTGGAAATGTGGTCCGGCGTGGAGGATGTCGAAGCGTTTCGCGGGAAGAGAAGGGGAGAGACCGCTTCCGGCTGGATGCCGCTCTTGGACATGATCGCAGGCGGGGCCGCCAGGATGCATATTTGGGCATTCCGGCCCGTCCATGCACCGGGGGAGGAACAGGGGATTCGTCCCGTGCGCCCATAACGAATCCCCTTTCGTTCAGCGCGCGCCGGCGGACATGCCGAACGGCAGCGTATAATTCAGCTCTTCGTCAAACGTGATATAATCGAGGTTCACCATCAGCAGCAAGTAGCGCTTGCCGGTTTGCGGATCGCTGATGATGATATGGTCCCTTCCCGCCGCTTCGAGAATGCCGTTAAAAATTTTGGCGTTCCATTGGTCGTTGTTCTCGAAGGTCATATAGATGGTCGCCCGTTTTCCCAAATTCATGCGCAAAACGTTTTCCACAAACGATTCCTCCGCGGGCAGCGTTCCCGCGGTCGAGATGACGGAACCGGACGGGACGGGCGGCACTGTGGCACCCGGCATGGTGCCCGGCATCGTTCCCGGAATCGTTCCCGGAATCGTTCCCGGCATGGTGCCCGGCATCGTTCCCGGCATGGTGCCGCCGTTTTGGCGAAAATCCGGAAAAGAAGAATAAGGGGCAAAAGCGGCCGCTCCGCCGGCGGAGGGCGAAAATGTCATTGTCGGTGACGCGGATGAGCCGAAATACGCGTTCATCCTGAAACAACCTCCTGCTTCAATAAGTTTGATACACGCCGGGACAATTTTCCCCGGTCGGATGAAAAAAACAGTGGGATTTGAACCTTCCCGCGTGTGGCTGGTTGTACCACTGCGACGGACAGTCGCCGGTCGGTTTGAAAAACCACAAGGCGTAAGTGGCGGGATGATAGCGCTCGCCGTCGATGACTTTGCGGGCGAGGCGGACGTCTCTTTCACGGGCGCGTTGATAAAAGTATCCCTTCAAGGTCGCCTCGAACCCTCCGGGTCGCTGAAACACCATCTGCTGCATTGTGCGGATGCCGCGAAAATCCAGGCAGTTGGCGCGGATACGGTTGACGCCGACGTTGCCGACCATCAGCATGCCGAGCTCGCCTTCTCCTTCCGCTTCCGCGCGCATCAGGCGGGCGAGCAGTTTGACGTCCTCGCTGGACGCTTTGACGACAGCCATTGCGGATCGCTTCACTCCTTTATGGGCGGTTCAACGAACATTCCGCTACCATTGTATGGGCGCGAAAGACGCGCGGTGATTTGTCCCGCGCCCAATTCCGGCATCCGCCCACCGCAGTGACCACAACCGCCATAAGCGGAGACTTTGCCGACCAGGATCAGCGGCTTCGTCCGTCATAAGGGGGATTCCAGCCGCCGGAAGAGGCGGGTCCGCCCGGTCAGCAGTGTTGGCTCCACCCGACCGGAATTTCGAGTGCGTCGTCCAACCGCAAAGGGTCGCTGCGCCTGACCTTGTTAGATGAACGGTGATTAGATCATGAGTCTCTCGCGGATCCGACATGGCCCGGCCAGGATATGACAATCTGTTGAAGTCCTTTCGCATCAGTTGTCAAACCCGGCGCCGGTTGATATTATGATGAGGACGGTGAAGTGCGCCTCAAGGAGGAATTACAAAAGAGTGAACGCTACCTGGAAAGAATACATCCAAATTACAAAGCCGCGCATCGTCATGTCGAATTTGGTGGCGGCTTTTGGCGGTTTTTGGGTGGCATCGCGATGGAATGTCGATTGGGGGCTGCTGGTCGCCGTCCTGGCGGGAAGCGCGCTGGTGATGGCGGCATCCTGCACGTTCAACAATTATTGGGATCGGGAGTTCGACGCCAGGATGGATCGGACGCGCGGGAGGGCTTTGCCCAGCGGAAGAATTCCGCCGACTCACGCGCTGCTGTATGCGATCGTGCTCGGCATCGCCGGGGAGGCGATCCTGTTTGCGATTCATCCGATCACCGGGTTGTTGGGCTTGTTGGGTATTTTTGTGTACGCGGTCGTTTACACGATGTGGCTGAAACGGACGTCCACATGGAGCACGTCCGTCGGCGGCGTTTCCGGGTCGATGCCTCCGGTCATCGGATACGCGGCCGTGACCGGCGAAATCGATCTCGGCGCGTGGCTGCTGTTTGCGATCCTTTTTTTGTGGCAGCCTCCCCATTTTTGGGCGCTCGGCATCATGCGCCGCGAAGAATATCTCAAGGCGGGCTTTCCGCTGCTGCCGGTCGTCAAGGGAGCGCGGCGGGCCAACATTCAGATGATTCCGTACTTGGCGCTTCTGGTCGCGGCCAACGTTTGGTTTTACGCGAGCGGTTACGTCGGTTTGGTGTATTTGATCGTGGTCGGGGGGATGAGCGCGGTCTGGCTGCTTTATTGCGCGGCGGGGCTGCTCCTGAAAGACGACCGCGACCGCCGTTGGGCCAAAAACATGTTCAAGTTTTCCGTGCACTATCTTACGCTCACCTTTGTTGTGATGGTCATCGGCACGTTGAGCACGCCGGTTTGAGACCGATGAACGCCGCTTTGCCGCCGGGAGTCGGAACTTGACAGCTTCGTGATGTGGCGACCGCAGCGCCGATTCATACCGTCAGGCCATCCGATGCGTGATCATGGCGAACCGAACAGCCGACCGTTTGACGCACTGAATCGGGAGGGACAACCTTCATCATGTGCGGAACAAATCACGCGGCTGCTGGTTTTCCGCAAGCGTTTGCGGGAACGGAGAATCGGAAATGAGAATAACGGAAAGTGCGGCAACAAAGAAACGATGGGGCTGAAAGTGCGCGATCGGAAGGAACGATGGTGATGGCTGGCGGCGGTAACGAAGAACGAAGGGACAGCAAAGTGCGCGAACCGAGAACGATGGGACGGATAGGAGGAGAACAGATGAAATCAGACTGGTTGAAAAAATACGGGTTCATGATCGCCGTTGCCGTCGTGTTGGCGGTCGTGGCCGCTTACGTGGTCTACCAATACGTCCGGTCCGAGGACCGTTTCCCCAACTCCCCCACTCCGGCGCCTGATTTCGCTTTGGAAAACCTTGACGGTGAACAGGTGACGCTGGCGGGCACGAACGGCAAGGTGCGGTTAATGTACTTTTTCTTCTCGCACTGCCCCGACGTATGTCCGCCGACGACGCAAATTTTGTCCAAGGTGCAGCAGCATTTGAAGGACAAAGGGGTGTTCGGAACCGATACGATGCTGATGTCGGTCACGTTCGATCCCGCGCGGGACACCGTCGAGCGTCTGCGGGAATACGCCGGAAAATTCGAGGCGGATTTCAGCGGATGGCAGTTTTTGCGCGGTGAGGAATCCTATGTGCGCGGTGTGGCCAAAGAGTACGGGGTGGAAGTCATCCCTGTAGAAGACGGAAATTTCATCCATCAAAATTTGTACGTGCTGCTGGACAAGGAAGGGAATGTCCGCCACTACTATTTTGTCGGCAATCAACTGGAATCGGTGGATCCGGCGAAAATTGCCGACGACATGATTTACCTGGCGCGCAAATAAAACCGGAACGAACCGTTCGCAATTGAACAAACAAGCTTATGGGGAAGGCGGAGGGGGACCGCATGTCAGCATGTCCTGCTTGCCTCCGCCGTCGCTTCGGGGAAGAAAACAAACATCACAAGCGGACTTCGCAGCGGGAGAGGCTACAGCATGCAGGTCTTTTGGCACATTTTGGTGAACAACACCATACCGCTCGGCGTGATGATCGCCATCGGCATGATTCTGCAACGGGTGTTCCGGCTGGATATTCGGACGCTGTCCAAACTGAATTTTTATTTGTTTTCTCCGGCGATGATGTTCAAAATGCTGTACGAATCGAAAATATCCGCCGCAGTACTGTTCCAGGTGCTGCTGTTTTTTTTCGTTTTCATCGGCCTGCTCGCGCTGCTGGTCGAATTGGTCGTCCGGCTGCGCGGTTACTCCGCCGGCATGAGGAGCGCGATGCGCAACAGCGTGTTGTTTTACAACAGCGGCAATTACGCGATTCCGCTCAACCAGCTCGTATTTGCCAACAATCCGTTTACGCTGTCCATCCAAATCATTATTTCGATGATGCAGAGCCTTCTGCCGAACACCTACGGCGTGTACAGCGTCAACTCGCACCGGATGTCGTTCGACAAGACGCTGAAGACGATTCTGGGCATGCCGGTTATTTACGCGATTCCGCTGGCGTTCCTGCTGCGCGGTTTCAGCGTGCCGATTCCGTCGCCGCTGTACACTCCGCTCAATTACATCGCGGACGGGTTTATCGTGACCGCGCTCGTCACGCTCGGCGTTCAACTCGGAGCGATGAAGTGGACGCTGCGGCTCGGCGATGTGCTGATTTCCAACGCGCTGCGGCTGCTGGCCGGTCCCGCGCTCGGTTGGCTGATCGTGTGGCTGATGGGGTTTGAAGGGGAAATGGCCGCGGCGCTGATTGTGTCCTGCGCGGTGCCGACGTCGCTGACGAGCGTGCTGCTGGCGGTCGAGTTCGACAATGAGCCCGAGTTCGCCTCGCAGGCCGTTTTCGCGTCCACGGCGTTCAGCATGATCACGATGACGGCGGTCATCTACTTGCTCCATTCTTCATTTGTATTTTGAGGAACGGCAATGTAGTCGCCGAGACCGGCTTTTTCCAGCTGGCGGATCACATACTCCGGCGGCGTGCCTTCCACGCCGGCGTATCCTTTGCGGGTGTACAGCTGTTCGGCGTCGGGGAACGTCTCACAAAGACGCGCCCGGATTTTCCGTCCGGAGGCGTCGTTGTCCGTGAACACGTAGACGCTGCGGTCGCCGACCCGGCGCCGCAGCTCCTCGAGCTTGTCGGTACCGGGAATGCCGAATGTGCAAAGAATCTCCACCCGGTCGGTGACGATCGAACTCAACCGTTCCTTGTCGCGTTTGCCTTCCACAATGATGACGATGTCCACCTGGTGCGGCCCTCCTCCTACGTTTCGTCGCGGCGGGCGGGTCCCTGCCGCTTTTCAGCCCGCCGCCGGCACATGCGGCAGCCGGCGGTTTCATCGCGGCGGCCGCGATCCATGCGGCCGGCCACACGTCCGGCGCACCTCTTGCGCGTAGGGAAATGCGGCCCCCGTTTTGCATACCGTCTAATTTTTATTGTAATGATTTCCTGGGAAATGTCGAATGGACATCGCGCCGCCGTGGGCGCCCGCGCCGTCTCGCGGGACAAAGGTCAGCAGGGTGAGAGCGGCCGACAGCACGAGAAACGCGAGAAAATAAGGGGAAAGTTCGTCGCGCAGGTTGCCGGCCAGCAGCGGGCCGATAAACGAGCCCAGCGAATACGAGATGGACAAAAGGGCAAACACCCTTCCGTAGGTTTCATGATGTGTCAGCGAGGCGAGGAACGTGGCGATGGCCGGGTAGACGATGCCTTTGGCCATGCCGATCAGAAACAGGATCGCCATCACGGGCAGCGGTTGGTCGACGGACATGAGGAAAAAAGACAGCGCGAGCGTCAGGCTGCCGAGCGCGGTGCGCGCCAGCGGGGAAAACCGGTTCAGAAACAGCATGCTCAACGTCAGCAGCGCCCCCAAACTGATGACCGAAAACAGGATGCCCGACGTGATGATCGACCGGCTGCCGTCGCCGGACAGCGGCAGCTCGAAATACAGGATGCCCTGCGTGCACGAGATGCCGAGCGGAAGGGCGAAAAACAGCCACGGGATTCCGGGCGCTTTTTCCCGTTGTCCGGCCTGGAGCGGCTGCCGGACGTGCGCCGGCGCAGGGAGCGCGTGCAGCGCGTCCATGCTCTCCCGGGATGTTGACGGCGCATCGGCCCGCGGAGCGCGTTCCTTCAAAAAAGCGATGCAGAGCAACCCGACGCCGATCAAAACGACGCCGAGTACGGTGAACATGAGATGGAATCCGAGCCGGGCGACGAGATATGCGCCCGCGGCCGGGGACACCACCGACGCCAGCGTATGTACCAGCCCGTTTCCGGACATCAGATGCCCTTGTTGGATGTGGTCCCGCGCCAGTTTGGCCAACATGGCCATGCATGCCGGAGACAGGAACGCGAGCACGAACCCGCTGACCGAACGGATGGCCAAGAGCTGCCACGGATCGGTGACGCGCGCCTGCAGCAAAAGCAGCACGCCGGCGCCGATCAGGCTGATGGAGATAAACCACTTGCTGCCGTACCGGTCGACGCCGATGCCGGCGAGCAGATTGCCGGGAATATGGGTGGCGGAGTACAAGCCCATGATCAGTCCGATGAACGAAGGCGTCGCCCCGATCGACAATGCGAACGGCGACAGTACGGGATACTGCGCATGCAAATCGAAAATGGCCACGAACATAAACAGGTACAGCCAAACCGCGGTTTTCAAAACGGATCACCCGTCCTCTCGTGATGACGGCGCACGCGGCGGCCGGCGCGCCCGGCCCGCCGTCGACATGCCGTTACCCTACTTGTACGCCTGAACGGGACGGGATATGCCCTTGCCGCAACTTGTCCGGACGCGCCCGCGGCAAGGAAGCGGTTGCATTCGGAATGACGGACTAAGGAGAGGCGTCCCCATGCCGGACTATGGCGAGGCGTCCCAATGTGATATAATCTGGATATTGAACGGAAGAGAACGGGGATGGTGTCGGTATGGATCAGGTTCTGGATCATCTTTCGCAGTTTGCCCAGGATCGCTGGTACGTGCTGGTCGTCGCGGTCATTTTGCTCGCCGTGATCATCAAAGTGGTCAAAACGGTCGTCAAATGGGTGCTTGTGATCGCCATCGCCGCCGGCGTCATTTATTACGGCGCCAACTACACCGAAATGATCAGCGACGTCGGCGGACAGGTGATGGATTTCGTCAAGGAGGAGGCGCTGGAAGTGATGGTCGGCGAAGCCGCGCAGGCGGAATTTCGCCAACTCGGAGACGGCGCGTACGAAGTGCGCAGCCGGAACGTGACGATCACCGGCGACTCCGGTTCCGACAAAGTGAAAATCGAATTCAAGGGATACTCATTTGAAATCGACATGAACGACGCGATTCGTACATACATCGAACGGGCGAGAGCGAACGGGAACGGGTAACGCGGCCATAACGTCGGCAGGCGTCCGAATCGAAGCGGAGAGGCGGTTGCCGACGTTCCGGCTTCGAAAGAGAAGCGTTCGGGCCGCTTGCAACCGGGGATGCTTCGGGACGGTTTACGACAGGGCCGCAGCTTCGAAGGAGGCCTAGTCCGGGGCGGTGGACCGCCGCCGGTCTTCGGCATCGCCAAGCGCCGGCATCCCCGTCCGCACCGGCGCCGACCGGAGGCGAGGAGCTGATGACGCCGTGAGGCGGAAACGGCTGCCGCTTCCCCGCGCGGCGGTGCGCGCCCCCCTCTTTCGCAAACCGCCCGGGCGATGCATTTTCCGAAAGGAGGTGGCGGTGATGAACGCGGCCCAGGACCCGGGCAAGAAAGAAATCATCAAACGCAGGCATTTCGCGTTCCGGCTGAACGTGTTTTTCTTCGCGGTGTTTGTCCTTTTTTCCATCCTGATCGTGCGGCTCGCCATTTTGCAGTTTGTCGAAGGCGCCGAACTGAAGGCGATGAAAAACTCGACGTCCGTGTTTCCCTACGATATTCCCCCGATCCGCGGCAACATTTACGACCGGAACGGTTACCCGATCGCGGTGTCCACCTCGACGCAGACGCTGTATTACCAATACGACATGGGGCAGTCCCCCGACGAAGTCATCCGGCTCGCCCGCGAGCTTGAGCGTATATTTGCGGAATACGGCACCGAGAAAGGCCGGATGACCGCCGCCGAGATCGTCGATGCGATGGACGTCGGGTACGACATCAACAAGAAGCAGAAAACCATTATGGACCGGCTGTCTTCGCCGCGCCGCATCAAGAACGATTTGACCGACCGGGAGATCGCGTACATTCTCGAACATCGCGACGAATTCAAAAACATCGACATCGTGGAGGAGAGCGTGCGCGAATACGCGACCGAAACCGTCGTGGACGACGAGAAAACCGGCATCGCCGCGCAGCTCGTCGGCTACTTGCGGCAGTATTCGACCGCCATCAATCATATCGAGTATTACCGCGACACGCCCGATAAATATTTGATGACGGAAAACGTCGGCTTCGACGGCATCGAGCTCATGTACGAACGGCAGCTGCGCGGACAGAGCGGGCGCAAGACGTACCCGATCAACGCCGTCGGGCAAATTATCGGCGAACCGGTCATTACCCCGCCGACGATGGGAAACCATCTGTATTTGACGATCGACAAAGACGTCCAGCTGGCGGCCGAAAAGGCGGTGCGCGATCATCTCGAAGTGCTGCGCACCGATCCGGTGTACCGGAAGGTCAACAGCAAAGGCGTGAACGCCTTGACCGGATATGTGGTGGCGATGGAAGTGGACACCGGCAAGGTGGTCGCGATGGTCAGCTATCCGGATTATGATCCGAACGTTTGGCGCAACGGCCGCATCAGTCCGGAAAATTACGAAAAAATCCAGTATGTGTACCGCAACGGCACCATTCAGGACGTGCCGCCGAACGTCATGGACGACAAGGAACGCGGCCGCCTGCCGACTTCCTTCGTGCCGCTCGGCTCCACGATGAAGCCGCTGACGGTGCTGATCGGGCTGAACGAAAAGGTCATCTCGACCGATACGGTTTACAATGACCGCGGCGTGTTTTACTACGGCCGCGACAATTCGAAAATTTCCAATTCGAACAGCGTCAGTTACGGGAATATGGATCCGACGCGCGCCATCGCGGTATCGTCCAACACGTTCATGGCGGAGAAAGTCGGGATTCCGCTGTACAACAAGTACGGCGGCGACAAAGTGCTGGACGTCTGGGACTCCTACGTGACGCAGTTCGGTCTCGGGGTGACGACCGGCAGCGGACTGCCCGGGGAACACCCCGGCATCAAGGAATATTATTCCATGGCCAAAAACTCGAGCGCCCAGGCGGCCATGGTGTTTTCCTCCTTCGGCCAGGGGGCGAGATACACGACGCTGCAGCTCGCGCAGTACGCCGCCACCCTCGCCAACCGCGGCAAGCGTCCGAAACCGCAGTTTGTCGAAAAAATCGAAACGTACGACGGCAAAACGGTACAGCAGTTCGAGCCGGTCTTTTTGAATACCGTCGAGTTTCCGGACGCTTACTGGGATGAAGTGGAAGCCGGCATGCTCCAGGTCGGCGTGCAAGGATTTGAGGGATTTCCGTACACGGTCGCCCGCAAAACCGGCACGTCCGAAAGCGATGTGGCCGCACAGCGGCTCGAGAACGCGGTATTTATCGCTTACGCCCCGGCGGAGAAGCCGAAGCTGGCCGTCGCCGTCGTCGTGCCGAACGGCGGATACGGCGCCTGGGGGGCGGGGCCGATCGCGCGCAAGGTGTTCGACGCCTATGACGCGGCGTACGGCTTGGCGCAGAAGTCCGAAGACACGCCTTAAGGCTGTGCGGTGTCCGACCGCCGGCCTTTCCGTTTTTCAGGCGGGAAGGCGGGTACGGGCCCGCGCCGAGTACCGATTTTGTCCGTCATATGTTACAATTTGGTTTGGTCCGGTTGGCGGACCGCACGGTGCGAGCCGGTAGAATCGGGTTCGCGCCGGTGCAGTTGCGAAAGAACATGTAACCGACATCAGCCCAAGGGCAGCGGGAACGTTCCGGACGGATCCCACCGCAAGGAGTACGGAAAGGAGCCGAAAAAAGTCATGGCCGTCAATGCAATGCTGGAAACGTTGAAGAAAGAAAAACTGGTCGCCATTTTGAGAGGGGTGCCGGAAGACCGCGCGGATCCGGTCGCGGAAGCGCTCATTCGCGGCGGCGTGCGGCTGTTGGAAGCGACGATGAATACCGACGGCGCGCTGGACATGATCTCGAGATGGCGGCAGCGCTTTGGAGATCGGGTGTTCTTCGGCGCGGGCACGGTGCTGGACCGCCGCATGGCGGAAGAAGCCGTCGCCGCCGGCGCGCAGTTTCTCATTTCGCCGAATCTCGATGAAGAAGTGGTCGCTTACGGTCTCGATCGGGGCATCGACGTGTGGCCGGGCGTCATGACGCCGACGGAAATCGTCCGCGCCTGGAAAGCCGGCGCTTCCGCCGTCAAAGTGTTTCCGACCGCTTCATTGGGCGTCAAGTATATCCGGGAAGTGCGGGCGCCGCTCGGCCACATTCCGATGATCGCCACGGGGGGAGTCAGCCTCGACAATATCCGGGATTTCCTGGAAGCCGGGGTGGTCGCGGTCGGCCTCGGCGGCAATCTGGTCGACAAAAACGCGGTGCGCGAAGGCCGGTACGACGACATCGAACAAACCGCCCGCCGTTTTGTGGAAGCGGCGCGGTGAATCGCGTTTTTTCGTTTCCGGCCCGCGGACTGACCGGCATACGATATCGCGCACTTGTCCCCGCGCAGTGCTGTTGAACCGCATCGCCTATCGCAGCAACGGATCTTTGACACGGAAAGGACCAACGCCCCGATATGTGTGGAATAACGGGAATTTTGCATTTTGACCGGAGGATGCCCGAGGAAGCGGACCTGCTCTCGATGATGAACCGGATCGTGCACCGCGGTCCCGATGATGCCGGCATTTGGCGGGACGCGGGCGTCGGCCTCGGTTTCCGCAGGCTGTCGATCATCGACTTGCAAGAAGGACATCAGCCGCTCAGCAACGAGGACGGCAGCATCTGGGTCGTCTTCAACGGCGAAATTTACAATTACAAACAACTCCGGGCGGACCTCGAAGCGGCGGGACACCGGTTCCGCACCCGGTCCGATACCGAAGTGATCGTCCATATGTACGAACAATACGGCGAAGATTGCGTGCGCCATTTTCGCGGCATGTTCGGCTTCGCGCTGTGGGACCGCCGGAACGGAACGCTGTTCGGCGCGCGGGACCATTTCGGCATCAAGCCGTTTTATTATTTCCATGAGCCGGACCGCTTTGCGTTCGCCTCGGAAATCAAGAGCCTGCTCGCGCTCGACGGCGTGAAGCGGCGGATCGATTTCGGTTCGTTGGGCAGCTATTTGACGTTCCAGTATGTGCCGGAGCCCGATACGATGTTCGAAGGCATCCGCAAGCTTCCGCCGGCGCACACGATCAAGGTGGACCTTGACGGCAGAGTGGAGATTCGCAGGTACTGGGATCCGATGTTCGAGCCCGAAGATCGGCCTTTTTCCGACATCGTGGAGGACATTCGCGCCCGTCTGAAAGATTCCGTCGTCCATCATCTGGTCAGCGACGTCCGGCGCGGTTGTTTTTTGTCCAGCGGCATCGACTCCACCTCGATTGCGGCGCTGATGCGTTCGATCGAGCCGATCAAGACGTTTTCCGTCGGATTCGACGGACCGAACAACGAAACGCGGATTGCGGCCGAAACCGCTCGCGCCATCGGTACGGAGCATTACGCCAAAGTGATCACCGAGCGGGAGTTTTTCGACACGCTGCCGAAAGCGGTATGGCACCAGGACGAACCGGTGGCGGATCCGTCCGCGATCGCGCTGTATCACGTGGCCGGCCTCGCGCGGGAGCATGTGACGGTCGTGCTGTCGGGAGAAGGGGCGGACGAACTGTTCGGCGGATACCGGATTTACCGGGAACCGCTGGCGCTCAAACCGATTTCCTGGCTGCCGGGCCCGCTGCGGAGCGTTCTGCACCGGCTCGCTTCCCTGCTGCCCGCGGGTGTGCCGGGACGAAACTACTTGCTGCGGGCGACGACGCCGCTTGAACGCCGGTTTCTCGGCAACGCGCGCATTTTCAGCGAAGACGCCAAGGCGGAACTGCTGGCGAACGCGGATTTGCTGCGGCTTGGCCGCAACCCGTGGCGGATCGCCGATCAATATTACGCCAAGACGCGGCATCTGGATCCGGTTTCCCGCATGCAGTACATCGACATGAATCTTTGGCTGCCCGGAGATATCCTGATGAAGGCGGACAAGATGACGATGGCGCATTCCCTGGAGCTGCGCGTGCCGTTTCTGGACAAGGAACTGTTCGAACTGGCGCGCCGCATTCCCGCTTCGTACCGCGTGGCGAACGGCACGACAAAATACGCGCTCCGCAAGGCGATGGAGGGCATCGTGCCCGATTTTATCCTGAACCGGCCCAAGCTCGGATTTCCGGTGCCGATCAGGGATTGGGTGAAGGGGGAGGCCGGATCGCGCATTCTGGAAGAGATTCGGGGCTCCGGCGCTGACGAGTATTTTCGGATGCCGTATGTGGAACAAATGCTGAACAAGCATCGAAACGGTCAGGGGGACTATTCCCGCCCGCTGTGGACGGTATACATTTTCTCCCTGTGGCATCAAACTTACGTTGCCGAATCAGGCGGAAAGGCGGTGCAGCATCAGTGAGCATTCGACTGATTGCGCTGGACATGGACGGCACGCTGCTCGACAGCAACGAGGATATTTCGGAAGAAAACCGGCGATGGATCGCGGAAGCGACACGAGCGGGAATTCATGTCTGCCTCGCGACCGGACGCGGCATCCAGAACGCGCTGCCCTATTACCAAAGCCTCGGTCTGACGACGCCGATGGTGTTGGTGAACGGCAGCGAAATTCGCCAGGACGCGGACCGCGTCTGGCGGCGGATTACGCTGCAGACCGATGAGGTGCGGCGCATGCGGGAAATCGCGCTGGAATCCGGATCGTGGTATTGGGCGTATTCCGCTTCGAGCGGCGTATTTAACAGGGATAACTGGGAGAAGGCGCCGTCGCAAGAGCAATGGTTGAAATTCGGTTTTTTTGAAGAGAATGACGAAGTAAGGGAGCACATTCGCGGGAAATTGGCCGAACTGGGCGAGTTCGAGGTAACGAACTCGCATCCTTGCAACTTGGAAATCAATCCGCGCGGCGTCAGCAAGGCGGCCGCGCTGCGGGAAGTGTGCGCAAGACTCGGGCTGGAGATGGGCGCGGTGGCGGCCGTCGGAGACAGCCTGAACGATGTGGAAATGATCAAGAGCGCCGGTTTCGGGGTCGCGATGGGCAACGCGCAGCCGGCGGTCAAGAGCGCCGCGCGCTGGGTGACCGCGACGAACGACGAGGATGGCGTGGCGCTGATGATTCGCAAGATTTTGGAGGAGCGGCTGTAACGGAAGCGGCTGCGTAGAGAGGAATGCGGCGAATGATCGCCCGGCATGTCCGGGACAACTGCGCCGCTTCGCGTCTGGATGATCCCGGGCCGAAACGATATAATGGGGGTTGCTCGCAATTTTACTTGCAGGGAAGGAGATTTTCCATGATCCGCGTAACGGTTTGGCATGAATATGTCCATGAGAAGAAGAACGCCCAAGTGGCGGAATTGTATCCGGAAGGCATGCATCGGGCGATTGCCAAGGGCATCGCCTGCAGCGATTTCGACATTCGCACCGCGACCTTGGACGAGCCGGAGCACGGCTTGACGCAGGAAGTGCTGGATCAAACCGACGTGTTGATCTGGTGGGGACACGTGGCGCACGATCAAGTGTCCGATCAGGTGGTGGAACGCGTGCATCGGCGCGTGCTGGCGGGGATGGGGCTGATCGTGCTGCACTCCGGCCATTTCTCGAAAATATTCAAAAAACTGATGGGTACGACCTGCGATTTGAAATGGCGGGAAGCGGGCGAGAAGGAGCGCATCTGGGTCGTTTCGCCCTCGCATCCGATTGCCGAAGGTCTCGGGGAATATTTCGAAATCGCCCAGGAAGAAATGTACGGCGAGCACTTTGACATCCCGGCGCCGGACGAACTCGTGTTCGTCAGCTGGTTTGCGGGCGGCGAAGTGTTTCGCAGCGGATGCTGTTATCAACGCGGACAAGGAAAAGTGTTCTATTTCCGCCCCGGACACGAGACGTATCCGACCTATCACGACCCGAATGTGCTCAAGGTGATTTCCAACGCGGTCAGATGGGCGGCTTCCGGCCGCGGTGCGGCTCCGCGGTACGGGAATGCCGCGCCGCTCGAAAACATTTCCGTGAACTAAGGCTGCGGGCAAGGCGGGGCCGCGGTTTCCGCCGTTGACGCATCGTGGAACCGAAGCGAAATGGCGAGCCGCCGGAGGACAGCGTGAGGACGCCGTTCGGTGCATGTCCTGCGCCGCAGAAGAACATGGCCGCGAACCGCGCCGCCGGGGCGGATTCGCGGCTTCCGCCGTCGGCGCATCGTTGAATCAAAGCGAAATGGCCAGCCGCCGGCGGACAAGGCGTGCACACCGTACGGCGCATGTCCTGGGCGGGCGCAGTGCAGAAAGGCAGGCCGGGCATTGAGCAAAGACACTTTGATCAAAGGAACGATCATACTGGCCGCGGCGGCGTTTGTCGCGCGGTTTCTCGGGCTCATCCAGAAGGTGCCGCTGCAGCATCTGCTGGGCGACCAGGGCATGGCGACGTTCGGCATCGCCTATAATGTGTACGGCATGCTGCTGACGGTCGCCACGGCGGGCATTCCGAGCGCCATCAGCAAGCTGGTCGCCGAACGGCTCGCCTTGAGGCGCGACGACGAGGCGCAGCGGATTTACCGCGCCGCGGTTTGGTTCGCGCTCGCCGCCGGTCTGGCCAGCGCGGTGCTGCTGTACGCTGCGGCTCCGTATTATGCCCGCCATATCGCGCAGGACGAGCACGCGGCGCTATCGATCCGCACCATCGCGCCGGCGCTGCTCATTTTTCCGCTGATCGCGATCATGCGCGGGTATTTTCAGGGGCGGCAGTTCATGCTGGCCGGCGGGCTGTCGCAAATTTTCGAGCAAATTTGGCGGGTCGGCACGGCCGTCGTTCTCGCGTTTGTCCTGCTGAAAATCGGATATGAAGACGAAGTCATCATCGCCGGCGCCTCCGGCGGCGCCGTGGCCGGCGCGATCGCCGCGTTTTTGGTCATGCTGCATTTCCAGCGGAAACTGAAGCCCGCGAGGCGTAAAACGTCCGTCGTTCTTTCGCCTCCGACGTCGCATCTTCCCGTGCCGAAGTCGCCCATCGGCGCCAGCCTGGGCGTGGGGCCCGAGCGGCGAACCCACGTCGGGTACCGCGCCATATACCGGCAAATTTTCCGGCTGTCCATCCCGATCAGCATCATTTCCTTGACCGTCCCTCTGGTGTACGCGATCGACAGCTCCACGGTCATCGGCCTGCTGCGCGGAGACATCGGATACGAGGCGGCCAAGGAGGCGCTCGGCGTGCTGAACGGAAAAGCGCAGCCGCTCGCGGGCATTCCGCCGATTCTCGCCATCGCGCTGAGCACCTCGGCGGTGCCGGTCATTTCGGCGGCGTTTGCGCGCCGCGACGGGGAGGAGCTGCGCGCCAAAACGTCGCAGGCGCTGCGAATCGCCCTGTTGACGGGGTGGCCGTTGACCATCGCGCTGACCGTCGCCGCGGAGCCGGTCATCGGGCTCTTGTTCAGCGACGCGAACGGCTGGGGCATCGCCTCGATGCTCACCTTTTCGTCGCTGTTTCAGATCATGATGATGACGAGCGCGTCCGTGCTCATGGGGCTGGGAAGGACGCGGGCGGCGGCGGGGTATGTCGCGGTCGGCATCATCGTCAAACTGGCGGCCGGTTACGCGCTCGCCCCGCTGCTTGGCATTTACGGCGTCGTGGCTGCGACGGCATTGTGCTTTATCGCCATCATGCTGCTGAATTTGCGGCTGTTGAGACGGCTCGTTCCGTTTCGGGTGCTCGGACGGCGCTGGACCGGCTTTTTGGCGGCGGGCGCACTGCAGACGGCGGTCGGCATCGCGGCGCTGAGAGGGCTCGACGCCGTGCGCTTTGGGCCTTCGCTGCTGTTTGAATTGATCCAATCCGCCGTCGTCGGCGGCGTCATTTTCGCGCTGTATCCATTCTGCCTGTTCGCGTTCCGGGTGGTGACCGACGCGGATGTTGCGGCTTTTCCCGCTCCGGTGCGAAAATGGCTGACGGTTTTCTCCGGCCGCGTCCGCCGTTCCGGATAGCTAGAGCGGCGCTTCCCGCGCCGCCCCGTTCATTTACGCCGCTTCCCCCCTTCTTCCTCATCCAGCACCTCGATTTTCAGCACCCACGGCTCCGGTACGAGGATGCCCGAATCCAGCCGAATCAGTCCCTTTCGCGCGTCGTAGCGGGTGATGCGACCGGTTACGGAGCGGCTGCCCTCCGCCAGGTGAAGCCTCACCCGATTTTTGCGCCAGACGAGCTCCTCGATCATATCGTCAATTCCCCCCTTTTTCTTCCTTTTCTTCCCTCCCACGCATAATAGTTCGCCCTCTTTCCAAAAAATCCTACACGATTTTACGCACGCGAAATCCACACGATGTCCGCCCGGTGCGCACATCGCCAGCCTTCATTTTCTTCACGTTCGCTGCCGCCGCGCCGATCTTTCTTCCTACGCAAAGTACAAGTTTTTGTGACTTAGGTTACAAAAAAAGCACTGTATTTCATTGGAATTCCTATGCTAAGATAGGAGTGCGTACAATACATAGGAATTGGGAGTGAAGAGCGGATGTTCCGAGGGAAAAAGAAGCTTTGGCTTGCCATGCTGACCGCGGTGCTGCTGCTGTTTGTCGCTGCGTGCGAATCGATCGGCGGCGTGGATATCAACAAGGCGCTGCAAAATTCCGCAACCGTGAAATCCTACGAGGGAAGCGCCTCCGTGTCGTTGGAGCTGCTGTTCGACGAAGACTTGGCGCAGTTGATGGGGATGGATCCCGCCCTGTTTGCCGTCCTGAAAGATTTCCGGATCGAGCTTGAAAAGATCAAGATGGAAAGTGCGTCTGTCACGTCGGCCAGCGGGTATATCGCGTTTTCCGATCAGAAGATTCCGCTGTCGTTGTACTCATCGGCGACGGAGACCGTACTGCAGGTGGAAGGGATCGAGCGTCCGCTCGTGATGGATTCCGGCATTTCGGCGGAAGATCTCGCCGGATTGATTTCCGACGCCGAACTTGCAGAGATCAGCCAGTCTTTCAACCGGTCGATCATGGAATACGTGACCGTCCATTTGCCGAATCCGAAACAAATTTCCGTCGAGCCGACGACCGTGGAAATCAACGGGGAAAACGTGTTTACGACCAAAGTGAACGCGGTGCTGTACGGCGACGAATTGCTCGATTGGCTGAAACTGTTCTTGCAAAATCTCGCCAAAGACGAGGAAGGACTGCGCGAGTTTCTCTCCGACGCGTATGACGCGCTGTTCCCGATCATCGTGAAATCGATTGAACAGGAACGGAAAGCGCTGGAAGATGAAGATTTCGATACCGAGATTCTCCGTTTGATGGAAAAATACGCCGACAACAAGACGCTGGTCGTCGAGTTTTTGTATACGACCTTGGCGTTCGGATATGAAGAAGCGCTGAACAACTATGACGAATTTGCGGAGGAACTCAATTCGTCGCTGCAGGTGGGAGGCCTGAACCTGCTGAACCGCGACACCTATCTGGATTTCAGCGTATATGTCGATTCGGCGCTGCGGGTGCGCAAGTCGGAAGCGGAACTGTTGATCAAGCCGGAACTGCCGCTGCCGGTGCCGGGCTTTGACGGCATTCGCGTCAGCGTTACCCAGGATATTTGGAACGTCAACGGGAATGTGACCGCCGACCGGCCGGACGTTGCGGACGGCATTTCCGTGGATGATTGGGAGTTTTCCCGATTGCTGAATCAGTCCGTCGATCCGGATTCGGCGATTGCCGATCTCTTGAGACTGGCGGGCGCGAACACCGAAACGTTCTACGTATGGCTGGACGAGGAAGAGGTGTTCAAGAGCAAGGGCGCATCGTATGCGGAAGCTTATTGGCTCGCTTATTATTTGGATTTGAACGTCTCATGGGACATGGAAACCAATGAGGTGGTCATCTTCAATAAAGTGACCGGCCAGACCCTCGAGATGCAGGTGGACAGCCGAGACGCCGCTTTGGACGGGGAAGCGCTGCAGTTGTCCGCCGCGCCGGTCATTCGTGATGCGATGCTGTATTTGCCTGTGCGCGCCGTTGCGGAGGCGTTCGGCGGTGTCGTGGAATACGACGCCGATTGGGACATGGCGACGATCACCTTCTCGTATTATTGATCGACCGCCGCAAGCCCGATTGATCGCCGACGTTCTCGATGGTAATGTAATCATTAAGAAGAAAACAGGAGTTGCCGGGAGGGAACGTGGATGATCACAATCGGGACGGAAGCGGAATTTCGCGAGGCGATCTCCGACCGCACGCCGACGGTGGCCGTATTTAAGACGACATGGTGCAAGGACTGCCATTTTATCGAGCCTTTCATGCCCGATGTGGAGAAAAAATACGCCGACCGTTTCCGGTTCGTGGCCGTGGATCGCGACCAACTGCCGGATTTGTGCGCGGAGCTGAACGTGCTCGGCATTCCGAGTTTCATCCTGTTCAAGCAAGGGCGGGAACTGATCCGGTTTGTCAGCAAGCTTCGCAAAACGAGGGAAGAAATCGAACAGTTTCTCGACCGCGGCGCCGCGGTGGCGGAAGCCGTCAACTGAACGGAGCGGCTTATCGCCCCGCTCCCGACGCTAAACGCCCGGTCGGTCCGTCCGCCCTGCGCCTGTCGGCGCAGGGCTTTCCTTTTGTCGGCGGCGCCGCGCGGGACGCGATTTGTGATCAAAAGCCTTGCCGATCCAGCCCCTGTGACCGGTTTGTAACAGAATGAACATGGAATTGCCATGAAAAGATCGCTATAATGGATGTGGTACTTTCGAGACAAGTTTGCGAAAGGTGATGACATGCGGGGTTTACAACGTTTGGCTCTGTGGACGTGCATCGGCATGCTGCTCGTGCTTTTGATGGGCGCGCTCGTGACCAAGACGGATTCCGGCGACGAATGCGGGAACACTTGGCCGCTGTGCAACGGAAAATGGGTCCCCGCCTACACGATCGGTTCCATGATCGAATACAGCCACCGTGCGGTTAGCGGCATCGTCGGATTGATGGTGCTGGCGGCGTTCATCTGGACGTTTCGCGCGACGAAGCGCAAGGATGCGCGTCTGTACGCCGCGGGAGCGCTGCTGTTCACCGTGGTTCAGGCGGCGCTGGGCGCGATGGCCGTCAAGTGGAGCCAATCGGATCTCGTGATGGCGCTGCATTTCGGCATTTCGCTCATCGCGTTTGCGTTTACGCTGCTGTTGGTGATCGCCGTGCGCACGCTGCATCTGCCCGCCCATGCCGACGGTTGGGGAGAGCGGCTCGACGGCATGAAACCGGTCAAACCCGGATTTCGGCTGCTCGTCTGGTTTACGCTGTTTTATACGTATATTGTCGTGTACCTCGGAGCCTACGTCCGCCACACCGAATCCGTCAGCGGCTGCCGGGGCTGGCCGCTGTGCAACGGCGAATGGATTCCGGAGCTGTCCGGAGAAGCGGGCATCGCGTTTTTGCACCGCGCCGCTTCCGCGCTGCTGTTCGTGCTCGTCGTCTGGTTGGCGCTGTGGGGAGAGCGGCACGATGCGGAGAACCGCATGCTGCGCAATTTCGGCAGGTGGTCGCTGCTTCTGGTCGTGGCGCAAATCTTGAGCGGCGGGATCATGATGCTTACCCTCGATTCGGAAAGCTGGCATCTGTTGACCAGCCTGCTTCACAACATGTTGGTGGCCGGCCTGTTCGGCGTTCTGAGCTACATGAGTTTTGTCGTATGGCGATTGGGGGAAGCGTCGGTTCATGTATCCGAATCTAAGAACGTTTCTTGACGCGCTGCGGAAAGAGAAGGAACTTGCCGTCATCGACGTTCCGGTCAGCCCGGACCAGGAAATCGCCGAAATTCACCGCCGGGTGATCGAGGAAGGAGGCCCGGCGCTGTTGTTCCGCCGCGTCGAGGGAAGCCCGTTTCCGGTCGTGACCAACTTGTTCGGCACGCCGAAACGGGTGGAGATGGCGTTCGGACCGCGCCCGGAACAGCTGATGAAGCGCATCGTGTCGGCGATGCACACGCTCTTGCCGCCGACGCCGAAAGCGCTTTGGCGCGAAAGGGACCTGCTTTGGCAAATCGCCAAAGTCGGCACGCGGACGGTGCCCGCGCGCAGGGCGCCGGTGCTGGAAGTTTGCGACAAGGAAGCTCCCTTGGCCGGGCTGCCGGCGCTGACGAGCTGGCCGGATGACGGCGGCCCCTTCATTACCTTGCCGCTTGTTTATACGGAACACCCGCGCACGGGGCAGCACAATCTCGGCATGTACCGCATGCAGATCTTCGACGGCCAAACGACCGGCATGCATTGGCAAATTCACAAGGGCGGCGGATTTCATTATCACGAGGCGGAATCGGCGGGACAAGCGCTGCCGGTGACGGTGTTTCTCGGCGGACCGCCCGCGCTCATCGCTTCCGCCATCGCCCCGGTGCCCGAGCAGCTGCCGGAACTGATGATCACGTCGCTGATCCTGGGAGACAAGCTGCCCGTGACGCCGGATCCGATCGGCCGGCACCGGCTCGTGGCGGAGGCGGAGTTCGCCATCCACGGGATAGTGCCGCCTTTTGAACGCCGTCCCGAAGGGCCTTTCGGCGACCATTACGGGTACTATTCGCTGCAGCATGATTTCCCGGTGTTCCGGGTCAGCCATGTGTGGCGGCGCAAAGACGCGATCTACCCGGCGACGGTCGTCGGCGAACCGCGGCAGGAAGACTATTATTTGGGCGAGTTTTTGCAGCGGCTGTTGTCTCCCGCTTTCCCGATGGCGATGCCGGGCGTCCGCGATCTGTGGACCTATGGCGAAACCGGTTTTCATTCGCTGGCGGCGGCCGTCGTGCGGGAAAGCTATGAACGCGAATCGCTCTCCACGGCATTTCGCATCCTGGGTGAAGGACAGCTGACGCTGACCAAGTTTCTCATCGTCACGGACCGGCCCGTCGATCTGTCCAAGGCGTCCGTCCTTTTCGAAACGGTGCTGGAACGGTTTGATCCGGAACGGGACGTGTTCGTTTTCAACCATACGTCGCACGACACGCTGGATTACACCGGCGGCAGGCTGAACCACGGCAGCAAAGCGGTGATGATCGGCACCGGCGATCCGAAGCGGACGCTGGCGGGCGAATACACCGGCGGCCCGCTCCCCGGCATCGACCGCATCCGTCCGTTTTGCCGCGGCTGCCTGGCGGTATCCGGCGCCGCGTATGAAGCGGATCCCGAACTCGCCGCGCGGCTTCTTTCGTCCCGCGATTCGTTCGCGGGCTGGCCGCTCGTGTTTGTCGTCGACGACGCGGACGTGGCGGAGAGCCAGGCGTCGTTTTTGTGGTCCGTGTTCACGCGGTTCAATCCGGCCACGGACATGTACGCGGACGGAAAAATCGCCAACCACCATTTCGGCTATCAACTGCCGATCATCGTTGACGCGCGCATGAAGCCCGGCTATCCCGGCAGGCTCGTCCCGCGCGAAGACGTTCGCGACAAGGTGAGCGCCCGCTGGAAGCAGTACTTCGCATGAACCGCCGCCGGGACCGTGAGGACGTCCCGGCGCATAATCGTCCGCGCGTTCAACCGGCCTGTCGCGGCCCGGCTTCCGTGTCCATTCCATGACCGAGCCGACCGCCCGTCTGCGCGTGATCATCGCGTTTCGGCGTTATCCGGCGTTGTTCCGTTGCCCAAGCGCCATCACCGCCGCCGGTTTGCGCACCTTGGCTGCAGGAGGGATCCATTGTGCTGCGCCGTTTTTTCAATGAAGGAAAGCGTGTCGACGATGGCCGTTTCGCGCAGTGCAGCGAGGCGGTGCGCCAATATGTCGAACGGTTGCGGGAGCAGCACCGGCGGCACGGCCGAAGCGCGCGGGCGTACCGGCTGGAACTGCACGCGCTTTCGATGGTTCGGGCGCTTGATGAGCTGGAACAGAGCATTTATTGCGCGCAAAAGCTGTGCTCCGGCATCGCCGGCGTGCAGGAATCGGAGCTGCCGGAGGAGATGCGCGACGAGTATCACCGGCATTTGTATTTTTACAAAAACGCGTTTATCCGCATTTTCGCCACGCTGGACAAACTCGGATATTTCATGAACGAAGCGTTTGAGCTGCGCACGGAAAAAAGCAAACCGAAATATTCCTATTTCACGGTGCTGCGACAGCTGAGGGCGGTGGGAAAGCACCCGCGCCTGGAAGCCGCGCTGACCGCATGCAAGCTGGAATTTCACGAACCGATGCAGCGGCTGCGCAAAAAGCGCAATGTGGAAGTTCATCTGATCAATGCCGAAGTGCTGGACGATCTTCAGGCGATGGAGCGGGAATATTGGGAATCCCAGCGGATCGAAAATTTGAAGGCGAACATGGACGATCTCTTGAGCGGTTGGGAAATGGTCAGCCGCTCGATGCATCTCGTGTTTGCCTACGCGGGGGAGCATGCGAAACCGTCCGGCTCCAAACCGAAAAACGGCTGAACGGGCAAGGAGGATGGCGATGCGATCATTATCCGGCAGACTGGCTCTCGTCACGGGAAGCGCCCGCGGACTGGGCAAAAAAACGGCGCTCGCGCTCGCGGAACTCGGCTGCGACGTGGCCGTCAATTACGTCCGAAGCGCAAGCGAAGCCGAGTCGCTCGTGAAGCGCATCGAATCGCTGGGCGTGCGTGCCGCCGCATTCCCCGCGGACGTCTCCCGACCGGACCAGCTGCGCGGTATGATGGAACAAGTGGAGCGAACGTTCGGTACCGGCGTCGACATTTTGGTGAACAATGCCGGCCCGTTCGTCCGCGAGCGAAAGCTGTATACGGAATACGCCTGGGAGGACATCGACGCGCTCGTGCGCGGCAATTTGCTCGGCGCCATGGAGCTCGATTGGCTCGTGCTGTCCGGCATGCAAGAGCGGCGCTGGGGCCGCATTATCCATTTCGGTTTCGCGCACGCTTCCGAGGCGAGAGGCTGGCCGCACCGCGCCGCTTACGCCGCGGCCAAGGTCGCGCTCGTGTCGCTGACGAAGACGCTGGCGGCGGAAATGGCCGCCTTCGGCATTACGGTGAACATGGTGTGTCCCGGCGACGTCCGCGGCGACCACAAGGAGCAAAATATCGACGAAGTGCTGCACCTGCGCGACGACGAAACGCCGCGCGGCCGTCCCGGATCCGGGGAAGATGTGGCGCGGGTCGTCGCCTTTTTGTGCGATCCCGCTTCGGATTTCGTCACGGGCAACATCATCAACGTCAACGGCGGGATGGACCCGATCCGTTCGCTGCCGCTGCGCTGACACGGCCATTCGTTCCGGAAAAATAAAATGCCGGAGTCCGCAAACTCCGGCCATTATTGCCATTAATAGACCTGTTGAACCTCGACGATGCCTTCCACTTCTTCCATCAGCGCCCGTTCGATGCCCGCCTTCAGCGTGATCGTCGAGCTCGGGCAGCTGCCGCAAGCCCCCATCAGGCGCAGCTTCACGATGCCGTCCTCAACGTCGACAAGCTCGCAGTCGCCGCCGTCGCGCTGCAGGAACGGACGAAGTTTATCGAGAACTTCCATGACTTCGTCGTACATTTTGTCTTTGTCGCGCGTTTGTTCCGTCATTTGAATCATCTCCTTCCTTCCTCTATTATAGTACATTGAAACGCAAATTTAAACGGTGCGGCAGGTGTGGTTCATGAGACCGATCATCGAATTTTGCGCCGGCAACATGCACCACGGCACCGACCGGGTCATGCGGCTTTTGGAACAAAACCCGGAATACGACGTTCTTGAATACGGATGCCTCGGCAACTGCGGGCAATGTTACGCCCAACCCTACGCGATGGTGAACGGCGAAATCGTCGCCGCCGAAACCGCGGACGAGCTATTGGAACTGATCGAACGGAAAATCGCGGAGTTGGACGAAGATTGGCCGGAGTTCGATCTCTAGCCGAGATGATGCTTGGACATCCAAAGCACGCCGCTTTTGAGCAGCCGCGGCACGCGGCCGATGATGATCGTGCGCGTTCCCATGACGCCGAATCCGGATTTCTTGCCGAGAGAACCGAGCACGCCTTTCAGTTTGATGCGGTCGAGCCGGGGCGTCTCCTGCCTCCAGATCGCCTGGATGACCTGCGCAATTTGTTTTCCCTGCGCTTCCGCCGCCTGCGCGCTCGGAGAAAACGGCAGGCTGGCGCAGTCGCCGGCCACATACACGTTCGGAAATTGCGGAAGTTGATGGTATTCGTTGATCAGCAGGCGCCCTTGCGGATCTTTGGCCAAATCCAGCTGCTGCACCGGTTCCGCCGGCTGAATGCCGGCCGTCCACACGGTCAAGTCCGTATCGACCCGTTGGTCTCCGTTATAGATGCCGTCGGCCTCCACACGGGTGATGGAGGCGCCGGAAACCATTTCCACCTGATGTTCCTCAAACCAATCGCGCACATACGCCCTCAGCCGTTCCGGAAACGAACTCAAAATGCTGGCGCCGCGGTCAAACAGGCGAATGTTGAGATCGGGACGGCTTTCCCTGAGCTCCGAGGCCAGCTCGACGCCGCTCAGCCCGCCGCCGACGATGGAAACCGCGGCATAGGGCTTCAATTCGGCAATCGCCTGGCTCGTGCGGCGGGTGGAGGAAAACGACTGGATGCTGAACGTGTGTTCCGCCGCGCCGGGGATGCCGTGATAGCGGTCGGTGCATCCGAGCGCGATGACCAAAATGTCATACGAGACGGGGCCGCCTTCCTCCAGTTCGACGGTCTGGCGGACCGGATCGATGCGCCGCACAATGCCGTGCACGAGTTCCAGATCCGGATGCTTCGGAAACGGGAGGCGGATGTGCGCGTCCGCCACCGTTCCGGCCGCGAGCGCGTAGTATTCCGTTTTGAGCCCCATAAACGGCATGCGGTCGATCAGCGTCAATTTCGTGCCTGGCGGACGTTCTCCTTCCAGCAGTTTGCCGGCGACGGTCGTACCGCCATATCCTCCGCCCAGAATGACGATGTGGGTCATACAAGCATGTCCTTTCTCGTATCAAGTGGTACATAGATGACCGAGCGCGTTATTCGTACACCCGGATTTCCCGGTAAAACGTGTCGCGTTCGACAGGGATGCGCTGCGCCCCCTGAATGAGCCAGATCAGTTCGTCTTTGGTCAGCCCTTCCTGCGAGAGCGCCCCGGCGGAATGGCTGATCCGCTCCTTGATCAGCGTGCCGTGCACGTCGGATGCGCCGAACGTCAGCGACAGCTGGGTCAGTTGGGTGCCGATATTGATAAAGTATGCTTTGATGTGGTCAAAGTTATCGAGCATCAGCCGGCTGATCGCGATCGTGCGAATGTCCTCGAACGCGGTCGTGCGGCGTTTGATGCCGGCGTTCACGCTCTTGGGCTGCACCGCCAGCGGGATGAACACCATGAAGCCGCCGGTTTCGTCCTGCAGTTCCCTCAGCAGGATCATGTGCTGCAGGCGTTCCTCCAGCGTTTCGATGGATCCGTACAGCATCGTCGCGTGCGTGCGCAGACCGAGCCGGTGGGCGGTGCGGTGCACTTCCAGCCACTGTTCGGTCGTCGCCTTGTTGACGCTCATTTTTTTGCGGTACCGCTCGGACAAAATTTCCGCGCCGCCGCCGGGCATCGTGTCGAGGCCCGCTTCGATGAGCCGTTTCAGCACGTTTTCGTAGCTTTCGCCGCTCAAGCGCGAAAAAAAGTCGATCTCCGCCGCCGTGTACGCCTTGATGGTGACGTCGGGAAAACGCCGCTTCAGCGCGCGGATGGAGTCGACATAGTAGTCAAACGGGACGGTCGGGTTGTGTCCGCCCGTAATATGGAATTCCCGGATACCGGGGTGGTAATGCTGCTCCGCGTAGGCGATCACTTCGTCCGGAGTCAGCGTGTAGGCGCCGTCTTCGCCGGGGTTGCGCTTGAATCCGCAAAACGCGCAGGACGCCTCGCAGACGTTGGTGAAATACAACGCCATATTTTCGATGAAATACACTTTGCGCCCGTTTTTTTTCATGTTTTGCTCGTTGGCCAATTGACCGAGCGTCAGCAGGTCGTCGGTCTGATACAAAAACAGCCCGTCCTCAAGCGTCAAGCGCTCGCCGGACCGGACTTTTTCCGCGATTTCCGCCATTTTGCGCCGTTCTTGATTGACGGCTAAGCTCATCCGGTTTCTCCTCCTGTCCAATAATCACGATCCAAAACGAAGCGTCGCTTCTTCACTGTGTGAAATCTTGCACAAGCAGCACCAAAAGAAAGGTACCTTCATCATTATAATCCTTACCGGACAGCGGGGCAATACATGAAGGAAGGGTCTTGTTGGACAACGGGGCAATACATGAGGGACGGTCGTCTTGGCACTTGAGCGGGAAAAGCATTCGCAGTATACTGGAACTAGCGACGCCGGCTCCGTGCCGGCGCGCGGAAATCCGGACAGCGAGGAGGGGTGACCGTGATCCAGATCAGTGAAGCCGCGGCGGACAAAATCAAGCAGATGCTCGAAGCGGAAGCGAGTCCCGATCTGTTTTTGCGCATCGGGGTCAAGTCCGGCGGATGCAGCGGTTTTACGTATGGGATGGGTTTTGACGATACGATGACCGAAGAGGATCAGGAACTGCACGTTCGCGGGTTGAAAGTGGTCATTGACCAAAGCAGTTCCCGGTTTTTGAACGGTGTCGAAATCGACTATAAGGAATCGGCCATGGGAGGCGGGTTCACGATCCATAATCCGAACGCGATCGCGACCTGCGGATGCGGCTCTTCGTTCCGGACAAAGGATGAAGCGGGGCAGCCCGAGCAGTGCTGACAACGAGCGTTTTCGGCGAACGACGCCATCGGAACCTGTAACGGCGTGGAAGTTTCGCATCGCGCCTGCCGCGGGTTCCGATATTTTTTATTCGGATATCGGAAACGGAAGAAGGGAAATTGACGCTATATGGACATCGGTCCAATCGAGCATATGCTGCCGGTCTTGGTGTTGTCCACCCTGGACTGGTTGTGCGTGATTGCGATCATGATCGGTCTTTTCCGGATCGATTACGAAGACAACCGTGGACAGGCGCTGTTCGTTGCGGTTCAGATGGCAGCGTTTTCATATGTGGTGCAGGCATCGGAGGCGGGCGGCTATTTGATCGGTCTGGAAATGCTGCTGTTTGTCGTCAGCGTATGGCTGTTTTTCCAGATTCACTGGATGTATGCGGTGGCTACCGGCCTCATTTGCTATCACGGTTGGCGGTCGCTGCTTTCGGCACTGGTGTGGGGGATATCGCTGGCAGGCGTGCCGAAGGGGAACATTTTCGCGCCGCTCGCGCCCGGAGCGATCGCCGCGCATGGTCTCGCCTATCTCGTCGTGGCGGGAGCCGTTTACTGGATTTACCGGAAGCGGTTCTGGTTTACATT
>Ga0066871_100082_pt1 | contig 81748 bp, 77 predicted proteins | sample CeladaPassage60B_FD_62209 | JGI IMG/M metagenome (GOLD analysis project Ga0066871, IMG submission 62209) | Cellulose-adapted microbial communities from the Joint BioEnergy Institute, USA - Passage3 60B | ecosystem: Engineered > Bioreactor > Continuous culture > Unclassified | place: USA...
CAAGAGGAACCACGACTCCTTTCCGTGGCTTCGTACGCAGGAGCTTTCGTGGTAGCCGGGCCGGCAGTTCGCGGCTGCCGGCCCGGCGCTCTTATGGAGCGGTCTGGCCGTGGCAGCCTTGCGCCGCGGTGCTTTCTCTTTCGGCTTCGACGCGGCGGCTCTCTCGAGGGCGTGGCTCGGTGAGCCACGGAAGATCAGCGGTGGGGCGGGGCGCCGCTGCGATGCACGTGCGACGAGCGGGGCTGTAGAGGCGCTTTGCCGAACGATCATTTGTGGTCTCCCCGCTTCGCCGGACTTATCCCCGTGTTTGGGATACTCTCGCAGAAATGTTTACAGTGCAAGCGTTGCTGAAACCTGGGCTGCAACCCTTAGAGAAACATTCCGCTAGCCTTGCCCCTCGACTTACTGTGCAGGTACCAGTGCAACTTGCAGACGCGCTACGATACGACGCACCCGGTGGCCCAAGAGGCAGGTGCCTGGCGCCACTCCACTGCTACTCCCTGGAGGGGGTAGGCCAAGATGCCTGAGCGTGGCAGCCCCACCCTGCGTCATCGCCGGCTGGGGCGGGAACTCCGTCGGCTCCGCGAACGCGCCGGCATGATCGGCGAGGACGCGTCCAGCAGGCTGGGGTGGTCCACCGCGAAGGTGAGCCGGATCGAGAACGCCAAGACGCTGCCATCCATCAGCGACGTCGAGGCGCTGCTCGACCTGTACGGCGCGGACCGCGCCACACGGGAAGAGCTGCTCAGTCTCAGGAGGGATGCGGCCCAGAAAGGGTGGTGGGAGGAGTACCGCGAGGCACTGCCCCCGGACGTCATCCCTCTGCTGGGCCTTGAGCTAGAAGCGACCGAGATCCGGAACTGGGAAACCCAGGTTGTTCCGGGGCTGCTGCAGACCGAGGCGTACGCGCGGGCGCTGCTGCAGCATTTCCAGCCCGTCGTGCAGGTGCCCCACCGCTGGTTGCAGGGCCGGGTCGCGGTACGCATGGAACGACAGCGGATCCTGTTGTTCGACTCCAACCCCGTCAACTTCTACGCGGTGTTCGAGGAGTCGGTGCTGCGCCGGCAGTTCGGCGATGCCGCCGTGATGCGGGAGCAGCTCGCGCACCTCATCGAGGTCTCCGAATCGGAGCACATCGAGATGCGAATTTTGGCGCAGGACACCCCGCCTCCGATGCCCACCGGTCCATTTCTGCATCTCAAGTTTCCGGACTTCCCGGATGTCGTATATCTGGAGGAGTTTTTCGGCGCACGATACATCGAGGACACAGAGCAGGTATACGCCTATGAGCGGGCGTTCGAGCACTTGCTCGAGCTCGCGATGGACGAAGAAAGTTCTCGCGCCTGCATCCGCGACCACCTTGACCGCTGGAAATAATGAGCCGGAGGTGGGGCGCGGATCGGCCAACAATATATGGGAAAGAAATGAAGCGGATAGATCTGCACGACGTGGTGTGGACGAAGAGCAGCAGGAGCTCCAACGGTAACTGCGTCGAAGTGGCGCGTTTGGGAGACGGCCGCATCGGTGTGCGGGACAGCAAGAATCGGGACGGAGCGGTCCTCCTCTTCACGCCGCGTGACTGGAGGGACTTCATCGGCGGGCTGAAGGCCGGAAAATAACCTGTCGGTGGCGTCAATCGCACTTGTGCGTCCCGAAATCCACCTCCATCCTGAAGATGGGTTATGTCGTCTTTGGGGTGGAGGTCGCCGATGTCGCCAATCGATCTCACCGGGGCGGTCTGGCGGAAGAGCCAACGGAGTACCAACGGCAACTGCGTCGAGGTGGCTCTTCTGGCGGACGGCCGCGTGGGCATCCGTGACGGCAAGAATCCCCGCGGGGCGGTCCTGGTGTTCTCCCGGGCCGAGTGGGGTGCGTTCGTCAACGGCGTGAAGAGCGGCAAAGTCGGCGCCTGAACCGCTGTGGTCCAGGGCCCCGTCCGCGTGGCGGGCGGGGCCCGTGCGTGTGTCCGCGCCCCGTTCCGCCTCGCCGCCGCGCCCGGTGTCCCCACCCTTCCGGCGGCGCAGGCCGGTGGCGGCAGGGTTGCGGACGGGTGCGTTGGGTGATTCCGGATAGCAATTAACCGGCAACTCTCAGCGATCGCCTGACCGTCGGAGGGCCGGCGTGCAAGATAAAGGAGTGCCCAGCCCGACGATCGACGAATTCGACCGCATCGCGATCGCACCGCTTCGACGTCGGCCCAGCCAGCGGCGCAGCGCCCGGCGGGTGGAGCGCATGCTCGACGCCTGCGCGGAGCTGCTGGACGAGGTCGGCTACGAGGCGCTGTCGACGACTCGGATCGCCCAGCGCGCCGGTGTCGCCATCGGCTCGCTCTACCAGTTCTTCCCTGACAAGCGCGCCATCAGCAGGGCGCTCACCGCCCGGAACGCCGAGCGGTTCGTCGCCAGGGTCGGCCGCCGCTTCATCGTGGAGGAGTTCGCCACGGTCTGGGAGGCCATCGACGCGATCATCGACGAGTACGTGGACATGCACCGGACCGTGCCCGGGTTCCGCTCGCTCCGCCTCGCCGATGTGGCCGACCTGCACATGCTCGACTCGGTGGCCGATGCGGCCGCGGTGATCGTCGGCCGGCTGCGCGCCCTGCTGCTCGCCGACTACGGCGTCGCCGACAGCGAGGAGCTCGACCGCGCGATGGTGGTGGCCGCGGAGGCGGCGGACGCGGTGCTCAAGCTCGCCTTCCGGCGCGATCCGCAGGGCGATGCCGCGATCATCGCCGAGGCGAAACAGATCGTGCGCGACTGCCTCGACCGGCGGCTCCGGGCCCCGGCCTGACGCCGGCGAGGGCGGAACGCATGCGCCGGCGGCTCCACATCCCGTCGCGGGCCGCCGGTGCGGCCGGTCGAGACGCGGTACGGCCGGCCGCACCGGCGGCCATACGCGTTGCGTGTAACTCGGCGGAATGTATGAGCAAATCACACCCTCGCTGGGTACGCTCGGTGGCGTGGCGCATGTGACACGTGAGCAGCTTGATCGACTTCTCGAACAGGCTCTGCTCTCCGACGATCACGACATGCTCGCGCGGCGCCTGGACTTCCTCGCGTACGCGTACGAATCGGGTGAGGTCTCCCGGGCGGCGATCTTCCTGCTCGCGGCGGAGGAGTGGCGGCAGGCCGGTCAGCCGGCGATGGCGCTCGACCGGTATCAGCGGGCCCTCGAGGACGGCGGAGAGGTCAGCGTGGATCCGCGTGCCGGCATCGCGGACACGCTCTTCGAGCTCGACCGGCCCGACGAGGCCCGGGAGGTCATCGAGGCGATCCGTGCCGACCGGCCCGTCGACCCGCTCACCTCGCTCAGCGTCGCCGAGACGCTGGCGGCGTACGGGGATCTGGAGGGGGCGCTCGAGTGGGCGACCGAGGGGGTGCGGACCTGCCCGGAGGAGAGCGGGGTCCGGGACGCTCTGCTCCGCGCCCGCTACCGCATCCGCGTCGACCTCGGCCTGCCCGAGGACGAGCTCGACGCGCTTCTCGACGTGACGCACAGCTGAGTGCCGCGCCTCGCGGCGGCTCCGCGCGCTTCAGCCCAGATGCGGGCGACCGGCCAGGCCCTCGCACGGGATCAGGACCTGGCCGGCCATGGTCCGGCCGATCGCACCCGCCCGGCCCGGAAGCCGGGGCGGCGTTACGGTGCGCGGCCGCTGGGATAGCTGGACCCGGTCGGTCAGCGGGGGCCAGCGATCGTCACGGCCGGGGCGAGCAGCCCCTGGTCGTCGATGCGCAGCAGGTCGCCGAGCCGGGCGTCGGTGACCGTGCCGACCGTGCGCTGCACCTCGCGCACCTTCGCGGTGACCTCCGTCTCCTTGACCGTCCTCGGGGTCCGCTCGGCGAGACGGCCGTTGACGATCAGTTCGCGCGCGTCGGGAAGGCTCGGTGCCGCGGCGAGCGTGCCGGACGGCGACGCGTCCGGCAGCCGCGCGAGCCTCGGGTCGACGCGCAGCGGAATCGGGTTGCCGAGCCCTCGGCTCGCGGCGAAGCCGGCCTGGTCGGTCATCGGCAGCCCGCCGCCGCGCCGGAGGTGCCGGAGGATGACGGACGCGTCGAGCCGCCGCATCCACTCCTCCTGGCGCGGCCGGTTCTGCCAGGCGCGGCCGTAGTCCGACCGCCGCTTCGCCGGCTTCGCCTTGCGCCCGGCGCTGTCGTGACAGCCCGTCGCCTTCTTGGCGACGGCCTTCGGGCAACCGGTGTGCCCCGTGGCACCGTCGTTCGCGGCGGCCGTACCCGTCAGCGCGCCGCTCGCGCCGAGCGCGAGCGCGGCCACCGCGACGAATCGGTACCCGGTGCTCCAGGCGTTCTTCGACATTCCGCCCCCTGATCACGTGGTGTCATCTGACAGTCGCAGGACGCTATCAGCGCCTGCTGAGGGCGGTCGCCGGTTGAACAAACGGTTGACGAGACCTTGCCAACCCCCGGAGCTCAGTTGACCGGCGCCGGGGCCGGGTTGATGGTCAGCGTGTCGCGGTCGGTGTCGAGATCGACGATCACCTCGTCACCGTCGTGCACCTTGCCCGCGAGCAGCTCCTTGGCGAGCTTGTCGCCGATCGCGGTCTGCACCAGCCGGCGCAGCGGCCGCGCGCCGTACAGCGGGTCGTACCCGGTGAGCGCGAGCCAGTCGCGGGCCGCCGGGGTGACGGTGAGCTTGAGCCGCCGGTCGGCGAGCCGGCGCGCCAGCCGCGCCACCTGCAGGTCGACGATCTTCGACAGCTCCTCCGAGCCGAGCGCGTCGAACACGATCACGTCGTCGAGCCGGTTGAGGAACTCCGGCTTGAACGACGACCGCACCGTGGCGAGCACGGCCTCCCGCTTCGCCTTGTCGTCGAGCTTGGGATCGACCAGGTACTGCGAGCCCAGGTTCGAGGTGAGGATGAGGATCGTGTTGCGGAAGTCCACGGTACGGCCCTGGCCGTCGGTGAGCCGCCCGTCGTCGAGCACCTGGAGCAGGATGTCGAAGACCTCCGGGTGGGCCTTCTCCACCTCGTCGAGCAGCACCACCGTGTACGGCCGGCGGCGCACCGCCTCGGTGAGCTGGCCGCCCTCCTCGTAGCCGACGTAGCCGGGCGGGGCGCCGACGAGGCGGGCCACGCTGTGCTTCTCGCCGTACTCGCTCATGTCGATGCGGGTCATCGCCCGCTCGTCGTCGAACAGGAACTCGGCGAGCGCCTTGGCGAGCTCGGTCTTGCCCACGCCGGTGGGGCCGAGGAACAGGAACGAGCCGGTGGGGCGGTCGGGGTCGGCGATGCCCGCCCGGGCCCGCCGTACCGCGTCGGAGACGGCCGCCACGGCCTCCTTCTGGCCGATGATGCGCTTGCCGAGCTCCTCCTCCATGCGCAGCAGCTTGGCGCTCTCGCCCTCGAGCAGCCGCCCGGCCGGGATGCCGGTCCACGAGGAGACCACGTCGGCGATGTCGTCCGGGCCGACCTCCTCCTTGACCATCGGCTCGGACTCGGCCTGCTCGGCGGCGGCGCTCGCCTGGGCGAGCTCCTTCTCCAGGGCCGGGATCTCGCCGTACATGAGCCGCGAGGCCTCCTCGAAGTCGCCGTCGCGCTGGGCGCGCTCGGCGGCGGAGCGCAGCTCGTCGAGCTTCTTCTTCAGCTCGCCGACGCGGTTGAGCCCGGCCTTCTCCCGCTCCCAGCGGGCCACCAGGGCCGACAGCTCCTCCTGCCGGTTGGCGAGCTCCTCGCGGAGCTTCTCCAGCCGCTGCCGGCTCGCCTCGTCGGTCTCCTTGGCGAGCGCGAGCTCCTCCATCTTGAGCCGGTCCACGGTGCGCTGCAGCTCGTCGATCTCCACCGGGCGGGAGTCGATCTCCATGCGCAGCCGGGAGGCGGCCTCGTCGACGAGGTCGATCGCCTTGTCCGGGAGGAACCGCGCGGTGATGTAGCGGTCGGAGAGCGTGGCCGCGGCGACCAGGGCGCTGTCGGAGATCTGCACCTGGTGGTGGGCCTCGTAGCGGCCCTTGAGGCCGCGCAGGATGGCGATGGTGTCCTCGACCGACGGCTCGCCGACGTACACCTGCTGGAAGCGGCGCTCCAGCGCCGGGTCCTTCTCGATGTGCTCGCGGTACTCGTCGAGCGTGGTCGCGCCGATCATGCGCAGCTCGCCGCGGGCGAGCATCGGCTTGAGCATGTTGCCGGCGTCCATCGCGCCCTCGGCGGCGCCGGCGCCCACCACGGTGTGCAGCTCGTCGATGAACGTGACGATCTGGCCGTCGCTCTGCTTGATCTCGTTGAGCACGGCCTTGAGCCGCTCCTCGAACTCGCCGCGGTACTTGGCGCCCGCGACCATCGCGGCGAGGTCGAGCGCGACCAGCCGCTTGCCCTTCAGCGACTCGGGCACGTCCCCGGCGACGATGCGCTGGGCGAGGCCCTCCACCACCGCGGTCTTGCCGACGCCGGGCTCGCCGATCAGCACCGGGTTGTTCTTGGTGCGCCGGGACAGCACCTGCACCACGCGGCGGATCTCGGTGTCCCGGCCGATCACCGGGTCGAGCTTGCCGGCGCGGGCGCGCTCGGTGAGGTCGACGCCGTACTTCTCCAGCGCCCGGTAGGTGTCCTCGGGGTTCTCGCTGGTGACGCGGGCGTGCCCGCGGATCTTCTCGAAGGCGTCGAGCAGCGCCTCGGGGGTCGCGCCCTGGCTGCGGAGCAGGTCGGCCACCTGGCCGCCGTCGGTGGCGAGGCCGACCATGAGGTGCTCGGTGGAGACGTACTCGTCCTCGAGCCGCTGGGCGCGGGCCGCGGCGGTGTTGATCACGGCGAGCAGCTGGCGCGAGCTGCTCGGCGCGCTCACCGTGGCGCCCTTCGCCCGGGGCAGGGTGTCGAGCATGCGCTCGGCCTCGTTGCGCACCTTGCGCACGTCGGCGCCGACCGCCTCGAGCAGCGGCACGGCGGTGCCGCCGGTCTGGCCGAGCAGCGTGACGAGCAGGTGTGCGGGGAGGACTTCGGGGTGCCCGTCGGCCGCGGCGCGGCGGACGGCACCGGAGAGCGCCTCCTGGCTCTTCTGCGTAAGCTTGTAATCCATCGCGTTCGTCGTCCGATCAGGCGGGCGGGGGCAGTTCGTAGCGGATCAGGGCGCGCATCAGGGTGAGCTCGCCGCGCAGGCGGGCCACCTCCTCCCGCAACCGCATGTTCTCGGTCTCCAGCTCCAAGATGCGCTTGATGCCGGCGAGGTTGATGCCCTCCTCCTGGGAGAGCCGCTGGACCTCGCGCAGCAGCACGATGTCGCGAAGTGAGTACAGGCGCCCACGACCCGGGGCGCGGCCGGGGCTGACCAGGCCGAGCCGGTCGTACTGCCGCAGCGTCTGCGGGTGCAGGCCGGAGAGCTGAGCGGCCACCGAGATGACGTAGAGGGGAGTGTCGTCCGAGATGTCGAGGTGGTTGGGGTCCATGCCTCGTCGCCCTCCCTCCGTGACTACTCGCTCTGGGCCTGCTTGATCAGATCGGCCCGCAGGTCGGCCCCTTCCTTCGGGTCGTGCAGCTTCTCGAGGGCGGCGCGCAGCTCGGGGTCGACGTACTGCGGCACCGCCACCTCGACGGTCACCAGTAGGTCGCCCTTGGTGCCGTCCTTGCGGGTGACGCCGCGCCCGCGCACCCGGAAGGTGCGGCCGTTCGGGGTGCCCGGAGGGATGCGCAGCGTGACCGGCAAGCCGCCCAGGGTGGGCACCTTGATCTCGGAGCCCAGCGCGGCCTCGGTGAACGTGATCGGCACGGTGATCGTCAGGTTGTCCCCCGAGCGGCCGAACACCCGGTGCGGCCGTACGTGGATCTGGACGTACAGGTCGCCGGCCGGGCCGCCGTTCTCGCCCGGGGCGCCCTTGCCCTTCAGCCGGATGCGCTGCCCGTCGGCCACGCCGGCGGGGATGCGCGCGTGGATGGTGCGGGTGCTCTTGCCCCGGCCGCTGCCGTCGCACGCCCGGCAGGGGTCGTCGACGATGAGGCCACGCCCGCGGCAGTCCCGGCACGGCTCGGAGAACGCGAAGCTGCCCAGGTTGCGGCTGGCCGCCCCGGTGCCCTCGCAGGTGGGGCAGACGCGCGGGGTGGTGCCCGCCCGCGCGCCGGTCCCGCTACAGGCCTGGCACGCCGCGGAACTGGTCAGCCGGAGCGAGACGGTCGTGCCCTGCACCGCATCGCTGAACGACAGCGTGACCTCGGACTCGATGTCCTGTCCGCGGCGTGCCCGGCGCGTGGTGGTGCGCCCGCCCCGGCCGAACAACCCGCTGAACAGGTCGCCGATCCGGTCGCCTGCCCCCTGCTGGCCGACGCCGCCGAAGAGATCGAAGGGGAAGCCCGCGCCGCGGGCGCCGCCGCCGGCGAACCCGCCGAGGCCCGACCCGAACAGCGCACGCGCCTCGTCGTACTCCTTGCGCCGCTTGGGGTCCGAGAGGACGTCGTACGCCTCGGAGATCTCCTTGAACTTGGCGGTGGTCTCCGGGTCGCCGCCCGCGTTGGCGTCCGGATGGTACTTCCGGGCCAGCCTGCGGTACGCCTTCTTGATCTCTTCGGCGGTCGCGTTCTTGGGCACACCAAGGACGGCGTAGTAGTCCTTTTCCAGGTAGTCCTTGGTGCTCATCTATTGCGTCCTTCGCGGCAAGGGGATCAAGGGAGGTGATGTTCAGTTGTCGTCGCCGGCCCCGGAGGCCGTGGCGGAACCATCTCCGGACGCGCCCCCGGAACCGTCACCGGATCCGGCCGGCTGCTGGGAGGAGGACTCGCCCGCGGCGGATTCGCCCGACTCGCCGGAAGGCGTCGTGGACGACCCGCCTGAGGACGGCTCCTCCGAGGATGCCGCATCCGCGGCGGATGCGGCATCCTGCTGAGGCTCGGGCTCGGCCACCGCGACCCGCGCCGGGCGCAGGATGCGGTCGCCGATCCGGTATCCGAGCTGAAGGATCTCCACGCAGGTGGTCTCGGTCACCTCCGAGGAGTAGCTGTGCATGAGCGCCTCGTGCACGGTCGGGTCGAACGGATCGCCCTTCTCGCCGAAGGACTCGAGCCCGAACTTGCCGAGCACGGACTCCAGCACCTCGCTCACCTTGGCGAACCCGCCGACGAGCTCGCCGTGCTCGCGCGCCCGCCCGATGTCGTCGAGGACGGGCAGCAGCTCGGTGAGCACGGAGGCGACGGCGAGCTCGCGGACCGCGGCCCGGTCACGCTCGACCCGCTTGCGGTAGTTGGCGTACTCCGCCTGCACCCGCTGCAGGTCCTCGGTGCGCTCCGCGAGCTGCCTGGTGAGTTCCTCGACGCGCGAGTCGACCGCGCCCTTGTCCTCCTTCGGCTCTGCGCCGGCCTGCTTCTGCTGCTCGGGCGCGGAGTCGAGGATGTCGCCGGGCTCAGGCATGGCGCGTTCCCGCACCTGCCCGGTCTCAGGGTCGATCTTCCGGTTGTCGCGGATCACCGGCCCCTGTTCGGAGCCGTTCTCGCGCGTCGTCACTTGTCGCCGCCCTCCCGCTTAGGCTCGTCGTCGACGATCTCCGCCTCGACCACGTCCTCGTCCTTGCCGCCCTGCGCGGAGGAGGCGTCGCTCGCCGAGCCGGAGCCTTCGGTGGCGGAGGCGCTCTGCTGGGCGTAGATCGCCGAGCCCATCTTCTGGCTGACCGTGGCGAGCTTCTCCGCGGCGCTGCGGATCGCGTTGACGTCGCTGCCCTCGAGGGACTTCTTCACGTCCGCGATCGCGCTCTCCACCTCCGACTTGACGTCGGACGGCACCTTGTCGCTGTTCTCGCGGAGGAACTTCTCGGTCTGGTAGACGAGCGAGTCGGCGTTGTTGCGGACCTCGGCCTCCTCACGGCGCTTGCGGTCCTCCTCGGCGTACCGCTCGGCCTCGCGCATCATGCGCTCGATCTCCTCCTTCGGGAGCGCCGAGCCGCCGGTGATGGTCATCGACTGCTCCTTGCCGGTGCCGAGGTCCTTCGCCGACACGTTCACGATGCCGTTCGCGTCGATGTCGAAGGTGACCTCGATCTGCGGCACGCCGCGCGGCGCCGGCGGGATGCCGGTCAGCTCGAAGGTGGCGAGCTTCTTGTTGTACGCCGCGATCTCGCGCTCGCCCTGGTAGACCTGGATCTGCACCGACGGCTGGTTGTCCTCGGCCGTGGTGAAGACCTCCGAGCGCTTGGTCGGGATCGTCGTGTTCCGCTCGATGATCTTGGTGAAGATGCCGCCCTTGGTCTCGATGCCGAGCGACAGCGGCGTGACGTCGAGCAGCAGGACGTCCTTGACCTCGCCCTTGAGCACGCCGGCCTGGAGCGCGGCGCCGACCGCCACGACCTCGTCGGGGTTGACGCCCTTGTTCGGCTCCTTACCGGTCAGCTCGCGGACCAGGTCGCTCACCGCCGGCATACGGGTCGAGCCGCCGACGAGCACCACGTGGTTGATGTCGGACACCTTGATGCCGGCGTCCTTGATCACCTGGTGGAAGGGGCCCTTGCAGCGCTCGAGCAGGTCGGCCGTGAGCCGCTGGAACTCGGCCCGGGTGAGCTTCTCGTCGAGGTGCAGCGGGCCCTCGGACGAGGCCGTGATGTACGGCAGGTTGATCGTGGTCTCGGACTGCTGGGACAGCTCGATCTTGGCCTTCTCCGCGGCCTCGCGCAGCCGCTGCATGGCCATCTTGTCCTTGGACAGGTCGACGCCGTGCGCGTTCTGGAAGCGGCGCACCAGCTCGTCGACGATGCGCTGGTCCCAGTCGTCGCCACCGAGGTGGTTGTCACCGCTGGTGGCCTTCACCTCCACGAAGCCGTGGCCGTCCTCCATGCCGACGTCGAGCAGCGACACGTCGAAGGTGCCGCCACCGAGGTCGAACACGAGGATGGTCTGGTCCTTCTCCTTGTCCAGACCGTAGGCGAGGGCCGCCGAGGTCGGCTCGTTGATGATGCGAAGGACGTTCAGGCCCGCGATCTGGCCGGCCTCCTTGGTGGCCTGCCGCTGGGCGTCGTTGAAGTAGGCCGGGACGGTGATGACGGCGTCGGTGATCTTCTCACCGAGGTAGGCCTCGGCGTCCGCCTTCAGCTTCTGCAGCACGAAGGCGCTGATCTGCTGCGGCGTGAAGGTCTTGCCGTCGATCTCCTTCTTCCAGTCGGTGCCCATGTGGCGCTTCACCGACCGGATGGTCCGGTCGACGTTGGTCACCGCCTGGCGCTTGGCGACCTCGCCGACGAGGACCTCGCCGTTCTTGGCGAAGGCGACCACGGACGGAGTGGTCCGGGAGCCCTGCGCGTTGGCGATGACCGTCGGCTCACCGCCTTCGAGGACTGCGACGACGGAGTTGGTCGTCCCCAGGTCGATACCTACCGCACGTCCCATGAGTACGTCCTTATAGTCAAAGTTGAGTCTGCCAGGCTCAATGTTACGAATCGGCTAACCCTTGTCAACAAGCTTGAGCCTATTCGACTCAACTCTCTTGCGCGCGGGTCTATTCCGCGACCGATCCGCGGCAGCGCAGGCCCGGAGGCGGCCCAGAGACCTCCGCCCCGCGGGCGCATGGGAGGCCCGCCGTACGGCACGGCGACCCGGCGGCCGGGAGCCCGGCCGCCCGGTCAGCGCGCCCCGTCGACGATCCGGCGGTCGCCCAGCGGCCGCTTCAGCCGCACCTCGGTGACCTTGTTGATCGCGATCTCGATGCACACCGCGTCGGGGGAGGCCCGCGACGGGCCCTCATAGAGCGTGACGGTGACCTGATCGCGGCCCTCGTCGACCTCCACCCGGTCGAGCGTGGCGCACGGCTCGACCCCGGAGGTCCACACGACGCGGATCGTGCGGCCGTCCCCGACCGGCTCGGCACTGGTCCACGGCACCTTCCTGGGGTTGACGGTGCCGCCCTTCGGCGTCGCCGGGGACGCGCTCGGCTCCGGGACGGTGTCCGGCGTGTCGTGGGGCGAGCCGGAGGCGGGGGCCTCCGGGCCGAGGGTGGCGGCGTCGGGCCGCCGGGCCGTGGTGGGCGCCGCGGAGTCCTCCGGCGCCGGATTCCCGCAGGCGGCGACGAGCAGGACGAGCGCCGCCAGAAAAATCCTTCGCATAGCCCTAATGACGTTACGGCGCGCCGCGACGGTTCACCGCGCGCCCGCGCCCGCCGCCGCAGCGCCGTCCGCGCAGGTCAGCGGAGGTGCGCGGGGCGGCCGCGCGGGTCCGGCGGCGCGCGGCCGCGGCTCCCGGGCGGAGGCGGGGCCGCCGCGTACGCTTGGGGGAGTGCGCAACGTCCTCGCCGCCCTGGGGGAGACCGGCCGGCGCGCCGAGCGGCTCGTGGCGGGCTCGCCGCTCGCCCGTGGCCTGCTGCGCCGGTACGTGGCCGGGCCGGACGCCGCCGACGCGGTAGTGGCCGCCGGCGAGCTCGCCGCCGCCGGGCTGCCGGTGACGATCGAGTACCTCGGCGAGTGCGCGGCGGCCGGCGGGGGCCCGCGGCCGGCGGGCGCCGCGGACCGCGGGGCGGGCGACGCCCGGGCGACCGGCGCGGCGGCGGTGCGGCGGCGCGCCGAGCGCACCGTCGCCGAGTACCTGCGCCTGCTCGACCTGCTCGCCGCGCGCGGCCTCGCCCGCGGCGCGGACCTCCTGGTGGACGCCGGCGCGCTCGGCCTGCCCGCGGACGAGCGGCGCGCGCTCGACGGCGCGGCCCGGCTGTGCGCGGCCGCCCGGGACGCCGGGGCCACGGTCACCCTCGACCTCGCCGAGGGGCGCGTGCCCGCCGAGCGGCTGCTCGCGCTCCACGCCGAGCTGATCAAGGAGCACCCGGACGCGGGCGTCACCGTGCCCGCCTGCCTGCGCGCCGCCGAGGAGCACTGCCGCCTGCTCACCGACCGGCGGGTGCGGCTGCGCAAGGGCGTGCCCGGCGGCCCGGCCGATCTCGTGCACCGCGGCGGGCACGCGGTCGACCGCTCGTTCGTGCGCTGCCTGCGCGTGCTCATGGCGGGCCGCGGCCACGTGACGGTCGCCACCCACGACGGCCGCATGATCGAGATCGCCTCGGTGCTCGCCACGCTCAACGAGCGCGAGCCGGGCGACTGCGAGTTCGAGCTGCCGTACGGCGTCCGGGCCGCCGAGCAGCGGCGGCTGCGCGGCCTCGGCGCGGCGGTCCGGGTGCACGTGCCGTACGGCACGGCCTGGTACGGATACCTGCTGCGGCGCTTGTAGGGTGAGGCCGTGCCTATCGCGATTCTGGGAACCGGGAAGATGGGCGAGGCCCTGTTGTCGGGCCTGCTGCGCGCGGGCTTCGAGCCGGACCGCGTGCTCGCCACCGTGCGCCGCCCGGAGCGCGGCGAGGCCATCGCCGAGCGGTACAAGGTGCGGGTGGTGTCGAACGTCGAGGCGGCGAAGACCGCGAGCACCCTCGTTCTCACCGTGAAGCCGCAGGACATGGCCCGCCTGCTCGACGAGATCGGGCCGCACGTGCCCGCGGGCACGCTGGTGATCTCCGCGGCGGCGGGCATCACCACCGCGTTCGTCGAGGCCCGGATCAAGGAGCGGGTGCCGGTGGTGCGGGTGATGTCGAACACCCCGGTGCTCGTCGACGAGGCGATGAGCGTGATCTCGGCGGGGTCGCACGCCGAGGAGGAGCACCTGCGCCGGGTGGAGGAGCTGTTCTCCCCGGTCGGCAAGGTGCTGCGCATCCCCGAGTCGCTGCAGGACGCGGCCACGGCGCTCTCCGGCAGCGGCCCGGCGTACTTTTTCTACCTCGTCGAGGCGATGGTGGACGCGGGCATCCTGCTCGGCATGCCGCGCGCCGCCGCGCTGGAGATGGTGATCCAGACCCTCGTCGGCGCTGCGATCATGCTGCGCGACTCCGGCGAGCACCCGGTCATCCTGCGCGAGGCGGTGACCTCGCCGGGCGGCACCACGATCGCGGCCGTCGCCGAGCTGGAGCGGCACCGCGTGCGCGCCGCCTTCCTCGACGCGATCTCGGCCGCGCGCGACCGCGGCCGCGAGCTCGCCTCCGGCTGATCCGGCCCGCGCGGCGCGCTCGGTCGGCCCTCGCGCGGGCCGCGCCGCAGGCCGGCCGTACCCGGTGGCGGGGGGTGCCCACCACGTGCCCGGCGTGCGGTACGGTCACCGCATGAGCGATTCCGTGCGCGTGGTGTGGGACGACGGGCTCATCGGCTACGACTTCGGCCCGGGGCATCCGCTGGCCCCGGTGCGGGTCGAGCTCACCATGGCGCTCGCCCGGGAGCTCGGCGTGCTCGACCGGGTCGAGCTTGCCGGATGCACACCCGCCACGGACGACGACCTCGCCCGGGTGCACGACCGCGACTACATCGCGGCGGTCAAGGAGGTGTCCCGGCACGGCGTGCCGGACGTGTGGCACGGGCTGGGCACCACCGACAATCCGGCCTTCCCCGGCGTCCACGAGGCCTCCGCGCTCGTGGCCGGGGCGACGCTGGCCGCCGCGAAGGCGGTGTGGACCGGCGAGGTGCAGCACGCGCTCAACATCGCGGGCGGGCTGCACCACGCCATGCCCGCGGCGGCGAGCGGGTTCTGCGTCTACAACGACCCGGCCGTGGCGATCGCCTGGATGCTCGAGAACGGCGCCGAGCGCATCGCGTACGTCGACGTCGACGTGCACCACGGGGACGGCGTGCAGGCGATGTTCTACGACGACCCCCGGGTGCTCACGATCAGCCTGCACGAGAGCCCGCGCACGCTGTTCCCCGGCACCGGCTACCCGAGCGAGACCGGCGCCGAGGGCAGCGCGGTGAACGTGGCGCTCCCGGCGGGCTGCGGGGACGCCGAGTGGCTGCGGGCGTTCCACGCGCTGGTGCCGCCGCTGCTGCGGGAGTTCGCCCCGCAGGTGCTCGTCAGCCAGCACGGCTGTGACGGCCACCGGCTCGACCCGCTCGCCCACCTGCGGCTCTCCGTGGACGGCCAGCGCGCGGCGTACGCGGCGCTGCACCGGCTCGCGCACGAGACCGCGGGCGGCCGGTGGCTCGCCACCGGCGGGGGCGGGTACGCGCTGGCGCAGGTGGTGCCGCGGGCGTGGACCCACCTGATCGCGGAGGCGTCGGGCCACCCGGTCGATCCGGCGACCGAGACGCCCGCGCGGTGGCGGGCGCTCGTGGGGGAGCGCGTGGGGGAGACCGCCCCGCCGACCATGACGGACGGGTGCATTCCGGAATTTCGTGATATCTCAGATGGTTATGACCCGGCGGATCCGGTCGACCGGGCGATCATGGCGACGCGAAAGGCCGTCTTCCCGCTGCGCGGCCTTGATCCCCTGCCCTAGCCGCGTGAGGTGACCGATCCGGTCCCGTGGCGGGCGGGACGTCGACGACGAGTACGGACGGGAGTGGATATGGGCGCCGCGAGCGTGCCGGACCGGGGTGGGCGCACCGACCGCGCCCCCAGCCGGGAGGAGTTGCGGGAGCATCTGGTCCGCACGAGGATCGCCGGGCACGTCGCCACCCCGCGCGAGAACAACCTCGACCACTACCGGTCGCTCGCGCTGCGGGACCCGTACTACCTGTTCGGCCTCGACATCGCCGAGGAGTGGAGCTATGCCGACATCCTCGCCCTGATGGCGAAGTCGGTCGGCGTCTCCCCGGACCCCGAGCACCGCGAGGGCCAGGACACGATCGACCCCGACCGGACGATCGACGCGCTGGAGGCGATGGCCGACCGGATCGGCGCGGCGCTCGCCCGGGGCTCGGCGCGCCTGCTGTTCGCCACCGGGCACCCCACCGGCCTGCTCGCGATCCACACCGCGCTCGCCCGGGTCGCGGCCGAGTACGGCGCGACCGTGATCACGCCCGCCGAGGGGATCGAGTGCGTCGGCGGCTACGGCCGCAGGCGCCGGATCCGGTACCTCGACGACGTCGCGATGCTCGACGACCGCGGCTCGTTCGTGCACACCCACGACGCCGAGCCGATGGTGCGCATCCTGGAGGAGCTCGACCGGCGCGGGGAGCCCCGCCCCGACCTGGTGGTCGCCGACCACGGCTGGGCGGGCGCGGCCGGCCAGGCGGGCATCGAGACGGTCGGGTTCGCGGACTGCAACGACCCCGCGCTGTTCGTCGGCGAGGCCGAGGGGAAGATCGCGGTGGCGGTGCCGCTCGACGACAACGTGCTGCCGCGGTACTACCGCCCGCTCACGGCGTACCTGATCCACCGGATCACACGTGACCTCTGAGGCGCGTCCCGTCCAATCGGTACATGTCGGAACATGGGCAACACCGCCCGGTTTGTTGGTGACCGCCGATCGGCCGGCAACTTTTTGACATTAGTGGATGACTGTAATGTCCGGCGGTTGGTCCGTTCCAAAGATCCATCCTCTTCGGTAGACCGCGTCCTGCCTGGGATTTTGTGCTTTTAGGTGGCGCGGCTCACCGCTGCTTGATGGAATAGGGGGTTTGCTCCATCGGACTCGCGACTTACGCTGACAGCAGTACACGTGCGTGAGCAATGGCACAGGTGGGGACAACCCGGTAACACGTGCGGGAGAGGCGTCCGATGGGTGCAGGCGAGAGACCTCTCAGCGAGGTGAAGTTCCTGACGGTGGCCGAGGTCGCCACGGTCATGCGGGTCTCCAAGATGACGGTGTACCGGCTGGTGCACTCGGGTGAGCTGCCGGCCATCCGGGTCGGGCGGTCCTTCCGGGTGCCGGAACAGGCGGTGCACGACTACCTCAGAGACGCGTTCATCGAGGCGGGATGAGCGACTGAGGCGGCCGGCGCCGGCGCGCTCGCGGCGTGCCGGCGCCATCCCCGAGGCGACGTCCCGCCACGCCCCGCCCGCGGGCGGGGTGCGGCGGCCTCACCACCGCCACGGCGGCCGGCCCAGGGGCCGGCGTGGCGGCACGGCGCACCGCCGGTGCACGCGGCCGGTCCGGCACGGTGATCAGCGGCGATCGCCGGCCGGTACGGCGCGCGCACCCGCACGGGCGGTGTCGCGCCGTCTTCGTGAAACGTTCCCGCCGCCGTGGCCGCGCGCGGCGCCGGAGCCGGCGTCCCGCGCGGTGGCGCGTCGCGTCGCCGGCGGCGTCGGCCACGGGGCCGCGCCGGGGACGCGGTGCCGTACCCGGCGCCGTACGGCATGGCCGTTCCTGGGCGGACCGGTCCGTGAGCCGTTCGCATCGTCCGCGGACCCGGGCGACCGGCTCTTTACGCGGCGGCGGCCGCCCGGACGATAACCGGACCGTCGCTGGACGGCGTCGTGATGAACACAGAGCCCGCCCGGTGGGCGATCGGCCCGGGATCGCCGGTAGGCTGTTTGGTCGGTGTTCGTCTACACCGAATCCTCGTAACGACATCCTCAACTACCGTTCTGGGGGTCCCGTGGGCTCTGTCATCAAGAAGCGTCGCAAGCGGATGGCGAAGAAGAAGCACCGTAAGCTGCTCAAGCGCACTCGAGTCCAGCGGCGTAACAAGAAGTAGCGATACGGAGTCTGCGAGGCGTCGATGGCCCACACCGTGCTCGTCACCGGGGTGTCCCGCCATATCGGTGCGCGGTTGGCCGGCGTGCTCGCAGCGGACCCGGAGATCACCCGGGTCATCGGAGTCGACACGGTGCCGCCGCCCGCGCGCGATCTCGGCAGGGTCGAGTTCGTCCGGGTGGACCTGCGCAGCCCCGACATCGCCCAGGTCATCGCGGCGGCGGACATCGATACCGTTGTGCACATGAGCCTGGTCACGGCCCCGGCCAAGGGCGGTGGCCGCTCGGTGATGAAAGAGCACAACGTTATCGGCACCATGCAGTTATTGGCCGCGTGCCAGCGGTCGGAGACGGTCTCCCGCGTGGTGGTGCGTTCCACCACGGCCGTCTACGGCTCCTCGCCGCACGATCCGGCGATGTTCACCGAGGACACCGAGCCGCACGAACCGCCGACGCACGGGTACGCCAAGGACGCGTGCGAGGTCGAGGGGTACGTGCGCGGCTTCGCCCGGCGACGCCCGGACGTGACGGTGAGCCTGTTGCGCTTCGCCAACTTCATGGGCCCCGGGGTCGACTCCCCCCTCACCCGGTACTTCCTCCAGCCGGTGCTGCCGACCGTCCTCGGCTTCGACCCCCGCCTGCAGTTCGTCCACGAGGACGACGCGGTGGAGGTGTTGCGCCGCATGGCCCTGGAGGACCACAACGGAACGTTCAATGTGGCGGGTGACGGCGTCATGCTGCTCTCCCAGTGCGTACGGCGGGCCGGGAAGCCGACCATCCCGGTGCCGTCCCCGGCGTTCCGCGTGCTCGGCGAGCTGGCGCGGAGCCTCGGGCTGGTGGACTTCTCACCCGAGCAGCTGGCGCTGATGAGCCACGGCCGGGCGGTGGATACCGCCCGGCTCGCGGCGGAGCTCGGCTGGCGGCCGAAGTACAGCACGTCCGCCGCCTTCGACGACTTCCTCCGGTCGCAGGGCCTGGGCGAGGGGCTGCCGGTCAAGGTGCTCGACTGGCTGTCCGGTCTCGGCGTCGGCCGGGCGGGTGGCCGGCGGTGACCGGCATCGACGTCGCCGAGGCGCTCGCGTTCCTGCGGCGCCGGCTCGCCGGCGAGTACGAGGTCGACGAGTTCGGGTTCGACCCGGAGTTCCACGACAAGGTCATCCTGGAGCTGCTCCGCCCGCTGTACCGGCACTGGTTCCGGGTGGAGACGCTCGGCCTGGAGAACGTGCCGCACGAGTCGGGCGCGCTCGTGGTGGCGAACCACTCCGGCACGCTGCCGGTCGACGCGCTCATGCTCCAGGTGGCGCTGCACGACGAGCACCCGGCGCACCGGCCGCTGCGGCTGCTCGGCGCGCACCTCGTCTACCAGCTTCCGGTGCTCGGGCACCTGTCCCGCAAGAGCGGCCACACCCTCGCCTGCCCGGAGGACGCCGACCGGCTGCTGCGCAAGGGCGAGCTCGTCGGCGTGTTTCCCGAGGGCTTCAAGGGCGTCGGCAAGCCGTTCTCCGAGCGGTACCGGCTGCAGCGGTTCGGCCGGGGCGGGTTCGTCGCCTCGGCGATCCGCGCCGGGGTGCCGATCATCCCGTGCGCGATCGTCGGGGCCGAGGAGATCTACCCCAAGATCGGCGATCTGCGGCTGCTCGCCCGCCTGCTCGGCCTGCCGTACCTGCCGATCACCCCGTTCTTCCCGTGGCTCGGGCCGCTCGGCCTCATCCCGCTGCCGTCGAAGTGGATGATCGAGTTCTGCGAGCCGGTGCGCACCGACGAGCTCGATCCGGAGGAGGCCGACGACCCGATGCTGGTGTTCAACCTCACCGACCAGGTGCGGGAGATCATCCAGCATCGGCTCAACGCGCTGCGGCTGCGGCGGGGGCACGCGTTCCCGCCGTTTCTGTGAAACGTTCCCGCATATCCTTTCCGGTCGTTTCGCGCACGGTGAACGCCTCGCGTCGGTATGTTGAGGCGGCGTGGAGGCATCCAGGAGCGCGCGCCGTTCCGGGCGCAGGATCGCTCTGGCCGGCCTGCTCACCGGCGCCGAGATCGGGATCGCGCCCCGCCGGGCGCGGCGCGACCGGTGCGGCAGGCCCGTCACCGTCACCGCCGACGACGGGGTACGGCTCGCCGCGGACGTGGACGAGTGCCCGGCCCCGCACCTCGCCGTCGTGTTCGCCCACGGCTGGCTGCTCGACCGCCGGTCCTGGCGCTTCCAGCGCCGGGCGCTCGCGGGCACGGCCACCCTCGTCCGTTACGACCACCGCGGCCACGGCGGGTCCGCGCCGGGCCCGGAGGGCTCGCTCACCGTGGACCGGCTCGGCGACGACCTCGCCGCGGTGCTCGACCGCGCCGTGCCGCCGGACGTGCCGGTGGTGCTCGCCGGGCACGCGATGGGCGCGGTCGCGATCCTCGCCCTCGCCGCCCGGCGCGGCGAGCTGTTCGGCGGCCGGATCGTCGGGGCCGCCCTGCTCAGCCCGTCCTGCGGCCGCCTGGTGTCCGGCGGGCCGCCGGAGCGCTGGTGGGGCGCGGACCGCCCGCCCGAGCCGGATCCGGCGGAGGGACCGGTGCGGCTCGCCCCGGTGATCCCGTTCCCGCGGAGTTCCGGGCGGTACGCCGGGCACGCCGTATCCCCGGGCGTGGCCGGACGGACGGCCTGTCCGCTCCCGCAGACCCACGTTGCGGCACCCGCCTCGCGCGGCGTGCCGCATTCTCGTCTCGACCGGCGTCGTGATCAGCTCGGCGGCCGGTGCGCGGAGTCGCGGGCGCGGGCCACGCGCGACCACATCCGGTTCGTCGGCGACCGCGTCGCGGCGGCGCCCCCGGCGTCGCTGCCCGGGTTCTTCCACGACCTGCTGCTCCGGGAGGACCCCGCGCCGCTCGCCGCGCTCCGCAGGGTGGAGACGCTGATCATGGTGGGCTCGGCCGACCGGGTCACACCGCCGGCGCACGGGCGGCGGATCGCCGACCTGCTGCCGGACGCGACGCTCACCGTCGTGGCGGGCGCCGGGCATCTGATCACGCTGGAACGCCCCGACGTGGTGAACCGCGCGCTGCGCGGCTTTTTGCTCGGCTGCCGCGCCCGGGCCGGACGCTGAGCGGCGCGCGGCGGCCGGGCCGTACGGCACGGCGGACACGGGTGCGGGTGAGACGGCGTGACGACGACGCGGCGATGTGCCGTGCCGATACGGCGTGCCGATGAGTCGTGGCGATGGGGCGCGGCGATGGGTCGTGCCGATACAGGGGGCGGGTCAGGCCTGGCGGTAGTGACGTCGCAGCGCGATGCCCGCCGCGATGCCGCCGGCGAGCGCGCCCGCGCCGGCCGCGATGGGCAGCCCGATCATCGTGGCCTTGCGGCCGGACCGCCAGTCCTTGATCATCCAGCCGTTCGCCTTCGCCTCCTCGCGCAGCTCGGCGTCCGGGTTGATCGCCACCGGGTTGCCGACCATGCGCAGCATCGGCAGGTCGTTCGCGGAGTCGCTGTAGGCGGAGCAGTGCGCGAGGTTGAGGCCCTCGCGCGCGGCGAGCGCCCGCACCGCCTCGGCCTTCGCCGGGCCGTGCAGCAGGTCGCCGACGAGGCGGCCGGTGTAGACGCCGTCCTTGGTCTCGGCCACCGTGCCGAGCGCGCCGGTGAGGCCGAGCCGCCTGGCGATCACCTGGGCGAGCTCGATCGGCGTCGCGGTGACGAGCCAGACCCGCTCGCCGGCGTCGAGGTGGTTCTGGGCGAGCTGACGGGTGCCGGGCCAGATCCGGTCGGCCATCTCCTCGTCGTAGATCTCCTCGCCGAGCCGTACCACGTCCTCGACCTTGAGGCCGGCGACGAAGGCGAGCGCGGTCTCCTTCGCCTTGGCGATGTGGTCGGGGTTCTCGTTGCCCCGGATCCGGAAGATCGCCTGACCGAGCGCGAACAGCAACAGGTCCTTCGTCGTGAACAGGCCGCGCGAGGCGAGCCCCCGGGCGAAGTAGTAGATGGAGGCGCCCCGCATCATCGTGTTGTCCACGTCGAAGAACGCCGCGGCAGTGGGATCGGGGTCGGTGCTCGGCACCGGCCGGGCCGCGGCCGCAGCCGCTTCCCCCGCCAGCTCGGCACGTTCCCGTCGTCTCCATAGCCGTCTCATGGCACCTCAGCTTAACCGCCGTAGGTGACGGAAAACCGCACGGCGAGCGGCATGCCGCTTATCGTTCGGGATGCTCGAATCCCTCGATAAGGTGCAGGTAGGCGCTTGCTTTTTCCCGGTTGGTCCCATTGAGTGCGGGGATCAGTGGTTCGACCACGTCCCGCTGCCGGGCGGCGAAACGCCGCAGTTTCGCATTGTGTCGTGCGTCACCTTTCGCCCGGGTGAGCGTGCGGATCGCCGACTCCGTCGACGACGCCATATCGTCGATCGTCTTCTCCAGCAGCTTTTGCCGCCGCGGATCGGCGGCGAGCGCGGCGACCTCGGCGGCGCGGTTCCGCGCGGTGTCGAGCTCGCGCTCGGCGCGGGCGGTCTCGTCCACGCTCAGCCGGATGAGCGCCGACTCCGAGGCGCGCTTGATCGGGTAGAACGCGTCGCCGGGCACCGCGTGCCGCACGCCCTGGCTCATGCCGAGCAGCACGGCGAGCAGGGCGAGGGCGAGGCCCGCCGGGCGCAGCCGTACCGCCCGCCGCGGCCGGGGCGGGGCCGGCGCGGCGGCCGCCGCGGGCCGCCCGGCCGGCGCGGACCGGCGCAGCTCCTCGTGCGCGCTGAGCAGGGTCTCGCGCAACCGGGTGCGGAACTCGGGGCTCGGCCGGGCGTCGAGCGCGTCGCGCAGCTCGGCGAGGCGGGCGATGACCTCCTCGGCGTCCCGCGGCGGGCGGTCGCGCCCGGGCCGGTGGCGCGGGGCCGTACGGCGCGGCCGGTGGCGGCGGCCGTGACCGCGCTCGCAGGCCGGTTCCCCGGCCCGGTCGCGCGGGTGGTCGCGTGCGGGGTCGAGCGGAGCGCCGTGCCGGGGCTCGGCCGGGTCGTCGGGACGGCCGGTGCGGCGGGCGTGCCGGGCGCCGGCGCATCCGCCCGGCGCGTGTCGCCGGGACCGCCTGTCGTCCATCGCGCTCCTGCCCCCCTGGGTGATCTCCGCACAACACCCAACGAGGGGGCGCGCCACGGGGTTACGTGCCGCGGGCCGATGAGCGCCGATTCACGGCCGCAGGTCGGTGGCGAGCGCCCGGCCGAGGGCGCGGATCGCGCGGAACTGGAGCGCCTTGATCGCCCCGCAGTTCTTCCCCATGATGAGCGCGGTCTCGGCGAGGCTCATGCCGTGCAGGAACCGCAGCACGATGCATTCCTGCTGCTCGGGGCCGAGCTCCCGGACGGCCCGCAGCACCCGCTCGTTGATCATGTTGCGGACCACGGCGTTCTCCGGGATGTGCGGGCCGTCGAGCGGGGTGTCGAGCACCTCGGCGGTGGACACCTCCAGCCGGTGCCGGCCGGATTTGAAGTGGTCGGCCACGAGATTGCGGGCGATCGTGACGAGCCAGGCGCCGAAGTCGCGGCCCTGCCAGGTGAAGTCGCCGATACCGCGGAGCGCGCGTAAAAACGTCTCACTGGTGAGGTCCTCGGCGAGCGCGTGCGAACCGACCCGGAAGTAGATGTAGCGATACACCAGGTCGAGGTATCGGTCGTAGAGCGTGCCGAAGGCCTCCGCGTCGCCCATCTTCGCGCGCAGGACGAGGATGCGAAGTCTGCTGATCTCTGGTGTCGCGTGCTCGCGTCCGGCCTTGCCGCCGTCGTCGATGGGTTTGGCCACTCCGTGCGCGGGAGGTGCCAACCCGGCGAACGGCCATGTGTTCGACATCCGGTATCCCGGGGGAAGGGGAATCGGCGTGGGCTTACTCTAAGAATCTTCGCGAAATAACACAATCCAAGTTGCCGGTTGCCTACCCTTTTCGCATCCGTTATCCGCTGGAACGGCGTTCGGTTCCGTTCCGCGCGGTGGGCGCAACGGGGCGCGGCAGGGCGTGCCGGACCCGCTCGGCCCCGCCGTAGCCGTTAGAGTCCTGAGACCGGCTACCGGTTCGGTGGCATCGTCCGGCAGCATTGGTCCCACCATGGAAGTTCTCGTCGCTGTCACCGCGTTCGCGGGCGCCCTGCTCGCGGTCATCACGATCGTCGTCCTCGTCGGACGCTTCCGGGACGACCGCCAGGGCTGGCCCCTCGCATGGGCGGTGGCGACGGCGGCGCTGTGCGCCTCGCTCGGTGCGATCGCCACGGGGCACCTGATCGGGTTCGGCGAGGTGACCTTCCGGGTCTACCAGCTCGGGGGCGCGGCGCTCGCCCCGCTCTGGCTCGCCATCGGGGTGATCCAGCTCCTCGCGCTGAAGGTGGCCACGCGGTTCCTCGCGTGGCTGTTCGGCACCGCCTTCACGATCATCGTGACGGTGATCCTCACCGTCGACCCGATCACGGCCTTCGACAAGTTCGGCACGACGCTGCCCGTCGGCGAGGACCACTGGGACGTCATTCCCAAGTATCTGATCATCGCGACGCACGGCATCGTCCTGCTCGTCCTGCTCATCGCCCTGATCCTCTCCCTGCTGCGCTGGCGCAAGGGCGACGACCTCGACGCCGACAACATGCACGCGCTCGTGGTGCTCGTGCCCGCGGGCATCGGGCTGGAGGCGTCGATGCGGTTCGCGATGCCCGGCATCGCCACCGCGCTGGTGTTCACCGCGGCGGTCGGCGGGATCTGGTACGTCATGGCCCGCCCGCTCGCGCCGTACGAGGACGAGGAGGAGGACGAGGCCGGCGGAGAGGAGTGGCCGGTGGAGCCCGAGCCGCGGCGCGGCCGGCAGGAGGAGCACGTGCGGGCGGCGTTCGAGCAGGGGCCCGGCGGGCCCGAGCCGGCCGGCGCCCGCCCGGCGGGTCCCGGGCCGCGCGGGCCCGAGGCCGGCAGGCCGCGCGGACCGCAGCCGCCGCCCGGGCGGCCGGTCGCGGGCCCGGGCATGCCGCGGCAGCCCGGCGCGGCACCGGCGCCCGCCGCCGCGTTCGGCGGCCCCGGCGCGCCGCCGCGCCGCTCCGGCCTCGGCGACCTCGTCGCCGAGTACCGGGCCGCGGACGCCGGTGAGGCCGACTATGCCGCCCGCATGGCGTCGGGGCCGTTCCCCGCGGGCCGGACGCGCCCGGGCGCGCCGCCCGACCGGCCCAACGGCCGCCACGCCGCGCCGCAGGGCCCGCGGCACGCCGCACCGGCGCCCGACGACATGCCCGCGACCGGGGCGCTGTTCTCCCCGGCCGACCTCGCCGCGCGCGAGGCCGGCGCGGCCGCGCAGCAGACCCCGCCCGACGGCGGGCTCGCCCCCGGCATCTACGGCCTGCTCACCGTGTTCACGCTGGTGGACGGCGCCGGGGAGGCCTTCGACCGGCTCGCCGCCGAGACCGTCGAGGCGGTCAAGCGCAACGAGCCCGACACGCTGGTCTTCGCCTGCCACTCGGTGAAGTCCGCGCCGCTGCAGCGCATCGTGTACGAGCTCTACCGGGACGAGCACGCCTACCTGGAGCACCAGCGGCAGCCGCACATGGAGCGGTTCGCCAGCGAGCGGGTCAACCACGTGCTCGCCGCCAACGTGATCGAGCTCAACGTGAACAGCGCCAAGGTGGTGCCGCTGCCCACCGCGTTCCGCATCTGAGCGCGCCCGGCCGGGCCGGCCGGCCGTACCGAGCGGCCGGGCCCCGGGCGGGGCGGCTCAGCGCGCGAGCGCGGCGCGCAGCCGGGCCTCGTCCACCCGCCAGTAGTCGTGCTGCACGCCGTCGATGAGGGTGACCGGGATCAGCTCCCAGTACTTGGCGTAGGCCTCCTCGTCGGCGGTGATGTCGCGCTCCTCCCAGGTCACGCCGAGCTCGGCCGCGACCCGCGCGATCACCTCGCGGGCCTCGTCGCACAGGTGGCAGCCGGGCTTGCCGTACAGGGTGATGTGGTGATCGCTAGGAGCCATACCGCAAGCGTACGGCGGTGCCGGGGCGGCGGGTGCGGCGGCCGGGGCGGCCGAGGGGCGGGGCCGGACGCGGGACCGGCACCCCAGGCTGGGACCCTGGAGGAAGACAGCCCGCGAGGACGGTGAGGGCCGGTGCAGTCACTTTGTGCGTCCCTTCACAAAGGGATTAACCTGAATGTCTGCGCCTTCACCTCGACAACCGTCGCATCCGCGAGTGCGGCCGGAGGCGCACCGGCCGCCCGTCCCCCAGGAGCTCCGGCACGTGACACGCCGAACCCCGCAACCGCGCGATCGGGGTATCCCCGATGCGACCGTGGCCCGGCTGCCGCTGTACCTGCGCGCCCTCAACGGCCTCGCGGAGCGGGGCACGGCGACGGTCAGCTCGGAGGATCTCGCGGTGGCCGCCGGGGTGAACTCCGCCAAGCTCCGCAAGGACCTGTCGCACCTCGGCTCGTACGGCACCCGCGGCGTCGGCTACGACGTGCAGTACCTGATCTACCAGATCTCCCGTGAGCTGGGCCTCACCCAGGACTGGGCGATCGCGATCGTGGGTGTCGGTAACCTCGGCCGGGCGCTGGCGAACTACGGGGGCTTCGTCTCCCGCGGCTTCCGGGTGGCCGCCCTGGTCGATGCCGACCCCGCGGTGGTGGGGGAGCGGATCGCGGGCCTGGTCGTCGAGCACATCGACGACCTGGAGAGCGTCATCAGGCGGCGCGGGGTGTCGATCGTGGTGATCGCCACGCCCGCCGCGGCCGCCCAGGAGGTGGCGGACCGCGTGATCGACGCGGGCGTCACCAGCATCCTCAACTTCGCCCCGGTCGTGCTGTCCGTGCCCGAGGGCGTGGAGGTGCGCAAGGTCGATCTCGCGATCGAGCTGCAGATCCTCGCCTTCCACGAGCAGCGCAAGGCGGAACGCGCCGCGGCCTCGCCCGCGCCGCCGCGGGGCGAGCGCGCCGCCACCGGCGCCGCGCCGTACGGCGGGACCGCCGGCGGCCCCGGGACCGGCGAGACGGCCCGTTCCGCCGCGGCGGAGGACGCCGCCGGGGCGGGCGCGCTTACCGCCACCCGGCAGGGCAGGAACGACGTTAACGGGCAGGCCCCGGGCCGGCGGGCCGGACGGGCGCGGCCGGGCGGGCCCGGCGGACGCCGTAAGGCACGCGACGGGGGGACGGCCACGACGTGAGCGGACTTGGGCGGCCATCGGGGGACGCACGGGAACGGGCGACGCGGGACCGCCCGCGCCCGCCGCGGCGGTGGACCGCCGGGCGGGACACGGTCGTGATGGAGGCGAACGCTGTGCGTGACTGGAGTGGACGGATCGGCGAGCGGGACCGCGGGCACGCGGCCGGGGTGAAGGAGGAACCGTGAGCGTGCTCGTGGTCGGGCTGAGCCACCGCACCGCGCCCGTGGCGCTGCTGGAGAAGGTGTCGGTCAGCGGTGAGGCGCTGCGGAAGCTCGTGCACGACGTGCAGCAGGACGAGAACGTCGCGGAGACGATGGTGGTCTCCACCTGCAACCGGGTGGAGGTGTACACCGCCGTGGAGCGCTTCCACCCCGCGGTGAGCGCGGTGACCGCCCTGCTCAGCGCCCACTCGGGGGTGCCGGAGAACGAGCTCGCCCCGCACCTGTACGTGCACTACGAGGACCGGGCCGTGCAGCACCTGTTCCGGGTCGCCTGCGGCCTCGACTCGATGGTGGTGGGCGAGGCGCAGATCCTCGGCCAGGTCCGCGAGGCCCTCAAGCTCGGCCAGCGGGAGGGCACGGTCGGCACCGCGCTCAACGAGCTCACCCAGTACGCCCTGCGGGTCGGCAAGCGCGCGCACACCGAGACCGGCATCGACCGCGCCGGGGCGTCGCTCATCGGCGTCGGCGTCGAGCTCGCCGAGACCGTGCTCGGCGGCCCGATCGCCGGCCGCCGGGCGCTGGTGATCGGCGCGGGCTCGATGAGCGCGCTCACCGCCGCGACGCTGGTGCGCGCCGGGGTGACCGACATCGTCGTCGCCAACCGCACGTTCGAGCGCGGCCTGCAGCTCGCCCAGTCGGTGGGCGGCCGGGCGGTGGAGCTCGGCGAGATCGCCCGCGAGCTCGCCGGGGCCGACATCGTGGTCTCGTGCACCGGCGCGGGCACCCTCGTGATCACCGCGGAGATGGTCGCCGCGGCGATGCGCGGCCGCGAGCCCGACCGGCCGCTGTTCCTGCTCGACCTCGCGCTGCCGCACGACATCGACCCCGAGGTACGGCTGCAGCCCGGCGTGACCCTGGTCGACCTGGAGTCGATGCAGGAGTCCGGGGTCGGCTCGGCGACCCGGGACGGCGGGCGCCGGGCCGCGATCGAGGCGGCCGAGCGCATCGTCGACGAGGAGGTGGCCGCCTTCCTCGAGGCCGAGCGGGCCGCCCGGGTCACCCCCACCGTGGTCGCGCTGCGCAGCAAGGCGGCCCGGGTGGTCGAGGCCGAGCTGGGCCGGCTCACGGCGCGGCTGCCCGGCATGGACCAGCGCACCCGCGACGAGGTCGCCCAGACGGTGCGCCGCGTCGTCGACAAGCTGCTGCACGAGCCCACCGTGCGGGTGAAGCGGCTCGCCGCCGCGCCGGGCGGCGACCACTACGCCCGGGCGCTGCGCGAGCTGTTCGCCCTCGATCCGATGACGCCGGAGGCGGTGGCGCGGCCGGACGGGCCCGAGCGCGGGCTGCCGGGCGGTCGCGCGGCGGGCGGGCCGGTGACGGATCTGGAGTAACCTTGTTGTTCTCTCAACGACTTCGACCCGGGGACGCCGCCCCGCGCGGGCCGGCCCTCGGGTCGCGCCGCCGTCCGGCGGCCGCGCCCGTCCCCCGCGGGCCGCGGGCGGCGCCGGGCGCCGCGGGCCCCGCGCGTGGCGGCGCGGCCGTCCCCGCCGCGCGGCCGCCCCACCGGGCCGTGCGGTGGCCCACCGGGTCGGTCCGCCCGTGCCCGCGCGCGGCGGGCGGGACACGCGAGGAGATGCGATGGACGCCTTGAGGCTGGGCACGCGGAGAAGCGAGCTCGCCACCACCCAGTCCCGGCAGGTCGCCGACCGCCTCACCAGGCTCACCGGGCGGCCGGTCGAACTGGTCGGCGTCACCACCTTCGGCGACGTGACCCGGGCCCAGCTCACCCGGCTCGGCGGCACCGGCGTGTTCGTCAGCGCGCTGCGCGAGAAGCTCATCGCCGGTGAGATCGACTTCGCCGTGCACTCGCTCAAGGACCTGCCGACCGCGCCGGACCCGCGCGTGGTGATCGCGGCGGTGCCGCCCCGCGAGGACCCGCGGGACGCGCTGGTGTGCCGGATGAAGCTCGCCGACCTGCCCGCCGGGGCGAGGATCGGCACCGGCTCGCCGCGCCGGGTCGCCCAGCTGCGGGCGATGCGGCCGGACCTGGAGTACGTCCCGATCCGCGGCAACATCGACACCCGGATCGGCAAGGTGGCCGCGGGCGAGCTCGACGCGGTCGTGCTCGCCGCCGCCGGGCTCAACCGGGTGGGCCGCGGCCACGAGATCGGGCAGATCTTCGAGGTCGACGAGGTGCTGCCCGCCCCCGGCCAGGGCGCGCTCGCGGTCGAGTGCGCGGCCGGACGCAGTGATCTGATCGAGCTGCTCGCGGTCCTCGACGACCCCGCGACCCGGGCCGAGGTCACGGCGGAACGCGCCGTGCTCGCCGCGCTCGAGGCCGGGTGCGCCGCTCCGGTCGGCGCATTCGCCCTGACCGATCGGGAACAGAACAGGGAAAAACCTCTCAATCTGACCGCCGCCGTGGTCGCGATCGACGGCACGCGGTCGGTGCGCAAGTCCACCGCCGGACCCGCCACGAGCCCCATGGAGCTCGGCCGCGAGCTCGCGGCCGCCATGATCGCGGACGGTGCCGGCACGTTGATGGGGGAGCGGATCCATTGAGCTCCGGATGTCAGATGGTCGCGTTCGTGGGCACGGGGCCGGGTGACCCGAACCTGCTCACCCTGCGCGGTGCCGACCTGCTCGCCAAGGCCGACCTGGTCGTGCTCGACCGGGCCGCGCACGAGGACTTCCTGCGCCACTGCCGGTCCGGCGTGGAGGTCGCCGACCTCGCCGAGGGCCGCGAGGCGGCGGTCGCCCGCATGCTCGAGGCCGGTAAGGCGGGCCGTAACGTGGTCCGGCTGTGCCCCGGCGACCCGCTGTTCTTCGCCGACGTCACCGACGAGATCGCGGCCTGCGCCGAGGCGGAGGTCGAGTTCGAGATCGTGCCGGGGGTCCCGGCGGCGACCGCCGTCCCCGCCTACGCGGGCATCCCGACCGCCACCACGGGAACCGCCGAGTTCCGCGTGGTGGACGCCGCCCGGGTCGAGGACTGGTCGGCGCACGCGAGCTGCGCCGGCCCGCTGGTGATCCACGCCCCGGTGGAGGAGGCGGCGGCGATCGCCAAGGCGCTGGTGGCCGCGGGCCGGGCGGACACCACCCCGATCGCGGTGACCGTGAACGGCACCACCACCGAGCAGCGCACCGTCGTCTCCACGCTCGCCGGGCTCGCCCGCGAGCTCAAGCACGCCGCCCTCGAGGGCCCCGCCGTGCTCATCGTCGGGGAGCACGTGGCCGGGCGCGACCGCATGTCGTGGTTCGAGACCAAGCCGCTGTTCGGCTGGCGGGTGCTCGTGCCGCGCACCAAGGAGCAGGCCAAGGGGCTCACCGAGCAGCTCCGCTCCTACGGCGCGGTCCCGGTCGAGGTGCCCACGATCTCGGTGGAGCCGCCGCGCACCCCGCAGCAGATGGACCGCGCGATCAAGGGCCTGATCAACGGCCGGTACGAGTGGGTGGCGTTCACCTCGGTGAACGCGGTCCGCGCGATCCGGGAGAAGTTCGAGGAGTACGGCCTCGACGCCCGCTCGTTCGCCGGGCTCAAGGTGGCCGCGGTGGGCGAGACCACCGCCCGCGCGCTCGCCGAGTTCGGGGTGCGGGCCGACCTGGTGCCGAGCGGTGAGCAGTCGGCCGAGGGACTGCTCGCCGAGTGGCCGCCGTACGACCCGATGCTCGACCCGATCAACCGGGTGCTGCTGCCGCGCGCGGACATCGCCACCGAGACCCTCGTCGCCGGGCTCACCGAGATGGGCTGGGAGTGCGACGACGTCACCGCCTACCGGACGGTGCGCGCGGCGCCGCCGCCCGCGCCGATCCGCGAGGCGATCAAGGGCGGCGGGTTCGACGCGGTGCTGTTCACCTCCAGCTCCACGGTGCGTAACCTCGTCGGCATCGCCGGCAAGCCGCACAACGTGACGGTGATCGCGGTGATCGGCCCGCAGACCGCGAAGACCGCCGAGGAGTTCGGGCTCCGGGTGGACGTGATGGCCGACAAGCCGTCCGCGTACGCGCTCGCCGCCGCGCTCGCCGAGTACGGCGCGAAGCGGCGGCAGGCCGCCCTCGCCGCCGGGGAGACGCCGCGCAAGCCGTCCCAGATGCGGCGGGGCGCCCGGCGCCGCGCCAAGTGACGGCGCCCTGCAAGAGTGCGAACCAGTCGCGAGAGGTGTGACATGGCAGTGAGTGCCGAGTTGCCCGCGGGCGGGGCGTTCCCCGCGGTACGGCCGCGCCGGCTGCGCCGCGGCGCCGCGATGCGCCGCCTGATGGCCGGGACCCGGCTGCACCCGGCCCAGCTCATCCTGCCGATGTTCGTCAAGGAGGGCATCACCGAGCCGCAGCCGGTCGCCTCGATGCCGGGCGTGGTGCAGCACACCCGCGACTCGCTGCGCAAGGCCGCGGCCGAGGCCGCCGAGGCGGGCGTGGGCGGCGTGATCCTGTTCGGCGTCCCGGCGGTCAAGGACGCCCGCGGCTCGGCCGCCGACGACCCCGAGGGCATCGTGCAGCTCGCCGTCGCCGACCTCGCCGCCGAGGTCGGCGACGCGCTCGTGGTCATGACCGACCTGTGCCTCGACGAGTACACCGACCACGGGCACTGCGGCCTGCTCACCGAGGACGGCGAGGTGGACAACGACGCCACGCTGGAGCGCTACGCGTCGATCGCGGTGGCGCAGGCGGCCGCGGGCTCCCAGGTGATCGCGCCGAGCGGGATGATGGACGGCCAGGTCGCGGCGATCCGCGGCGCGCTCGACGCAAACGGGTTCCCGCACATCCCGATCCTCGCCTACTCGGCCAAGTACGCCTCGGCGTTCTACGGCCCGTTCCGGGACGCCGCCGAGTGCGCCCCGCGGTTCGGCGACCGCAGCGCCTACCAGCAGGACCCGGCCGGGCCGATCGGGGAGGCGCTGCGCGAGGTGCGGCTCGACCTCGCCGAGGGGGCCGACGCGGTGATGGTGAAGCCCGCGCTCGCCTACCTCGACGTGCTGCGCCAGGTGCGCGACGCGGTCGACGTGCCGGTCGCGGCGTACCAGGTGAGCGGCGAGTACGCGATGATCGAGGCGGCCGCCCGGAACGGCTGGCTCGACCGGGAGCGCGTGATCATGGAGTCGCTGATCGCGATCCGCCGGGCGGGCGCGGACCTCATCCTGACCTACTGGGCCACCGAGATTGCGCGGGTCCTATCCTGAATCTCATCCGCCGGGCGCGAGGGCCGGCGGAGAGTCGGGGAGGAGCGTGAATGGTGGGGGTTCCGCTGACTCGTCGGTCCAAACGACGCAGGCATGGGTCGGCGGAGATCATCCGCGCGGTTCTCGAGTACGCCGAACTGGGCTGGGCCTGCGTGCCGGGGGCGCACCCGCTCGACAAGGGCGGCCGGGCCTGCTCCTGTGACCGGCTCGGCTGTCCCGATCCCGGCGGCCACCCGCTGTCGCCGGGCTGGGCGATCCAGGCGACGACCGACCCGGAGCTGCTGCGGCGGTGGTGGGAACGGGACCCCGAGGCGAACGTGATCCTGCCGACGGGCCGGGTGTTCGACGTGTTCGACGTGCCCCGTGCCGCCGGTCTGCGGGCGCTGTCGGGGATGGACGCCGCCGGCTTCCAGGTCGGCCCGGTCGCCGAGAGGGGCGACCGGGTCCTTTTTTTCGTCGCGACCCGGGGCGCGCCCGAGGACGAGGACGAGTGGTGGTCCTGTCAGCTCGACTGCTACCCGGAGACGATCGACGACAAGCCGGGGCTGCGCTGGCACTGCCGCGACAGCTACGTGCTCGCCCCGCCGTCGGCGCTGCGCGACGGGGGCGCGGTGACCTGGCTGCGCCCGCCGGTCGGCGCGGCGCTGCCCGACCCGCTGCGCGTGCTCGACCATCTGGCGGACTTCCTGGAGTAGCCGGAGCGGGCGCGGGGCCGCGGCAGGCCCGCCGTACCCTGGTGCGGTGAGCGAGCGAAGCGGAGGGCGCCCGATGGGCGACGAGAGGTCGAAGGAGCTGTTCGAGCGCGCCCGGGCGGTCGTGCCGGGCGGAGTGAACTCGCCGGTCCGCGCGTTCGGCGCGGTGGGCGGCACGCCCCGGTTCATGGTGTCGGGGGCGGGGCCGTACGTGTTCGACGCCGACGGCAACCGGTACGTCGACCTGGTCTGCTCGTGGGGGCCGATGATCCTCGGCCACGCCCACCCCGAGGTGGTCGCGGCGCTCACCGAGGCGGCCGCGCAGGGCACCTCGTTCGGCACCGCCACCCCGCGCGAGGTGGAGCTCGCCGAGGAGATCGTCAACCGCGTCGCCCCGGTGGAGAAGGTGCGGCTGGTCAACTCCGGCACCGAGGCGACGATGACCGCGGTACGGCTGGCGCGCGGCTTCACCGGCCGGTCGAAGGTGGTGAAGTTCGCCGGGTGCTACCACGGCCACGTGGACGCGCTGCTCGCCTCGGCCGGGTCGGGCGTGGTCACCTTCGGGCTGCCGGACACCCCCGGGGTGACCGGGGCGTCGGCGGCCGACACGATCGTGCTGCCGTACAACTCGGTGGAGGCGGTGGAGGCCGCGTTCGCCGAGGTCGGTGACGAGATCGCGTGCGTGATCACCGAGGCGTGCCCGGCGAACATGGGCGTGGTGCCGCCGCGGGAGGGCTTCAACCGGCGGCTGCGCGAGCTGTGCACGCGGCACGGGGCGCTGCTCATCATCGACGAGGTGCTCACCGGCTTCCGCGTGTCCCGGTCCGGCTGGTACGGCATCGACCCGGTCGACGCGGACCTGATGACGTTCGGCAAGGTGATGGGCGGCGGGCTGCCGGCCGCGGCGTTCGGCGGCCGGGCCGAGGTGATGGCCCACCTCGCGCCGGAGGGCCCGGTGTACCAGGCGGGCACGCTGTCCGGCAACCCGCTCGCCTGCGCCGCCGGGCTCGCCACGCTGCGCGCCTGCGACGACGCCGTCTACGCGCGGGTGAACGCGGCCGCGGCCGCGATCGGCGACGCGGCGACCGAGGCGCTCGCCGCCGCGGGCGTGCCGCACCGGCTGCAGCGGGCGGGCAACCTGTTCTCGATCTTCTTCATCGACGAGGACGTCACGGACTTCGCCACCGCCCGGCGGCAGGACACCGCCGCGTTCACCGCGTTCTTCCACGCCATGCTCGACCGGGGCGTCTACCTGCCGCCGTCGGCGTTCGAGGCCTGGTTCGTCTCGGCCGCGCACGACGACGCGGCGATCTCGCAGGTGGTCGAGGCGCTGCCCGCGGCCGCCAAGGCGGCCGCCGCGGCATCGGCGCGCGGCTAGCCGGTGGGGGCGGTCGCCGCGCGCGTACCGCCCGCCGGAGGCCGATGGCCGCCCGCACGCCGCCGCGGTGTGCGGGCGGCCGCGTATTGCGGGCGGTGTGACGGGCGGACGGCCCGGGCGGGCCGGTGCGCGGGCCTGCGGCCGTTCGCCGTGCCGTACCCGCGTCGTCGCCCTGCCGTGCGGCGCGGGCGCGGGGTCGCGTGCCCCGTCGCGGGTTCGCCGCGGAGCGCGGCGAACCCGGGAGAACCCGTGGGAGGGCCGGGCGAACGTCCGGGGTGGGCGTCCGCTCCGGCCCTCGCTCATCTCACCCGTTCCTCGCGGTTCCCGGCCGGCTCGCGGGCCGGCCGGTCGGGCGTGTCCGGCGCTACGACCGGCGCATCGGGCGGCGGCCCGGTGCGTTCGCCGGCCCGTGCGGCGGCCTGCCGTGCCCTGCGCCGCTGCCGGGCGCGCCGCTCGCGTGCCTCGGCGGCGAGGTAGGAGCCGTGCCGGCGCCAGGACCGCGGCCGGGCCGGCCGGTCACGTTCCCGCGGGCCGCGCGCCGTACGGCACGGCCCGAGGCCGGTCGGCCCCGGGCCGGGAGCGCTCTCACGCCGCGCACGGCCCCGGCCGTCCCGGCCGGATCGCCGCCGCGCGCGGCGGGCCCGGCCCGAGACGGCGGCCGGCTGGGCCGGAGCGCCCGCGCTCGTCGGCCTCCTCCTCGCGGCGACGGCGGCGGGCGGCGCGGGTGTTGCGTGCCTCGGCGGCGAGGGCGGCGAGGTAGGAGGGGCGGGAGTCGCCCGGCTTCTTGATGAAGAGGTGGTGAAGGAAAGTCATGGATCAATCATTCATCGCTAAACAGTGAAGGACAATCGAGACTTTCTTGGCCATATGGTTTAGAGTTGCTACATGCTCGACCTGAACCGGCTCAAGGCACTGCACGCCGTCGCCGTCTACGGCTCCGTCGTCGCCGCCGCCGAGGCGCTCATGGTGACCCCGTCGGCGATCTCCCAGCAGCTCGCCAAGCTGGAGCGGGAGACCGGAGCGCCGCTGCTCGAACGCAGCGGGCGCGGCGTGCGGCTCACCGACGCCGCGGGCGTGCTCGCCGAACACGCCGGGCGCATCCTGGCGATGGTGGAGCAGGCGGAGGCCGACTTCGAGGCGATGCGCGGCGCGGTCGTTGGCAGGCTCGCCATGGCCGCGTTCCCCACCGCGGCCCGCGGCATCATGCCGAAGGCGCTCGCCACGCTCAAGGCCGAGCACCCCAACCTCGAACTCGTGCTGTACGAGCGCGACCCGGAACGCCAGATCCGCGACGTGCTCCGCGGCGAGCTCGACCTGGTGGTGGTCCAGGACTGGGAGAACCAGCCGCTCCCCATCCCCGAGGGGCTGTCCCGGGCGCCGATCCTGGAGGACATCGCCGACGTCGCGCTGCCCGCCTCGCACCCGCTCGCCGACCGCGACGAGGTACACCTCAACGAGCTGTGCGAGGAGAAGTGGATCAGCAACGCGCCCGGGCAGATGTGCTACGACTGGCTCGTGTTCACCCTGCGCTCCGCCGAGCTGGAGCCGGAGATCACCTGCTACGCCGAGGAGTACGCCACCCAGCTCGCCCTCGTCGCCGCGGGCCACGGCTGCGCCATCGTGCCGCGGCTGGGCCGGGTCTGGGTGCCCGAGGGCGTGCGCATGGTGCCGATCCGGCCCCGCCCGGTGCGCCGCATCATCGCGCTGTGGCGCACCGAGGCGGCGCGCCGCCCGGCGATCCGCGCGGCGGTCGCCGCGATCCGCGCCGCGGCCGAGACCGTCGACGCCGTACCCCCCGACCTCGCCGTCCGGACGCCGGCCGCCGCCGGGGCGGGCAAACCGGGCACATCCGGCAGCTGAGCGGCTCCGGCCACGCCGCGTGGCCGCCCGTGCGCCCACGGGCGCGAAAGCGACCGGCGGGTAAGCTGGTGGCCACCATGGCTGACACGACTGTCGTTCACCTACTGCGGCACGGCGAGGTGCACAATCCCGACGGCGTCCTGTACGGCCGGCTGCCCGGATACCACCTGTCGAGCACCGGGCGGCAGATGGCCGAGCTGGTGGCGAAGGCGCTCGCCGACCGGGACATCGTGCTGATCGCCAGCTCACCTCTGGAGCGCGCGCGGGAGACGGCCGCACCGCTCGCCGAGCGACTCGGCCTGGAGGTGAAGATCGACGAGCGGCTCATCGAGGCCGACAACGTGTTCCAGGGGCATCGGATCGGCGTCGGGCGCGGCGTGCTGCGCAGTCCACGTCACTACCGCTACCTGTGGAACCCCTTTCGACCCTCGTGGGGCGAGCCGTACATCGACGTGGTGCGGCGCATGAAAACGGTGATCGACGAGTCGCGTGCGGCGGCCCGCGGGCATGAGGCCGTACTCGTCTCGCACCAGCTTCCGATCTGGGTCATCCGCCTCGCCGCGGAGCGCCGCCGGCTGTGGCACGACCCGCGCCGCCGCCAGTGCGCACTGGCGAGCCTCACCACCCTCACCTTCGAAGGCGACCGCCTGATCAGCATCGGATACAGCGAGCCCGCGGCCGCGCTGCTGCGCGGGCCCGAACCGCCCTCCGGGGCCTAGCCGCGCGCGCGAACCCCGGTTCCGGGACCTACGCCTCGACCGGGTACTGTGACGCTCTACCGGGTGTAGTGCGAGGAGACGTCCTGTCGTGTCCAGGAAAGCCATCGTTCTGATCGCCGCGCTGGCCGGTGCGGTCCTGTCGGGCTGCGCGGGCGGCCAGTCCACGGCCGACCAGTCGAGCGACACCCGGTACGTCGCCGGTGACGGACGCGTGCAGCTCTTCGAACCGGCCGCGCGTCGCCAGGCCCCCGCGATCGAGGGCGAGACGCTGGAGGGCGACCGCGTCGCGCTCGCCGACCACAAGGGCAAGGTGGTCGTGCTCAACTTCTGGGCCTCCTGGTGCGCGCCGTGCCGCAGCGAGGCCCCCACGCTCAAGGACGTCGCCGAGCGGACCAAGGACCGCGGGGTGACGTTCCTCGGCGTGGACTTCAAGGACCGCAAGGCCGACGCGCTCGCCTTCCAGCGCCGGTTCGAGCTCGGCTACCCCAGCATCTTCGACCAGCCGGGCAAGGTCGCGCTCGCCTTCAACGGCACGGTGCCGCCCGCCGCGATCCCCACCACGCTCGTGATCGACCGGCAGGGCCGCATCGCCGCCCGCGCGCTCGGCGAGGTGAAGCACTCCGCGCTGCTCGACGTGGTGACGAAGGTGAGCGGGGAGGGCGGCGGTGGCTGACGGGCTCGCCGACACGGTCGCGGCGGGCTCGCTCCTCGTGGCGCTGCCGATCGCCGTGGCGGCCGGGGTCGTCTCCTTCCTCTCGCCGTGCGTGCTCCCGCTCGTGCCCGGCTACCTGTCGTACGTCACCGGGATGAGCGGCGACCCCAGGCGGGGCCGCATGGTGCTCGGCAGCGCGCTGTTCGTGCTGGGCTTCGCCGTGGTGTTCGTCGCCGGCGGCGCGCTGTTCGGCGGCGTCGGCGCGGCGCTGCACGCGAACGCCGAGGTGATCACCCGGGTGCTCGGCGGGGTCACCGTCGTGCTCGGGCTCGCGTTCCTCGGCTTCATCCCGGGCCTGCAGCGCGACTACCGCATCTCGCGGCTGCCCGCGGCCGGCCTCGCCGGGGCGCCGCTGCTCGGCGTGGTGTTCGGGCTCGGCTGGACGCCGTGCATCGGCCCCACGCTCGCCGTCGTGCTCGGGCTCTCCCTCGACCAGGGCAGCGCGGCGCGCGGCGCGGCGCTCGCGTTCGGGTACGCGCTCGGGCTCGGCCTGCCGTTCGTGCTCGCCGGGCTCGCCTACCGACAGGCGCTGCACGCCTTCCGGGCGCTGCGGCGGCACACGCAGCTCATCACCCGCATCGGCGGCGGCATGCTCGTCGCCGTGGGCCTGCTGCTCGTGACCGGGCTGTGGACCGAGCTCGTCGCCGGCATGCAGGGCTGGATCGGCGGGTTCAGGCCGGTGATCTGACATGAGTTCTTCGCACACCCCCGGCGAGACCGGCGCCGAGCGGCCCGCCGAGGCCGCCGCCGTCGCCACGGCGCACGCCCCGGAGCCCGCCACCCGCCAGACCGCGCCGCCGCGGCCCGCCGGGTTCGGCCCGGTGGCGTGGCTGCGCTGGGGCTGGCGCACGCTCACCTCGATGCGCACCGCGCTCATCCTGCTGTTCCTGCTCGCGGTCGCGTCGGTGCCCGGCTCGATCTTCCCGCAGCGCGGGGTGAGCCCGGAGAAGGTCGCCGAGTACTTCCGCGACAGCCCGGCGCTCGCCGAGTGGCTCGACCGGCTCTCCCTGTTCGACGTCTTCCAGGCCCCCTGGTACGCGGCGATCTACCTGCTGCTGTTCGTCTCGCTGCTCGGCTGCGTGCTGCCCCGCACGGCCACGCTCGTCCGGGAGCTGCGCCGCCGGCCCCCGGCCGCGCCGCGCAACCTGTCCCGGCTGCCGCGCCACGCCGCGTTCCAGGGCGAGGCCGAGGTGGCCGAGCTCGCCGCGGAGCTGCGCCGCAAGGGCTTTAGGGTGGCCACCGGCCGCGACTGGGTCGCGGGCGAGAAGGGCTACCTGCGCGAGGTCGGCAACCTGCTCTTCCACTTCGCCCTGCTCGGCATCCTGTTCGCGGTCGGCGTCGGCGCGGTGTACGGCTACCGCGGCAACGTGCTCGTCGTCGAGGGGGAGGGATTCGCCAACACGGTCGCCGTGTACGACCGGTTCCAGCCGGGCCGCCTGGTGACCGCCGACTCGCTGGCGCCGTTCTCGTTCACGCTCAAGGACTTCCGGGCGACCTACCAGACCGAGGGGGAGCGGCAGGGCCAGGCCCTCGACTACGTGGCGCGGCTCGCGGTGACCGACCGGCCGGGCGCGCCCGAGCGGGACTACGAGCTGCGGGTGAACGAGCCGCTCGAGGTGGACGGGACGCTCACCTACCTGCTCAACCACGGCTACGCGCCGGTGGTGAAGGTCACCGACGGCGAGGGGCAGGTCGCCTTCGAGGGGCCGGTGCCGTGCCTCCCGGTCGACCAGCGCACCCTCACCTCCGAGTGCGTGATCAAGGTCCCGGACGCCCGGCCGCAGCAGCTCGGCTTCCTCGCCCGGTTCCTGCCGAGCACGGCGAGCGCGCAGGGCGGCGGCTACGTCTCGGTGTTCCCGGCCGCGATCAACCCCACCGTGCAGATCTGGGCGTTCTCCGGCGACCTCGGCCTCGACGACGGCGTGCCGCAGTCGGTGTACCAGCTCGACACCGACGGGCTGAAGCCGCTGGTGATGCAGTCCGACCCGCTGCAGCCCGGGCAGTCGCTCACGCTCCCGGACGGGGCGGGCACGATCGCGTTCACCGGGGTCCGGGAGTGGATCACCCTGCAGATCACCTACGATCCCGGCCGCCTGCCCGCGCTGGTCTCGGCCGTGGTGGCGACGGTGGCGCTCGTGCTGTCCCTGGTGATCCGGCGCCGCCGGGTGTGGATCCGGGTGAGCCGCGCCGACGGCCCCGCGACGATCGAGGTCGGCGGCCTCGCCCGCACCGAGGGCAACGTCAGCTTCACCGAGGAGTTCGACGAGATTGTCAGCACACTGCGCGGCCGGTTCGCGGTCGCATCCGATACCGCGCGGCCGGACGGCGGCCGCACTAAGGAGTGACACGGTGGGCAATCAGGTCAACACCGGACTCGCCCAGCTGAGCGACCAGCTCATCCTGGTGACGGTCCTGCTCTACCTGGGCGCCATGATCGGATACGCCCTGGAGCTCGCGTTCGGCCGCCCCCGCGGCCAGGCGCCCGCCCGGCGGACCCGCGAGCCCGTCGCCGTCGGCGCGGGAGCGGCGGGCCGGGCCGAGACGGACACCGCGCAGGAGACCGGCGACGCCGGGGAGACCGGCGCGGCCGTGCCGTACGCCCCGTGGGCGGCCACCGTGGGACGCGTCGCGGTCGCGGTCAGCTGGCTGGGCTGGGCGGCGAACCTCGCCGGCATCGTCACCCGCGGCGTGTCCGCCGGCCGATGGCCGTGGGGCAACATGTACGAGTTCACGGTCGCGATCTGCTTCGCCGCCGTGACCACGTTCCTCGTGCTCGGCCTGCGGCAGCGGATCCGCTTCCTCGGCGCGTTCGTCATGGTCGCCGCCGTGCTCGGGCTCGGCTTCGCCGTGCGCTACCTGTACGTCCAGGCCGGACCGGTGGTGCCCGCGCTCAACTCCTACTGGCTCGCCCTCCACGTGGGCGCCGCGATCATCGCGAGCGGGCTGTTCTTCCTGGCCGGGGTCACCGGCGTGCTCTACCTGGTGCGCCGCCCGGGCGCGGTACGGCTCCCGGACCGGCGGACGCTGGAGCGCGTGATGCACCGCGCCATCGTGCTCGCGTTCCCGATCTGGACCTTCGCCGTGATCGCGGGCGCGCTGTGGGCCGACCGCGCCTGGGGCCGCTACTGGGGCTGGGACCCCAAGGAGGTCTGGTCGTTCATCACCTGGCTGGCGTACGCGGCCTACCTGCACGCCTACGCCACCGCGGGCTGGCGGGGCACCCGGAGTGTGATCATCCAGCTCGTCGCCTGCGGCTGCCTGCTGTTCAACCTCGTCGGGGTGAACCTCTTCTTCGGCAGCCTGCACTCCTACGCCGACATTCCGGGCTGATCCCCGCGGTCCGCCGCTCGCCGGTGCCGGGACGGCCCTCGGGCCGCCCGGCGACGTGCGTCGTCACCGCCCTCCGACCGGCGCCGCGCCGCCGCGCCCGGGCCGGGTACCGGGCCCGTGCGCGCCGGTACGGCGCCGCCCCGCCGGTCACTCCTCGCCGCGGATGCGCCGCTCCAGGCTGCGGAGGAACTCGGGGTCGTCGTCCGGGCCCCGCGGGGCCGGGGGACGGGGCGTGGCGCTGCCGAAGAAGCCGCCGCCGGAGAGGGGGGAGCCACCCGGCGTGTGCGCCTGCTGCTGCAGCGGGCGGCCGAGCAGCAGCCACAGCAGGCCGCCGACCGTCATCAGGAGCACGACGACCAGCACCCAGAGCACCTTCGGGAGGTTTCGGACCTGGTCCTCAGGCGTGGTGATGACGTCGAAGAGGCAGTAGAGCCAGAAGGCCAGCAGCGCCAGACCGATAACCACAGCCATATGCGCAGCGTACGGCATAGCAGGCATAGATCGCCCTTTGGACTGCGCAAGGTTCGATAGGCCCGTCCCCGGAGGATCCGGATCGCCGCCGCGGCCGGTGGACGACCATACGGGCCATTCGGACACCCCCGCGCCGGATTACGGCGCGCCGCAGGCGCTCCGGCACCCGGTGAACCCTGCATAACGGGTGACTCGGCGGAGACGCTCGTCGTACCGTGGGACGCGACAACACTTCTCGGCGAGCTGGGGAGGGGAGGCCGGCCCCGGCCGAGGCGTGCGCCGCCGGACGGGCGGAGGCGGGCGAACGGCCCCGAGAGGCCGGGCGGCGGCGAGCGGGCGGGCGCGGCCGACTCGACCGTGGAGAACAGAGAGGCGCGATGGCGCAGTTGGGCGACAGAGGTCGTCATCGGCGGGGGCTTCGCTGGTGGCAGCGCGGGCCGTACACCTCGCGCGGCGGGATGGAGTCGCGGGGAGAGGCCGAACGGCACGCGATGCGCCCGGAGCGGGGCGATGCGCCGGCGCGGCCGGAACGCACCGAGCGGTTCGGCTGGTTCCGCCGCGCCGAACGGGGGGACCGCGTCGAGGCCGGCGAGCTGCCGGAGCGGCGGAACGTCTTCGAGCCGCGCGATCGGCTGCGGCGTCCGGAGCGGGCCTACCGCGCCGCGGTGACCGCCCCGGTCATGGACCGGCCGGCCTACACCTGGCGGGACTTCGAGCTCGACGACCGTCCGGTGGAGTGCGAACCCCACCCGCCGGACGTGCCCGACCTCGGCGACGGGCGACGGCACTGCGGCGCGCTGGAGCGGGTGCTGCACCGCCAGTGGGACGCCGCCGACGGCCCGCCCCCGCCGGAGATCGTGCGGGCGATCGACAGCCTCGCCCGGCTCCCGGACGGGCTGAAGGAGAAGCTCGCCTCAGGGCTCGAGGGCATCTACGTCGGCCCCGGCGGCGTGCCGGACCTCGACGACATGGGGTACCTGCGCGGCGCCCCGCTGCCGTCGGGCCGGGCCACCTGGGATATCTGCGCCGGTGCCTACGGCGACCGCAAGATCGTGGTGGGCGACCGGCCCTCGCCCACCCCGGACGTGATGATGCACGAGGTGGGCCACGCCCTCGACGACGTCGACGCGCCGCCGGGGGATTGGGTGTCGGACTCCCCGGAGTTCGTGGCGCTCTACGAGCAGTGCCTGCCGCATCTGGTGTCGGCCTTCCACAAGCAGGGCAACGGCCTGGGGCGCAAGGAGTTCTTCGCCGACGCCTTCGCCGCCATCGCCTCCCGCCAGCGCCCCGCGCTCGTGGACATGCTCGGTGGGGACACCAGGACCGCGCTCAACGTGATGTTGTTCTTCAACCGGCGTTACGGAATCTAGGTGATCTCAGATGTACGTGATCCGGCTCGCGGACGGGACCCTGCGGGTGCCGCGGACCCTGGCCAGCGATGACGGGCGCCTCATCGGCAACGCGTACGTGGAGATCGCGCCGGGTGATCCGGAGTACGAGCGCTGGTCGGCGGAGGCGGTCAGCGAGGAGGAGTTCGCCACCATGCGGCGGCGCTGGCGGGAGGAGAACGACGAACTGGAGCGCGCGTTCCTCGCCTTCAAGGCGGAGCAGGAGCGCTGACGGCCTGGGTCGCGATCGGGGGGTACCCGACGTGGTGCGGACGAGACGGCGTGCCGCCGCTCGGTGAGGGGCGAATGACGGTACCGGTAACGACGCTGCCGGCTGAGGGCGCCGGTTGACCGTGCCGGTCGAGAGGGCCGGTCGAGAGGGCCGGTCGAGAGGACCGGCGATGCGCCGCGCTCACGTTTGCCGGCGGAGCCGGTCGGCCGGGGCGCTCCGGCGGGGCCGCCGCGTGCGGCACGGGCGCACGGTGCGGCGGTGGCCATGCCTGCGGCGGTGCACGACGGCGCGCACGGTGACGGGCCGCGGTGCGATGTCCGCCGCGATCGCGGCGGTGCTCGCGGGCGGAGTTCACCGGCGGCGCCCGGCGTCGCCGCGGGCCATGCCGCTGCGCGGGGTGTCCGGGCGGCGGTGCCGGGAGGCGTGGCGGACGGGATCGGCGGTCACGGCCGGAGTGGGCTCCGGTCGCCGGGGCCCGCCCTTTCCCGGCAGTGTTCGGTCCCAGTGTTCGTTCCCGGTCTTCGTTTCCCGGCGCTGATCCCGGAGCGTCCGGGTGCTCCGCCGTGCCACGGCGGCACCTCCGGGCGTGTCAACCGCGCCGTCCCATCTCACCGCACCGGGCCGCGCTGCGGCCGTCGTTCGGGCGGTGGCCCGTGCGGTGGGCGCGGTACGGCGGGCGTGCGCTCACCGCGGGCCGGTCGCGTCCGGCGCGGAACCTCGGGTGCCGGGGTGTGCCGGCCCCGGTGGTCGACGACGCGGATGAATCAGCACACGAGAGGGTGCGATGGGCACAGCAGGACCAAGAGCGTCGTCGGGGGGTGCCGGGCGGCGCGTCCCGGTCCCCCACTCCAGTGACCCTGCGGCTTCCGGGGGTCGCAGGATCACCGGTGTGACGGTGTCGACGTCAGACGCGCGGTGACTCGCCGTTTTGGCGTTCGGCCGTCAGGACCTCCTCACCACGCAGGAGGGCGTGGACCTCCGACTCGCGGAAGCGCCGGTGCCCTCCGGGGGTGCGGATGCTGCTGATTCGGCCGGCGGCCGCCCAGCGTGTCACCGTTTTTGGGTCGACCCGGAAGAGGGCGGCGACCTCCCCGGGTGTCAGCAGACGCTCGCTGCTACTCTCCACAATCTCTCCCCCTCGCATCCCGCGTCCTGCTGCGGGCGGACAGGTAACCAGTGTGCCGAGCGGAGCCTGATTTATCCGTGCTTTTCACAAAGATCACGTGATGTTATCGGCTGACTGCCCGATTGTTATATGATAGAGCCTCTTTGGGGCTCTGATGGGTGTTTCTTTATGAAAGCGCCGTGTTGGGTAAGACTAGCAGCGCTCGCGCCTCGTGCGAAGTGAGGACGCTCCATCGTGAGAGTGACGTAACCTCGACGCTGTGCGTCCAGTTGTGGTTTACACCCTGTCGCGGCTCGGCCTGTTCGCCGTGGCCTTCGCCGTGCTGTATCTGACCGGTCTGCGGGACTGGTTCTGGCTCCTTGTGGTGGCCTTCCTCGTCAGCGGCCTCGCGAGCTATGTGCTGCTGTCCGGACAACGTGACGAGATGAGCAAAGCCATCGCCAGAAGGCGGGAGTCCCGCGGGGACCGGTGAATCGGGTTCAGTGCCGCACGGGGAACATGCCGACGCGGGCATGGTACTCGCGCCCCAGCTCGGTCGTGTCGCTTCCGACGAGAAGGCCGGTCTTATGCGCGAGGAATGCCTTCACCCCGATGCCCCGGGTCCGGGTCGGGTTCCAGGGGAGTGCGCGCCCGGTCACGGGATGGATCGCACCGATGCCCTTTCGCGACACCGCACCCGGACCCCGGGTGTCGGATCCGTGCGGGTTGTTCAGCCACCGCTGGTGTCCGCCGACGTAGACCGCGGCGCCCGTCACCGCCACCGAGTAAAGCGAGTCACCCCCGGTGTGGTTGATCCAGGTGGGACGGATATTGGTGCCCTTGGAATAGGTTTCGAAACGGGCCGCCGAGTCACATGTGGGTCCGGTGCCGCCCCGGTGTTTCGGTCCCCCCGTGGTAACGACCACAAAGTACTTTCCGTCAGGCGAAAAATCCAGGCCGCGCACGTACCAGGGAAACGCCGACCAGCACTTCGCCGCGTACGCCCGGGTGCGCCAGGGCGCGACCCGCGGCGGGTTCCGCCCGATGTCGATCAGGCCGAGCTGCGGGCGTGACCGTCCGTCGAGCGTGGTGAACGCGCCGTCGACCGCGAGCCGGTCCCGGGAGAGCGCCATCGCGTACACCCGGAGCCGGGCGCGGGGCGGCGGATCGCCCGGGGTGATGGTGAAGGCCGGGTCGAGCGCGCCGGTCCGCGCGTCGAGGCGGGCGAGCGCCGGGCGGACCGTGTCGCCGACCTTGCGGAAGGTGCCGCCGACGTACAGGTGGTCGCCGTGCGCGACGAGCGCGTTCACCTCGCCGCCACGGATCCAGGGCGTGAACCCGTGCACCGCCCGCCCGTCGGCGAGGCTGAGCCGGGTGAGGGCGCGGGTGGGCCAATAGTTCACGGTGTCGAAGGCGCCGCCGACGTAGACCGTGCCGCCGGACCCGGGGGCGAGCGCGTACACGGTGCCGTCGAGCACCGGCGCGAAACTTTCATCGATCCGGCCGGTGTACAGGTCGAACGCGAACAGGTTGGTGCGCCGCATCTCCCGGGACTCGCCGGCGTTCCGCACCCGGGTGAACGAGCCGCCGACCACGACCTTCCGGCCCACGAGCGCGAACGCGTTGACGATGCCGTCGAGTACGTGCGGCGTGTAGTCCACCGGGTCGGCCGACACCACGCGGGCGTGCCTCACCGCCCCCCGGGGCATCGCCTGGGCCCGGTGCTGCCCGGCGCCGCCGAGCGCCGCCGCGGCGGTCGGCGGGGCGGCGGGGAGCGTGGCGGCCGCCGTGCACACGCCGAGGGCGCAGGCCCCGAAGGTTGTCATGATCTTCCTGTTCCGTGAGAGCACGCAGAACTTCCTACCATTCGCCGTGTGAGCATGCGACTACTTTCAGTGAAATTGGTCATCGCGCACTAGGCTTGTCCCATGACGCGCGCATCGCTGGACAAAAAGCCGCACGAGGTCGCGGCCATGTTCGACCGCACCGCCCGGCGCTACGACCTGGTCAACGACGTGCTGTCGCTCGGCCGGGACCGGTACTGGCGCAGGGCGACGGCCCAGGCCGTGGACGCCGGCCCCGGGGAGCTCGTGCTCGACCTCGGCGCGGGGACCGGCACCAGCACCGACGCCTTCACCGGGCTCGGCGCCCGCGCGATCGCGAGCGACTTCTCCCTCGGCATGCTGCGCACCGGGGTGCGGCGCCGGGGCGGCTCCGGCATCCACGGCGGCGGTGGGCGCGGTGTGACGTTCATCGCCGGGGACGCGCTGCGGCTGCCGTTCGCCGACGAGGTGTTCGACGCGGTGACGATCAGCTTTGCGCTGCGCAACGTGCAGGACACCTCCGCCGCGCTGCGCGAGATGCTCCGCGTCGCCAAGCCCGGCGCCCGGCTCGTCGTCTGTGAGTTCTCCCACCCCACGGCGAAGCTCTTCGACCTGGTCTACTCGCAGTACCTCGTCCGGCTGCTGCCCCGGATCGCGCGGCTGGTCAGCTCCAACCCCGACTCCTACGAGTACCTCGCCGAGTCGATCCGCGCCTGGCCCGACCAGCCCACCCTGGCCGGCATCATCCGCGACGCGGGCTGGCACCGCGTGGCCTGGCGCAACCTCACCTTCGGCGTCGTCGCCCTGCATCGCGCGTACAAGCCCGCGGACTGAGCGCCCCGCCGTACGCGCCGTACGTTTCGCCGGGGCGCGCCGCCGTCCGCCGGGGCGGGCGCCACGTCCCGTGCCGCGGCGGCCTCCGTCTCGCCTCGGTCACGAGGGCCGTGTCGAACTTGATCACGTTCCGCGAAGTGGTATAAACCACTGTGCATCCGCCGCCGACGGCCGGCGCGGCGCCCGACCGAGATCTCCCGCGAGATCGCCCCGGCGCACCCGCCCGCCCGGACGCGGGGGAGCCGCCGGCGGACGCCGCCGCGCAGGCCCGGGCGCGCGGGCGGGCCGCGCGCCCGCACGGCACGGCGCCGACCTGCGTGTTCCGCGCACGGCCGATGCGTGCGTCCCACCCGGGGCGGGCGTCTCCGATCACGATTCGAAAACAGGTGTCCGGCGGCCGAGACGCCACCGCCCGTGTGCTGCGGTGAAGGGGCCGTCGCGCGGGGGAGAGGCCCCCTCACACTCACCGGGTAAAAGGGACTAGACTTCGGCGCGACAAGTTTGTGAAGGGGTTCACAAAGGCACGAAGGTTCCCACAACCCCTGGGGCCTCGGCCTCGAGGACAGGACAGGTCCAGTGAGCGTGCGGACTAGCGGGCGAGCACCCGGACAGCGGGGCGAGTTGGACGCCGACGTCATCGTCGTCGGCGCCGGACCCGCCGGTTCGACGACCGCTTTCTACCTCGCGCAGTCCGGGCTGACCACCCTCGTACTGGAGAAGGCCCGTTTCCCGCGGGAGAAGGTGTGCGGCGACGGGCTCACCCCGCGCGCCGTGAAACAGCTCCTCGCGATGGGCATCGACATCAACGCCCCGGGCTGGGTCCGCAACCGCGGCCTCAGGGTCATCGGCGGCGGCATCCGGCTGGAGCTGGACTGGCCCGAATTGTCGTCTTATCCCGACTTCGGGCTGGTGCGCGTGCGCAAGGACTTCGACCGGATCCTCGCCGACAACGCGGCCCGCGGCGGCGCCACCGTGCTGCAGGGCGTCAACGTCGTGGGCCCCGTGATCGACGAGCGCAGCGGGCACATCGTCGGCGTGCGCGCCCGGCACGACGACGGCGAGCGCCGCGAGGTCGTCTACCGGTCGCGGCTGGTGATCGCCGCGGACGGCAACTCCTCCCGGCTGTCGATCGCGATGGGCCTGCACAAGCGGCCCGACCGCCCGATGGGCGTCGCGGTGCGCACGTATTTCACCAGCCCGCGGCACGACGACGACTACCTGGAGTCGTGGCTGGAGCTGTGGGACGGCGACCGGCTGCTCCCCGGGTACGGGTGGATCTTCGGCGTGGGGGACGGGACCAGCAACGTGGGGCTGGGCCTGCTCAACACCAGCGCGGCGTTCCAGCAAATCGACTACCGGGACCTGTTGCGCCGCTGGGTCGCGACCATGCCCGAGGAGTGGGGGTTCGTCGAGGAGAACATGACCGGCCCGATCCGGGGCGCGGCGCTGCCGATGGGGTTCAACCGGCAGCCGCACTACACCCGCGGGCTGGTGCTCGTCGGCGACGCCGGCGGCATGATCAACCCCTTCAACGGCGAGGGCATCGCCTACGCCATGGAGACCGGGAAGATCGCGGCGGAGGTCGTCGTGCAGGCCCTGGCCCGGGCGACGGCCGCGCAACGGGAACGGGTGCTGCGCACCTATCCTGGGATTCTCAAAGAGATGTTCGGCGGGTACTTCACGCTGGGGCGGCTGTTCGTGCAGTTGATCGGGCGTCCCGGCGTGATGAAGTTCGCCACTCGTCATGGCCTGCCGCACCCTCGTGTCATGAGATTCGCGCTGAAGCTGCTTGCTAATCTCACGGACCGGCGAGGTGACGCGACGGACCGGATCGTCAACGCCCTGTCCAAGGTCACGCCACCGGCATGACCCTCCCCGAAGCGAAGACCATGATCGTTGTTCCTAGCCTCATGAAACGGGATGCGTGCGGATGAACCTCTACGTGCCGATCCTGGTGCTCGCGGTTCTCGCCGCGGGTTTCGCCGTCTTCTCCGTTGCCATCGCGCCGTTCACCGGTCCTAAGCGCTGGAACCGCGCCAAGCTCGACGCCTACGAGTGCGGTGTCGAGCCGACCCCCCAGCCGCCCGGCGGTGGTCGGTTCCCGCTGAAGTACATGATCACCGCGATGCTCTTCATCGTATTCGACATCGAGATCATCTTCCTCTATCCGTGGGCGGTCGCGTTCGACGCGCTCGGGGTGTTCGGGCTGGTTGAGATGGTGCTGTTCATCGTCACCGTCCTCGTCGCGTACGCGTACGTCTGGCGGCGCCGCGGCCTGGACTGGGACTGAGAGGATCGACATGGGTCTGGAAGAGAAACTCCCCAGCGGGTTCATCCTGAGCACCGTCGAGCAGGTCGCCGGCTGGGCGCGGAAGAACTCGGTGTGGCCCGCCACCTTCGGCCTCGCCTGCTGCGCGATCGAGCTGATGGCCGCAGGCGGCCCCAAGCACGACCTCGCCAGGTTCGGCATGGAGCGCGCGTCCGCCTCGCCCCGCCAGGCGGACCTGATGATCGTCGCCGGTCGCGTGTCGCAGAAGATGGCGCCGATCCTGCGGCAGATCTACGACCAGATGGCGGAGCCCAAGTGGGTGATCGCCATGGGCGTGTGCGCCTCGAGCGGCGGCATGTTCAACAACTACGCGATCGTGCAGGGCGTCGACCACGTCGTGCCCGTCGACATCTATCTGCCCGGCTGCCCGCCGCGGCCGGAGATGCTGCTCGACGCGATCGTCAAGCTGCACGACAAGATCCAGAACACCAAGTTCGGCGTGCACCGCGAGCGGCAGATCGAGGAGCTGGAGCGGCGGGCCCTCAACCCGCTGCCGCTGGTGGACGACCGGGGGGCCGTCAGATGAGCGAAGAGCAGAACAAGCCGCAGGAGAACCTGCCCGCCGTCAACCCCATCGAGCTGCCGATCGCCCGCAAGGGCATGTTCGGCGTCAAGGGCACCGGCGACACCTCCGGTTACGGCGGCCTCGTGGTGCGCCGCCCGCCGAAGCTGTCCAGCCCGCGGCCGTACGGCGGGCCGGACCGTACCGGCGAGCCCGGCGAGTTCGACGTGATCGCCGACGAGCTGGAGCGCGCGCTCGGCGACGGCTTCCACGACGCCGTCGAGCGGGTCGTGGTCGACCGCGGCGAGCTCACGTTCCACGTGAAGCGGGAGCGGCTCGTCGAGGTCATGCGCCACCTGCGCGACGATCCGGCGCTGCGGTTCGAGCTGTCACTCGGCGTCTCCGGGGTGCACTACCCTCATGAGACGGGCGCCGAGCTGCACGCGGTGTACCACCTGTGTTCCATCACCCACAACCGACGGCTGCGGATCGAGGTCTCGTGCCCTGACGCCGACCCGCACATTCCCTCCACGGTGTCGGTATACCCCACGCACGACTGGCACGAGCGGGAAACCTACGACTTCTTCGGGATCATCTTCGACGGCCACCCCGCACTGACCCGGATCGAGATGCCCGACGACTGGGAGGGGCACCCGCAGCGCAAGGACTACCCGCTGGGTGGCATCCCGGTGGAGTACCGCGGTGCCTCGACCCCCGCCCCGGACCAGAGGAGGTCGTACTCGTGAGCTCCGTCATGAGGCCGGCCGACCGGCCGGTGGCGACCGAAGCGGGTGCGAAGCAGCCGGGCGCGAAGGAGGATGTATGACCGCCCTGCACGACGAGACGACCGAGGGCAAGGTCTACACCGTCAACGGCCAGGACTGGGACGAGCTCGTCAAACAGATCAGCGAGTCGTCCGACCGGCACCTGGTCGTCAACATGGGTCCCCAGCACCCGTCCACGCACGGGGTGCTGCGCCTGGTGCTGACGCTCGACGGCGAGACCGTGGTCGAGGCCCGGCCGGTGATCGGCTACCTGCACACCGGCATCGAGAAGAACATGGAGTACCGGACGTGGACCCAGGGGGTCACGTTCGTCACTCGCATGGACTACCTCTCGCCGATCTTCAACGAGACGGCGTACTGCCTCGCCGTGGAGAAGCTCCTCGGCATCACCGACCGCATCCCCGAGCGGGCCCAGGTGCTCCGGGTGCTCATGATGGAGCTCAACCGGATCTCCTCGCACATGGTGGCGATCGCCACCTTCGGCATGGAGCTGGGCGCCACCTCGGTGATGATCTACGGCTTCCGCGAGCGGGAGATGGTGCTCGACCTGTTCGAGTACATCACCGGCCTGCGGATGAACATGGCCTACGTCCGGCCCGGTGGCGTCTCCATGGACCTGCCCGCCGGCGCGGTCGACAAGATCGGCGAGTTCCTCAAGATCATGCCGAAGCGGGTCAAGGACATGCGCAAGGTGCTCGACGAGAACCCCGTCTACCTGCGCCGGACCCGCGACATCGCGTACCTCGACCTCACCGGCTGCATGGCCCTCGGCGTGACCGGCCCGATGCTGCGGGCCGCCGGCCTGCCGTGGGACCTGCGCAAGGCGCAGCCGTACTGCGGCTACGAGACCTACGACTTCGAGGTGCCCACCGAGACCGGCTGCGACGTCTACAGCCGGTACCTGGTGCGGATGGCCGAGGTCGAGGAGTCCCTGAAGATCATCCAGCAGGCGCTCGACCGGCTCACCGGCCCCGAGCTCAAGGGCAAGCCGGTGATGATCGAGGACAAGAAGATCGGCTGGCCGTCGAAGCTCGCGCTCGGCCCCGACGGCCTGGGCAACTCGCCCGACCACATCGCCCACATCATGGGCACCTCGATGGAGGCCCTCATCCACCACTTCAAGCTGGTGACCGAGGGCTTCCGGGTGCCGGCCGGGCAGGCGTACGCGGCGGTGGAGTCGCCGCGCGGCGAGCTGGGCGCGCACGTGGTGAGCGACGGCGGCACCCGCCCGTACCGCGTGCACTTCCGCGACCCGTCCTTCACGAACCTGCAGGCCATCCCGGCCACCGTGGAGGGCGGCATGGTCGCCGACGTCATCTCGGCGATCGCCTCGATCGACCCGGTCATGGGGGGAGTTGACAGGTGAGCGAGAACCAGGGCTACCCGCCCGAGGTCCGCGAGCGGCTCGAGCGCGAGGCGAAGGAGATCATCGCCCGCTACCCGAAGCCGCGCTCGGCGCTGCTGCCGCTGCTGCACCTGGTGCAGTCGGTGGACGGTTACGTGTCCGACCGCGGGCACGAGTTCTGCGCCGAGATGCTCGGCATTCCCAAGGCCGAGGTCGTGGGCGTGTCCACCTTCTACACGATGTACAAGCGCAAGCCGGCCGGCGAGTACCACGTGGGCGTGTGCATCAACACGCTGTGCGCGGTGATGGGCGGTGACCAGATCTGGGAGACGCTGTCGGAGCACCTCGGCGTGGGCCACGACGAGACCACGCCCGACGGCAAGATCTCGCTGGAGCGGCTGGAGTGCAACGCCGCCTGCGACTACGCCCCGGTGGTCATGGTCAACTGGGAGTTCTTCGACCGGCAGACCCCGGAGTCGGCCAAGCAGCTCGTCGAGGACCTGCGGGCCGGCAAGCCGGTGGCGCCCACCCGGGGCCCGAAGCGGCTGTGCACGTTCAAGGAGGCCTCGCGGGTGCTCGCGGGCCTGTCCGACGGTCTGGCGAACGAGGGCCCGTCCGCGGGTGACGCCTCGCTGCAGGGCCTGCGGCTCGCCAAGGAGAAGGGCTGGACGGCGCCGCGGAAGGAGGACGTGGAATGACCACCCTCACCCCGGTCCTCACCGCCACCTGGGACCAGCCGGACTCCTTCACCATCGAGGGCTACCACCGCAACGGCGGGTACCAGGCGCTGCGCAAGGCGCTCACCATGGACCCGGACGCGATCATCCAGGCGGTGAAGGACTCCGGGCTGCGCGGCCGCGGCGGCGCGGGCTTCCCCACCGGCATGAAGTGGGGCTTCATCCCGCAGAACGACGGCAAGCCACACTACCTGGTGGTGAACGCCGACGAGTCCGAGCCGGGCACGTGCAAGGACATCCCGCTGATGATGGCGAACCCGCACGTGCTCGTCGAGGGCGCGATCATCAGCTCGTACGCCATCCGGGCGAACCACGCCTTCATCTACGTCCGGGGCGAGGTGCTGCACGTCATCCGCCGGCTGCAGCAGGCCGTCCGCGAGGCGTACGAGGCGGGCTACCTCGGCAAGAACATCCTCGGCTCCGGCTTCGACCTGGAGCTCGTGGTGCACTGCGGCGCCGGGGCGTACATCTGCGGTGAGGAGACCGCGCTGCTCGACTCGCTCGAGGGCTACCGCGGCCAGCCGCGCCTCAAGCCGCCGTTCCCCGCCGTGGCCGGCCTGTACGCCAGCCCGACGGTGATCAACAACGTCGAGTCGATCTCCTCGGTGCCGAGCATCGTGCTCAACGGGCCCGGCTGGTTCGCCTCGATGGGCACCGAGAAGTCGAAGGGCTTCGGCATCTTCTCGCTGTCCGGCCACGTCAAGCGGCCCGGGCAGTACGAGGCGCCGCTCGGCATCACGCTGCGCGAGCTGCTGGAGATGGCGGGCGGCATCCGCGAGGGGCACCGGCTCAAGTTCTGGACCCCGGGCGGCTCGTCCACGCCGATCTTCACCGAGGAGCACATCGACGTGCCGCTCGACTTCGAGTCGGTCGGCAAGGCCGGGTCGATGCTCGGCACCCGCGCCCTGCAGATCTTCGACGAGACGACCTGCGTGGTGCGGGCGGCGATGCGGTGGATCGAGTTCTACGCGCACGAGTCCTGCGGCAAGTGCACTCCCTGCCGGGAGGGCACCTACTGGCTCAAGCAGGTGCTGCAGCGGCTGGAGCGGGGCCAGGGCACCGAGGAGGACCTGGCCACGATCACCGACATCGCCGACAACATCCTGGGCCGCTCGTTCTGCGCCCTCGGCGACGGTGCCACGAGCATCGTCCACTCGTCCGTGAAGTACTTCCGCGACGAGTACATCCAGCACTTCGAGAACGGCGGCTGCCCCTTCGATCCCGCCGCATCCACCGCATGGAGCAAGCAATGATCGCGCCAAGCGAGATCATCGACACCCGCGGCCCGGTCGCTGGGGGGTGCGCATGACCGCTGAGACCTCGTCGGCCGCGAAGGCCGAGCAGCCGGTCGAGATGGTGAACGTCACCATCGACGGCTTCCACATCGCCGTGCCCAAGGGCACCCTGCTGATCCGGGCGGCCGAGCAGCTCGGCATCCAGATCCCGCGGTTCTGCGAGCACCCACTGCTCGACCCGATCGGGGCGTGCCGCCAGTGCCTCGTGCAGATCGAGGGCATGCCGAAGCCGGCCGCCTCGTGCACGATCGTGTGCACCGAGGGCATGGTCGTGCACACCCAGCTCACCAGCCCGGTCGCCGAGAAGGCGCAGCGCGGGGTGATGGAGTTCCTGCTCATCAACCACCCGCTGGACTGCCCGGTCTGCGACAAGGGCGGCGAGTGCCCGCTGCAGAACCAGGCGATGTCGAACGGGCAGGGTGAGTCCCGGTTCACCGAGACCAAGCGCACCTTCCCCAAGCCGCTGCCGCTGTCCACGCAGGTGCTGCTCGACCGGGAGCGCTGCATCCAGTGCACCCGCTGCCTGCGCTTCCAGGAGCAGATCGCCGGCGACCCGCTCATCGAGTTCTTCGAGCGCGGGGCCAAGGAGCAGGTCGGCGTCGCCGACGGCGAGCCGTTCCACTCCTACTTCTCCGGCAACACCATCCAGATCTGCCCGGTGGGCGCGCTCACCAGCGCGGCGTACCGGTTCCGGGCGCGGCCGTTCGACCTGGTCTCCACGCCGAGCGCGTGCGAGCACTGCGCCAGCGGCTGCGCGCTGCGCACCGACCACCGCCGCGGCCGGGTGATGCGCCGCCTCGCCGGTGACGACCCGCAGGTGAACGAGGAGTGGAACTGCGACAAGGGCCGCTTCGCGTTCACCTACGCCACCCAGCCGGACCGGCTCACCACGCCGCTCGTCCGCAACGAGGAGGGCGTGCTCGTCCCGGCGTCCTGGCCGGAGGCGCTCGCCCGCGCCGCCGAGGGCCTGTCCCGGGCCCGCGGCCGGGCCGGCGTGCTCGTCGGCGGCCGGCTCACCGTCGAGGACGCGTACGCCTACAGCAAGTTCGCCCGGATCGCGCTCGGCACCAACGACATCGACTTCCGGGCCCGGCCGCACTCGGCGGAGGAGGCCGAGTTCCTCGCCCACGCCGTCGCCGGCAAGGGCATCGAGGTCTCCTACGCCGACCTGGAGCAGGCCCCGGCGGTGCTGCTCGCCGGCTTCGAGCCGGAGGAGGAGTCGCCGATCGTCTTCCTGCGGCTGCGCAAGGCGTGGCGGAAGAAGGGCCTGAAGGTCTACTCGATCGCCCCGTACGCGAGCCCCGGGCTGGTCAAGATGGGCGGCACGCTCATCCCGGCCGTCCCCGGCGGGGAGGCCGAGGCGATCGGCGAGCTCATCGCCGAGGACAGCGCCCCGGCCGCGGCGCTGCGCAAGCCCGGCGCGATCATCCTCGCCGGCGAGCGGCTCGCGACCAGCCGCGGCGCGCTGTCGGCGATCGTCCGGCTCGCCGCCACCACCGGCGCCCGGCTCGCCTGGGTGCCGCGGCGGGCGGGTGAGCGGGGCGCGCTCGAGGCCGGTGCGCTGCCGAACCTGCTGCCGATCGGCCGGCCGGTCACCGACCCGGCCGCCCGGACCGAGGTGGCGCGGGCCTGGAACGTCGCCTCGCTGCCGGAGACCCCGGGCCGGGACACCTCCGGCATCCTCGCCGCCGTGGTGAACGAGGAGATCGACGCCCTCGTCATCGCCGGCGTCGACCCCTACGACCTGCCGGACCCGAACGCGGCGCTCGCCGCGCTGGAGAACACGCCGTTCATCGTCAGCCTGGAGCTGCGCGCCAGCGCGGTCACCGACCGGGCCGACGTGGTGCTGCCGGTCGCGGCGGTCGCCGAGAAGGACGGCACGTTCGTCGACTGGGAGGGCCGCGGCCGGTCGTTCGAGGCGGCGCTGCCCGCCTCGGGCGTGCTGAGCGACCTGCGGGCGATCGCCGCCCTCGCCGACCACATGGACGTGCACCTGGGCCTGCCCGACACCGCCGCCGCGCGCCGCGAGCTCGCCGCGCTCGGCGCCTGGAAGGGCACCCGCGCCCCGGCGCCGAACGTCGCCCCGGGCGTGCCCGCCGCCCCGAAGGCCGGCGAGGCCGTGCTCGCCACCTGGCACCTGCTGCTCGACGCCGGGCGCATGCAGGACGGCGAGCCGTTCCTGGCCGGGACCGCCCGCGAGACCGTCGCGCTGCTGTCGGCGGCGACCGCCGCGGAGATCGGGGTCGCGGACGGCGACAAGATCACGGTCAGCAGCGGGCTCGGCTCGGTCACCCTGCCGGTGCGCACCGCCGAGCTGCCCGACCGGGTGGTGTGGGTGCCGGCCCACTCGGCCACCTGCTCGGTCACCCGCGACCTGCGCGCGACCGCCGGTGACGTCGTCAAGATTGGGAGCGCCTCATGATCGCGCAGCTCACCGCCGCCCCGGAGCCCGCCGGGCCGACGCTCGAGGACTTCGGGCAGGACCCGCTCTGGATCACCATCATCAAGGCGGTCTTCATCTTCGTGTTCCTGCTGCTGGGCGTGCTGTTCGGCGTGTGGTTCGAACGCAAGCTCATCAGCCGGATGCAGCATCGCTACGGCCCCAACCGGGCGGGTAAGTTCGGTCTCCTGCAGTCGGTGGCCGACGGCCTGAAGATGGGCCTGAAGGAGGACATCCTCCCCCGCACCGTCGACAAGGTCGTCTACGTGCTGGCGCCGGTGATCATCGCCGTGCCGGCGTTCCTCACCTTCTCGGTGATCCCGTTCGGCCCGAAGGTGTCGATGTTCGGGGTCGAGACGCCGCTGCAGCTCACCGACCTGCCGGTCGCCGCGCTGCTGGTGCTCGTGATGGCCTCGATCGGCGTGTACGGCATCGTGCTCGGCGGGTGGGCGTCCCGCTCGCCGTACGCGATCCTCGGCGGCCTGCGGTCGAGCGCCCAGGTGGTCTCGTACGAGATCGCGATGGGTCTGTCGTTCGTGGCGGTGTTCCTCTACGCGGGCACGCTGTCCACCTCGGAGATCGTGGCCAAGCAGGCGCACGGCGGCACGCTCGAGCTGTTCGGGCTGTCGATCCCGACGCCGTCGTGGTTCGCCGTGCTGCTGTTCCCGTCGTTCGTGATCTACGTGATCACGATGTTCGGCGAGACGAACCGGCTCCCCTTCGACCTGCCGGAGGGCGAGGGCGAGCTGGTGGGCGGCTTCCACACCGAGTACTCCTCGTCGCTGAAGTTCGCCCTGTTCATGCTCGCCGAGTACATCAACATGTTCACCGTCTCGGCGATCTCGATCACGCTGTTCCTCGGCGGCTGGCGGGCGCCGTGGCCGATCTCGCTGTGGGACGGGGCGAACACCGGCTGGTGGCCGATGCTCTGGTTCTTCATCAAGCTGGTGCTCGTCTTCTCCTTCTTCGTCTGGGTGCGCGCCTCGCTGCCGCGCGTCCGGTACGACCAGCTGATGGCGTTCGGCTGGAAGGTGCTGATCCCGGTCAACCTCGGCTGGATCCTGCTCGTCGCGGTGATGCGCGCGATCCGCGGCCAGGAGGACCAGAGCCCCGTCGTGCTCACCATCGCGGCCGCCGTGGTGTTCGGCGTGCTCGCGGTGTGGTGGCGGTTCACCACGGTCGCCGAGAAGACGGTCGAGGAGAAGAAGGCCCAGGTCGAGGAAGAGTTCCAGCAGCTTCGCGAGAACCCCACCGCCGGAGGATTCCCGGTGCCGCCCCTGGATCTGCCGCACTACCACGGGGCCGCTCGTAAGGAGGTGCCCAGTGGGAGCAACTGACTGGCTGAACCCCGTCAAGGGCTTCGGCGTCACCTTCCACCACATGTTCCGCAAGCCGGTGACGGTCCAGTACCCGGAGGAGAAGCGCCCCACCGCGCCGCGCTTCCACGGCCGTCACCAGCTCAACCGCTGGCCCGACGGGCTGGAGAAGTGCGTCGGCTGCGAGCTGTGCGCGTGGGCCTGCCCGGCCGACGCGATCTACGTCGAGGCCGCGGACAACACCGAGGAGGAGCGGTACTCGCCGGGTGAGCGGTACGGGCGGATCTACCAGATCAACTACCTGCGGTGCATCCTGTGCGGGCTGTGCATCGAGGCGTGCCCGACCCGGGCGCTCACCATGACCAACGAGTACGAGCTGGCCGACTCCAGCCGGGAGAGCCTCATCTACACCAAGGAGATGCTGCTCGCCCCGCTCGGCCCGGGTATGGAGGCCCCGCCGCACCCGATGCGCCTCGGCGAGACCGAAGAGGACTACTACCGCCTGGGACGAGACAATGGGTGAGGCCATCACGTTCTGGGTGCTCGCGGTCGTGTCCGTGGCCGCGGCGCTCGGGATCGTCTTCAGCAGAAAGGCCGTCTACTCCGCGCTCATGCTCGGCACGGTGATGATCTCGCTCGCCGTGCTGTACGCGGTGCAGGGCGCGCCGTTCCTCGCGGCGGTGCAGATCATCGTGTACACCGGCGCGGTGATGATGCTCTTCCTGTTCGTGCTGATGCTCGTGGGCGTCGACAGCGCCGACTCGCTGGTGGAGACGCTCCGCGGCCAGCGCTTCTGGGCAGGGGTCGCCGGGCTCGGCTTCGCCGGCCTGATCGCGCTCGCGATCGGGAACGCGGTGATCGAGGCCGCGGCGCCGGAGCTGCCGGTCGGCGACAACGTGGTGCAGATCGCGCAGCTGATCTTCACGCGCTACGTGTTCGCCTTCGAGGTGACCTCCGCGCTGCTGATCACCGCCGCGCTCGCCGCGATCGTGCTGGCGCACCGGGAGCGCACCGCGCCCAAGCCGACGCAGAAGGATCTTTCGCGGGCGAGGTTCCGCGCCTTCGCCGAGAAGGGCCGGATCCCGACCCCGCTGCCGGGCCCCGGCACCTACGCCCGGCACAACGCGATCGACATGCCGGCGCTGCTGCCCGACGGCACGGTGTCGGAGCTGTCGGTCCACCGGTCCCTGGTCCGAGACGCGGACGACGACTCGGGGGACGAGCGGGTCCGCGAGGCCGTACGCGCCCAGCGCGCGGTCGAGAAGGAGAGCGGCGAATGACCACTCACTACCTGGTGCTCTCCGCGCTGCTGTTCGCCATCGGCGCCATCGGCGTGCTGGTGCGCCGCAACGCCATCGTGGTGTTCATGTGCGTGGAGCTCATGCTCAACGCCTGCAATCTGGCCTTCGTCACGTTCGCCCGGCAGCACGGGAACCTGGACGGACAGATCATCGCGTTCTTCGTCATGGTCGTGGCGGCGGCCGAGGTCGTGGTCGGCCTCGCGATCATCGTGACGATGTTCCGTACCCGCAGGTCCGCATCGGTCGACGACGCGAACCTGCTGAAGAACTAAGAGGTGTTCCGTGCAACCCGCTGAGATCATCACGGAGACCGGTGGAGTGATCGGCGCCTCCTGGCTCATGATCGCGCTGCCCGCGGTCGGCGCCGCGATCCTGCTGCTGTTCGGGCGCCTCACGGACCGCTGGGGCCACCTCCTCGGCACGGCGATGTCGCTCGCCTCCTTCGCGGTGGCGGTGCTCGCCTTCGTGGAGCTCCTCGGCTTCGACGAGGCCGAGCGGCGCCGCCAGGTGATGCTGTACGACTTCCTGCCGGCCGGGTCGTTCCACGTCGAGATGGGCCTGCTGATCGACCCGCTGTCGATCTCCTTCGCCCTGCTGATCACGGGTGTGGGTTCGCTGATCCACATCTACTCGATCGGCTACATGGCCCACGACGAGAAGCGGCGCAAGTTCTTCGCGTACCTCAACCTGTTCGTCGCGGCGATGCTCGTGCTCGTGCTCGCCGACAACTACCTGGGCCTGTACATCGGCTGGGAGGGCGTCGGCCTGGCGTCCTACCTGCTGATCGGGTTCTGGCAGCACAAGCCGTCCGCGGCGACCGCGGCGAAGAAGGCGTTCGTGGTGAACCGGGTCGGTGACTTCGGTCTCGCGCTCGGCATCTTCACGATCTTCACCACGTTCGGCACCGTCGCCTACAAGGACGTGCTGGCGAACGCGGGCGCGGCCGAGCAGGTCACGCTCACCGTGATCGGCCTGCTGCTCCTGCTCGGCGCGTGCGGCAAGTCCGCCCAGCTCCCGCTGCAGTCCTGGTTGCTCGACGCGATGGAGGGCCCGACCCCGGTGTCGGCGCTCATCCACGCCGCGACCATGGTCACCGCCGGTGTGTACCTGATCACCCGGTCCGGGGCGATCTACGAGGGCGCGCCGACCGCGCAGCTCGTGGTGACGATCGTCGGCGCCGCGACGCTGATCGCCGGTGCGATCATCGGTTGCGCGAAGGACGACATCAAGAAGGCGCTCGCCGGCTCGACGATGTCGCAGATCGGCTACATGGTGCTCGCCGCCGGGCTCGGCCCGATCGGCTACGCCTTCGCCATCGCGCACCTGATCGCGCACGGCTTCTTCAAGGCCGCGATGTTCCTCGGCGCCGGCTCGGTCATGCACGCCATGAACGACGAGGTCGACATGCGCCGGTACGGCGGGCTGCGCACGGTCATGCCGATCACGTTCGCCACGTTCGGCCTCGGCTACCTGGCGATCATCGGCATCCCGCCGCTGTCCGGCTGGTTCACCAAGGACAGCATCATCGAGGCGGCGATGCACGTCAGCCCGGTGCTGGGCTGGGTCGCGGTGATCGGCGCCGGCATCACCGGCTTCTACATGTCCCGCGTGATGTTCATGACCTTCTTCGGCGAGAAGCGCTGGGCGTCCGACGCCCACCCGCACGAGTCGCCGAAGGTGATGACCTGGCCGCTCATCCTGCTCTCGGTCGGCTCGGTGCTCGGCGGCGGCCTGCTCATCGCGGGCGGCACGTTCGCGGAGTTCCTCCGCCCGGCCGTGGGCGCGCCGGAGGAGCCGCTCGCGTTCCACCCGGTGAGCGTGCCCGGCATCGTCACGATCGTGCTCGTCCTGGCGGGCGCGGCGTACGCGTGGACCAAGTACGCCAAGAGCCCGGTGCCCGAGGTCGCCCCGCGCGGCTCGTTCCTCACCACGTTCGCCCGGCGTGACCTGTACGGCGACGCGCTGAACGAGTCGCTGTTCATGCGGCCGGGCCAGTGGCTCACCCGCCTGGCGGTGTTCTTCGACAACCGCGGCGTGGACGGCATCGTGAACGGCCTCGCCGCGGCGATCGGCGGCACGTCCGGCCGCCTGCGCCGGATCCAGACCGGGTTCGTGCGCTCGTACGCGTTGTCCGTATTCCTCGGAGCCGCCGCGGTCGTCGGTGCTCTGCTGGCCGTAGGGAGCTTCTGATGCCTTGGCTCTCGACCCTGATGGCCGTGCCCGCGGTGGGCGCCGTAGCCGTGGCGGCGGTGCCCAAGCGCAACGAGACGCTCGCCAAGCAGCTCACCTTCGCGGTGTCGCTGGTGGTGCTGGCGCTCGCCGCGGTCATGGCCGCGCAGTTCAACCCCGGCGGGGATCGGCTGCAGTTCACGGAGACCTACAGCTGGATCCCGTCGTTCGGCATTCACTTCGCGCTCGGCGTCGACGGCGTCGCCCTGGTGCTGATCCTGCTGTCGGCGCTGCTCGTGCCGATCGTGGTGCTCGCCTCCTGGAACGAGGCGGCGGGCACCCCCGAGGCTCCGGCGAAGCGCTCGGTGAAGACGTACTTCGCCTTGATCCTCGTGCTCGAGGCGATGATGATCGGCGTCTTCGCGGCGACCGACGTCTTCCTCTTCTACGTCTTCTTCGAGGCGATGCTGATCCCGATGTACTTCATGATCGGGTCGTACGGCGGAGCCCAGCGGTCCTACGCAGCGGTCAAGTTCCTGCTGTACTCGCTGCTCGGCGGCCTGCTCATGCTGGTCGCGGTGATCGGCCTGTACGTGATCGCCGGTAAGAACACGTTCCTGCACACCGAGCTGATCGGCGCGATCACCGACCCGGGCGTCCAGCGCTGGCTGTTCCTCGGGTTCTTCATCGCCTTCGCGATCAAGGCGCCGCTGGTGCCGTTCCACACCTGGCTGCCCGACTCGGCCGCCCAGGCCCCGGCGGGCGCCGCGGTGCTGCTCGTCGGCGTGCTCGACAAGGTCGGCACGTACGGCATGCTGCGGTTCTGCCTCGAGCTGTTCCCGGACGCCTCGCGGTTCTTCACTCCGCTGGTGATCACGCTCGCGGTGATCGGCATCATCTACGGCGCGATCGTGGCGATCGGGCAGACCGACATCAAGCGGCTGATCGCCTACACCTCGATCTCGCACTTCGGGTTCATCGCGATGGGCGTGTTCGCGATGACCACCACCGCGGGCGCGGGCGCGACGCTGTACATGGTGAACCACGGGTTCGCCACTGGCGCGCTGTTCCTCGTCGCCGGGTTCCTCATCCAGCGGCGCGGCTCGCAGTACATCTCCGACTACGGCGGCGTGCAGAAGGTGACCCCGGTGCTCGCCGGCAGCTTCCTGTTCGCCTGCCTCGCCGGTACCGCGGTGCCCGGCCTCGCCACGTTCGTGTCCGAGTTCACCGTGCTGATCGGCACCTTCCAGAACCGCACCTACCTGGTCGCCGCGGTGATCGCCACCTTCGGCGTGGTGCTCTCGGCGATCTACATGCTGTGGCTGTACCAGCGGGTCGCGGGCGGGCCGCCGAGCGAGGGCGTGAAGTCGCTCGGTGAGCTGAACGGCCGGGAGAAGTGGGTGATGGCCCCGCTGATCGCGGTGATCCTGGCGCTCGGGGTCTATCCCAAGCCGCTGTTCGACGTCATCAACCCGTCGGTGACGCAGACCCTGTCGATCGCCGGCGTCACCCAGGATCCTGAGCCGACGCTCAACGTCGCCGTGCAGAGGGGGGCCGGCCAGTGAACCAGATCGAACCACCGGTCATCGAATACGCCCAGGTGGCGCCGCTGCTCGTGGTGTTCGGCGCCGCCGTGCTGGGCGTGGTGGTGGAGGCGTTCGCGCCGCGCTACCTGCGCAAGGCGATCCACATGCCGCTCACGCTGCTGTCGCTGGCCGGCGCGTTCGTGCTCACCGTGTGGCAGGCGACGCAGTCCCCGCACAACGCGGCCGCGATGGGCGCGATCGCGGTGGACGGGCCGACGCTGTTCGTCTGGGGCACGATCCTCGTGCTCGCGGTGGTGAGCGTGCTGCTCATCAGCGACGAGGACCACTTCGTCGGCCAGGCCTCGGCGCTGCCGGGCTCGGCCGAGGAGGAGGAGTCGATCACCGCGCGCGCCGCGCACACCGAGGTCTACCCGCTGGTGCTGTTCGCGGTCGGCGGCATGCTGCTCTTCCCCGCCTCGAACGACCTGCTCATCATGTTCGTGGCGCTCGAGGTCATGTCGCTGCCGCTGTACCTGCTGTGCGGCCTCGCCCGTCGCCGCCGCCTGCTGTCGCAGGAGGCCGCGATGAAGTACTTCCTGCTCGGTGCGTTCTCCTCGGCGTTCTTCCTGTTCGGCACGGCGCTGCTGTACGGCGTGGCCGGCACGGTCGAATTCCGCGGCATCGCCGAGGCGCTGACCCGGGTGGGCGGCATGGACACCCTGCTGCTCGCCGGCACGGCAACGCTCGGCGTGGGCCTGCTGTTCAAGATCGGTGCCGCGCCGTTCCAGGCGTGGAAGCCGGACGTGTACCAGGGCGCGCCCACGCCGGTCACCGCGCTCATGGCCTCCGGCACCCTGGTGGCCGCCTTCGGCGGGCTGCTGCGGGTGTTCTGGGTCGCGCTCGGCGGCCTGGAGTGGGACTGGAAGCCGGTGCTGTGGGGCGTGGCGATCCTCACGATGCTCGTCGGCGCGATCCTCGCGATCACGCAGACGGACATCAAGCGCATGCTCGCCTACTCGTCGATCGCCCACGCGGGCTTCCTGCTCGTCGGCGTGGTCGCGGTGGGCGACGCCGAGCAGAACCGGGAGGCGCTCACCGGCCTGCTGTTCTACCTGGTCGCCTACGGCATCGCCACGGTGGGCGCGTTCGCGGTGGTCACGCTGGTGCGGGACGCCGGTGGTGAGGCGAACCACCTGTCGCGGTGGGCCGGGCTCGGCAAGCGGGCGCCGCTGCTCGCCGGGGTGTTCGCGCTCTTCCTGCTGGCGTTCGCCGGCATCCCGCTCACCTCCGGCTTCCTCGGCAAGTACGCGATCTTCGCGGCGGCGGGCGGCGCGGACGCGTGGCCGCTCGTGATCGTCGCGGTGATCGCCTCGGCCGTGGCCGCGTTCTTCTACGTCCGCGTCATCGTGCTGATGTTCTTCAGCGACCCGGCCGCGGACGGCCCGACGATCGCGGTCCCCACGGTGAGCACCTCGATCGTCGTCGCCCTCGCGGCGGCGGCTACCGTGGTGCTGGGAGTGATCCCGGAGCCGGTGCTCAACCTCGCGAGCATCGCCGCCGAGTCGCTGTTCGTCCGATAAGTCGAGGAGTAACGCCTGATGCCTGCGCCGCCGGTTGTCGGCCTGCCCAATGTTGACGAGCGGCTCGCGGAGGAGTTGGCGAGCGGTCTCGCGGCCGTGGAGCGGATGCTGCGTGCCTCGGTGGAGAGCGAGGACGCGTTCGTCACCGAGGCCTCGCGGCACCTCATCCTCGCCGGCGGCAAGCGTTTCCGCGCGATGCTGGTGCTGCTGGCGGCGCAGTTCGGCGATCCCACGGCCCCCGGGGTGATCCCCGGAGCCGTGGTGATCGAGCTGACCCACCTGGGCACGCTCTACCACGACGACGTCATGGACGAGGCCCAGGTGCGGCGCGGCTCGCCGAGCGCGAACGCCCGGTGGAACAACACGATCGCGATCCTCACCGGGGACTACCTGTTCGCCCGGGCCTCGGACATCCTCGCCGACCTCGGCCCGGAGGCGATCCGCATCCAGGCCCGGACGTTCTCCCGGCTGGTGCGCGGCCAGATCCGGGAGACCGTGGGCCCGGCCGAGGGGGAGGACCCGATCCGCCACTACATCGAGGTCCTCGCCGACAAGACCGGCTCGCTCATCGCCACCTCGGGCCGGTTCGGCGCGCTGCTGTCCGGCGCGCCGGAGCCGGTGGTCGAGCGGATCACCGACGCGTGCGAGGCGATCGGCGTCGCCTGGCAGCTCAGCGACGACCTGATCGACGTCGCCGCGTCCGCGGGCGAGAGCGGCAAGACCCCCGGCACGGACCTGCGGGAGGGCGTGCGCACGCTGCCGGTGCTGCACGTGCTCGCCTCCGACGATCCGGCGGACGCGCGGCTGCGCGAGCTGCTGCAGGGGCCGGTCCCGGAGGAGCACCTGGAGGAGGCGCTCACCCTGCTGCGCGCCAACCCGGCGATGGACCGCGCCCGTGCCGAGCTGCTGCGCTGGATCGACCGGGCCAAGGCGGACCTCGCCGAGCTTCCGGCGATCCCGGCGCGGGAGGCCCTGCTGTCCCTGTGCGACTTCGTGGTGGAGCGCACGGGCTGAGATCCCATCCGCGGTACGCGATACGCGGCGGCCCGCACCCGGCAGGGGTGCGGGCCGCCGCGCGTCGTCGGGCCGTCCGGCCGGGCCGCTCAGGTGCCGACCGGGGCGCCTTCCGCCTGCGCCGCGGCCCGCCGCTCCTGCCGCACGGCACGGCTCGCCCGGATCCCGTCCCAGGTGAACACCGCGAGGGCGAGCCAGACGATGGCGAACCCGGCCCAGCGGGCGGGCGGCATGGTCTCGCGGGCGATCAGCACGCCGTACAGGAACTGCAGGATCGGGGCGATGTACTGGAGCAGGCCCATCGCCGACAGCGGGACCCGGATCGCGGCGGCGCCGAAGAACAGCAGCGGCACCGCGGTCACCACGCCGGCCCCGGCGAGCAGCACGGCGTGGAGGGGGCCGTATCCCGCGAAGGTGCCGGCGCCCTGGAACTCGAGCAGGCCGATGTAGCCGAGCGCGGGGAGGAACAGCACGAGCGTCTCCACCGCGAGGCTCTCGTCCGCGCCGATGTTCACGCCCTTCTTGATGACGCTGTAGAACCCGAAGCTGAACGCGAGGGTGAGCGCGAGCCAGGGCGGCTTGCCGTACGCGACGGCGAGCACGAGCACCGCGACCGTGCCGAGCCCGACCGCGACCCACTGCCACCGGCGCAGCCGCTCGCGGAACAGCACGACGCCGAAGAGCACGTTCACCAGCGGGTTGATGAAGTAGCCGAGGGCCGCCTCGACCACGTGCCCGATGTTCACCGCGTAGATGTAGGTGCCCCAGTTGACCGCGATGAGCAGCGCGGCGAGGGTGAGCAGCCCGAGCTTGCGGGGCTGCCGCGCCAGCTCCCGCAGCCACGACCAGTGGCGGCGGACGGCGAGCACCGCGACGACCAGGAGCAGGGACCACACCATGCGGTGCGCGAGGATCTCGACGGCGGTGGCGGGTTTGAGCAACGGCCAGTAGACGGGAAACAGGCCCCAGATCACGTAGGCCGCCACTGCGTACAGGATCCCGCGTCGGTATTCAGGCATGAAATCCAGTTTTGCTCCTGACACACCTTAATCACAAATTAGTACATCTTCGCCCATTGTTTAGTGACGCTAACATGCGGAACATCCGGGGCGGCCCGCTGGTTGCACCGGGTGACGCGTCGCGCGACGCGTCGGCGACAGCGCATGGGAGGACGACGATGGGCTGGTTCTTCGGCCACGACAAGACGAGGATGGTGACCCCGGAGGAGGCGCTCCCGGGCCGTCCTCAGCGCATGGCGGTGCCGGCCCGCCACGCCGTACTCGACACCCCGCTGGTCCCGCCCTTCCCGGAGGGCACCGAGATCGCCGACTTCGCCCTCGGCTGCTTCTGGGGGGCGGAACGCGTCTTCTGGCAGACCCCCGGCGTGGTGACCACGGCCGTGGGGTACGCGGGCGGCTACACCGAGAACCCCACCTACGAGGAGGTCTGCACCGGCCTCACCGGCCACGCCGAGGTCGTCCGGGTCGTCTTCGACCCCAGGCGCATCAGGTACGAGGACCTGCTCAAGATCTTCTGGGAGTCCCACGACCCGACGCAGGGCATGCGCCAGGGCAACGACATCGGCACCCAGTACCGCTCCGCCATCTACACCCACTCGCTTGAGCAGGAGCGGGCCGCCTACGCCTCCAAGGAGGCCTACCAGAAGGTGCTCACCGCCGCCGGCTACGGCCCCATCACCACCGAGATCGCCCCGGCCGGGCCGTTCTACTACGCCGAGGAGTACCACCAGCAGTACCTGCACAAGGTCCCGAACGGCTACTGCGGCCTCGGCGGCACCGGCGTGGCCTGCCCGGTGGGTGTCGCCGCCGCGGGCGAGTAGCCGGGCGATCCCCGTGACCGGCCGGCGCCGTGGCGAGCCGCGCGGCGCCGCGCCCACCGGGCCGATGACCTGACGATCGGCGGCAGGACCGCGGCCGCCGTCGCAGGCGTCCGCCCCGCTGTGTCTCCGCCCGCCCGCCGGCCCGCCATGGTGGCGCACCCTCGTGACCTCGCGCATGCGATTGGCACCTGGCTCAGTGAGGCATCGCGGCGACCGGCCGGTGCGGGCAACCGAATTCCGGCCGCAGTCCGGCGGGGACGGCCTGCGTCGCCGGGGCTCCGCCTCCGGACGATCCGGGCGGCAACTCAAGAACCGCACTTTCAGTCCGGAGGTGCAGTGATTGGGGCAAAAGGGCCCAACTACCCTGGAGGGCGTGCGGGACGTACTGAAGGGCATCGGCTGTGTCTGGGAGTTCGACCTCGACGGCCTGCGCATCAGGCCGGACGGCATGCGCGCGCCCGCGCTGCTGCGGGCGCTGGGGGAGCGGCTGGTGCCGTACGAGGCGATCGCCGACGTCGGCCTGACCCCGGTCCGGCTGGGCAGGGTCGTGCTGTGGGTACGGCCCCGGCGCGGCGCGGACCCGGTGATCACCGCGGCCGCCGGGCAGCTCAACGAGTCCCAGGACCCCTACCGGCTGACGCTGCCCGCCAAGCTGGCCACGCTCGCCGAGTACTACGCCGACGAGATGCGCGCGGCCATCGTCGAGCGGGGACCGGCCGACCGGTTCCTCGTGGCCGCGCCCGAGCCGCCGCTGCGGTTCAAGGCGTGGGACGGCGCGGCCTCCTTCGACGGCGAGAGCGTCACCTTCACCTGGTTCGCGAGCGGGGCCACCATGGCGAAGCTCAAGGCGGGCGACCAGCGGTTCCGGATCGCCGATCTGGAGGACGTCGAGTGGCGCGCGCCCGGCGTGGCGAGCGGCTCGCTGCGGCTCAAGGTGCGGGGCCGTCCGATGCCGCCGCAGGCGGCGGACGACCCCGCCTCCGTCCTCTTCCGCATGGCCTACGGCGCCGTGCCCGAGTCGCTGCCCTTCGCCGCCGCCGTGCTCGCCGCGATCCGCGCCGCCGCCCCCGCGCCCGGCGCCGCCGGCGCGGACCGGGCGCTCGAGACGCCGCAGCGTCCCGCCGCGTCCGCCGCCGACCCGGTCGATCTGCTGCGCAAGCTCGGCGACCTGCGCGACGCCGGGCTGCTCACCGAGGAGGAGTTCCAGGCGAAGAAGGCCGAGCTGCTGTCCCGCATGTGACGGCCCGCCCGGTACGGCTCGCGCGCCGCGAGCGCGCGGCCCGCGGGGCGGCCGCCGTCCACGGCGCGGCGCCGTGCCCGCCGGTGCCCGTCGCGTGCCGGGGAGAGGCGGCGACGGCGCGGCCGCCGTTCGCGGCCGCCCGGCCTGTGTCCGATGCGTCCCGGCTGTCGCCGATGCTCGGGCCCGCCCTCCGCGCATGGCGCGCCGTCCTCGGGGCGCTCATGCGGCCGAGCCCGGGACACTTACGGCCGGGCCGCCCCGGCGGAGGAGGGCATGTGCGCGCCGTGCCGTACCGGCGCCGTTCCCGGGTGGTCCGTCCCGCCGGTGTCGCCGCGGGTTCGCCCGGGGTCTCACGCGTGCCCGTAACGGGAGAAACGCCGCGGGGTTTTTCACGATCAAGGGAGTGTTTTCTCCCTGTATGACCGAAATCACACTCGCGGACACCTGGGACGACTGCACGGTGTCGCAGGTCACACACCCCCCGTGGCCGGAATCGTGCACTCAGTGCAATAAACTTCGGTCAGCCGAAAACAAAGTCGCGACGGTCGCGGCGCCGGCCCGGGGCGGCATCTGCGCGGCCGAAGGATGAGGTAGACGATGAGCGTCGGGCTAATCGAGTCCAACGACGTGGAACAGCTCATCAGGCCCGATGAACTGTTCTTCTCCACCACCGACCGGCGCGGCCGCATCCGTACCGGAAACTCGGTGTTCGTCCGGATCTCCGGCTACTCGCTCGAGGAGCTGAGCGGTGCACCGCACAATATCGTGCGCCACCCCGAGATGCCCGCCGGCGTCTTCCGTCTCGTCTGGGACCGCCTGCTCGCCGGGCGGCCGGTCGGCGCGTACGTGCTCAACCGGGCCAAGAACGGCAGCCGCTACTGGGTGTTCGCCACGATGACCCCCTCGGGCGACGGCTTTCTCTCGGTGCGCGTCGCCCCGCTGGCCGGCCTGTTCGGCAAGGTCAAGGAGGTCTACCGGTACGTCAACGCCGCCGAGCGCGCCGCGGCCGAGCAGGGGCTCGACCGGCGGCAGGTGGCGGTGCACGGCTTGCAGGCCCTGGAGCGGGCGCTCGGCGAGCTCGGCTTCACCTCGCACGAGGAGTTCCTCGCCGAGGCGCTCAGCGGTGAGATCGCGGCCCGCGACCGGCTCGCCTCCTCCGGGTACGCGCGGCCGGATGCGCCCGGCCCGCTCCGGCAGGTGCTCGCGGGCGCCCAGGCGCTAGAGTCGCAGCTGTCCGGCCTCGTCGGCCTGCTCGAGCGGTACCGCGGGTTCGGCGACCGGCTGGCGAGCGCCTCGGAGCGGGTGCTCGACGTGGCGCGGCGGCTCGACGGCGCCGTCGCCACCGCGCAGCGGGCCTCCGCGACGGTCGCCGACACCGCGCCGGTGCTCGGCAACGTCTCCCAGGTGATGGCCGGCCCCATGGCCGGTGCGGTGGTCGCGCTCGAGCGGCTCGTGCCGCTGCTCGCCGGGCTCCGCCAGGACGTCACCGACCTGCGGTTCCGGATCGCGCTGGCGATCCTGCACAACAGGATGATCGCCTCGTTCGCGGCCGAGGCCGTGGACGGCAAGGCGCCGCGGACCGCGCTGCGCGAGGTGCCGCTGCTGTGCGACGCGGTCCGGGAGAGCGCGCTGGAGATGTCGGCCCGGGCGAGCCAGGTGAACGCCGCGCTGCAGCAGATCCGGGCCGCGATCGCCGAGGCCGGGGAGCGGCTGCTGGCGTTCCAGCGGTTCCTCGGGCAGTGGCGGATGCTGGTGATGCGCCGCCGCGCCTACCACCTGCTCGGCGAGCCGCTCGCCCTGATCGACCGGGAGTTCTCCGCCTTCTCGGCCGCGATGGACATGCTGCGCGCGCTTGAGGAGGAGTTCGAGCGGTCGACGGTGCCGTTCGAGGTCGGCGAGCTGGAGGCGCACGTCGCCCGCATCCGCACCGAGAGCCTCGACTACAGCGACGTCGCCTGAGCCGGCGGGGCGGCCTCTAGGCGTCCGGCAGCGGCGCGGTCATCCGGCGGATCAGCGTGTGCAGGTGCGCCCGGAACCGGGCGAGTTCCGCCGGGTCGATCCGCCGCCGGTGGCCGCGGCCGCCCGTCCCGGTCGCCGCCGGGTCGTCCCTGCTGTACTGCAGGCCGCCGGTGAGGAAGCCGTACACGCTCCACACGATCGTCCAGATCATGTGGTCGGCGTCCACGTCGGGCGGGAGCAGGTCGCGCACCAGGTCGGTGATCATGACGGAGAGCGGCCGGGCGTACTCCTCCTCCAGCCGCTCCACGTCGATCGCGTCGCCGAGCCAGCGGTGCATCCACAGCGAGAGGATCTCCGGGTGCTCGACGTAGAAGTCGAGGTAGGCGTCGGCGAGGTCGAGCAGCCCTTGCACGGTGGGGGTGAAGTCGGCCATCGCCGACCGCAGCGCCGCGTGCTCGAGCTCGGCCGCGTGCGCCATCACGGTCCGGTACAGGTCGGTCTTCTCGCCCACCCGCTCGACGAGCTCGTCGACGTCGATCCCGGCGGCCTCGGCGATGAGCCGCGTCGAGGTCCCGTCGAACCCCAGCTCGGCGAAGAGCCGGGTGGCCACCTCCACCAGCGGTGCCTCGGCGTCCCCCATGCCCTCAACTGTAAGTGACATTTCGGAAACTTTTCGTAATCAGGGCATCTGGGACGCGTTGCCACCGCGGCCCCGGCCGTACGGCGGTGCGCCGCAGGCCGGGTCCGGCATCAGTACGGCAGGTGGCGGCCCGACGGCGTGCGCAGGTCGAGCGGCGGCTCGCCGGTCCGCGGGCGGGGCTTGCGGATGCGGATCCGACGGCCGCCGGTCGGTGCCGGCGGGGTCCCCTTGGGGGTGCCCTTGCCTCCGTTGCTTCCGCTGGTGCTCTTTCCGGTCATGCCGCACTCCCGCAGGGCGCGCGGTGGACAGGGACGATCCGGCCATCGGGGAGCAGGTCGCCGGTGTCCTCGAAGATCACCACACCGTTGCAGAGGAGTCCCCAGCCCTGCTCGGGGTGGAACGCGACGAGGGCGGCGGCCTCACGGTCGGGAGCGTCCGCGCTCGGACACCTCGGCTGGTGATCACACATGTCTGAACCCCGATCTCGCCTCGGAGGGCGAACCTTTCCTTCCGTCATCGTCCCGCCGGCCCCTGGGTGCGGGGGCGGGACGGCCTGTGTGTGGTTGGTGACGGTCATCGCTGCTGCGCCCTACCGGTCGGGTGGCCGGTGGCGTCAGGGGGGAACCCGTGGCTCGGGCCCCGGCTTCCGTGTGCTCCCGGCGGCCCGTCCGATGGCTGCCGACGCGCCCGGGAGCGATTCCGGACCAGTCAGTGTAAACAACTCCTGGAGGGAGTTATTCCGGCGATCGGGCGGCGGACGTGCGATTTTGCTCACCGGCCGGCCCTCGGCTCCGGGCCCGGGCGGTACGGCGGCGCCGTCGGCGCCTACAGCGCCTTCAGGCCCTGGATCACCTCGCGGAGCAGGCTCGGCGCGGGCATCTGCGCCGCCCGGGCGGGCTGCCGTACCCGGATCAGGCCCTGCTTGCGCAGGTCGGACAGGAGGATACGGACGACCGTGAGTGGCAGGTCCACCTCGGAGGCGACCTCCGCCACCGAGGCCGGGCGGCGGCAGGCGTCGAGGATCCGGGACTGCTCGGGGGTGAGCTCCGCGGTGACGGAGGAGTCGGCCGGGCCGACGGCGATCACGGTCGCGAGCAGGTCGAGCTGCTCACCCGTCACCCGGGTACGGCCGCGCGTGATCGTGTACGGGCGGACAACCGGCCCGGCGTCCTGATCGAGCCAGCGCTCCTCGCCGTCCTTCACCGGGAGTCTCCTCTGTCCTCACCTGCGCGTCGCCACCCCGCCTGGAACGAGGAGAGCACGTCGCGGTGCGTCTCGCCGTTCCGCCCGTCCGCGCGAGGCTCGGACCGCCGGGCCTCGGTGCGGAGCTTCGCCGCGTCGCGGAGCCGCGGGGCGAGATTCGCCTCGGGTACCCGCCGGGGGAGCCCGCCCGGCCCGGTACCCGTCGCGGTAGAGGGTACCGACGGCCCCGGCGGATCACCGGGGGAAATAGGCCCCTTCGCGGGGTTTTGTCCGTGGGCTTCGTCCGCTTCCCCGGCGCGCTCGGCGGTGCCCTCCGCGGCGGCGCCCTCGCCGAGGGACGCCGGGGCGGCGCCGCTCGCGCCGTTCACCCCGCCGGCGCCGGCCGCGGCGGCCGCCGGCACGAGGCGCTCGGCCCGCTCGCCGGTCTCGGCCGCGGCGTCGCCGTCGCCCTCGGGCGGCGCGGTGGTGTCCACCACGAGCTCGGCCGGGATGAGGATGATCGCCGTGGTGCCGCCGTACGGCGAGGGCCGGAGGGAGACCGAGATGTGCTGGCGGGCGGCGAGCCGGCCCACGACGAACAGGCCGAGCCGGTCGCTGTCGGCGAGGTCGAACTCGGGCGGGTCGGCGAGCCGCCGGTTGATCTGCTCGTACTCCTCGCGGCTCATGCCCAGGCCGCGGTCCTCGACCTCGATGACGAAGCCGCGCCCGACCATGCCGCCGCGCACCTGCACCCTGGTCTTCGGCGGGGAGAAGATCGTGGCGTTCTCCACCAGCTCGGCGACGAGGTGGACGACGTCGGTCACCGCGGAGCCGATCAGCGCCGGGCCCTGCGGCACCGCGATGTCCACCCGCAGGTAGTCCTCGACCTCCTCGACCGCGGCGCGGACCACGTCGATGAACTGGACCGGGTTGCGCCAGCCGCGCGCCGGGATCGACCCGGACAGGGTGATGAGGCCCTCCGCGTGGCGGCGCATGCGGGTGGTGAGGTGGTCGATCGCGAACAGGTCCTCGAGGATGTCGGGGTCCTCGACCCTGCGCTCCAGCCGGTCGAGCATCTGCAGCTGCCGGTGCAGCAGCGACTGGTTGCGCCGGGCCAGGTTGAGGAACACCTTGCCGACGCCCTTGCGCAGCTCCGCCTGGCCGACCGCGGCCTCGACCGCGGTGCGCTGCACCGTGGTGAACGCCTCGCCGACCCGGTGGATCTCCTCGATGTCGCTGGTGACGAGGGTCTCGGTCTCGCCGTCGGCCGCCACGTCCTCGCCGCGGCGCAGCCGCTCGACGACCCGCGGCAGCCGTTCCCGGGCGAGCTGCAGCGCGCTCCGCTGCAGCTGGACGAGCTCGTCCGCGATCCGGCGGCCGAACCGCATCGAGATGAAGAAGCTCAGCCCGAGGGCGACCACGCCGAGCGCGGCGGTGATGCCGATCTGCAGGAAGATCTCGTTCGCGGCCGGCACGGCGCGCGCGGCGAGCGTGCGGTTGGTGGCGAGGCTGAGCCGGTCGAACCGCTGCACGAGCGCGTCGGTGGTGGCCCGCCAGCCGCGGGCCTCGTCCGGCAGCGGCCGCTCGACGCGCACCACCCGCGCCACCCGCCGCTCCACCGCCTCGAACGCGGTGTAGGTCTCGCTGTTCTGCAGCTCCAGGTACGGCTGCTGCAGCTCGGCGTCGAACTGCTGGAAGGCGAGGCCGTACAGCAGGTTGCGCTGGGTGATCAGCTGCTGGAACGCGGTGCGCTCCTCGCCGGTGATCCGGTTCGCGGCGACCACGCCGGCGATGAGCGCGGCCTGCTGGCTGAGCGCCTCCCGCGACCGGCTGAGCATGTTCGCGGCCTTGACCTGGTCGATCACCTCGAGGTCGGGGACGATCAGCAGCTTGTCGGTGACCCGCTGGGCGTCCTCGATGATCGTGCTGTAGGCCTCGAGCGTCTGCAGCCGGGTGAAGTGGCCGCCGTCGACCCGGGCCCGGATGTCGGAGAGCCAGTTGAGCTGGTCGCGCAGCTCGTTGAGCTGCCAGCGCATCAGCTCGGGGGTGACCTCCTGGACGTCCGGCGCGAGGGCGAGCCGCTCGAGGTTGGCCAGCGCCTGGTTGGTCTGGGCGCGCTGCTGGTGCAGCTGGGCGGACTCGGCGAGGCTGCCGTGCCGGTTGCCCAGCACGACGAGCGAGAGCAGCCGCTCCTGCTGCAGCGAGCTGATCAGGCTGCGCAGCGGCATGACCACGTTGTCGAAGACCTTGCTCACCCGCAGCAGGTCAAGGCCCCGGCTGACGGTCACCGTGGCCGCGAACCCCCAGATCGCCACCAGGGACACGACCGGCACCAGCAGGATCGTCAGCAGTCTGAAGCGGATCGAGCGTCTCCGACCGGCCATGCGGTTGTCGCCCCCAGTGCCGAGCGAGGTGTATGGCGGTTATGGTGGTGAAACATTAGCAATGGTGCATACCAGGTACTAGTGCATCTTTTTTATCGTTTTGGGGCTGTTGCCCGCCCGAGGCCGGGCCCGCCGTACGGAGCGCCGTGCAGGCCCCGGACGCCCCGGCGATCCCGCGGCGGCGCGGCCCGGCGGGGCGGCGGCCACCGGCCTACGGGATACGGCCGCCGGGGTAGTTTGGCCATCTTTGTCGCTTAATTACTGAAGACTCCTTTTTTGTTTTGTTTTGCGGGCTGCGCCGGGCCGGCGCGGGCGGAGGCCGCTTGCCGGTGGCTGTCTGGTTGTATGACAATCAGACCATGCGTGTCTCCGGGCCGCTCGCGATCGTCGCCGCGGCCGTCCTCTGGGGTACGGCGGGCACCGCCGGCGCGCTGGCGCGCGCGGGCGGGGTGCACGCCGATTCGCTCGATCTCGCCGCGGCCAGGCTGGTGATCGGCGGCCTGCTGCTCGGCGTGCCGTTCCTGGTGCGGGCGCGGGGCCGGATCACCGGCCTGGGGTGGGCGATGCCGCTTGCCATGGCCGCCGTGCTCGCCTACCAGCTGTGCTTCTTCGCCGCCGTCGAGCGCACCGGCGTCGCCATCGGCACGGTCGTCGCGATCGGCAGCGGGCCGGTGTTCACCGGGCTGCTCACCTGGCTGTTCGACCGCGTCCGGCCGAGCGGCGGCTGGGCCGCGGCCACCGCCGCGGCGATCGCCGGGTGCGCGCTGCTGCTCGCGGGCGGCGGCGTCGAGACCGGCCGCGACGTCACCGGCGGCGTGCTGCTCGCCCTGCTCGGCGGGCTGCTCTACGCCTTCTACGTGGTGACCGCGGCCCGGGCGATCGACCGCGGCGCCCCGTCCGACCTCGTCATGGGCGTGATGTTCGCCGGGGCCGGGGTGCTCTCCGCGCCGCTGCTGGTCGCGGGCGACGCCTCCTGGCTCGCCGAGCCGTACGGGCTGGGCGTTGCCCTCTACCTCGGCTGCGCGACCACGGCGCTCTCCTATTTCCTGTACGGCCGGGGCCTGCGCACCACCCCGGTCGCCGCCGCGGCCACGCTCGCGCTCGCCGAGCCCGCGGTCGCGGCCGTGCTCGGCCTCGTCGTGCTGGGGGAGCGGCTGCCGGCGATCTCGTGGGCGGGCATGGCCCTGCTCGGGATCGCGCTCGTCGCGGTCGCCCGGTCGGCCGCCGGGGGGAAGGCCGGGGAGCGGCGGTACGGAGCGGCCGCCGGGCCCGCCGCGACCGGCGGATCCGTTGCCGCGGCCCGCGACGCCGGGCACCCTGGACGGGACGGATCGACGGTGGAGGGACGTTCGTGACGCGACCGGGGACCAGGGCGACGCCGCGCGAGGAGCAGCCGGTACGGCCACCGCGGTCCGCGGCCGCCGGGGGCGGGCGGCCGGCGGGCGGGCGCGCCGCGCCGGTGCCGGTCACCCCGCTGCGGCCGGTGTCCGCCGTGGACGCGCTCGCGGCCGCGCTGCGCGACCGGGTGCTCTCCGGCGAGATCGAGCCGGGCACGCCGCTGCCCGAGCAGGAGCTCGCGGCCGCGTACGGCGTGGCCCGGCCGACCGTGCGCGAGGCGCTCGCCGTGCTCGCCCACGAGGGGCTGGTGCGCCGGGAGCGCAACCGCAGCGCGTACGTGCCCGACGTCACCCCGGCCGACCTCGCCGACCTCATGTTCGTGCGCACCCCGCTCGAGGAGCTGATGGCGGTCACGCTCGCCGGGCGGCGGGTGGCCGAGGCGGACCGGGCGCTCGACGCCATGGCCGCGCTGCCGAAGGACGCGCCCTGGTCGCAGGTGGTGGCCGCGCACATGGCGCTGCACGAGGCGCTGATCGTCGCGGTCGGCAGCCCGCGGCTGGTGCGGCTCTACTCCTCGCTCGCCGCCGAGACCCGGCTCGGGCTGGTCCGGCTGCGCCGGGTGTACGAGGACCGCGACGTGCTCGTCGCCGAGCACCGCGAGCTCCTCGACGCGATCGCCCGCGGCCCGGCCGAGGCCGCCCGCAGCGCGATCCTCGCCCACCTCGACCACAACTGGGGCATGGACCGGGACTGACCCGCGGCGAGGTTCGCGCCGAACGGCCGCAGGCCGTAGCCGCGCCAGATCTGCGCGAGCGGCAGCGCGTTCTTCACCACGACCCCGGCCGACCAGCCGAGCGCCGCGCCGAACGCGCCCCAGGCCGGGACGAGCGCCAGATCGACGGCGACGGTGACGGTGGTCGCGGCGAGGATGCCGGCGAGGCTCGCCGCGGTACGCCCGGCCGCCACCAGCGCCACATCCGCCATGCCGCACGCCGCGGCGAACATCATCGTGGCCGCGAGCACCACCGCCACGTCCGCGCCCGCGGCGTACCCGTCGCCGAAGACGCCGAGCAGCACCGGGGCGAAGGCCGCGTACCCGAGCCAGGCCGGCCAGGTGAGCAGCACGAGCACGTTCGTGGTGCGCCGGTACACCGCGCGCGCCACCGCGAGGTCGCCCGTGGCGAGCGCGCGCACCAGGGTGGGCTGCGCGGCCTGGGCGAGCCCCTGCCCGGCGAGCTGGCCGAGCACCTTGACCCGGGTCGCCGCGGTGTACACGGCCGCCTCCACCGGCCCGGCGAGCGCGGCCACGATCACTACGTCGAGCCGCTGGAACACGTGCTGCACCGCCGAGCCGAGCGAGCGCGGCGCCGCGTGCCGCCAGAACGCCCGCGCCGTGCCCAGCCGGTACGGCTCCCACGGCGCCCGGCGGCCCAGCCAAACCGCGGCCGCGGCGAGCACCGGGAGGTACGGCAGCGCCCAGGCGGCCGCGAGCCACGGCAGCACGGGGCCGTCCGGCGGTGCGCCGCCGGCGTGCCACCACGCGGCGACCGCGGCGACGAGGGCGAGCTGGCCCGCCGGCTGGGCCACCCCGCCGAGCAGCACGGTGGGCCGCATCGAGCCGAGGCCGCGGGTGGCCGCGACCGCGACCTCGGCGAGCACGATCGCCGGGAACGCCGCGGCGAGCACGCGCAGGGCCGCGCCTACCCCCTCGCCGGTGCCGGTGCGGCCGGGCGGTGGGGAAATACCGGAATCTGTCTCGTGGTGAATAATCCCGTTTGCGGATTGATTATCCCAATTGGTGGCGCCAAGTAGCGCGTCGCCGCCCAGCATGGTGATCAGGGAAACGGCGACGGATATCAGGGTGACGGGCACGGCCGCCGCAATTACATATGACCAAATTTCCCCTTTTCGGGTGTCCGTCGCCCGGGCGAGGAAATAGAGCAGGCCGTTGCCCGCGTCGAGCCGGGCGATGCCCGCGAGCAGGAGGCAGCCGGTGGTGAGCGCGAAAAACCGCCCGGCGGTGGCCGCGTCGAAGGCGCGGGTCACGACGACCACGAGGAGAAACTGCGCGGCCGCGCCCGTTCCCGCCCCGGCCAGACCGGCGACGCCGTGCCGTACCACCCGGTGCACCGCCCGCCGGATCTCGGTCACCTCCTCGGTCACCCGCCCAGCGTATCCGAGTGGTCACTAACCGCGATCGGGAGTGCGGGAACCAGGGGGACGCGCAGGCCGGGCGGGACCGGCGGCATCGGCCGGAGCGGTCGGACGCCGCGCCCGTGGCGCCGCCCCGGACAAGCGCGGTGCCGGTTGTCGTATCGGTTGGGTCATCCGGCCGTTTTGCCGGAGTCTTTTGCTCGACGGTATGGTCACGTCTCTTGCACCCGCCGCCCTGATGTCGCCAGAATCGCGCCCATGCACGGCAACCCAGTGCCGGATTCGTACGTGTACGTGACCGAGGAGGGCGTGGCCCGCCACTACGCGGACGGCAGCGTCGAGGCCCTCGCCTGGGAGGACGTGGTCGAGGTCCGCGTGGAGGGCGTCACCGACTCCGACGCCCTGATCGTCCTGCTCGATCGCAACGGCGAAGGGTGTGTTGTGCCGCGGTCGGCCACCGACGCCTCCTTCCTCGCGCGGCTGCGTTACCTGCCGGATTTCGACCTCGATCGGCTCGACGCCGCGATCAAGTCCGCGCGGGAGGGGCACGTGGTCGTGTGGCGCAGTCCCGATCCGCCCGCCCCGATCCCGGACCTCGAGTACGACTGACCGCCCACGCGCGGCCCCGAGGTCCGCACCACCCCGCCGGGTCACGGCGGCGACGCGTCGCGCGCCGGGCGTGCGCGGATTCCGCCGCCCCGCCGGCGTCGGGCACGACGACCGCGCCCCGGACGAGACCACGCCACCGGGCCGGATGCGGCCACCGGGTACGGCACGGCCGGACGCCGCCACCACCGGCGCGGGCGGGTCAGTCCCAGGGCAGCCGGACCAGCAGGTCGGCCTGGTCGCGGGTGCCCGCGATGAGCTCGGCGTTGCGCTGGTCGCTGCCGAGCGCCCACGCCCGGGCCTCCTCGGGTGACTTCCCGTACGCCTCGTGCCGGGCGATGAGGCGGGCGATGCGGGCGTCCTCGTCCGGCTCGCAGTACCAGACCTCGTCGAGCAGGCCGCGCACCTCGGCCCAGTGCCCGATCCGCAGCAGCAGGTAGTTGCCCTCGGTCACCACCAGGGGCGTCTCGGGCGGGACCGGGATGGCCCCCGCGATCGACTCCTCGATCTCCCGCAGGAACAGCGGGGCGTACACGGTGGTCCGCTCCTCGCGCAGCCGGCGGAGCAGGGCCACGAATCCGGCCGCGTCGAAGGTGTCGTGGGCGCCCTTGCGGTCGCGCCGGCCCAGCCGGACCAGCTCGGCGTTGGCCAGGTGGAAGCCGTCCATCGGCACCAGGCAGGCGTCGCCGTGCAGCGCGGTCACGATCCGCTCGGCGAGGGTGGACTTGCCCGCCCCGGGCGGGCCGGTGATGCCGAGGATCGTCCGGGTGCCCCGCCCGGCCAGCTCCCGCGCCCGCGCGAGCAGGGCGTCGAAGCTCGACTCCACCCGAGGCGTCACGCGCACCTGTCGTCTCCTTCCTCCGGTGACCATGATGGGGGAGCCGCCGCGCCGGGCGCCCCGGCCCGGGGGATCGGCGGCGGGCGGCGGGTGGTGGCACGTCGCGCTCACCGCGACGAGGCCCGGTTGGTCGGGTCGAGCCCGGTGCGGAGCCGCCAGGCGAGCAGCGCCAGGCTGAGCGCGGTGCGCCGCTCGTGGTCGGCGAGCGGGAGGACGCCCACCACGGCCTCGATGCGGGCGAGCCGGTTGTACAGGGTCTGGCGGCGGATGCCGAGCGCGGCCGCCGCCCCGGTCTTCGACAGCCCGTGGGCGAGGTAGGCGTCGAGGGTGCGCACCAGGTCGGTGCCGTGGACCGCGTCGTAGTCGAGCAGCGGCCCGAGCTGCTCGCGGAGGAACCAGCCCAGCTCGACGTCCCGGTCCAGGCGCACCAGCAGCCGGTGCACGCCGACGTCCCGGCTGAGCAGCACCCGGTTCCGCGCCCCCAGGCGCCGGGCGATTCCCACCGCCTCCCGGGCCTCGGTGAGGGACCGGCCGAGCGCGGTCGCCTCCCCGGGCGCCCCGGCCGCCACGGCGAGCAGGACGTGGCCGCGCCCCAGCTCGCCGGCGACGGTCCCCAGCCGGGCGCGCAGTTCCTCCTCCCCCTCGGACGCGACGGCGATCGCGAGCACGTCGTGGTCGACCTCGGCGACCAGGCACGGGCCGAAGGCGGCCCGGATCGCGGCCGCCGCCTCGGCGCGGATCGCGTGCGCCGATGCCCGCCGCTCCACCGCGACCGCCAGGCCGAACACCGGCCGGCCCGGGGTGAGGGAGAGCCCGGCCAGCTCCCCGCGGCCGGTGAGCTCGTCGGCCGGGATGGGGCGGCCGGAGAGCAGGTCCTGGATGAGCGCCTGGGCCATCCGGTCGCGGTCCGCCAGGTCCCCGGTGCGCAGCAGCTCCAGGGCCACGGCGGTGGCGGCCCGCTCCAGCACGGCCGCGCGCCGGGCGGTGCGGCGGCCCGCGAGGAGCAGGGTCCCCCACAGCTGGCCGTGCACCGGCACCGGTTGGGCGAGCCAGCCGCGGCCTTCGGGGGCGAGGCGCCCGGACGCGGCCACGGGGCCCTCGGGGGTGGCGGAGGCCACCAGGCGGCCGTCCGCGGCGACGAGGTGGGCGGGGCAGCCGGCGAGCGCGGCCACGGCGGCGAGCAGGTCGGGCAGGCCGCGCCGGTTGAGCACCGCGCCGAGCAGCTCCTGCCAGATCATCTCCCCGCGCCGCAGCGAGGCGACCCGGCGCCGGAGCAGCAGCTCGTGGAAGGCCTCGACCAGGGTGACGAAGGGCACGACCCGGTGGAGGGCGATGAGCGGCAGGTCCCTGCGGCGGGCCGCCTCGAGCACGGGGGCGGGTACCTCCCCGAAGGTGCGGCCCAGCTCCAGGGCGAGCGCGCTCAGCCCCGCGTCGGCGAGCGCGTCCACGTAGGCCGCCTGGGCGCGCCCGCTCTGCCCGTGCAGCCCGAGGCCGGTGGTGAGCAGCAGCTCGCCGCCGTGCAGCAGCGACCCCATCTCGTAGACCTCGGAGGAGTGCACCCAGCGGATCACGCAGCTCGCGGGATCGCCGTGCATCACCTCGGGCGCCGCCGCGGCGAACTCCGGCAGCGCGAGCACCTCGGCGAGGGTGGGGAGGGTCCGCCGGGGTGCGTGCCCCTTCACCTTCCGGCTCGCGGGCCGGTCGCCCGTGGCGCGTGCGGCCGCCTCCGGTCCGGCCGCCGGGCGCCCGGTCGCCGGGGCGGCCTTTCCCGTGCGGGAGGGGGCCGGCGATCCGGACGGATGGCGTGATGGCACACGTCCAGTGTCAAGTCACCTGGACGTTCTGTCCATTTAAAGCCTTCACGACTTGACGGAATGCCCCTTGTCGGGTCCCGCCCGCGCCACGGAGCATCGGGCGTCATCCACAGCAACCTCGCTGACGGTGTTGGACTCGACGAGGAGGACGTACCTGTGAGCGACGACCGGTACATGCGTCTGGCGATCGAGCAGGCCCGCATCGGCCTGTCCGAGGGCGGGATCCCGATCGGCGCGGCACTGGTGGCGGACGGGGAGGTGCTCGGCGTCGGGCGCAACCGGCGGGTGCAGGCGGGCAGCGCCATCCGGCACGGGGAGACCGACTGCCTGGAGAACGCGGGGCGCCTGCCCGCCCGGGTGTACCGCAAGTCGACGCTCTACACGACGTTGTCGCCGTGCCACCTGTGCGCGGGCGCGGTCCTGCTGTACGGGATCCCCCGCGTGGTGATCGGCGAGAACCGTACGTTCAGCGCCTCGGAGGATCTGCTCCGCCGGCACGGTGTGGAGCTCGTCGTGCTGGACCTCGACGAGTGCGTCCAGATGATGCGCGAGTTCATCGCCGCCAACCCCACGCTCTGGAACGAGGACATCGGCGTGGATGACTGACCCCCACCGCCACGAGGAGGGCCCGTGAGCCACGTGCTGACCACGCCCCCGGATGCCGCCCACGGCGCACACGCCCTGGATCCGGTGGCCGACTCCCAACGAGTGTCTACCGCGATGCACCAGTTCTGGATCTGGGCTGGTGCGAACATCGCGCCGATCAACTGGGTGCTCGGCGCGCTCGGCATCACGCTGGGCTTGAGCCTCGCCGACACCGTGCTGGTGCTGGTGGTCGGCAACGTCATTGGCATGTCCGTGTTCGGCCTGTTCGTGCTGATGGGCCAGCGCACCGGGGTGAGCCAGATGGTGCTGGCGCGCAGCGCGTTCGGCCGGCGCGGCGCGTACCTGCCGGCGATCATCCAGGGCATCATCTCGGCCGGCTGGTGCGCGATCAACACGTGGATCATCCTCGACCTGGTGCTCGCGCTGTTCCAGCAGATCGGCATCCGGGGCGGCGTCG
>Ga0066871_100090_pt1 | contig 78256 bp, 71 predicted proteins | sample CeladaPassage60B_FD_62209 | JGI IMG/M metagenome (GOLD analysis project Ga0066871, IMG submission 62209) | Cellulose-adapted microbial communities from the Joint BioEnergy Institute, USA - Passage3 60B | ecosystem: Engineered > Bioreactor > Continuous culture > Unclassified | place: USA...
AAAATTCAGAAATAAGGAGAAATTCTCGTTTCAAAAAAGGAATAAATAACCAAATAGTAAAGAAAAGAAACAGAGGCTGTCCCCAAAAGGTCGGTTTAACGACCTTTTGAGTCAGCCTCAGTTACGCGTTATGTTTCAAAATGGTTTCTTTAAAGATTTGTTCATATATCGGCCATTTCAACACTTTCTTCAAGTGTTCTCGGAACGAGTAAACAGAACGGGTCGTTCTTGATCGATACACCTTGGCAATAAACGTCTCCAAGCGAAGTTGGATCATAAATCGGTACGTGTTATCTTCCTCCAATACAGGAATTTCGATAATCTTCACTTTCTGCCCATACGCGTTTTTAAACTCGAGGCTTTTGAATAGCAAAATATCAATCCTCTTTTTCACCGATTTATTTATATTATACACCAAACCGGTGAAAAAGTATGTCGGAATACACCGAAAACTTTCCGACTTTTTTCGCGCTTTTTTGCTCAAATCAGCAAATGGAATAAGTTCGGGTCTTTATTTACTTCCTGGAACGGAAACCCTTTTTTCTTCATCCGTTCAATGAGCGGTGCGTAGTCTTCACGCCGTTTTAGCTCGATGCCGACGAGTGCCGGTCCGCTTTCTTTATTGTTTTTCTTCGTATATTCAAAGCGGGTGATGTCATCAGTTGGACCGAGCACTTCATCTAAAAATTCGCGCAGCGCCCCGGCCCGCTGCGGGAAATTAACGATGAAATAGTGTTGCAACCCTTCATAAATCATCGAGCGCTCCTTAATTTCCTGCATCCGGTCGATGTCGTTATTACCGCCGCTCACAACGCAAACCACTGTTTTGCCGCGAATTTGCTCTTTGTAAAACTCAAGAGCAGCGATCGGCAGCGCTCCCGCCGGTTCAGCGACAATCGCGTTTTCGTTGTACAGCTCTAAAATCGTTGTGCATACTTTCCCTTCCGGAACGACAATGATATCATCGAGCACCTCACGGCATAGAGCAAACGTTTTTTCCCCGACCGTTTTGACCGCGGCACCATCAACAAACTTATCAATCTCCCCAAGCGTCACAACATGCCCTTGCTCAAGCGCCGCTTTCATCGACGGAGCGCCGCCTGGTTCGACGCCGATCACCTTGGTCGCCGGCGAGATGCTTTTTACATATGTTCCCAACCCGGCCATCAGTCCGCCGCCGCCGATGCTGGCAAACAAAAAATCGATCGGTTCATCACAGTCGTTTAATACCTCAACACCGATTGTTCCTTGCCCGGCGATGACGTATTCGTCATCAAACGGGTGAATAAACGTGCGCCCTTCCGCTTCCGCACATTTTACCGCTTCGCTGTACGAGTCGTCAAACGTGTCGCCCACAAGGACGATCTCGACCTTGTCTTTGCCAAACAACTGGACTTGCGACACTTTTTGTCGAGGTGTTGTCGCCGGCATATAAATTTTTCCGTGCACCCCGAGTGCCCGGCACGAATAGGCGACTCCTTGGGCATGGTTGCCGGCGCTGGCGCATACGACCCCGTTTCTTCGCTCCTCATCAGTTAAATGTTTCATCCGGTTGTACGCTCCGCGCAACTTAAATGAGCGCACAACTTGCAAGTCTTCGCGCTTCAAGTACACATTGCACTCGTAACGCTCGGACAGAAGCGGGTTTTTTTGTAGCGGTGTATGGAAAACAACATCTTTCAGCGTATGATACGCGATCAAAATGTCCTCGACGTATACCGCCCCTTGTTTCCGTTTTAGTTGTTGTGCCATGCTCTCTTTCCCTTTCTTTTCTAAGTTGTCTTTGATTTGTAGATTATATCACAAATTTGCAAAAAGAAAAGGGAATTTTCGAAAAGTTTTCTGTTCTTTCATAAGAAAACGACCGGTGCTACGTCCGGTCGTCTTCTTTTTTAAACTCCTGTTCCTCAGCGAATTCCGTTGCCCATCTTCCTTCATCATACCAGCGATACGCTTCTTCCCGTCTCGCTTCTTCGAGTACATGGTTTTCCATATACAAATGGAAAAACGCTTCAACCGCACCAATAGCTAGTGAGCTGAAAAAGGCAGCGTATGCCATATTGACGGTCGGGGAAAGCAACGCAAAACTGGCAGGCCATACAAGCAAAAAGGAGAGCGGCACATCCAAAGCGGCGGCGACAAAGTGTCCGACACGCGGCAAAACAACCAAATCGCCGATGACGTAGGAAACGATTGCCGTCATGAGCGTCATGAGTGAGATCAAAGAAAGCGGGGCATTAAAAATCGTAAACATCGAAAATAAAACGACACTCCAAGCAGCAAGCTTGACGATAAACGGAACGATATGCTTCATAATCTTCCTCCATTTCCATCGATGTTCTATATGGTTATCGTTCCTTTTTCGCCCCGCTTCTATGCAAAAAAGGCGCGCCTTGCTGTTTCGCAAAACGCGCCCTGTTTTCCGTTGGTAAGCATTCAGGGTGTGTTCATTCGGTCATTTTTCACTTGGTAACTGACCTCCGCACACTCATTTCCGCTCGTAAATGAGAAACGCGTGCTCATACGGATTTTTTTCGTCTTTTACTCCTGGCGTATAGGAAACGACTTTCCACTCTTTTTCGGAAATAGGCGGATAAAACGTATCGCCAGGGAATGAGGCGAAAATGTTCGTCACGTATAGTCGATCGGCGATCGGCATTGTTGCTTTAAACAATTCAGCTCCACCGATAATAAACACTTCTTCACCACGCGCTGCGATCCATTGCTTGACTTCCTCAAGCGAATGGAGCACAAGGCAGCCTTCCGGGCGAAATTGGGGATTGCGTGTCACGACGACGTTGTCTCGGCCGGGGAGCGGCCGACCGATCGCTTCAAACGTTTTGCGCCCCATCACGATGGCATGCCCCATCGTTACCCGCTTGAAATACGCTAAATCGGCCGGCAAATGCCACGGCAACTGATTATCTTTGCCGATCACCCGGTTTTCATCCATCGCCACAATGTGCGAAATCATCGTCTTCTCTCCTTTACACCGCCACTGGCGCTTTAATCGTCGGATGAGGGTCATAACCGACGATTTCAAAATCGTCATATTCATAGTCAAAAATGGACGACGGCTTCCGTTTCAGCACAAGCTTCGGCAGCGGTCGCGGCTCGCGCGTCAGCTGCAGTTTAGCTTGCTCAATATGGTTTTTATACAAGTGAACATCCCCACCGGTGAAAATCAATTCACCAACATCCAGCCCGCACTGCTCGGCAATCATATGCGTCAAGAGCGCGTAGCTGGCGATGTTAAACGGCAGCCCTAAAAATGTATCGACGGAGCGCTGCTGCCACATGCATGACAACCGGCCGTTAGCGACGTAAAACTGAAACGCATAATGGCACGGCGGCAACTTCATCTTGTCTAACTCCGCCACATTCCAGGCGTTCACGAGCAGTCGACGCGAGTTCGGATTTCTCTTGATCTCCTCAACGACCGAAGCGATTTGGTCGACCGTTTTCCCGTCCGCCCCTTTCCATGACCGCCATTGTGCTCCATAGACAGGCCCTAGATCGCCGTTTTCGTCGGCCCATTCGTCCCAAATCGTCACGCCATTCTCCTGCAAATAGCGGACATTGGTGTCACCTTTTAAAAACCAGAGCAATTCATAAATAATCGAACGAATATGTAATTTTTTCGTCGTCACGAGCGGAAACCCGTCCTGCAAGTTAAAACGGAGCTGGCGACCGAACACCGACAACGTGCCGACACCGGTTCGATCCTCCTTTTCGACACCGTTTTCCAAAATGTCTTCTAATAACTGTAAATATTGCCGCAATGTCCTCACCTCACGCTTTATCATATCATAAAGCACCTCATAAAGCACCGCCCTCATCACAAAAAAAAGAGCCTTCTTATGAGGCTCGTTCCGCCAGTTGACGGATGAACGTGTACGTACGCGGAGCCGCCATCCTCAGCGTTTCCTGCGTTTTTTCGCTCACATAGTAATAGGCGAACGACTCAGCAAAATACTCTTCCGGATACGTTAAAAAATAGTATTCGCGAGGAAACAACTGCGGTGCTTCTTCCCTCCAAAGCGCTTGAAATTCGTCTGTTTCGTGAATGTGGTCGAATACGATGTAATCTAACGAATGGGCAAACTCATGAAGCTCTAAGTTGATCGAGCCGTGCCCCTTTCCTTTTTCGCTATGGCCAAGACGGACAAGCACTAAATGCGCCCCGCCTATGCCCGGCACCTCATCCCACGTTTTGGATCCCGGCACATAGCCGCGCGGTGTTTTCCCGCGCAAATGGCGAGCAATCGGTTCATCGGTAATGGGATTTGTCAACAATTGAATATAAATATGATGATTCGCCGCTTGTTCTAAAATGCGGCGGTCAATACGGGCAAGCGTTCGAATCGTCTCGTTTGCCTCATCGAACGAAAAGTCCGTTTCCGGGACGATGACGATGCGGCCAAGCACATCGTGCGACGGGATCGTCTGAACATCAAGGCCGCTTTCTTCGAGCAGCACGCCGTGCGCAGCCGGGTACGGCGAAAGCGACAGAAGCGGAACGGCAAGCAGTGCCGCTAATAAACTAGTGAGTAACCGTCTCATCATGGTCCCCCGCTTCTTTCAATCTCGTATTCTACTAAATCAATGATAACATACGAAGAAGCGGGGAAAAACGCGCAAAATAAGGAAAGAACGACAGATGGCTACGTTCGCCAGTTCGGTGGTGTATTTTTCGACCAATAAATTTTTCCTAATTCATAGTGAGCTTGAAATCCGTCATCACGCGTATGGTAATGAAACTGAAACCAATACCCATCCTGCGGCGGATGTTCACGTCGGACATGGAAGCGAATGACATCTTCCCCCGTATCGGCGCGATAAATATGGAAAATGCGTTCGCCTTGCCCACCGGACGGATTTTCCGATACGGCTAAATAATGAAGCTCTTCTTCCGGATAGCGCCCGGCGAGTTCGGCGATCACTTCCTCCATGCGCGGCAAAATGACGGCGCGAAACTCGTCCTCAATAACGGGAGCAATTTTGCGGCCAAACTTTTCTTGCGACTGAGCGATCGCTTTTTCCACCGTCTGTTCGACAAATTGAGCGCGGGTGAGCGAAGCCGCTTCCGCTGCAGAACCAGCGGCGCCATGTTGCCAATCGGAAGATGGTACATCATCGGCCGTCGGTTCCTCAGCCGCAAGAAGCGAGGCAGGTGGTGTCACAAGGCCAAATGTGCAGACAGTAATCGCGGCAACAAGCGTTTTTCGAAGCCATGCCGGTAGCTTCATCGCGTCCCACCTCCGTTATCGTTGGTCAGCAGCCAACCGCTCGAACAAACCGCTCGCCCGCAGTTTCTCAACGGCACGGCGCAACGTATCTTCCGGCTGAACGAGAGCGATGCGCACATAACCTTCACCGCTCAGTCCAAACGCATGCCCAGGCGTCACAACGACTCCAGCACGGTCGATGAGTTCCTTTGTGAACGAGAGCGATGTAAACCCAACGGGAATCTTCGCCCATACGAACATGCCAGCCGGCGGACAGTCGACCGTCCAGCCGATGTCGGCCAACCCACTGACAAGCGCGTTGCGGCGCGATTGGTAAATGGCGCGGCTTTCGGCGCAAAAGTCCCCTCCATAGCGAAGCACTTCCGCGGCTGCTTTTTGAATTGGCCAAAAAATGCCGTAATCTAAATTCGATTTAAACGTGGCAAACTCGCGAATCACGTCAGCGTTGCCGCACAAATAGCCGATTCGACAACCAGCCATGTTATAGCTTTTTGACAGCGAGTTCATTTCCACCCCGACGTCTTTCGCCCCGGGAACGGAAAGGAAGCTCACTGGTTTGTTTCCGTCATAATACAGCTCACCATAGGCAAAATCAGAGACGACAAGCACGTCGTACCGCTTCGCAAACTCGACGACTTCACGATAAAACGATTCAGTCGCGAGGGCGGGCACTGGATTGCCCGGAAAGTTAAGAAACATAATCGCCGCCCGTTTGGCGATCTCCTCTGGAATCGCACGCAAATCGGGCAAAAAGCCGTTTTCTTCCTTTAAGGGCATAAAGTATGGCTCCGCTTCGGCCATCGCTACGCCGGTGGCATACGCTGGATATCCAGGATCCGGCACTAAAATGACATCACCCGGATCAGCAAACACCATCGGCAAATGGACAAGACCATCTTGTGACCCGATGACATACGTCACTTCCGTCTCCGGATTCAACACGACACCGTGCGTCGTCCGGTAATAATCAGCGACCGCTTCATGAAATTCACGAATGCCTTTTAATGTATATCCGTAGGCGTTCGGCTCCTCGGCGTAGCGGGCAATCGCCTCACGCACAAACGGCGCCGGCGGCAAATCCGGGCTGCCGACGCTTAAGTCGATCCATTCGTCATGAAGATGGCGCCGCTTTTGGCAATATGCCGACAATTCAACAAAAATAGACGAAGAAAACGCATTCATCCGTTTCGCTTTTTTCATTATTCTTCCTCTCCCTTGCCAAGACAAAAACCGCTTTTCCTTTTTGTTTTTCTTGGTATATACTATGGTTATATGAATAGTGTACCATATGTTCAAGGAGAAAACATAGACAGAAAGGCGGGGAAATGAACATGACTACTATCTTTTTTGCGGCCAGCCTCATTACGTTGCTGTATTTTATTTACAGCTGTATCGCTAACGCCTAACAACGACTAAAGGAAAAGGAGCTCCGCACCGGGAGCTCCTTTTTAATCGATTTTCGTTTTTTTGCGGGCGGAGTCAAGCGCGAACGCCCCTGTCTCTGTTTCCGTCGTCCCTTGTCCTCTGGCATTCGGGGCGCTGACACCCGTTTTCGAACGGTCTTTTTTTCGTTTCGACACGCCGATCACCTCCGCCTTTATCGTTCCCACCGGCGTGCCATTGTATGTAAATTCATCTGAGCACCCCCTGCTCACCCAAGATAAAAAAGCAGTGATGCCTAGCTGTTAGCCAATCGGACAACTCACGATGGCAAAGTCCGTATTCAATCAGCCACAATATTTTTCAAAGGCAGCTAAAACGTTTTCCATAACCTCTTCCATCGAATGAAACTCGATGTCTTCACGCGGAATGAAATGAACAACTTCCTTTCCTTTCAAGAGCGCCATCGACGGCGAAGATGGCTCATAGCCGACAAAGTACTCGCGCATTTTTGCCGTCGCCTCTCTATCTTGGCCAGCAAACACGGTCACCAAATGATCCGGCTTTTTCTCGCTTCGCAACACTGCCTGTGTCGCCGCCGGGCGCGCCAATCCAGCAGCGCAGCCGCACACCGAGTTGACAAAGACAAATATCGTTCCTTCTGCTTGTTCCATAAACTGCTCAACTTCCTCGCTCGTGCGCAGTTCGCGGAAACCGGCGCGGACGAGCTCATCACGCATCGGCTGCACGAGCTGGCGCATATATTCTTCGTACGCCATCGACATGGCTAGCATCCCTCCATATGATCATCGTTGTGCTATCAGCATACTATACTTCGAACAGAAAAATCAACGAAGACAACCGCCAACCATGGTGAAAACGGTGATCCTTCTTTCTTTTTTCGATGCCGACAGCGAAATAAAGCTTTTGCTCGTCTAAAGGCCCGACAAACCTATCGCAAATGTGGTGCAACTATGCATTTCTCCAATGGAGAAAGCTTGATTGTCGAACACGCAAAAATGACCGATAGAAGGAAAATAGAGATTTTCTACATCCATCAGTTGCTTTCCGCCTTCTAGAGCCACTGCAGCCGCCGATCTCCATCGGAATGGAATAAGCAATCGGCTGGAAAGAGAAAACGAGAGAAGCATAGTACATGGAATACATTGAAAAACTGCGAAACATCGTCGGGACCTAGCCGGTCATTTTAGCCGGCGTTGGGTCGTTGGCCATTACTGTTCCGGCTGACACGCCAACACACCTATTGTCTTGGAAATCACTGAATCTCTCCGACAGCCAGCTCCACTGTGGCCACGTCATCATTTGCTTTCAGTGCCCCAAAGAATATAGGCGCGCCCATCCGCGCGCCTATTTTTCTTCTTCTGTCTTGTTTTCTTTTTTTCGGCTTTCAGTCATTTGTTTCCAAACCGAGCCTTTCGCCTCTTCGCCGCCTTCGATCCGTTCGATGGCCATTTTCACTTGCAAGCTGACCTCAAATTCCGGATCGTTTTCCGCCGCTTTTAACGCCGGGAGCGCCGATTCATCGCCGACTTCATACAAAAACATAGCCGCGCGCCAGCGGACGAGCTTGCTTTCATCTTTTAACGCTTCCGTCATCGCTGGAATCGCTTCTGGGTCGCCGATGTCGGACAAACAGTCGCCGGCCGTGCGACGGACAGCAACCGCCGGGTCTTTCAACGCTTCATACAAATACGGCAGCACCTGTTTGCCGCCGATCATGCCTAGATACGCAGTCGCTAGGCGGCGAATGGCCATTTTCTCATCTTTCAGGGCTTTGGCTAACACGGGGATGTCGTCTTCGGTCGGCTCCGCCATTTGCTCAAGCGCGGCGTACCGTTTCCGCCAGTCTGGATCGTCGAGCATCTCGCTTGTCACTTTGATACCTGGCCGCTTCTGCGCCGTTTTTTCCTGCTCTCCGTGGCGGAACATGTTGACGATCCGCTCCAGTCGCTCTGGCGGATAGGCAGCCGACAGCTCATCGACCACTTCGCGTCCAATTTCGTCGAACGTGCCGTAGCGCACCCCTTTTTCCACCCATTTGCGCTCAAGGACAATGTTGTCGGCATACTTTTGCGCTTCGATGACCGCATCGATAAACGGCTGCGGCAGCCCGACGCGATGCTCGCGCTCACCATCGATCAGTTTCACTTGCATCGGCAAACCATACAACATTTGCACAAATACTTTCACTTCACCGAAATGTTCATTCACCTTCGGCTTTGCCTCGGCTCCGTCGTCTGCTTCTTCGCCGAACACTTCACGCACGTTCGCCAATATGTCGCGCCAATCGTACTTCGGATGGCGCTCAATGGCCAAAAAGTCGGCGACATGGTAAATGCCTTTTACTCCATTAATGCGCATCAACGTTTGAATGAGCGGCGGTGCTTCGCCGATGTTGTCGGGTTTGTAGTTATGGCGCATGCCGGAAGGCAGTTCTTCATCAAGTAATATTTTCATCGTGTTCGGACTTGGTGTCGGCTCAATCGCTTTAATGCGCAACCGTCATCCCTCCTTCACAAAAAGACTACAACAATTTTTCAATTTCCTTTTTCAACTCGCTTGGCTTTGTTTGCGGTGCGAAACGAGCTACAACCTTGCCGTTGCGGTCGACCAAAAACTTCGTGAAATTCCATTTGATCGCCTTTGTTCCCAATGCCCCCGGCGCCTCTTCTTTCAAATATTGAAACAGCGGATGGGCGTGATCGCCATTCACATCCACTTTCGCAAACAGCGGGAACGTCACACCATAATTCAACTGGCAAAACTGCTCGATTTCCTCTTCTGTTCCCGGTTCTTGGCCACCGAATTGATTGCACGGAAAGCCGAGCACAACAAACCCGCGATCGCGATATTCGTCATACAGCTCCTGCAGTTCTTTATACTGCGGGGTGAAGCCGCAACGGCTCGCCGTGTTGACAATCAACAGCACGTTGCCTCGATAGACGGAAAGCGGTTGTTCCTCTCCGCGAATGGTTTTGGCGCTGAATTCATATACACTCATGATTTTTCACCTCATCTCCATCATAGCGGATTTCATGGTTTGTTTCTACTTTTTGCATCGTTACTGCCCGGCGAACAGCTGCAATTGTTCAAGTGATGAAACCATATACGGCACCATCTCCGGCAAATCGGCGGCGTTTTCCTCATAAATGAGGCGTGCAAATTCGACCACGGCTTCATTTTCATACGGGCCGCGTTCATGTGGAAATGGAAAGCGGAGCGTTTGCCGGATGATTCGCTCCTCCCCCCAAATCGTCCGCAGCGTTCCTTCAATGAGCGCACAAACGGACGAGCGGCGGATCGGCATCGTGAACACGACAGCGAGCCGGCACCCAGACCGGCCGTGATAGAGCCGCTCATTGACCAGCTCAGCAAAATCAAGAGAAAGCCGCGCGGTGCAGACGACGAGCGGATCGGGCGCATCATTCAGCCGAAATGAAATGGCGTACTCCCGAAACAAACGGGCCAAATCGACAAGGTCGCGGCGCTCGACCACGGCAATGCGCCCTTGCAAATCCGCGTCATATACCGCCCCTTCCAACACCGTTTTCAAGTTGTCAAATGCTGTTGGATCCATGCGTTTTCCTCCTTTTTTCCACCTTAAGTACTGAATTTCCTTGCATGGAAAAAATGAATTGAATAAATTCGGTAAAGTTTTTATAATGAAATTATTTAAAAAAGGAGAACGAAACGGAGGGGACATCGTTGCCAATCAACATCCCAAAAGATTTGCCTGCCAAGGAAATACTCGAACAAGAAAACATTTTCGTGATGGACGAAGAACGGGCTTACTCCCAAGACATCCGGCCGCTCAACATCATCATTTTAAACTTGATGCCCGAAAAAGAAAAAGCAGAGACACAGTTGCTGCGGCTGCTTGGCAACTCGCCGCTGCAAGTGAACGTCACCTTTTTGCGTCCGGCGACCCATGAACCGAAAACGACGAGTAAACATCATTTGGATCAATTTTACACAATTTTTCCTCACATCCGCCATCGGAAGTTCGACGGAATGATCATCACAGGAGCGCCGGTCGAGCAAATGCCGTTTGAAGAAGTGACGTACTGGGACGAGTTGACCGACATTATGGAATGGACAAAAACAAACGTCACATCGACGCTCCATATTTGCTGGGGGGCGCAAGCCGGCTTGTATTACCATTATGGCATTCCGAAATATCCACTGCCGAAAAAATGCTTCGGCGTGTTCAACCATACACTGGAAGTAAAAAATGTAAAGCTTTTGCGCGGCTTTGACGACGTGTTCCGCATGCCGCACTCCCGCCATACGGACGTCAAGCGAGAAGACATTGAAAAAGTGCCGGAGCTCATGATTTTATCAGTCGCCGACAAAGCTGGCGTTTGCCTTGTCGCCTCGAACGACGGCCGTCATATTTTCTTGACCGGTCATCCAGAATATGATGCAACAACGTTAAAAGACGAATATGAGCGCGATTTGGCCAAAGGGTTACCGATTCAACTTCCGGAGTCGTACTTCCCGAATGATGACCCGAGTCAACCGCCGCTCAATACGTGGCGCTCACACGCCAATTTGCTGTTTGTCAACTGGCTCAACTATTACGTCTATCAGGAAACGCCTTATATTTGGGAATAAAAAGAAGTCCCATCCAACAACAAAAACGCCTTTGCTTTCCTAGCAAGGCGTTTTTGTTATTTTGCATTTTTCGACAATTTTCCCGTGCATTCATGCAATAAATTGCATACCATGTAATAGATTTTCCAAGGAGGTGAGCAGGATGAGCGCTTGGCATGGTAATAGCTTTGCATTGATCGTTGTCTTGTTTATTTTGCTTATCATTGTCGGCACTGCTTTCGGCCGGTACGCTTACTAAAAAATCATTTGTCTCCACCCCTCCCGTCCGCCATATTTGCCAGCATCCGGACGTATTTGCTCACGGGAACGCATGACAAACGCGCTTCCCGTTTTTCTTTTCTAGCCGCCGTCAATGTATAAAAACCGACGAGCAGCCTATGCTAATGATATGGTCATAGCGCCTAAAGGAGGTGTGGTCTGTGACAAAACGGCCAAACAAAGGAAGCCGGAATCAAAACACGCCGACGCAAGACCCCATGGCCTTGCTTCACGGTCCGATATCCGGTGATAACAGCAAAGGACGGCGGCAAAATAAGGAACAAAACGACAAAACGGACACCGACGCATAGAAAAACCGTCATGAGCGAGTTTTCCCTCCTAGGAACCAAACGGCACCGTCCATCGAGATAAAGTTCGACAAAAAAGCGGCCGAATCCGGCCGCTTTTTCAATAGCATAAGACGCTGGCAGACGAGTGAGAAAGATTCCTCCGCCAACTGTTTCTTCTCAAAATTCAATTCCTTTCATGGCCGCCTCCCCTTGTTCATAGTCATGCTTGACAAGCGTCATCTTAGTGACAATATCGGCGACAGCGATCAGCTCTGGGCGAGCGGAGCGCCCGGTAATGACCAGATGGAGTGACGGCGGGCGCGTGCGGATCAGTTCGAGTACATCTTCCACCGATATGATGTCATCGACCGGGAATCGATCGATGGCTAACGCATTGTTCAATTCATCTAGCACGATCAGATCATACTGTCCGGAATGAACATACTGTTTCGCCAATGTCCATGCCCGTTGTAACGCTTGACGGTGAACATCGGCCGTTTTCGTCCATGTAAAGCCGGCGCCGAGCTGATGCACTTCGATGCCGAGGCGGCGAAGAGCAAGCTGCTCGCCGTATGTTCGTTCCGGCGATTTCAAAAACTGCAAAACCGCGACGTTCATTCCCCGGCCGACGGCACGCAGGGCAAGCCCCAATGCGGCCGTCGTTTTTCCTTTTCCGTCGCCCGTATAAACGATGACACGCCCGCTACGACGAGGCGTCGGCATCGACCACGCCCCCTTGCCGCTCCGGAAACCATTGGAGCGTCTCACGCAGACGAACGACATCGCCGATGATGATGATGGCCGGATGGGAAATGCCCGCCTGTTCCGCCTCGTCTGACAGCGTCGAAAGCGTCGCCGCCACCGTGCGCTGCCGCTCGGTCGTCCCCCATTCAATGATGGCCGCCGGCGTATCCGACGGCTTTCCGGCCGCCATCAAACGGCCGCAAATATCCGACAAGTTGGCCGCTCCCATGTAGACAATGATCGTATCGCATCCTCGAGTCAGCGCCTCCCAATCGATCCGCTCACTCCGATGCCCGCTGACCATCGCCACCGAGGCGGCGTAATCACGGTGGGTGACCGGAATGCCGGCGTACGCCGGCACAGCGATGCCGGATGTCACCCCTGGAACGATTTCAAACGGAATTCCGGCTTTCACCAACACTTCCGCCTCTTCACCAACGCGGCCAAAAATGCACGGATCGCCGCCTTTTAAGCGGACGACCGTTTTTCCTTGTTGCGCATGCCAAACGAGCAGCTCATGAATTTGTTCTTGAACCGTGTCATGTTTTCCCGGCTCTTTGCCGCAGTAAAGAAGCTCAGCGTCCGGCTTCGCGTAGCGCAGCAGCTTACGGTTGATGAGCCGGTCGTAAATAATGACATCCGCCCGTTCTAGGCATTCGCGGCCGTAAACCGTGATGAGCTTTTCATCACCCGGCCCAGCGCCGACTAAATACACTTTGCCGACGGTCATCGCCCCTTCTCCCCTTTCGCATTGGCCGTGGAAATGCCCGCCGAGGCGAACGTCGCCATTTCGTTCACCATCGCCATTGCTGAAATCAAGAGCGGAAACGCTACCGCCGCGCCGCTTCCTTCGCCAAGGCGCATGCCGAGATCCAAAAGCGGATCCTTCTCTAGCAAACGAAGGGCTATACTGTGCCCCGGCTCTTGCGAACGATGGCCGGCAATCATATAGTCTGTGACGTTCACGGCAAACTGGCGGGCCACAAGGGCAGCCACCGTGCAAATAAAACCGTCAAGCAAAATCGGGATGCGCCGTTCGGCGGCTGCCAGCATGGCACCGGCCATCGCGGCAATCTCAAGTCCGCCGATTTTCGCCAGCCACTCGATCGGCTTCGCCGGGTCGGGCCGGTGGAGCGCCAGCGCCTGACGGATGACTTCCTGTTTATGAACCAGCCTTTCAGCAGCGATGCCGGTTCCTTTGCCGACAATGTGTTCGAGCGGTTCATCGGTCAACGTGGCTAATAAGGCACTGGCTGCCGTCGTATTGCCGATTCCCATCTCACCAGCAATGAACGTACGGGCACCCTGTCCGATGATGCGTGCCGCTCGCTCATAGCCAACGTGAAGCGCTTGTTCGGCTTCTTCGGGCGTCATCGCTTCCGTTTTGGCAAAATTGCCGGTTCCGTGACGAACCTTTTTCACAATGACCCGTTCGTCCTCAATCGGCACGGCCACCCCGACGTCGACGATCTCAAGAAGCGCATCGATTCGACGGCTAAAGACGTTGATCGCCGCCCCGCCATTGGCAAAGTTATACACCATCTGCGCCGTCACTTCGGCTGGATAGGCAGACACCCCTTCTTCCGCGATGCCATGATCAGCCGCAAACACTAAAACACCCGGCGGCGTGACGCGCGGGTGCAGCTCTCCCGTCATACCAGCAAGCTCAACCGCCACTTCTTCCAATCGTCCCAGGCTGCCGGGCGGCTTCGTCAATTGATCAAGATAAGCGCGCGCTTCCTCGACCATTTCGTGGCAAAACGGTGGAATCGAACTGTTCATCACAGATGCACCATATCCCTCATCCGGCAGGAATAGGTGCTTTCCCCCTTTCCATCTATGATCTCCCTCTATTTTCCACAGCTAGGAACAGTCTATTTACTTGCATCGGAGCTCGAGTCACTAACTTGTTCTTTCACCAACTACCGGTGAAAAATGGTCAATGGGGAAATTTGTCCGCTCATCGTTGCTGAAATTGACGCATCATCTGCTCGATGCGTTCAACGGCCACATGTTGCCGAACATGGGCGGCAAGCCGGTCAAACGCCGCCTCTTTGAGCGAATGAAACGGCCTGACGGCGGAACTGGCGAGTCCTTTTTCGCGGCGAATGACGTTGAAAAAGGCGGTGCGAAACGCGTCGTTATGGAACAAATCGTGCATATATGTGCCGAGCACACGTCCATCCTCCCGCTTCGCGCCTTCGCCGCGGCCGCCGATCTCAATGAGCGGCACATAACCGGGAAGCGGCGTCGAGCGACCCATATGAATTTCATACCCTCGCACGCTAAACCGTTCCCCGGCCCACGTGAGCATTCCTTCAGAGCGGACGGTTGTTTTCGTCCGCTCAAGCGTCGTCGCAACCGGCAACAGCCCGAGCCCTTTCACTTCCGGAAATGGCGTCTCGACCCCGTGCGGATCGCGGATGACATCGCCAAGCATTTGATAGCCGCCACATAAGCCGACAACCGTTGTTTTTCCTTCATTGACAAGTGACACGATGCGGGAAGCAAGGCCCCGTTTTTTCATATACATCAAATCTTCAATCGTATTTTTACTTCCTGGCAACACGATCACATCCGGTTCGCCGAGCTCCCCGGCGTGCGTGACTAACCGGACGCGGCAGTCCGGTTCAGTCAACAGCGGATCGATATCGGTGAAGTTGGCGATTTTCGGACAACGGATGACGGCAATGTCAATTGCTCCCTTGTCATCGGACGACGCGGCGAACCGTTCCAGTGCCAATGAATCTTCGGCATCGATCGCCAAATCGGGCAAATGCGGGACGACGCCAAGCACTGGCACGCCCGTATATTGTTCAAACCAGTCAAGCCCCGGTTTAAGCAACGCCGCATCACCACGAAACTTGTTAATGATAACGCCGACTACCCGTTTGCGGTCTTCAGGTTCTAAAAGCGCCAACGTCCCGACGAGGCTCGCGAACACCCCGCCCCGCTCAATATCGCCGATCAACACGACCGGAGCGTTGGCGAGGCGGGCGATGCGCATGTTGACGAGCTCACGGTCGTTTAAATTCACTTCGGCCGGGCTTCCCGCTCCTTCGATGACAAGCCGATCGTATTCGTTCATCAGCGTTTCAAGCGACTGGCGAATGACGGCCAGTCCTTGGTCGAAAAACTCGTTTCGGTAGGCGAACGCCTGCATATTGGCATACGGTTTGCCAAGCACGACGATTTGCGACTCGTGATCGCGGCTTGGCTTAATCAAAATCGGATTCATCTCGACGCGCGCCGCCACTCCGGCCGCTTCCGCCTGAATGCCTTGCGCCCGGCCGATTTCTTTCCCGTCCGGCGTTACATATGAGTTTAACGACATGTTTTGCGACTTAAACGGCGCCGTCTTCCAGCCGTCTTGGGCAAACATGCGGCAAAAGGCGGTTGCGATGACGCTTTTGCCGGCATCGGAATGGGTGCCTTGAAACATGACTGGCAGCGCTCTAGCCATCGCGTTTCACCCGCTCGCATGCGGCGAGCCATCGTTCAGCCATCGCCGGGGCGGACGCGAAATGGAAATGGACGTAGCCGGCGACAAGCCGGTGCATTAGACAACCGTCCGGCTTTGTTCCTTTCCGGCCGCTCGTGTCATAAGCAAACGGCATCTCGCTCCGCGGTTCGTACACCGAATAATGGAATTCATGTCCGCGCGCTGTTTCTCCTTCCGGCAATAGAAAATTCCCTTTCCGCCCGCGCACTTCGCGATACCCAAGCGCCGCCAGCCTCCGCTGCATGACGACCCGCCCCGGAATGACGCCGACCATGTCGTACGCCTCCCCGCTCGTCGTCACAAGCTGTTCGGTGAGAAACATAAATCCGCCGCACTCAGCCAGCGTCGGCAAACCGGATTCAATCGCCGCCCGGATCGACTGTTTCGCAGCCGTCTGCCGCGCCAGCTCGGCGGCAAACTCTTCCGGAAACCCGCCGCCGATATACAATCCGTTCACCCCATCCGGAAGCGGCTCGCCGGCGAGCGGAGAAAAGTAGACAAGCTCCGCGCCGCAGGCAGAAAGCATCTCCAGATTCTCCGGATAGTAAAAATGAAAGGCGGCATCTTTGGCAACCGCCACGCGCACGCGATACGGCCGCGAAGGGCGAATGAGCGGCGCCGGAGAACAAAGGGCTGGCGCTTCTGCAATCGAAAGGAGCGTCTCCCAATCGATCGTGCGCGCCACCTTTCTCCCCAGTTCGGCAAAAAACGAATCCAGTTCGCCGCGCTCCACCGACGGCACGAGCCCTAAATGGCGCTCTGGCAGCGCCAACGCTTCGTCTTGCGTGAGAAACCCGACGACCGGCACCCCGCACGTTTGCTCGACCGCCGCTTTGACGAGCCGGAAATGCCCTTCGCCGCCGACGCGGTTCGCAAACACGCCGGCAATGCGGACGTTGGGGTGAAAAGTTTGAAACCCGCGGACGATGGCAGCAGCGCTGCGGGCCATGCCGGCGGCGTCAATGACAAGCAGCACCGGGCTTTCCGTCAATGCCGCAATATCGGCTGTCGATCCTTCATCAGACAGCGGCTGCTTGCCGTCAAACAGCCCCATCACCCCCTCGATGATGGCGAGATCCGCCCCTTGGCAGCCGTTCGCCAACATTTGGCGCACGTTCGCACGGCCGGCCATCCAGCTGTCCAAGTTGCGCGCCGGCCGGCCGGTGACCGCCGTATGGTACGTCGGATCAATGTAGTCTGGTCCGCATTTAAACCCTTGCACCGTATATCCTTGCTGCTTCAGCGCCGCCATCAAGCCGAGCGTTACAGTCGTTTTGCCGGCACCGCTTCCTGGCGCAGCGATGACAAGCCGTCGCATGGCTCGCTCTCCTTTCTGCGTCTGTGATCGATCAGTGCCACCGAAATCGTCACGTTACCCGATTTCTTTTTCACGAGCGCCATTCGATCGGCCCCGCTGTACAATTTCGCCGCCGGCTCGCTCACCCCGTAGGCGCCGGTGTAGCGAAACACGGTCTCCGACGGCGCTTCGATCGGCACCGTGTTCAGCTCTTCTGGCGTATATGCAACCAATTCCCATCGATATTTGTTGACTACCTCCAAAAGGCCTTGTTCATCCTTTTTCAAGTCAATGGTGCACACCGCTTTGACGCTTTTGAGCGAAAAGCGCAGCTCATTGAGCGTCTCATGGATGACCGCTTCGATTTCGTCAGCCGATGTGCCGCGGTTGCAGCCGATGCCAAGGGCGATCACTTTCGGGCGATACAAGACGCCGTTTTGCAAAATCGCTTCTTCTTCCGGCGCAAGCAGCCGGTGAGTGACCACAAGCGCCGCCGTCGGGCGGGCGGCCAGCGCCTCCGCGATCGAGCCGTACACGGTGATGTTTTTCGGCAGCGGGCGGCCCGCCGGCCACCAATTTGGTTCTCCTGACTCTTGCACAATGGCGACCGGTTCTTCATTGACAACAGCCGCGCTCACCGGCGTCAAGTTGTCATCCGACTCCCATTCCCAGCCGAATTCGCGGCCGAATAGATCAACAGCGATCGTCTGCTGCACATCGGAAGCGGTCGTAATGACCGGGCGGGCGCCCAATATGGCGGCCACACGCCGCGTCAGTTCGTTGGCGCCTCCTAAATGGCCGGATAATACGCTGATGACATGTTCTCCTTTATCATCAATGACGACAACCGCCGGATCGGTCTTTTTATCTTTCAGCAATGGAGCGATCATCCGGACGACCGCGCCGAGCGAAATGATGCAAATGAGTCCGTCGTAGCGGGCGAACAGCTCCGGCAGCAACGTCTTCACGTTGCCGGAAAACAAGCGGATCCCGTGCTCCGCTTCATCGCCGCGGGCGAATTTCTCCGTATAATACACGTCCGCTCCAACTAGCGCGCCGCCGAGCCGGCGGGCGATCTCGACCCCGTGTTTCGTAATGGCCACGACCGCATAGGCGCCGTTCCTTTCGTTGTTTATGGCAACAGCCCCCACCTTACGCCTCCCCCTTTCGATATCCGTGCGTAAACGTCCGGTCATACAGCTTCGACCGATAGCCTTGTCCATGAATATGCGGATCGAGCGCCCAGCCGGCTAAGATGATGGCGTGCTTCGTCACGCCATAGCGCCGCATATCGTCAGCCATTGTGGCAACGGTGGAACGAATCACGACTTCATCCGGCCATGTCGCCTTATAGACGACCGCCACCGGCGTATCACCGCTCCAGCCCGCGTCAAGGAGCGCCGCGCTTACTTTTTTGGCAAGCGTCGCGCTTAAAAAGAGGACAAGGGTGCAATGATGCTGGGCGAGCTCCTGCAATTTCTCACGCGGCGGCACCGGCGTCCGCCCCTCGGCGCGGGTGAAAATGACCGTCTGCGTCAATTCGGGGACGGTGAGCTCCGCCTGCACCGCGGCCGCGGCCGCAAACGCCGAACTGACACCGGGGACGATTTCGACTTCAATTCCTTCTCCTTTCAATAAGGCGATTTGCTCGAGCGTCGCCCCGTAAATCGATGGATCACCCGTATGCACGCGGACGACGAGCCGGCCTTGCCTCACCTTGTCGGCCATCATCGCCACCATTTGTTCCAAATGCATGCCGGCTGTATGAAACACCTCTGCCTCCGGCTTCCGGTAACGCTCAATCAGTTCTTCGCTCACTAACGAGTCGGTGTAAAAAATGGCGTCCGCCGCGGCCAACAGCTCCGCTCCTCGAACGGTGATCAAATCCGGCGCTCCCGGCCCCGCTCCGATGATATACAGCTTCACTTTCTCACCACCAGCAATGTCAAATATTCGAGTTCTGCCCCTTCGAGCCGCTCAACGTCCCAAATGACTTCTTCCCTTGACGTCACTTTCGTCACCACTGCCGCCCGATGAAGCAAATCGAGCTCGCGCAGGAGGCGGATCATCAAGTCGATCACTTTTGCTACTTTAAAAAAGATGACACAATCATGTGCAAGAATCGCGGCTTTCATCGCTTCATAGTCGTCACGCGCCGGCACGATCGCCACTTGCTCATCGCCGTCCGCCAGCGGCAGGCGAAGCCGGGCGGCGGCGGCGTTCGCCGAGCTGACGCCGGGGACGACTTCGATCGGCGCGTCTGGATAGCGTCGCTCCATCACATGCATCAAATGGATGAACGTGCTGTACAACAGCGGATCGCCTTCGGTGACAAACGCCACATCGCGCCCAGCCGACAGTTCCGCCCAAATGGCGTCGGCTGCTTCGTTCCATTTTGGTTCAAGCACGGCCACGTCTTTTGTCATCGGAAAATGAAGCCCAAGCCGGCGTTTTTCCTCCGGCGCAAAATACGCGTCGATAATTTGTTCGGCATAGCTTTTGCTTTGCCGCCCTTTTTTTGGATAGGCGATCACCTCCGCCTCTTTTAGGCGGCGGTACGCCTTGACAGTCATCAGCTCCGGATCGCCTGGGCCCACGCCGATGCCATATAATGTTCCCGTCATTTCTCTCCCTCCCGCTTCGCGGCTATGATGTACACCGGATTGAGCGCCTCAAAGCGCGTCAAGTTCAAAATCGGCTTGCTTCGCGACACTTGCGCGAGCGTGATATCGACATGAAACCCGCGTTCGCCGAGCTCGCGGCTCGCTTCGGCCAGCGTCTCGATCGTCGCCGCATTGATGACGATGCGCCCGTTTCGTTTCAAGCGGCGGCAGCACACATCCAGCAATGGCGCCATCGCCCCTGACGTGCCGCCGATAAAGATGGCGTCCGGGTCGGCAAATTCGTCGAGCCGATCGGGCGCCCTGCCGTGCACAAGTGTGATATCGACGCGGAATTTGCGCAAGTTTTGCCGGCAAAGTTCGATATCTTGTTCATTTTTTTCAATCGCAAACACGGCGCCGTCGCGGGCGATTTTCGCCGCTTCAATCGCCACCGAACCGGTGCACGTTCCAATATCCCAGACGACGCTGTCCGGGCGCAAGCGCAAGGCGCTTAGACTTAAAACTCGGATTTCTTTTTTCGTAATCAATCCTTTGTCCGGCTTGCGCTGAAAAAACTCGTCATCCTCAATGCCGAACGGCCAAACCGGGCTTGGCGCTGTCTGCCGCAAAATGACTATATTTAATGGAAGAAACTCGGCTTCCGCCATCTCTTCCAACGAAAACAAGCGGCAGCGCTCGTTCGGGCCGCCGAGCTCCTCGCCGACAAACGCCTCATATTCCGTCATGCCGTACTCGAGCAAATAGCGGGCGATGACGGCCGGCGAGTTCGTCTCATCGGTTAAGATGGCGACTTTGCGCCGCCCGTCGATCCGTTGCACGAGGCCGGTGAGCGGGCGGCCATGGGCGCTGACAAATGCGGCATCTTGCCAAGACTCCCCCATTTTCGCAAACGCCCATTGCACCGAGCTGACCGCCGGATACACCTCAATCGGCAATTTGCCGGCCAAATAGCTGCCGATGCCGTAAAAGAGCGGATCGCCAGACGCCAGCACGACAGTACGGCGCGTCTCGTGCCGAAGCCGCTCCACCAGCTCCGCCAGTCCGCGGCGGATGACGATCGTTTCTCCTTTGTAATCGGGAAACATCGCCAGCTGCCGCTCGCCGCCGACAAGCAGTTCGCTTTCATCAATCCAGCGCCGATACAGCTCAGGAAGACTTGCCTTCCCGTCAGCTCCCACGCCGATCAGTTTCATCGTCCCCATCAATTTGCACCGCCTTTCCTAATCGTTGTCCGTTCATGGTGTAAATGGACGTCGCCACCGTCAAGCCGCCTCCGACTTCGTTGAGCGCTGCCCGGCAACACGCCTCACACAACAGTTCGAAAAACTTCGTGCAGCCGGCTTCTTGCATCATGTCGCCGACTTGCGCCGCCGTGTTCGCGCCGCGCACCGCGGCCACCAACGCGGAAGAGGCGCCGGCTTGCTCAGCGAGCGCCGCCAAAAAACCGAAGTCAACCGGAGCGCTTTTCGAGTGCACCATCATCACCCCTTGGGCGACTTTCGAAAATTTCCCCATCATCCCGACCATCGACACCATCTTGATGCCAAGCCGTTTGCATTGCTTCAGCGTAAACCCGACAAAATCACCCATTTCAATAAATGCTTCTTCCGGCAAATGCGGATACTCTTGCATGGCATATTTCTCGCTCCGCCCCCCGGTCGTGATCACGACATGGCGGCAGCCGTTCGCTTTCGCCACTTGAAGCGCCTGTACGATGCTCGCCCGGTAGGCGGCGGTCGAGAACGGAACGACGATGCCCCGCGTTCCTAAAATCGAAATGCCGCCCATAATGCCAAGCCTCGGATTCAACGTTTTTTTGGCGATTTCCTCGCCGCCGGGCACGGAAATGACAACGTTCACCCCGCGATGTAAACCGTATTGCGCCAATACTTCGTTGACTGCTTCGTGGATCATTTGCCGCGGCACTGGATTGATCGCGGCTTCCCCGACCGGCACCGGCAAGCCGGGTTTCGTGACACGTCCGACCCCTTCCCCGCCGTCAATATGAACGCCCGGCGACGAGGCCCATGAGACAGTGGAAACGATGAGCGCACCGTGCGTCGCATCCGGATCATCGCCGCCGTCTTTCACCACAGCTGCAGTCGCCGTTTCGCCTTCGAACGAACAAGAGGCAAGTGAAAAGGTGACGACCCGCCCGATCGGAAGGCGAATCGTCGCGTCTGTCTGCACTTGGCCAGTGATGAGGGCTGTGAGCGCGGCTTTCGTGGCCGCTGCCGCGCACGATCCGGTCGTATATCCTTCACGCAGCGTTTTTTTTGTTTCCATCGTTCGTCACGCTCGCTCGGCAAGCAGCGATAACGCATTCAAAGCGGCGACCGTCACGGTGCTTCCTCCTTTGCGGCCGCGATTGGTGATGAACGGCACATCGAGCTTCACCAATTCTTCTTTCGATTCCGCCGCCGAGACGAATCCGACCGGCAAGCCGATCACAAGCCCCGGCCGCGCTTCTCCTTCTTTGATGAGACGAATGAGCTCCAACAGCGCAGTCGGTGCGTTGCCAATGGCGAAAATGCCGCCTTCCGCTTCTTTCACCGCTTTGCGCATCGCCACGATCGCCCTCGTCGTATTCAGCCGTTTCGCTTCCGCGATCACGTCTTCATCAGAAATATAGACACGCACCGCGCTGCCGAACTTCGCCAACCGCGCTTGATTGACGCCGGCTTGCACCATTTGCACATCGGCGACGACAAGCTTGCCGCTGCGGATGGCATCAATGCCTGAGCGAATCGCATCCGGGTGGAAAAGAAGACTTTTGCCAAGCTCAAAATCAGCCGATGCATGGATGACGCGCTGAACGATTCGATATTGTTCTTCCGTAAACGAATGCTCGCCGATCTCTTCATCAATGATTTGAAAACTTCGCGCTTCAATTTGTTCCGGCTGGACGGTGGCCGGACGAAACGTGGTATGAAACTCCATCTTTCACTCGCTCCTTTTTTCGCTTGATGTTCAGGGAACTCCCGCTAGCCAAATCTATTTTGTTTGACACTACGTGTGCGCTTTACCCAGCGGCATGGAGGAATGTCCATCCGTTTACGCCGTCGGAAGCGGGGCATGCTGCTTCAACGACTCAAGCACGCCGGCAAAATCGTGGTGCACGATGCCGTATGACAGCCGCGGGCGGCGGATGACGATGACCTCGATGCCGAGCTCCTCGGCGGCGGCGATTTTCTCATCCACAAACCCGACTTTGCCGCTTTCTTTCGTGACGACGACCGTGACGCCGAAATGACGGTACAGCGCCCGGTCGAGCTCTTGGGTAAACGGCCCCTGCATCATGACGATCTGCTCTTGCGAAAACCCAAGACGCTCGCATTTGTCCAAATTGTCTTTTCTCGGGAGCATCCGGGCGATCACCTTCACGTTTGGGCGATTGAGCAGTTTGGCGGCGAAAATGTCGAGCGTTTTGCTGCCGGTCGTCAGCATCACGACGCCGCCTTTTTCCGCCGCCAGCTCGGCGGCTTCTTCATAGCTATCGACAAACGTCACCTTCTCGGATGAAAGCGAAGACGCCTGCCGCTCATAGCGGATGTACGGCAATTCGGCAGCGGCCGACGCTTGCATGGCGTTTTTCGACGCCTCCTCCGCAAATGGATGGCTCGCATCGACAATCGCTTTGGCTCCCTCGGCTTTGGCCAGATCGGCAAGCTGGGACGCATCCAAGCGGCCGACGTAGGCGCGAATGCCGGATGACCGAAGCTGTTCGGCCGCGTGATCGGTGACGACCGTCGCCGTGACCGAATAGCCAGCTTGTTGGATCATCACCGCCAATTCGCGGGCATCGCTCGTCCCTGCCAACATCAAAATCATCAGCGCTCCCCCTTTTTGTTTTTTAGTGATGATGGTGATGATGATGGTGAGAAACGTGCAGCCGGTATTGACAGACATCGCAGTTCATCGCCACCGTTTGATCGAGCACTTCTTGCAGGCGGTCAAGCACGATATCGATCAGTTTCGGATGAAAGCCGACATAATCGGCCAGCGCAAATGAGACGTGCGGGTGATCGAGGCGGTATTGCGCCACTTGCCGTTCAAGCCGCTTGATGAGCACACCGGTGAACAAAAAATACGGCAAAACGACGATCCGCTTCGCCCCAAGCATGAGACAGCGGCGGACGGCGTCATCAAGCGACGGCGTCGTCACCCCCATAAACGCCGGCTCGATGAGCGCATAGCCCGTTTGTTCCCAAAACAAGCGGGCGATTTTATACAAGTCGCTGTTCGCGTCCGGGTCGCTCCCGCCGCGGCCGAGCAAAATGACCGCTGTGCCGTCGTCTGGCTCTTCCGGCCGCTCGCCGATTTCTTGCAGACGCTCGCGCAAAATCGCGAACGTCTGCTCATGAACGCCGATCGGCCGTCCATATCGAAACATGATGTGCGGATAGCGCGCTTTCGCCTCATCGATTTCCGCCGGGATGTGCAGCTTCGAATGCCCAGCCGGCAATAAAATGAGCGGAATGACCGCCACTTCCGCCGCTCCGGCCTCAACGCACCGCGCGATTCCTTCGCTGATCGACGGACGGCCAAACTCTAGAAAACTCGTTTCAACATGGAAAGAAGCAGAAAGACGCGGCCGCAGGCGGTCGACAAACTGCTGTACTTGCTCATTTCCTTCCGGGTCGCGGCTTCCATGGCCGACAAACAAAATGGCTCTCATATTCGCTCTCCTCTCTTTTATATCGCTCCATCCGAGGTTACTCACCGCATGCCGGCGTTTCGATCTTCGCCGCCGTCTTGGCCTCCTCGTACGAAAAGCGGCCGATTTGTTTCACGCGGGCAAAAAACTTATGAAATCGTTCGTTCGGATGAGCATGTTCTTTGTACTGTTCAATGATGTCCGCCACAATGGCCACCATCTCTTCCGGCGGGATGCCTTCCGCAACGAGCTGGCCAGGATGGGCGTTGCGGCCGACCGTTTTCCCGCCCAAAAACAAATCAAATTTCCCTTTCCGGTACACAAGCCCGATGTCTTCGTGCACCGCGCCGTAGCACGCCATCCCGCAGCCGTTGATGCCAAGCTTCAACTCTTTCGGCAGCGCCATGCCGCCAAACCGGCGCGCCAATTCCTCCGCGTATGGAATGGCGTCTTTTTTCTCTCCATCGCAAAAATCACATGCCTTCACCGTCAGCACATCACCGACCGGCATCACGATCAGTCCGGCGTCAACGAGACGGGCCACAAGCCCATCTGGATCCTCTGTCACCCGCTCGATTTTGATATAATGATCCGGCGTGTACGTCATTTTCCCGTCCGGTCCGACCGCTTCGGCAAGCGCGATGAGCTGTTCCGGAGTGAACTGCTTGTTGGCCACCCCTAGGCTCACTGCCGCTTCGAACAGCACGGCGGACGCCTTCTTTGTCGTTCTTCTTTCCAATGCTGCAAGCGCGTCCTCCGCTGTTTCTCTCACCCGATGCAACAGAGCGGATGACGGCCGGTTTTCCGTTTGGACGAATGGCTCCTCCGGCAGCGGAAAAGCGGAAGCTGCCGGCGCCAATCCAGCTTCCTTCGCGGCCGCGTCCACAGCCGGCGGCAAAACCGCCACGGCGGCAAAACCGCGGTCTTTCTCGTCGCCGAAAGCGGAGGCAGCCGCGGCAAACGGCCGAAACGCTTCTCCGTTTTCTTCGTCCGGCTCTCTCAGCGGCTTCGTCTGGTCGAGCGCCCACGGCTCCGCCTCTTTGCGCAGCCGCTCATGCGGCTTGAGCGGCTGGACGGCGGCGGTCAACTGGTATTTGCGCTGGTAGCCGCGCGGCGTGATCATGAGCCCATCGTAAACAAAAGTCGTCGAGTTGCCGATAATGACCGTCGTCAACATACCGATTTCATGGTCCAGCATATGCGCCAAGTCGGTGAGGACAATATGCTGACGCTCGCGATACGCGCTTTTTACCAGACCGACCGGGGTCTCCGGAGACCGGTGGCGAAGCAGGATGCGCTGCGCCTCCACAATCTGCCGAGTGCGCCGCCCGCTTTTCGGGTTGTACAGCGCGATGACAAAATCGGCCGCCGCCGCGGCGTCAATCCGCTTTTCAATCAGCTCCCACGGCGTCAAATGATCGCTCAAACTGATCGTACAGGCATCGTGCATAATCGGGGCGCCAAGCAGCGCCGCGCACGAATGAATCGCGGAAATGCCGGGGATGACTTCGACTTCAATCGGACTCGCTTTCGTCCACCCTTTTTCGATCAACACTTCATACACGAGCCCCGCCATGCCGTACAACCCGGCGTCGCCGCTGGAGATGACGGCAACCGTTTTGCCGCGCTCGGCCCACTTCACCGCCGCTTGGGCGCGGCTCACTTCTTCGGTCATGCCCGTGCTAATGATCTCTTTTCCAGCAATGAGATCGCGCACAAGTTCGATGTACGTTTTGTAGCCGATGATGACGTCGCTTTCTTCAATCGCTTCCCGAGCCCGTTTCGTCATTTGGTCGACGCTTCCCGGACCGAAGCCGACAATGAGCAATTTGCCGCTCATCATGATCCCTCCTTTTGCCGACTAGCACCCATTTTTCACACTCCATTCGCCGCTCATGTCCCTTTCACGGCGCAACACATCGGGGGACGATCTTTTCCTCTGGCCGCCATGCTTGCCAAAGCCGCACGAACAGCGGAACATCCAAGCGAATGTCCAACAGCCGCTGGCGGTCGGCGAATACGTCTTCGGGCGCCCCTTGCATCACGATCCGTCCTTCGTGCATGACCGCGACGACATCCGCCCACTGCCAGACGAAATCCATGTCATGGGTGGCGATCAACACAGTCGTCCCCGCCTGGTGAATGGCGTCAATTTGTTTGAGAAACTGCTTTGTCTGATGCTGATCCAAATAGGCGGTCGGTTCGTCCAATACGAGCAAGTCCGGCTTGGCCGCCATCGTACAGCAGAGCGTCAGCCATTTTTTCTGTCCGAGACTGAATTGATGGGTCGGGCGGTCCAGCCAAGATTGAAGGTGGTATTCCGCCGTAATCGCGGCAAGCGCCTCCCTCATTTTTTCTCGATCGATTCCGGCATGGACTAAGCTGATCGCCAATTCATCACGCACGAGCGGGGCGAGGATTTGATGCTCCGGGTTTTGAAAGACGATGCCGACTTCACGCCGCCATTGCGTCCAATCAGCGCCGCGTTCATACATGTTGCGCCCTTTCCAATACACCGCTCCTTCCTGCGCCCGCAGCAGCCCGTTCAAATGAAGAAACAACGTCGTTTTGCCGCAGCCGTTTGGCCCGATCAATGCGCATTTTTTTCGCTCTGGAATTTCCCAATCAATCCCATTCAGCACGTACCGTTCTGCTTGATAAGCGTATTTCACTCGTTCCATTCGCAGCAGCAACGTTTTCACCCTTTCCGCCATGCCCACCCAAGCAGCAAGGCCATGATGATGCCGGCCGCAACATCGACAAGAGGCACATGCGCTTTTTCCCGCTGATGCGTATGCCCAGCCGACGCGACGCCTCCACGCGCCGCAAGCGAACGGCTGAACGCTTCATACGACTGCCACGTTTTCATCCATAGTTGGTACATCAGCATCCCGCCATGCCGCCAATGCGTTCCCCCGCTGCGGGCCCGCAACGCCAGCATCAGCTCTGCGGCCGCCTGCTCGAGCAAAAAGATAAAGCGATACATAAGAAAGCAAAGTTCCACGAGCGCCGCCGGCAGCCGCATTCGCCTCAGCACCGCAATCAAGTCCGGCGCCGGCGTCGTAATGAGAAGGAAAAACAAGCACGACCAGGCGGCAAGGGAGCGGACGGCGAGCTTTGCAGCCGGCTGCAGCTGGCTGTCGATGAAAGTTATTTGAAAAGGAACCGACACGGACACAACGAGCGTCAGCAGGCTGAGCCCTAAAAAAACGGAGGCGGCGAGCATCGCTTTTCCATACACGGAAAACGGCACTCGTGCACGAGCGACAATCCAATACGCCATTCCGATGAGCACAAGCCATTGTTCGCGCCAGCCGCCCATCATGACAACGGCAAGCATAACAAACGCCACGATCAGCTTCCACTCCGCCCGCCATGCCCGCAGCCGGTTGTCATACGCCCAACGGTCAAACTCGCGAATCATGGCTGTTTTTCCGCTCCGAACGCCCTTTGTACAACCCGACGACGTAGCCGATCACGCCGGCGCCAAGCGCGGCTTGCAGCGAGAACAGAAGCGTTTCGACTTCGCCGCCTGGAGGGGTGAAGATCGACTCAAACCACGGCCGGTAATGCGGGTTGAGCGTTTGAATGGCTTTTTCCGCCTGATCGTCCGTTCCACCGAATTCCGATCCGCGCGCCCACCAAAGAGGAATGATGACAAGCAAAGCAGCCAGCAACACGAGCAAGCCATTTTTCTTCATCGCATTACGCCCCCTTTTCCTTTTGGAACAGCGGAGAAGCTTGATAGGAGGAAAGCCAGTTCCAGACGATTACCGTTATGATGCCTTCCGTCACCGCCAACGGCACTTGAGTAATGGCAAAAATGCCGGCGAATTTCAAAAACGAGGCGGTGACTCCCCCATCAGGAGACGGAAACGCCAGGGCAAGCTGCAGGGACGTCATGACATATGTAGCCAAATCAGACAAACAAGCGGCAAGAAACAAAGCCGCTCGATTGGATACCGCCCCTTTTCGGCACAGTTGATACACTCCGTACGCGACGAACGGGCCGACGATCGCCATCGACATCGCATTGGCCCCAAGCGTCGTCACTCCTCCGTGGGCAAGAAGCAGCGCTTGAAAGAGAAGAACGACTGTGCCGATCACCACCATCACCCATGGTCCAAACAAAACCGAGCCGAAGCCGATCCCGGTCGGATGCGAGCTGCTGCCGGTGACGGATGGAATTTTCAACGCCGACAATACAAATGTAAACGCGCCAGCTAACGCCATCAGAAGCTTATGTTCGGGGTGCTGCTTCAGCGTATGCACAAGCCGCCGCAATCCGAACACAAAGAACGGCAAAAACAACAGCCACCAAAACAGCGCCCATTTGACAGGCAAAAATCCTTCCATAATATGCATGGCATACGCTTCATTTTCATTTGTCAACAAAAAATAGGAAACGAACAAAGCCGCCATTCCGCTCCATCGAACCGCTCTCTTCATTTATCCCTTCACTCCTTTCGCAGCATGTTCCGTTTTCCGTTTTCCGCTTGGCGCCTCCCGTTCGCCGGCTGGCGTCAACACCAATTCGCCTTCGTATTCATACGTCGCCCACTCCCGCATCGGAACCCCCTCACCCAAATGGGCGCGCACAACCTCCTTCGCCCGCTCCGGCGTCATCTGTCGATACCAGATGCCTTGCGGATAGACGATCATCACGCACGCGTCTTGGCATCGTCCGTTGCAGCGCGTCCTTGTTGTATGGACAGCGTCGTCAAGCCCGAGACGGGCGATCTCCTCGCGCACCGCCGTTGTCACGTCATCTCCGCCATGGCGGAGGCACGTCCCTCCGTTGCAAATGAGCACATGATGCTTCATTCCCCGCAAATCCCATGTCGCCACCGAATCCCCCCTTTTTGGCTAGAATGATAGAATTTAGACGCAGACAGACGGGCAGGTTTTCGGCAAAAGAAAAAGCACCTCTACAGCAGAGGTGCAGAAAAATGTATACGAAAGCCGTAAACGGCCCAAACAGGCCCAATGCAGCCATCATTCTCCCGCACGTCTGCCTATAGTCCCGTAGGCATCCGTCCGATCCAAACAAGGCAGGTCTCCTGACTTAGGATCATCGCTTGACGGCGTCTTCCCGAAGCATCCTTCAGTGACTTGCTGCCGCAAAGCTCCCCATCACAGTGGCGGGCACCGTGCCGGATTTTCACCGGGCTTCCCTTTTCACCCAAACCCTAAAGCAGGCTTAGGCACCTTGTCTGTTTCTCGCCTATTGATCTTGTCATGGAACAAGCATCCGTTCTCATCGTAGTACAACTTGATGGCAGGCGTCAACCGTTTTTTGCCGACAAATCTTCGCGGGCGACGACAACGCCGTCGGCATCGGCGTACACGTATGCGCCCGGCTCCCAGCGGACGCCGCCGAACTCGAGCACAACGTCGCGGGCGCCTTTTCCTTCTTTTTTGCTTTTCACTGGGCACGTGCCGATCGCCATGACCCCAAGCGGCATGCGGCCGATTTCCGCCGAATCGCGAATGCAACCGTGGATAATGACGCCAGCGAGCCCCCTCTCGCAGGCAATTTGCGCTAGTCGGTCGCCAAGCAACGCAACGCGGCGCGACCCTTTTCCGTCAACAACAAGCACTGTGCCCGGCGGTACCGTCTCGAGCGCTTCGCGGACAAGAACATTATCTTCAAACACGTCAACAGTGGCAATTGGCCCGGAAAACATCTGTTTTCCGCCGTACGATTGAAAGGCAAGATCGCACACTTGCAGCTCGTCAAGAAATTGGTCGCATAAATCAGCAGTTTTCACCATCATTCCTCTCCCTTCGTTTTTTTACATTCGCCTCCATTCGTCAAAATCCTGCCGTCGTGATGATTTTTTAGCAGCCATCCTTTCTTTGATTTCAAATCACCAAGACATAACGGCGCAAAACTGCTTTTCATACGAAAAAACGGCCTCATGCCGAAATGGCAGAGACCGTTTTTGCCAGCCAAAAGCTGATCCGCCCTAGCCGGCTCATTTAGCTGGGCTAGCTGGATTCGAACCAGCGCATCACGGAGTCAAAGTCCGTTGCCTTACCACTTGGCTATAGCCCAACGTGTTTGTCGTCATTCACAGTATGCAGCATAGTGGCTTCCTTTATACGTAAAAACGAATATCGTTTTGCATCAAGTGGAAAAATACGGATAAGCATTCACGTTCCGCACGTTTTACCATCTCTTCATCTTGTCTTCACAACCGTTTCATTCCAATAAGGTATGCTGGAAACAGAAAGGGGGGATGACGTTGCATCGAATATGGCTTTATGTCTCGTTCTTGGTATGGTTACCGCTAGGCTTAGCCTCCTCTGCTGCTCCACAACAGCCGTCTGTCACCCGCGAGCCGATCATCATCGCCCATCGCGGTGCTTCCGGACATGCACCGGAGCATACACTTGCCTCCTACCGGCTTGCCGCCCGCATGCACGCTGATTATATTGAGGTTGACGTGCGCATGACGAAAGACGGAAAACTCATCGCCATGCATGATGCAACACTCGCCCGAACGACGAATGCCGAAACCGTCTACCCTCGCCGTTCTCCCTGGCAGGTTGGCGATTTTTCACTCGCCGAGCTGAAGCGTCTTGATGCCGGCTCCTGGTTTGGTAAGCGCTTTGCCGGCGAACCGATCCCGACACTTGAGGACATCATACACACGCTGAAATCAGAACGAATCGATGCCCCTTTGTACATTGAACTAAAGCAGCCCGGCATCGAAAAATCGGTCGTACAGCTATTGCAAAAACATTATTATTTACAGCGCGGACGCATCATATTTCAATCGTTTCACCCCGAGAGTTTGCAGACGCTAAGGCCGCTCATCCCAAATAGCATTCCGCTCATTCAGCTCATTGGAGAACGCGAGACGGCTCGTATAAGCCCGAACGAGCTGCTAGAGCAGGTCGCCGTCTATGCCGATGGCGTTGGCTTGCCGCTTTCACTCGCCAATCAAGAGTGGGTGGATGCCGCTCATAGCCGCGGGCTCATCGTGCATGTCTACACGGTGAACAACCCACACGATTTGGCACGTCTATGCTCCATCGGCGTTGACGGCTTGTTCACCGACTACCCGGACCGCCCCGCTCGCATTGCTGCTTGCCACCAGCCGCCCCGTGGTTAACAGATAGTTGGGCGGCTCCTCTTTTGTTAACATAATATAATTACGGTTTATTTGATTAAAAGCATTTCTCCTTTCATTTATCATCAAAAAAGCAGATCGATGTAGCCGATTGCTGATGACACAAACGGCCTATTTACGATCACAATAGACCACCGCCATCCGCAAGGTAATGTTTGCGGATGGTTGTACAAGCCGTTCAGCTTTGCCACATCAAACACCCTCGGCTGGTTAGCGAGCGGATTCAAAAATGAAAAAAAGCAGGCCGTTCACGGCCCGCCTTTTTGCGAAACGCTTTTTCACAAGCAGCATGCTTTATCTGCCTTCCGTCACCGTTTCGGAAACTGAAATGACAGCTTCTTATCGTTTTCATCCCACACTAGGACAGCGTCAAACGTTTTTCCACCTTTTTTGAATCCTTTGATGACATTCGTTTTGCCCTTCGCAAGCAGCTTTTTCATATTCGCCGCCGAAATCGACTTGCCGAGAATACGTTTTGAGACCGTAAACGAGCAGCTCGTTTTCACATATTGGTCACAGCCGTATAACGTTCCTTTGTCAACGACGGTTCCGCCGCAAAGCGGACAGCGCCCGAGCGGTTCACCAACCGTTTTTTTCGTTTTCGTCCGCTGGATCGAAGCGGTGTCAAGCCCGCTGAAATTCCAGCTTGGCGCAGCGGCGATGGCATCAGCAACCACTTTTTGCGCCAGCTTTTTCGCCTGTTCCATAAACGCGGCGGAGGAGGCCGCTCCTTCACCAATTTCGCTTAAACGCTGTTCCCATTTTGCCGTCATTTCCGGTGAAGCGAGAATCGTGCCACCGAGCGCCTCGATCAATACTTTGGCCTTGTCCGTCGCATACACAAGGTTGTTTTTCACCTCGATATACTTCCGCTCTTTCAGCATCGTAATGATCGCCGCCCTTGTCGCCTCTGTGCCGAGCCCTTCCGTTTTGGCGAGCACTTTTTCAAGCGCTTCATCATCTAAAAACTTCCCGGCTGTTTTCATGAGCGTAATGAGTTGCCCTTCCGTATACCGTTTCGGAGGTTCCGTTTTTCCTTCTTTTACTTGGATGTCCGCCACTTCGCCGGCTTCACCTTGGCAGAGTAGCGGAAGCACCGTTTCCTTTTCCTCCTCATGTGGGCGAATGACAGCGCGCCATCCTTCCTCAATGACTTGTCTTCCTTTTGTGATGAAACGAGCACGTCCATCAACAAGCGTCGCCACCGTTGTATAATCGATAACCGCCGCCTGGTGATGGGCGGCGATGAGTCGGCGGACGATCAAATCATACACTTTCCGCTCATCGGCCGACAGCTTTTCTGGGTCAACGACTTGTTCGGTCGGAATGATGGCATAATGGTCAGTCACTTTCTTTTCATTTACATAACGTTTGTTATGTAAAATCGAAGGCTGCGGCAGCGGAAAATACGAAGCGTACGCTGAAAACGCCGACAGCTTTTGTAAAATAGCCGGGAACGTTTCCGCCTCTCCCCTGGTCACATGCATCGAATCAGAGCGTGGATACGAGACGATTCCTTTTTGATAGAGCGACTGCAACACATCGAGCGTTTTTTTGGGGGAAAAGCGATAGAGTTTGTTCGCTGTCGCCTGCAGTGTCGACAGGTTGAACAACAGCGGCGGTTGGAACGTTTTCCGATCCGTACGGACGTCGGCGACTACCGCCTGCTTCCCCCGACAGAAAGCGGCGATGTTTTTTGCCATCGCTTCGTCCTTGAGACGCGTTTGCCCGTTTTCATCTATCCATTTTCCTTCATACTGCTTATCGCCGATGACAAACGAAGCGACCACTTCCCAAAACGGCTCAGGGCGAAACTGTTCAATTTCCCGCTCACGCCGGACAATTAAGGCCAATGTCGGCGTTTGCACGCGCCCAACGGAGAACACATCGTTCATCCCCCGCTCCTTAAGCAACAGGCTGTAGGCTCGTGAAGCGTTCATGCCGACGAGCCAATCCGCGCAGGCGCGGGCGTACGCTTCCTCATACAATGGACGCGTCGTCCGCTCGTCGAGCAAGCGGCGAAACCCTTCTTCAATCGCTTTCGGGGTCAATGACGACAGCCAAAGCCGCTTCATCGGTTTATTGACGCCGCTCAGGCGGATGATGTTGCGCACAATGAGCTCCCCTTCACGCCCGGCGTCGCCGGCATGAATGATTTCCTTCACTTCCGGCTTCCGCAGCAGTTCTTTCACGACTTTGAACTGCTTTGCTTTCGCTTTTTCCACTTCGTATTCAAATCGTTCTGGAATGATGGGCAGCGCCTTCAACGTCCACCGCTTCCATTCCGAGCGATACCGCTCAGGCGGCGCAAGCTGGCAAAGATGGCCGATCGCCCATGTCATGTACGCTCCGTCCGGAAACAAGTCGTTTGGCAAAATTTCGATATAACCTTGCCGTTTTTTCGTGCGAAAAATGGAGGCGAGTGTTGCCCCTTGATCTGGTTTTTCTGCAATAATGACTTTCATCGACTTCTCTCCTTACGGTACATCATGCCCCATCGAACTTTGCAAAATGGCGAACCATTGCTCACGGGACAACGAGAAAGATAATGCTCGCACCGCCCGCTCGATTCGTTCTTGTTTCCCTGAGCCGACAATCGGCATCATCCGCGCCGGATGGGCGAAAAGCCACGCGTACAGCACTTCATCGATCGTCTCGGCGCCGAGCTCACCCCGCACTTGTTCCAAGGTATCGCGCAACCGCACCGCTCGGTCATCATCAGCGGAAAAGATCGCTCCACCGGCGAGCGGCGACCAGACCATTGGCGGCATTCGCTTCTCCAAGCAAAGATCAACCGTGCCGTCTTCAAGATTTTCCAGCCGGTACGCTGATACTTCAATTTGATTGGTAACGAGCGGAAATGGTAAATACGACTCGAGCATTGAAAGCTGTGAACGCTTAAAGTTCGAGACGCCGAAATAACGCACTTTTCCGTCTGCCTTTAGCTGGCAAAACGCCTCAGCCACCTCTTCCGGATTCATGAACGGATCCGGGCGATGGATGAGCAAGACATCGATATAATCGGTACGAAAATTCCGCAGCGATTGCTCGACCGAGGCGATGATATGATCTTTGCTTGTATCGTACAATTTCATCCCATACTTCGATGGCAGCTTAATGCCGCATTTCGTCACGATCTCAATCTGACTGCGCAAACTTGGTTTTAATGTCAGCGCATCGCCAAAACGTGATTCGCACGTGTAGTTGCCATAAATATCGGCATGGTCAAATGTGGTGATGCCACGCTCAAGGCAAAACTCAATTAATGAAAGCAGCTGCCTGGCCGAATAGCCCCAGTCGGCGAGCCGCCAGCAGCCGTAAATGACGCGGGAAAAAGACAAGTTGTCCGCTAACTGAACTCGTTCCATCATCCTCTTCCTTTCTTCTTTTTTGGCTAAAACGTTCCTGTTTGCACATACTACAGACGAGAGGAAAAAAACGGAAAGGACGTGATCATATGAAGCGCCGGCTCGTCTCGCTGTTGGCGATGCTTCTTTTGGCCATTCCATGGCCAACGTCGGCCGCTGACACGGCATACGAATGGAATTTAGCCGACATTTATCCGTCCGAAGCGGAATGGATGCGCGACTATCAAGCGGTAAACAACGCTTTACCGAAACTGGCAGCCTTTGAAGGAAAACTTAACGATGCCAAAACGATCGCCAAGCTGTTCGCCTTGAATGAACAAACGGCCCGCAAGCTTGAAAAACTGTCGCTTTATGCCCATTTAAAACGCGACCTCAACATTAAAGACAAAACAGCCGCCCAGCTTGAGGCAAAAGTGAAAGCGCTCGCCACTCAATATGCGGAAAAGACCGCATTTATCGAGCCGGAGCTGCTCGCCCTTCCGGAGCAGACGCTCAAAAAGCTCCAAAACAGCAAGCCGCTCAAGGCCTATCGCTATTACTTCACCGAACTGCGCGAACAAAAGCCGCATACGCTCACAAAACGTGAGGAACGACTGCTCGCCAAACTGGCGCCGGCCCTTGGCGAAGCGGAAAACATTTACGACCACGCTTCTCGCGGCGATTACGAGCCGCCGTCTGTCCGCATGCCGGACGGAAAAACAGTGACACTGACGGATCATAACTATGCCACCCTCCTTCAGCATCCGGACCGCCGTTACCGGAAAGCCGCGTTTGAAGCAAAAGCCAAAAGCTACGAGGCGCTTGAACAGACGGCTGCAGCGACGCTATACGCATCCGTTAAAGCGGATGAGCTGTATGCCGAAATTCGCCGCTATCCATCCGGCCTAGACGCTGCACTCGCTGCTGACGATGTGCCAAAGAAAGTGTTTGACAACTTGATCACTGCCGTCCATCGCCACTTGCCAACGCTTCATCGTTATATTGAGTTGCGAAAACAGGCGCTCGGCCTCGACCGTGTCCATAGCTACGACTTATATGTGCCGCTCGCTGGTAAAACAGAGGAATCCATCCCTGTGGAGACGGCAAAAACCCTCTTATTGGAAGGGCTCCGACCGCTTGGTGACGACTATATCGAGCATGTACACCGAGCGTTTACGGAACGATGGCTTGATGTTTACCCGCGCCCAAAAAAATATACCGGCGGCTACAATACGGGAGCGTATGACACCCATCCGTTCATCTTGCTTAATTACAACGGATCGCTTGACAGCGTGTTGACGATGGCACATGAGCTCGGGCACGCCATGCATTCCGTGTACACGAACCGCACACAGCCGTACCATTATTCCGGCCATTCGATTTTCACCGCAGAAGTGGCATCCACTGCCAATGAATGGCTGATGCTTGATTATTTGTACAAACAAGCGAAAACAAAAGAGGAAAAGTTCCGCCTGCTCATCGAACAGATCGAGCAAATTCGCGGCACGTTGTACACGCAAGTGATGTATTCTGAATTTGAACGGGTGATCCATGATAAAGTGCGTCAAGGCGGCAGCTTGACGGCAGATGAACTCAACCATCTTTGGCTGGAGTTGCTGAAAACGTATTACGGTCCGGCATACGCCGCCGATCCGGGAGCCGCACGCGGCTGGCTGCGCATCCCCCATTTTTATGACGCGTTTTATGTATACAAATATGCGACCTCCCTCGCCGCCTCATATGCCATCGTCAGTGACATCAAAGCCGACAAAAGCGGCGAGGCGTTGAAGCGGTACAAACAGTTTTTGCGATCCGGCACGTCAGACGATCCGCTTCGCCTGCTCAAGCGAGCTGGTGTCGATATGACAAGCTCCGAACCAGTCGAGCGTGTCTTGCGTCATTTCGCTAAGCTCGTTGACGAACTGGACAAGCAGCTGAAAGCTCAAAAAACACAGCCGTGATGTGGAAAAGTGCCCCGCTTCAACGCGGGACACTTTTTTCCTTGACAACCCTTTCACCTTAGCTATTTTCAGCTCGGGGCTTGTTCTAGTGACAGCCAAACGCTTTGTTGTCGGCACGTTCCACTCCTGGCACTATGTAAGCATACACCTTGTTCTATTTTGACAGCTTTGAAACTGGTGTGGTTGCTTACTCGTTTGCAGATGAGTGCCCAATCTTTTCTTTTACTTTACGAATGTTTTCCATCTTATTGTCCCAGCACGCTTGGCTCAAATCGACGGGATATTGCTCCGGGTTGAGCGTTCGTTTGTATTCCTCCCAAAATAAACGTAAACTCTCCTTCGCATATGCCTGAATGTCCGGAAGCGGCGGCGATGTGTAAACGAGTTTGCCGTTGTCAAAAATCGTTTCATGCAAGTCGCGCGCTTCAAAATTCGTGACGAATTTGCTGATGAATGTGTACACCGGATGGAACATTTTCAACCGCTCTTCTTGCTGCGGGTTTTCGCTTTCTAAGGCAATGTAATCGCCCTCTGCTTTATGATTGATTTTATTGACGATGCGATACACCCGCTTCAGCCCCGGCGTCGTCACTTTTTCTGGATTGCCGCTGATTTTGATCGTATCGACCATCTCACCGGCTTCGTTTTCAATCGCTACGATTTTATATACCGCACCTAACGCCGGCTGGTCGTATGCCGTGATCAGCTTCGTGCCGATCCCCCACACGTCGATTTTCGCCCCTTGCGATTTCAAGTTTAAAATCGTATCTTCATCCAAATCGTTCGAAGCAAAAATTTTCGCGTTCGGGAACCCGGCCTCATCAAGCATTTTCCGCGCTTCTTTTGATAAATAAGCCAAATCGCCGCTGTCAATGCGAATGCCGATGAAATTGATCTTATCACCAAGCTCTTTAGCGACGCGAATGGCGTTCGGCACCCCGGATTTTAACGTATCGTACGTATCAACAAGAAATACGCAGTCTTTATGGCGGCGTGCATATTTGTAAAATGCTACGTATTCGTCTTGATACGCTTGAATCATGGAATGAGCGTGCGTCCCGGCGACTGGAATGCCAAACAGCTTCCCGGCCCGCACGTTCGATGTCGCTTCAATCCCGCCGATATACGCCGCGCGCGCACCCCAAAGAGCAGCGTCCATCTCCTGCGCCCGGCGGCTGCCAAACTCCAATGCTGGTTCGTCCCCGAGAATATGCTTAATGCGCGACGCTTTCGTAGCGATGAGCGTCTGGAAATTGATGATGTTTAAAATGGCTGTTTCAATGAGCTGCGCCTCCGCAAGCGGTGCTTCAATGCGCATAATTGGCTCGTTGGCAAAGACGATTTCTCCTTCCTTCATCGAACGAACCGTACCAGTAAAGCGAAGCGTCCGCAAATAGTCCAAAAAATCGTCGCGGTAACCAAGCTCATTGCGCAAATAATTGATATCGCTGTCGGAAAAACGGAATCCTTGCAAAAACTGTATCACGCGCTCAAGCCCGGCAAAGACGGCATAGCCATTGCCAAACGGCAACTTGCGAAAAAACACCTCAAACACGGCCCGGCGCTCGTGTATCCCGTCTTCCCAATATGTTTCAACCATATTAATTTGATATAAGTCCGTATGGAGCATCAAACTGTCGTCTGCATATGTTCCACCCATTTTTGCAACCTCCAACAACCAAATGAACACGCCACCGGATGAAAAAGAATGTCCACGGTCTATTCTACCATGTTTCGACCATTATTCCACTATTTCTGCGCCTAGCGCATGGCGAAAATGCCGAAGCGCCCACTCGTGCCCGGCCGCATCAAAGCTCGCGACCGCCCGCCGATAAACGACGATGCGAAATCCTTTGTTGTATGCATCAACCGCCGTATGAAGGACGCAAATATCGGTGCAGCACCCGACCAAATGCACTTCCGTGATGCCTCTCTCGCGCAACTTCAGCTCTAAGTCGGTTCCGGCGAACGCGCTGTAGCGCATTTTATCCATCCAATACACATTCTTCTTATGCTTATTCGCTTGGTACAACGTCTCTAGCTCCCCATACAGCTTCCGTCCTTTCGTCCCCTCGATATTATGCGGCGGAAACAGCTTTGTCTCCGGATGATAATGGTCTTCTTCCGTATGCTTGTCAATGGCAAAAACGACAAAGTCGCCATGGTCAATAAACTGTTTCGTTACCCGCACAAGCTCGTCCTCAATCACTTGTCCCGGCTTCCCGCATGTGAGCGCACCGTCATCGGCAATGAAATCAACGGTGTAGTCGATGTTAATCAGTGCTTTCCCCATTTTGCATCACTCCCCCTTTTTTTCTTCTCCTGTATCCAAGCAGTCAACATCCGAGCAAACGGAATCTCCCGAACGGAGCGCCTCTTGCTCTGAGTTGAACATGTCTAGTTTTTGAAAAATTCTATTCTCTTTTCCTTTCCAAATGTGAATATTTTAGACAGGAAGAGATACGGCTTCGTTGCGATGTTTCCATCTCGGCCGCGTCCTTTTTAGCGTTTTCTATATTATATCACAACAGTAAAAGCGTTTTCTTGCCTGAGAGCCCAACTGCGCGTATGATGGGCCTGCAACTAGAAAAATAAAAAACGATCCTCCTTTCCCTTTTCATCCGAAAAGCGAAGCGGAGGATCGTTTCATTTCATTGTCGTTAGCTGTTTTCTGCCGTTTTGGCTGCTTTCAGCTGGCTGCGCAACATAAGCGATTGGATGATCGAGAAGCAGCCGCCGACAACCCAATAGAGTGACAGCGCCGACGGAACGGAGCTAGCACCGATAAAAATCATCACTGGCATGATGTAGGACATCATTGCCATTTGCGGCATTTGTTCTTCAGTCATGGATGGCGACAGGCGAAGCGAGAGAAATGTCGTCAATGCCGCCAAAATCGGCAAAATGAAATACGGATCGCGGTGGCCGAGTTCGACCCATAAGAACGAATGGGTTTTGATTTCCTGCGTCCGCGAAATCGCATAATAAAGCGCCATAAAAACCGGCATTTGGATAAGTACCGGCAGGCAACCGCTCGCCGGATTGATCCCATGCTTTTGGTACAGTTGAACCATCTCTTGCTGGAGCTTGCGTTGTGTTTCCGGGTCTTTGCTTTTATATTTTTCTTGCAGTTTCAACAGTTCCGGGCGCAGCTTTTGCATAGCAATCGAGGTGCGGAACTGCTTCAAAATAAGCGGCAGCAAACAAAAACGGACAATGAGCGTCAACACGATAATGGCAATGCCGTAGTTGTCGCCAAACCAATGGCCAAACGTCAACAACAGCTTGGACATCGGATAGATAAAGTAATGATTCCAAATCCCTTGGCTATGTTCGTCGATCGGTTCATTCGAGCTGCAGCCAGAAAGAAGCAAGGCAACACTAAGCAACACTACTAACCATTTTTTCATGAAAAGCCCTCCTTGATCATGTCAAAAAATCATGTCGTTTCATCAAGAAAAGGGCCTTCCATCCTCATCGGTCCGGTTCGTCCGTTCGCGAATGGGGATTTTCCGTCGCTGCGGCAAAAACAGCGGACGTGATGGAAGCGCAACGAAACCCGTAGCTGCTCCTGCCCGATACTCGCGAACCGTAGTCCATGCCGATTCGTAAGATAACGATTTCGTCACCCGGTGTATGCCCATATAGCCTTTAACGATGACAAACAGCACACCAACAAGTGACATGTACCAAAGCAGCTCGATCGGCGCTTCCATGCATTCCCCTCCTTTCCGCCTGACGATTCTCTTCTTCTCATAACAATACCAAACTTTCTTTTAAAAGAAAAGCAATGATCCATCACATTTGTTTCATTCGATGAAACGCCGGCTCCTCAGCCGCTAACGCAGCAAACTCTCCACTCTCATCGGCCGCCCACACGGCATCGAGCTCTTGCTTCGCCTCATCGAAACGCCCAAGAAGTGAAAGATAGCGAGCGCGCTCGTAACGAAGGCGGATATCTTCCGACACATGAGCATGCCGTTCAATGGTCGCAAGCGCCTGATTGAGATGCCCCATTTCCTCGTAAATAGCGGCCAACTGCAGGTGCCATTCTGTATCTTCAGCATACCAATGGGCGCAATGCTCCCAAAGCGCTGCCGCTTCAGCGTAGCGGCCGGTCTCCATATATTGTTCGCTAAGCAACATAAATGCTTCGCGAGCAAGCGGCTCCTCAGCAACGATCACCTGCAATTGCCGCTCGGCTTTCTCCTGTTGTCCGCTCTTGAGCCAAATAACCGCCTGCCATGTGAGCAATTCCAAATCATCCGGTTCGTCCGTGAGCAATCGATCAAGCCATGACTGTGCTTCTTGCCGTTTTCGAACGTCATCAGCCGCCAATAAATATTCTACAAATTCACGCGCCAACGAAGGATCCCAAACGTTAGCAAGCGCTTTGCGCCACATTTTGACAGCATCGCCCTCCAGCTCGGCAGCCGCATAAAGGCGGGCGAGCTGCCCATAGGCTTCGTGATGGCCGCGGTCGAGATGGATCGCTTCCTCATACAAATCCATGGCGATCGAAAGCACAGAAACTCTTCCAACCCATTGTTTCGCTTTTGTCCACCAGCGCGCCCCCGCCTCGTTTTTGTTCCGCTCTCCTTCCAAATACGGAAGGAGAGCGGCGGCCGCATTTCGATAAACAACACTTTTTTCTTGACGATCGATGGTTAGCCGCTCCAACCGATGGCGAAGCTTTCCTAAACCGCGCATGGTTTTCGGAAAAAGAGCGACATATGCCGAATACAACGATTCATCGTCAGGATGGTGCATCATCAATCGTTCGAATAACTCGATCGCCTCTTTCGTACGGCCTTCTTGGTGAAGCACATTCGCGTAATGGCGAAGCGCTTCACGGTGATCCGGCTCAAGGGCAAGTGCTTTCTCGACGGCCATCTTTTCTTGATCTTCGCGCCCAAGCGCCCCGTATACATACCCGAGGCTGTCATAATACCATACATCCCCGGCCAGACGGCGGGCATCGGCTAACGCTTGAAGCAACGCAGATGGCTCGAGGAGCGCCGCTAACGATTCGATATCTGCACGCAGCGGGGCAAGCCGGACCGCCTCAAGCAAATGCGCGTGCTGCTGCTCTTCATTTCCTTCCATCTCGTATAGCGCGGCCAGACGAAAATGGCAAAGGGCAAACGACGGATCGGCATCCAAACACGATTCATAATGCTGTTTTGCCTCTTCGTAGCGGCCGAGGGCGCTGCACAGCTCCGCCAACCGGTATAATGAAAGCGGATGGCCCATGGCAGCGGCTTTTCGATAAACTGCCATCGCCTTGGACGGCCGGCTTTGCCGCTCGTAAAGGACACCGAGGGCCGAATGAGCCGGAGCTAGGCCGGGACGAGCGGCAATGAGCTGTTCCAAAAACGTCCGGCCGCGCTCTCGAAGAGCTGGCGTTGTCAGCTGGTCAATGTAAAACTCATACACTTCTTCGATATCAAATTCGGCGAGGCGAAGCCCGTTCTCAAGCCATGAGAGCGCCAGTTGTTTTCCCTCCGCCTCATTGGCAACCCCATGGACCAATAGCCACTTGCCGGCGTTTAGCCAATATTCGCTATCATCGGCAAAACGAGTGCGCTGTTCCATCACGTGCCGTTTCGCCGCTTCAACGTGTCCGCGCTCCATCAGGGCAGATGCCAGCCCAAGATGGGCAAACACGTCGTTGTCATCGTGACGAATGGCTTTTTCGTAGCATGAGGCGGCCTGTTCCACCTCCCCTTCGTCCATATAAGCGTCGCCGAGTCGAACGTAAAGCAGCGCCAACCGTTCCGCGGCCGCGAGCCCTTCTTTGAGCACTGCTTTCGCCTGTTCCCGTTTACCATCGTCATCATACAAGTCAGCAAGCATGACATACGGGTACGGCTCCCGCGGATCGAGCGCCTTGGCAACACGAAAGCCGCGCTCGGCCTTACGCCGGTGGCCAAGCTCCAGATCGCAGCGGGCGCGCTCATACCAAAGATGAGCGTCGCGCCGCTCGCGGCGCACGAGGTGATCAAACCATTTGCGCGCTTCAGCCAAACGCTTCGCGTGGAACAACAACAAGCCATGGTTCGTTTCGATAAACAGATCGCCCGGGTGCAAATGGACAGCGATGCGTGAACAAACCAGCCCCCTTTCAGTATAGCCAGCATATGCCGAAGCGAGCGCCGTGTAGCTCCACACTTCCGGCTGATCCGGATCAAGCTGAAGCGAAGCGCGAAAATGGCGGACCGCTTCTTCATAGCGGCTCATAAAAAAGGCAATGCGTCCGCGCAAGTAATGGTACAGCGGGCTTTGCCTTTTTCCTTTTGCCTGTTTCAGCGCCTGTTCCGCCCGCTCCATTTCTTGTATATAAACATAAGCTTTCGCTGTTACTAGCAATAAATCGTTATGCTCGGGATATCGTTCCAAAACCCGCTCAGCATAGTCAAGCACAAGCGTCTTCGCCTCATCACTGCCAAAATGTTTGACCGTATATAGCCATGTGTACGGAATATGCTCATGCTGGCGCAAAAAAGCAACAAACGCATCGAAATACGCCTGTTCATCTTCATCCATCTTTTCCGCAAAGGCATGCAGTTCCCGGAAATAACGGTCTTCCTCAATAGGAAGCTCCGCAGCAAGGGCAACTTTTTCCCGGGGAAGCGCAACAATCGACAAATAATGCGTCCCGGCGTACCATTTTTCGAGCTCTTCTTCTGGAACGACAAAGGGTTCGAATACGTTTGGATCTTGCACGTAAAACGCCCCGAGCCGCTCATCATAGCCAAACAACACTTGTACGTGCGACGACTGCTCGTAATCAACGCTCAAGAGCACTGGAATCCCTTCATCAATGAGCCGCTTCCAGTGCGGTGGTGAACCGATGAAAAAGCGGCAAACAAACCCGAGCTTCTCCAAATAATGAACCGTCGTTGATAATTTAGAACCACGCACATCAAAAATATGCTCCGCCACTTCATCTTGCGTCCGGGGAGAACCGAGCAAGCGAAGCATCATTTCTAAACTCGCCGGCACACAATAGTTATGCTTTTGAACAACTGAAACAAGCGGCAGCACGACCGCCCGCTCCCTTTGCCGCCCAAGCGCGCGGGCGTACGGCGTTTTCTCAAGCCTCGGCTCGGCTCTCACCAACGACTCAAGCTTCTCCCATTCCTCTAGCTGATAATACAGTTCTGCGCGCACATGGGCGAAATAACGGCGATGCATATGAAGCGGATTCAAGCGGTCAAGCTCTTCCATCGCCGCGAGCGCCTCACGGTAGGCGCGCACATCGCGCAAGCGGCGCACGCGTTCCGCGTAAAACGACAACACTTGTGGGAAACGCCGTCTTCCTTCCTCAAGAACGGCCAACGCCTCGTGATGACGGCCATCAAGCGCATACAGATCAGCCAGAAGCAAATAGCACATATCGCCGCGCTCCGAGTCGTCCAGCCCGGAGCGGATCACTTGTTCCGCTCGCTTCCGGTCGCCGGTTTCGATATAAAAATAGCCCCATTTGTCATGGATCGACACCGTCTCATAACGGGCGACCACATTCATCCATTCACGTGCCTCATCGACTCGCCGCATATCCAACAAGGCGCGCACTAACGTAAACGCCGCCCGGGCGATTGCTTCGTCGGGCTCGTCGGTCTTGCCTTGAAGCGCTTTGGCAAGGCGCGGTAGGAGCGCCTCTTCAACATCAAGTGGCCGGCGGTTCTCAAGCCATTCATCACACACCCAAGCCAACGTCTGCAATGTGTTCAACTTGCGGTGGGCGTAGCGGGCGATAAGCCCGCTATGGCGGTACATAAGCGCATAATCAAACAGCCGGATGAGCGCCCGGAACGGTTCGATGCTGTCCCATGACGCCAACAGTGACCGCCATCCAAACAATCCGACCTTTTCTAACTGTGGCCGCACTTCAGCGAGGGCGTCTACAATTCGTTTTTCTTCAACGAGCGATGCGATATGTTCAATATGGTTCATGCAACAAAAACTCCTTTATCATGTTCCGGCAAAAAGCTGCCTCCTTAAGGAATATGTAGGTTGCGAGCGGTAGGAGATGAATGTCAATCGATATCATTGAAACCGCTGATGTTTCGAACAAATACATGATCCTACCTGCGCACATTGTTCTTCGAAATAAGAGAAAATAGAGGATAAGAAGCCATCTTGTTCTTCTCTCTTCCCCTTCTACTTTAGTAATAAGTTTAGAACAAGCCACCTAAAACAACCATATATTTTTTTAGAAAAATAACGACAAAGAAACAAGAAATGACCCACCCTGTTTTCGACAGAATGGGTCGCAAGCAGACACATGCATCATCGCGAACGGAAAAGATCTCCCCTTCTCAGCGTGAGCGTAGACGGGAGAGCGTTCAAGCATGTTTGGCGAAAAACTGAAGTGACCGTTCGATAATCGTTTGCTGATCATAATCTAATGTTGCTACATGGTAGCTGTTGTGAAGACGGACGATCTCTTTCTCTGACGATTGAACGCCTTGAAAAATGATATCGGCATTCCCAGGCGGCACAACATGGTCTTCATCGGAAACGAAAATCAACGCCGGGCACGTAATGCGTCCAAGCTCTTCTTTCACATGCTCCATCAATTGAGCCAGCTGAAGGAGCGATGCAGTTGGCGTTTTCTCGTATGATAATTCTTTCACATCTGGATTTTTCAAATCTGAACCGATCGAGTCAAGATACCTCGGCACCTCGCCCCCACCCGTCATCCCAGCGGCGATGGCCGGAATATCGACAGCGGCGTTAATCGGTACGATGCCGCAAATCTCCGGGTGCTGTTCCGCCAAATAAAGCGTGAGCGTCCCACCCATCGACAGCCCGGTGACAAAAATGGTTTGGCATCGTTGTTTCAGCCATTCATATCCTTCCTCGACCGAGGCAATCCAATCGTGGAACGTCGTTCGTTCCATGTCTTCGTAGTGCGTCCCATGCCCCTTTAAGCGCGGCAAGCAAACGGTATAACCGGCTTGGGCATACGCTTCAGCAAGCGGGCGCATGCTGTGTGGCGTGCCCGTGAACCCGTGCGACAACAGCACCCCGACCGGCCCGTTTTCAGCGTAAAACGGCTCTGCGCCGGGAAGTACAGGATATCGTTCTTTCATCGTGTCCTCTCCCTTATCTGTCTTTTTCATCCATATACATTCGCCGCCCCCATCTCCATTTCCTTTTTCAACCTCTCACCAAATGAATAAAATCGATTGCCACCACTCGCGGAACAATCCGTTGGCCACGAAATAAACGAAGCCGGTTAAGGCAGCGTAAACCAACACTTTTTCCATCCCTTTTCCCGTCCGATAGAGCGGCACTTTCCACCGCTTCGAAGAAAACGGCCAAAACAAAGGCACCCCTTGGACAGAAAAAAAGTCTTCAATAATATGAAACAAATAGCCAAGCACGATCCCGGCGGCGAACGGCGACGATGAGTCGCGCCACACGAGGGCAGCAAGCACACCCCAGACGATGAACGAATGCGTCATGCCACGATGGCCAAATGCTTCTTTGACTTTACTTGCGACGCCAAACGAACGGCGTCCGACATACGACGACGGCTCGTCAATATCAGGAAGAAGGCTGCCGATGACAAGACCAGCCGTATAGGCAGCAGTAAACGGAAGCGCCGTATACGTAGATACCGACGCCCCGAGGCATAATGAAACGATCACATGACTCGAATACCGCAACGAACATCCCCTCAAACTTCCTTGTTTTCCCCATTATACCATAACAAAGAATATTTGTTCGCTTCTTTGACGAATTTGTGACAATGCGACCAAATGTGACAAAATTAACATCGCGTTATTGACATCATGGCTATAGTTAAAAGTACAAAACGCTAATTAAGGAGTGAACAAAATGAAGCGAAGACGATCTCCACTCGCTAACCGTTTCAAATATATTCGTCCGATCGAGCGTCAAGCCGATGGACATAGCGAAGTAACCTACGGCGACCGCGCCTGGGAAGATGCATACCGCCGACGCTGGCAGCACGACAAAGTCGTCCGTTCAACTCATGGCGTCAACTGTACCGGGTCATGCAGTTGGAACATTTACGTCAAAAACGGCATTGTCACGTGGGAAGGACAGCAGCTCGACTATCCGTCGACCGGACCGGATATGCCAGACTTTGAACCACGCGGCTGCCCGCGCGGCGCGAGCTTCTCATGGTATATGTACAGCCCGCTGCGCGTCAAATACCCGTATGTTCGCGGCATCTTGCTTGACATGTGGCGTGAGGCGCTTACCTATTACCCAAACAATCCGCTAAAAGCGTGGAAAAGCATCGTCGAAGACCGGGAAAAAGCAAAGCGCTACAAACAGGCGCGCGGGAAAGGTGGATTCGTGCGCGTCAGCTGGGACGAAGCATTGACGCTTGTCGCTGCTTCCTTATTATATACGGTCGTAAAATACGGCCCAGATCGCAATGTCGGCTTCTCTCCGATCCCAGCGATGTCGATGGTCAGTCATGCCGCTGGGTCACGGTTTATGCAACTGATGGGCGGACCGATGTTAAGCTTCTATGATTGGTACGCCGATTTGCCGCCGGCATCGCCGCAAATTTGGGGCGATCAAACGGACGTGCCGGAATCAAGCGACTGGTACAATGCCGGTTACATCATCACGTGGGGCTCAAATGTCCCGCTCACCCGGACGCCGGACGCTCACTTTTTAGCTGAAGTGCGCTACCGCGGCACGAAAGTTGTGTCCGTCAGCCCTGATTACGCCGAGTCGACGAAATTTGCCGATGATTGGCTGTCGGTGAAACAAGGAACGGACGGCGCTTTGGCTATGGCAATGGGGCACGTCATTTTAAACGAATATTATGTCAAACGGACTATCCCGTACTTTGAACAATATGCAAAAACGTACACCGATTTTCCGTTTATCGTCACTTTAAAACAAGACGGCGGTGCATGGACGGCCGGCCGCTTCTTGTTGGCCAAAGATCTTGGCAAACATACCGAAAATGCTGAATGGAAGCCGGTTATCTACGACGAGAACACCGACTCGTTTGCCGTGCCGAACGGAACGATCGGCACGCGCTGGGAAGACAAAGGAAAATGGAACTTGCGTCTTGTTGATGAGGAAACAGAACAGCCGCTTGAGCCACGCCTGTCGTTTTTAGGGAGCGAAGATGAAGTCATCTCGATTCAGCTTCCATATTTCACCGCTGACGACGGAAAAACGATCGAACGCGCGGTTCCAGTGAAAAAAGTGCAAACCGTAACGGGAGACGTTTACGTCACGACCGTCTATGACTTGATTTTGGCCAACTATGGCATCGACCGCGGCATCGGCGGCACAGTCGCCCGTTCGTACGATGACGATGTGCCGTTCACCCCGGCATGGCAAGAAGCCATCACCGGCGTCAAGCGCGAACTTGTCGTGAAAATCGCCCGCGAGTTTGCTGACAATGCGATCGACACGAACGGCCGGTCGATGATCATCGTCGGTGCTGGCATTAACCATTGGTTTAACTCGGATACGATTTATCGCGCTGTGCTGAACCTTGTCTTGTTCGTCGGCGCCCAAGGGGTCAACGGCGGCGGTTGGGCCCATTACGTCGGGCAAGAGAAACTGCGCCCAGCGGAAGGATGGCAGACGATCGCCACCGCTCGCGACTGGGTTGGACCGGCAAAATTGCAAAACGGCACGTCGTTCTTCTACTTTGCGACTGACCAATGGCGCTATGAAGAGCGGCCAATCGATGAACTCATCTCGCCGTTGGCTAAAAAAGCGCGCTATTCGCACCCTGGCGATTACAATGTTTTGGCCGCCCGGCTCGGCTGGCTGCCGTCGTACCCGACGTTTAACAAAAATGGCATCGAGCTGTATAACGAAGCAGTAAGCCATGGAGCTCGCACGCCGGAAGAGATCGGCGCCTATGTCGCGAAACAGCTGAAAAATAAAGAATTGCAGTTTGCTATCGAAGATCCGGATCATGAAGCGAACTTCCCGCGCAACTTGATCGTTTGGCGCGCTAACTTAATCTCAAGCTCCGGCAAAGGGCATGAATATTTCTTAAAACATTTGCTTGGCACGACGAACGGCTTGTTAAACGATGACCGCGACAGCCTGCGCCCGGAAGAAATCCGCTGGCGCGATGAAGCGCCGGAAGGCAAGCTCGATCTGCTTGTCAACTTGGACTTCCGCATGGCCGGCACAGCGCTCTACTCCGATGTCGTCCTGCCGGCAGCGACATGGTATGAAAAACATGACTTAAGCAGCACGGATATGCATCCGTTCGTCCATCCGTTCAATCCAGCCGTGCCTCCGCTCTGGGAAGCACGCTCGGACTGGGATATTTTCAAATCACTCGCTAAAGCCGTATCTGATGTCGCCAAACAAGCCGGCTTGAAGCCGATGAAAGAAGTCGTCGCCACCCCGCTTTTGCACGATACGGCGCAAGAACTGGCGCAGCCGTTTGGTGAAGTGAAAGACTGGAGCAAAGGCGAGATCGAACCGATTCCGGGCAAAACAATGCCGAACATTCACGTCATTGAACGCGACTATACCCTTCTTTACGACCAAATGACCGCTTTAGGTCCGAATGTCGCCCGCCAGCCGATCGGTACAAAAGGGATCGCCTGGACGGCGAAAGACGAATACGAACAGCTGAAACGCCGGCTTGGCACTGTCCGACGCGCTTCCATCGCCGATGGTTGCCCGGACATTAGCGAAGCGAAAAAAGCAGCTGAAGCGATTTTGACGCTGTCGTCGACCACAAACGGAAAAATGGCCGTCAAAGCATGGGAAGCGCTCGAGAAAAAGACGAATTTGGAGCTTGCTGACTTGGCGAAAGAACGCGAAGAAGAGTGCTTCACGTTTGAACAAATCACCGCTCAGCCGAAAACGGTCATCACTTCACCGGCCTTTAGCGGTTCGGAAAAAGGCGGACGGCGTTACTCGCCGTTTACAACGAACGTCGAACGGCTCATTCCGTGGCGGACACTGACCGGCAGACAGTCGTTTTACATCGACCATGAACTGATGCACGAGTTCGGTGAAACGATGGCAACGTTCAAGCCAGTCTTGCCGCACCGCCCATTCTCGAACAAACGGCCGACGGAAAACGGAAAAGAGGTCGTCTTAAACTATTTGACACCGCATAACAAATGGTCGATTCACAGCATGTATTTCGATTCGCTGCCAATGTTGACATTGTTCCGCGGCGGACCGACCGTCTGGATGAACAAAGACGACGCAGCCGAAGCCGGCATTACAGACAACGACTGGATCGAATGTTTCAACGAAAACGGCGTTGTCGTCGCCCGCGCCGTCGTCTCGCACCGTCTCCCGCGCGGCATGGCGTTTATGCACCACGCGCAAGACCGCCATATTAACGTGCCGGGCACGAAGCTGACGAACAACCGCGGCGGCACGCACAACAGCCCGACACGCATCCATGTGAAACCGACGCATATGATCGGCGGATACGCGCAGTTAAGCTACGGATTCAACTATTACGGACCGACGGGCAACCAACGCGACTTGTTCGTTGTCATCCGCAAATTAGAGGAGGTTGATTGGCTTGAAGATTAAAGCGCAAGTCGGCATGGTCATGAATTTGGATAAATGTATCGGCTGCCATACGTGCAGCGTCACATGCAAAAACACATGGACAAACCGGCCCGGCGCCGAATATATGTACTTTAACAACGTGGAAACAAAGCCGGGGATCGGCTATCCGAAACAGTGGGAAGATCAAGATAAATATAAAGGCGGCTGGGAATTAAAAGACGGCGAATTGCGGCTTAAATCCGGCCCGAAAGCCATGCGGCTCGTCAATTTGTTCTACAACCCGTACCAGCCGACGATCGACGATTACTACGAACCATGGAACTACGACTACGAAACGTTGACGAACAGCCCGCAAAAGCGGTATCAGCCGGTTGCCCGGCCGAAATCGGCCATCACCGGTGAATGGATGGAAGTATCGTGGGGACCGAACTGGGAAGACGACTTGGCCGGGGCCCATGTCACCGGCTTGCGCGACCCGAACGTTGTCAAAATGGAGCAGGCGATCCAAGCAGAATTCGAAGATGTCTTTATGATGTATTTGCCGCGCATTTGTGAACATTGTCTCAATCCGTCATGCGTATCGAGCTGCCCATCGGGCGCTATGTACAAACGCGACGAGGACGGCATCGTCCTCGTCGACCAAAACGCCTGCCGCGCTTGGCGATATTGCGTCACCAGCTGCCCGTACAAAAAAGTATATTTCAACTGGCAAACGAACAAAGCGGAAAAATGCACGCTCTGTTTCCCGCGCATCGAAGCCGGCTTGCCGACAATTTGCTCGGAAACATGTGTCGGCCGCATCCGTTACATCGGCGTCATGCTGTATGACGCGGATAAAGTGAAGGAAGCGGCGAGCGTCACAGATGAGAAACAGCTGTATCACGCCCAACTTGATATTTTCCTTGACCCAAACGATCCGACTGTCATCGCAGAAGCGAAAAAAGCCGGCATTCCGGACGAATGGATTGCAGCGGCGCAGCGCTCGCCGATTTACAAAATGATCGTTGACTGGAAAATCGCTTTGCCGCTGCACCCGGAATATCGGACACTGCCAATGGTATGGTACATTCCACCGTTAAGCCCGATCATGAATACGATCGAAGGAAAAGGAAGCGGCGCGAACGCCGATGACATCTTCCCAGCCATTGATGAAATGCGCATTCCGATCGAATATTTGGCGAATTTGCTGACGGCCGGCGATACAGCGCACATCCGCACGACATTGAAAAAAATGGCGGCGATGCGTTCGTACATGAGGGCGAAACAGACGAACAAACAGCCGGACATTCGTCTCATCGAGTCACTCGGCTTAAGCCATGAGGACATCGAAGAGATGTACCGCTTGCTCGCGATCGCCAAATACGAAGATCGCTTTGTCATCCCGGCGTCACACCGCGAGGAAGTAGCGGATCTCTACACCGAACAAGGCAGCTGTGGGCTCGCATTTGCCGGCGGTCCGGGCGCTTGCGGCACGCTTTGATGAGGGCGGGCTTCGCCCCCTTCCCCTCAAACAACGAAAATGGAGGATGCATGATGAACAGCGAACAACGGCAAACCATCTTTTTATGTGTGTCCTATTTGTTGTCCTATCCGGACGAACAGTGGGCTGAATCGCTTCCTGACTACTTGGAAGCCATCCGTTCGCTCGAAGATGAAACCGTCCGCACGCCGCTTTTGGCGGTTGCCGAGCAGCTTGCAGCCACTCCGGCTCGAGATCGGATGGAGCAATATGTCGAAACATTTGACTTCGGCAAAAAAACGAATTTGTATCTTACGTATATGACAAATGGTGAACAACGGGAGCGCGGAATCGAACTCGTCGCCTTAAAAGCACGTTACGAGGCGGCCGGATTCACCGTCTCCGAGCACGAACTGCCCGATTACTTGCCGCTTATGCTTGAATTTCTCGCCTATGCGGAGGAACCTCATGCCATCTCCTTGCTCGCCGATTATGCCGGCCATATCCGCGAAATCGGCGAGCGGTTGGCAGCCGCAGGCAGCCCGTACGTACAGCTATTTGAAACGCTCAACCTTACCTTTACTCAACTCGGCGTCACGCCGATACCGAAAGGAAGTGCAACGGCATGGCTCGTCAATTTCTCTGGATAATTGTTCCTTATTTGTCGCTTGTGCTCTTTGTTGCTGGCCATATTTGGCGCTACCAACGCGACCAGTTCGGCTGGACATCAAAATCAAGCGAACTGCTCGAAAAACGGCAGTTGCGCCTTGGAAGCCTTCTCTTTCACTGGGGTATCTTGTTCGTTTTCGTCGGTCACGTGATGGGAATTCTCATTCCTGAATCATTTTATACAGCGTTAGGCATCACCGAAGAGATGTACCACGTCATCGCCTTGGCGGGCGGCATCCCAGCCGGCTTGGCCGCGCTCGTCGGTTTAGTGATCCTTTTCCGTCGCCGCCTCACGGTGAAACGTGTGCGGGCGACAAGCAGCACTGGCGACTGGGTGGCGCTCGGATTTTTAGCCATCGTCATCGCCAGCGGACTATCATCGACATTTCTGAACGTCGATTCGCACGGGTTTGACTACCGGACGACGATCGGCCCGTGGTTCCGTGGCCTTCTTACGTTCCGTCCGAATCCAGCCTATATGGAAACGGTGCCGCTTTGGTTTCAAATCCATATTCTCGCCGCGTTCGGCTTGTTCGCTTCGTGGCCATTCACCCGTCTCGTTCACGTGTTCAGCTTTCCGATCCGCTACTTGCAGCGCAGCTATGTCGTTTATCGGAAGCGAATGCCAAAACAAGCAGAACCGTTCAAACGCGCTCAATGAGCGAGCGGCGAGCTACACCAGGAACGCCAAACACGGCGATCATGGAGCAGGCGAGGACAAGTTGCCCTCGCCTTCTTATACGACTGCGGCTCTTCAACCTTGATAGCAGCTGAAATAAAGAAACATACGCGTTCATATCCCAACAATCATCCATCACCATCCGCCAACAAGATCACACCATGAATGAAATACAAACAAAAAACGGGATGCTCTCAATCAGGAGGCATCCCGTTTTCCATTCGTTACTCATTAATGCGCACAAACAGTTCCTCTTTCTCCTCGTCCGACAACAGCCGCTCGGCCATCGGGAAGAGCACATTTTCTTCTTTCATGAAATGCTCATCCAAAATATGATGCGCCTCAATGACCGCGCCAGCGAGCGTCAACGCCTGATCGGTGTCAACTTTCTCTGGCAGTTGGGCAGCTTTTTCTAAAAACATGGAAAGACGTGCTTTTGCCTGTTCGTGTTCGTATTCCATGACGGCGATTGGTCCGGTCGTCCGCCCGATGTACTCGGCCATCATCGGGAACAACACTCCCTCTTCCCGCTCTGAATGCGGATCTAAAACCGAGACGAACGATTCGACTTTTTCTCTCAATTCGGCGAGCGGCTCGCGCCAGTTGCGGTCATCTGCCCCTTGTCCGATCGCTTCCGCTGTAGCGAGTAGCTGCTCCATTTGGACGCGCAGCGGGCCGTGTTCCTGTTTTAATTGCGCCAAGCCAGCGCATAGCTTTACCCCTTCAGGGCCGCCCATATGACAAAATGAATGCATCAACGTTTCCCCCTTTTGATGATCTGTTCGTTGTCTCCATTATACCGTGCGCATCCTCTTCCCCGTTGTGAGCCATATCACACCAACCAAAGGGCAAGCATAAAAAAACAGCACGCGCACAGCGTGCTGTGACACCCTTTTATAGATACGGATGTTCATGCTTCGCTTTTAAGATCGTCCATCTCCGTTCCACTTCCTCCTCCAACTCGCGCAGCAAATCTTTGTTTTCTTCCCGAAGCAAATGCTTCGTTTTTCCCATATATTTTAGCCATTCACTTAACGGGATGCGGCGTCCTTTTGCTTCTGGATTGTACGTAATCGTCGTTTTCCCCCGCTCCACTTCATACAGCGGGAAAAAGCATGAATTCACCGCTGCCTGCAAAATGGTTTCCCCGTACCGCTCCTCCGATTTCCAGTTGAGCGGACAAGTAATGAGCAGCTTGCCGTACACCGTTCCTTCATGCTGCGCGTACCATTGCGCTTTCGCCGCTTTTTTCACCAAATCTTGCGGAAACGCTTCTGTCCCGGTGAAAACGTACGGGATGTTCGTTGCTGCCATAATTTGCGGCGTATCTTTATGATGGAACGATTTTCCGCGTTGTCCTTTTCCAACCCCGGTTGTTGTGGTCATATGGCCCATCGGGGTCGAGTACGACATTTGCGCCCCGGTGTTCATATAACCTTCGTTATCATATTCAATGATGATCAGCTTATGGTTGCGTAGCGCCGTCCCGATGGCGGACCCCATGCCGATGTCCATCCCGCCGTCGCCGGTGACCATGACAAACGTGACATCATCCGAGACATTAAGCTCGCCGCGCCGCTTCAGTTCGAAGAACGCTTCAACCATGCCGGAGAGCGTTGCCGCCCCGTTTTGGAACAAATTGTGCACCATCGTTTGTTTATGCGAGCTGTACGGATACGCGGCTGAAACGACGTACGCGCATCCGGTTTGGAACAAGACGACGATATCGCCTTCAATTCCTTTGAAAAACAGCTCGAGCCCCGGGAAAATGCCGCATCCTGGGCATGCCCCATGCCCTGGGGCGAGACGCTTCGGCTTGGCGGTCAGCGCCCGCAGCGGCGGAATTTTGACGTTTAGCCGTTTCGTTTTGTCATCGACCGTCACGTGGATGAGTCCGCTGCGGAACGCATCGCCATGGATCGGTTCAAGCAGCCGTTTCGGTTGCTGCTCAAGACGTCCAGGCACGTGGCCGAAATAGTCAAACGTTTTTTCCGCTTTTCCTTTTTCCATCGCATCAATGGCCATCCGGAACAATGCTTCAGCGTCTTCGGCGTAAAAATCTTTGCCGCCAAGGCCGTAAACACGGCTTAATACGATCGTCTGATTATCGCGGTCTTCCTGCAGTGCCGCTTTCACTTCATGCGTCATATTCGCCCCGTGCGCCCCGTACGAATCGGCCCGCTCACCGATCAACAGTGCTTTCACATGTTTTAGCGCTTGGCGGATCTCCTCGGCCGGGAACGGGCGAATAATGTTCGGACTGATGACGCCCGCTTTTATCCCTTGTTTTCGCAGGCGGTCGGCTACGTCTTTCGCCGTCTCTGCCGCCGAGTTGAGCAAAAACAGCGCCACTTCGGCATCTTCCATCCGGTATAAATCGAGCGGCTCATAGCGACGCCCCGACCATTTTTCATATTCCGCGGCCACTTGCCGGAATACGTCGCCAGCCCGGTACAAGGCGACAGACTGTTGATAATGGTTGTTGATCAAATCATCGCCGCCCATATGTGCTCCGATCGTCACAGGGCGTTTCGGATCGGCTGCTGTCGGGAACCCTTCTTTGCGCGGACCGATGAACGCCTGCACCGTTTCACGATCGCGGAAATAATGCACTTTCCGTTTTTGATGTGAGGTGAAAAACCCGTCATACGCGATGATGACCGGCAGGCGGACGTCCTCATGTTCGGCGATTCTGAGCGCCATGACGTTCATATCGTAAACGGCTTGCGGCGTGCGGGCTAGCAGCACAACCCAGCCGGTGTTGAGCGTAAAATACAAATCGGAATGGTCGCCGTGAATATCGAGCGGACCGCTGACCGAGCGGGTGACGAGATTCAATACCATCGGAAAGCGGGTGCCTGATTGCACTGGCAGTTGTTCAAGCATGTACATCAGCCCGTTGGCACTCGTGGCGTTCAGCACGCGCGCCCCCATGAGCGACGCGCCGTAGCAAATCCCGGCTGAACCGTGCTCACCATCCGCTGGAATGAGCATCGTTTCATGTTCGCCCCGCCCTTTCATTTGATCAAGCAGCTGGGCGATTTCCGTTGACGGCGTGATCGGGAAGTAACCCATAATGTGATAGTTAATTTGACTCGCCGCTAACGCCGCCATTTCATTGCCGGAGGCAAACGTCATCTCTTGTACTGCTTGGTTGGCCATCTCAACATCTTTTTCAATCATTGCCATGCTTCCATTCCCCCTTTCATAAACGAAAACGAATGTTTCAAGGAATGTGCTTCGGCAAATCCCGGCACTTCCCGTTCGGCCACAAGCGCAGCCGTCGGACACGCTTCGACACATTTTAAACAACCTTTGCAATATTGATAGTCAATGCCAGCTAAAAACATCTGTTTGCGCCCTTTTTTGTCCACCCGTTCCTCCCAAACGAAGCAAAGATCGGGACAGACGTTGTCACAGGCGACACAATGAATACATTTGTCGGCTTCCCAACGTGGCAAAAACCCTTGACGGGAACCGCTTACATTTTTCAACAAACTATTTCCGCCAGCGACAATCACACCGCCGATCAGCTGTGTTTCATATCCAAATCGAGGGCTAGGACGGACGAACGTTCTTTCCTCCGTCGGAGCGGGAGATGCTTGAATCCGCACTTCCTCATACCCGCGACGAAAAGCGCGAATATTTGCTTCGACGAGATGCGGCGCTTTTGTGGCGAACGTCCGGCGAATGACCGTCTCCATCGCTTCCGGTTGGATAAAAGAACAAACGCGCAACAGCGCCCCTACCATCGGCATGTTGATTTTCACTCGCTCCTCGACAGCGATGCCGAGCGCATCGACTATCACCAACGTCCCGTAAGGCAGGCGTAAATCGCGGCGAATGTCATCGAACTCGCGCGTTGAATTCACGACGGCCGTTCCGTCAGCGACAAGACCGCTCGTCACATCGACCATTTTGGCGAGTGCCTCATGAAACACACCAATGACGTGTGGAGTGGTGATCGGACTATGATCACGAATTTCAATATGCGGCTCGCAAAAGCGGATAAAGCTTTTGACCGGTGTTCCTTTTTTCTCGGAACCGTACGAAGAAAAGTTCGCCCCATTCAGCCCCGACCACAACACGCCAGCCTCAGCGAACATTTTCCCCGCCAAGTTCGCCCCCAACCCGCCGATCGACTCGAGGCGAATCTCAAAAAAACCTTGCTCATTCGTCTTTGGCAGCATCGTCATCCCCTCCCATGTGAAAAATACATCCCCAGTTTTATTATAAGTGGAAAATGTTCGAAAAACTGTGACAAAAATCAAACAGTTTGTAGATTTTGGTGAAACACGTAATATAAAACAGTGAATAACAAGATAAATTCTTATATAACAGATGGGACAATTGATATAAAACAAAAAGCCCCAACGGGGCTTATTGTTGAAAATAACGGGCAAGCGTCACGATCATCGCTCCCATCCGCTCATGTTCAGGGGCGATGACGCGGCTGACTCCTTCCTCTTCCAGCGCTTCTTTCGTCACTTTCCCGACAGCACAGGCGACGACATCGGTGCAGAACGCCTCAAGCAGCGGAGTGATATCTTGTTTCTCCCGGGCAAACGAAAAGAAAAAGCGGACTTGTATCGCCGATGTAAAACAGACCGCATCAATTTCGCGCCCGACGACTTCGTTGTATAGCGTCTCCAGCATCTCGTGATCCGGGGCGACATGCCGATACGGGAATAGCTCTGTGTAAGACGCACCGCGCGTAAGGAAAAATTGCTTCAAGACTGGCGCCGTATCACCGTATAGCTGCGCGACGACGCTCTTGCCGGCAAAGTCATACGCGTTAAGGGCGGAAATCAATCCCTTCGTCGTCCCGTCTTCGCTCACCGCTGTTGGGATAACGCCGATGTTTTTCAATGCCGCCACCGTTTTATAGCCGCGCGCAGCGATATCAGCATTCTCGATCACGCGCTTCCACTCAACCGCGATCCCTTCCCTTTCAGCCGTTTTCCAGAGCGCTTCAACCCCAATGCCCGTTGTAAACACTATCCAGTCCGGCCGCATCATAATGATCGCGCGCATTTCCTCACTGAGTTCACTTCCTTTTAAAAAAACCGTCCCTTGCGCCGGGCGGATGACGGCCGTTCCTCCTTGCTTTTCAATGAGTGTTGTCATTTCGTCTAACTTGCGCGAAGCGCATAAGGCGACCCGTTTGCCGCGCATTCGTTTCCCTCCCGTCGTCGATCATTCGTCCTTTCCATTCTAAAAGATCGCCCCCGCCTAGGCAATGAAAAAACACGCACCCTAAAAGGCGCGTGTCACCGTCTCAGCGAGTATGTACGATGGCTTCCTCTCCCCGGCGGTCAAACGAACCGGTAATGCGCGTCGGCTGCACAGAAATAATCCCATCTAACGGAATGTTCATCAACCGCATTTGCCGATTATAAACGAACAGTTTGCGTGCTTCCTGATACAACTTGACCGGCAGCACAACCGTCTCCTCCCCTTGCGCCGTTTGCACGCGCACTGGCTGCTTCTGGGCAATCCACACCGAAAGCTGTTGGCACAATTCTTTCATTCTAATTGCTCTCCCCTCTCATCCATTCCTACTTATGATTATAAAAGGAAAAAACGGAAAAAGGAGTGAAGAAAAATCAACAAATTCGGCAAATGAATGACAAATGGTGTCGAGAAACATTCATCAACGCCACACAAGCGTTCCCCACTTTCGATAAACTAAGCACTTTAGTTGTTTTCCCTATATCGGCTAAAAAGAAAGATGCTGCTCCCCAAAAATCTTCTGTCTTCAAGAAAGACACAAGAGATAAACTGTTTGAATGGTTCCGTGCGTATATACAAAAAGGGTGCCCATTTTGGAACACCCTTTTGGCTCGATTAGCGGTAAATCAACACACGTCCCGCAGTGCGGTCGGCACTTTCACCGACGACGCGAATTTTTAAACCGTACGTCGGCACGTTCCGCCCCGCATCAACCGCTCCTTTGTTACGGTACGACCGGCTGTCATCAAAAACCGGCAACGGCGACGTGTCGTTGTCGATCAGTTTCGATCCGTCAATTTCAACGCGAAACGGCACGCCTTTTTGCAAACTAAATGCCGCATCATGCACTTGATAGCGCGTGGAAGCCACCGTATTGCCTGACCATTTCAACGTGTGCTGATTAGCATCCACGACACCAAGGAACCCTTCACCCGGATGGACGCCTGTCCAGTTGTTGTCATATGACTCATCCACATACCAAACAACAAGGCCCGGGTCGTACGACAGCAATTGATCGCCGCGCAAAATATGCGCCAGTCCTTTATCAACGCCACGGTGGTTGCGCCATTCCAACAAATAGTAATGCTTCGAACGCAGCGTACCGTCGCTTTTCGCAAAACCATCCAACACGAAAATGCTCTCGTTTTCCGCTCCGTCCGTAAGTATGGCTGTTTTGTCTGCCATCACTTGAACATTATCAATATACCAGCCAGCTTCCGATACATACGCATCGGTCACGTAACGGAAACGCAGCTCAATCGTTTGGCCTGCGTACGCCGACAAGTCAAACTCGGCTTTCACCCAACCGTCCGATGTGCCGGTAATGCCGTTGCCTGGGTTTTGCCCATTTGGGTCGTCGGTCGTTGTAATATTTCCTGAAACCGTTACCCATTGATTCGAACTTTGTTCCTTCACTTCAACCACGCCGTAATCCCAATCTTTCTCAATCGCATACCATGCATCAAACGTCAATACTGCTTGCGATGCGCCTGTCAAATCAACTGTGGTGGACATAGAGCTGTTCAAATTATTCCCTTTGCCGGAGAAGTATGCATAGGCGCCGCTGGCTGGAGAAACGATGGTAGTTTTCTTATCCGGCAAGTTGATGCGCACGGCATCGTTGTTTGTTCCTTTCGTATTGGCTTCATCCAATACAACCTCTACTCCTTGTTTCGTCACTTCATCCCATTCCACGGTCGTTCCGTGCAGCCAGTTGCTTCCCGGCATGGTTGACTGCAAAAACTGTTTTGCCCAGGCGCTGAAACCGGTCGGCTCCGTGCCCGGAATGCGCCCCGCCCAGCTGCCGCTCGACATGATCGACCAATACGCAATCGGTTCGCCCAAGCCGGAGTAAATGGTATCATATTCATCCGGCAACCCTAAATCGTGACCGTATTCGTGGGCGAACACCCCCGCAGCCCCGTCGGCCGGCTCGACCGTATAGTCATAAGCAGCCAGCTGACCATTCCAATACGGCACCTCAGTCGTCGTGTTCGGAATCGGGTATACCGATCCTAAATTCCAACGGTGCGACCAAATAGCATCACCGCCGAGCGAACCGCCGCCCGCCTCTTCACCGACGCTCGAGTGGATGATCATCAAATGGTCGATCAAGCCGTCTGGCTCGCGGTAATTGCCGTCACCGTCCAAATCATACCGATCCTCTTGGTCAAACTCGCTTAAATCAATGGTCGGATCGTTGGCTGCCGCCATCAGCGCTTCGCGCACAAGCTCACGCGGGTTGGCATCGTTCCCGTCCGGCGCCGGCACGTTGCCGCCGTAATATTTGGCAGGATGTTTGGCTTTGTACCAACCAGCCACCTTTCCTTCGATCGAATAGCTGCCTCCCGATTGTTCTTCGTAATATTGTTTCACCGACATGAGTTTTTCGCCGTTTGGCCCTTCGTAATAGCCATCATCGCCGCCAAAAATCATGTCTTCATAGTGCTCGCGTGTATAATCTTTGTAATACATGTCTGTTTCATTTGGTTGAATGCTGTTGTGCGGAAAATCCGGATATTCAATGAGCAAGACGAGCACTCGATCGACCCGTTTGCCTCCGTTCCACGGCTCCGGATGGACGGGCGGCACGGAAGCTGTCTTTGATTGCCCTAGTTTTTTCCCTTTCCCATTCAGCACGCCGTTTGTCCGCAATTTTTGTCGCAACACTTCGGTGCGCTTCTTCTCTTTTTCGTACAGTTCCCCCTTTGCCCGCGGCATGTGAGCTGCCTTTTGCCGCAAATACTTGCGCACCTCCTGTTCTGCCTCAGCGGGAGTCGCATTGGAGCGAAGCGTTCCGTTTCGTTTTAACATTTCCGTCAGTTTGTCTTCGTTGGCAATGGCAAAATCGACTGGCCCGCCTTGCTTCACCGCCGGGATCGCCGCGGTGTTGGCTGCTTGCGGCGCTTTTGCCGGCGCCGCCCACAGCCCTATTCCGAGCGACAGCGCCGCTGTCAATGAAAGAATCGATCGTTTTTTCAAAAAGCCCCCTCCTATCAAATAATTAATATAATTTTATATATTTAAAATATTACAAAATTACTAGAAAAGAAAGAGAACTTTTTCATAGATGCAAAACATTTCTTTTTACCTATCGTTGTCGAAAAAACAAGATTTATATCAAAAAAAGGCTATGGATTCTACCTTAACATCTCGCGCATTTTCCGGTTACAATGTAATATATTCGCAGTTTTTGTAGGAATTCGCGCTATGCAGCTGACGATGGGAAAGAGGGTGTCGCGATGCTTAGTATTTTCAAAGATTTTTTGCTCAACTTATTTTTTATTCTCCTACCGGTATTTCTCGTCCCGTTTTGGACAGAGCAAGAAAAGGGACCAAAACGCCTCCGCCTTTATTTGCCAACCGTCTGCTACGCGATCGTGATCGTCTTATGCATCACTCTCCCCGTCGGCACGGGAAACAGCTATATTTTTGATTTGCGGCAAATTCCGCTTTGGCTCGGCAGCTTGTATGGCGGGACGGGGGCGGCAGCGTGCTTAGCGATCGTCACCATCACTTACCGAACTTTATTTGGAGGAATCGGCATCTTTATCACTGCCATCGTTTCCATCGTCATTGCAGCAGCAAGCAGTTTACTGACCAAAAAGTTTGAGCGGTTGCCAACCAAGCAACGAATATTGCTCACCACAACGCTCAGCTTCGGTTCTGGCCTGTTGACGGTCGCTCTGACGGGAGGGATGGCGCCCTCTGCTCTCCCCCCGCTTTCAGTGTCACTCATGTTTTTGCTTGTGCAGCCAGCGAGCATGTTCATCGTCTGCGCTTTTCGAGAGATGGCGCGCCACAATATTGCGCTGCGCAAGCGGATCATTCGTGCTGAGAAAATGGAAGCGGTCACCCATTTGGCGGCCTCAATCTCTCATGAAATCCGCAATCCACTCACCGCGGCACGCGGGTTTATCCAACTGATTGAAGAACAGCCGCTCGCCGCCGATAAACGACGCCAATATGCACGCATTGCTATGGAAGAGCTCGACCGGGCCGAGGCGATCATTACCGATTATTTGACCTTCGCAAAACCCGCGCCGGAAACGCCAGAAAAACTGAACGTCAAGCTGGAGATTGAACGAGTCATTGACATCATTCGTCCGTTGGCTAATATGAGTTGTGTTGATATCAAAACGACGCTGTCCCCTTTCTCTGTCATGGGCGAACGTGAAAAATTCCGCCAATGTTTGCTCAATGTCATGAAAAACGCCATCGAAGCGATGCCAAACGGCGGAACGTTGCAAGTATACGTCTCGATCGACGATGGGCGCGTGCTCATCCGCCTTGCCGACACTGGCGTCGGCATGACGAAAGAACAGCTTGAACGGCTTGGCGAGCCATACTTTACGACCAAAGGGGTAAAAGGCACCGGTCTTGGAATGATGGTTGTATACCGCATCATTGAATCGATGAACGGCACCATTCGAATCGAAAGCGAAATACATAGGGGGACGACCGTATCGATTTATTTGCCGCTCGCTTCGTCCCTGTCCTCTTCTCGAATTTCTGATAAGGAAAAACAGCTGTTTGCCGTACTGTAAACATAACTGTCCGGATTGTTAGCGCTCTCCTTTTTCGTTTGAAAGCAAAACAACAAAAGGATGATCACAACTTCTATCGTCCAAAAAGGATGCCTCATTTTTCAGGCATCCTTTTCATCTATTCTCTGTTCATTTCATCGTGGTTTATCACCGCCGTTGTTTTTGTTACAATACTATAGGAGTGGAAACACATCGAGAGAAAAGGAGACGTTGGGATGATTCACGTCAAAACAGAACGGGAAATTCAATTGATGCGCGAGGCAGGGAAGCTGCTCGCTGCCTGCCATCAAGAAATCGCCAAACGCATCGGACCGGGGGTAACTACTATGGAGATCGACCGGTTCGTGGAAACGTTTTTGGCCAAATACGGCGCCAAGCCGGAACAAAAAGGATACCGCGGCTATCCATATGCCACATGTGCTTCGGTAAACGATGAAATTTGCCACGGGTTTCCGCGCAAAGAACCGCTTAAGGAAGGGGATATCGTCACCATCGATTTTGTCGTCAATTGGCGCGGAGCGCTCGCCGATTCCGCTTGGACGTACGCCATCGGCGATATCGACGAAGACGTGCAAACTTTGCTTCATGTCACCGAGCAGTCGCTATATAAAGGGATTGAACAAGCGGTTCTTGGCAACCGGATCGGCGATATCGGCCATGCCATTCAAACGTACGTCGAATCGCACGGGTTTTCCGTCGTCCGCGATTTCACCGGGCACGGCATCGGGCCGAAAATTCATGAAGAGCCGTACATTCCCCATTTTGGCGAAAAAGGAAAAGGGATGCGCTTAAAAGAAGGAATGGTCATTACGATCGAACCGATGGTCAACATGGGGGCTTGGCAAAGCAAAATGGACGCGAACGGTTGGACGGCGCGAACCATTGACGGCTCGTACTCAGCGCAATATGAACATACGATCGCCATTACGAAAGACGGGCCGCTCATTTTAACAACGCTGGCATGAGCACGCCAATGGCTTCCTAGCGGCTAACTTCGATGAGAAAAACCCGGGAGACGTTCACCCGGGTTTTTCATCCTCTTCTGATGATTTCTGTTATGCGGTGATTTTTAATTAAGTTTACATAATATAATTATGGTTATCTATCCCTCGAGCACTTTGATGTAAACGGTGCGCTGACGTGGTCCGTCATACTCGCAAAAATAAATGCCTTGCCAGCGCCCAAGCAGCAGCCGACCTTCGTGAATAATGACGTGCTGCGACGCTCCGACGGTGCTTGCTTTCATATGAGCGGCTGTGTTCCCTTCCATATGACGGTCAAGTGGGTGCTCCCACGGATACGTTTCATCAAAACGGCGCATCATGTCGCGTTTAACATCGGGGTCCGCGTTTTCATTAATCGTGATTCCTGCCGTCGTGTGCGGACAATAGACGACAGCCATCCCCTCTTCTACCTTAGACAGGCGCACCGTCTCCTCGACAAATGAGGTAATATCAATCATTTCATCCCGCTTCGCCGTGCGGATCGTAAAGGAACGAAGCATCGATTCCACCACCTGAACAAAGATTTTGTACCGGAAAGAAATGTTTGCTACTCTAATTATAGCGCAAAACGAGCAAGGAGAGAAAAACGATGCCGAAACGGTATGAAAATTTAGATAACGTATCCATGCAAAAAACGTGGGCCGATTTTCGCCGCTGGCAGCGAGAACGGAAGCAAAAGCGAAAAGACTTGTCCTATGTCGTACCGCACGCCGTGCCGCCGCAATGGGACCGGCTTCATCAGCCGAACGGACGACCGCAGCTTTGTTGGATCGGCCATTCGACGTTCGTCGTGCAAGTAAACGGCATCACAATCGTCACCGACCCCGTCTGGGCGAAGCGGATGGGAACGGCCAAACGCCTGTCGGCCCCAGGCGTGCCTCTTGAAGAGATGCCACCCGTTGACGCCGTTTTAATCTCCCATGGCCATTACGACCATTTGCATTTCAGCAGCCTTCGCCGACTGCCCGGTGACCCGCATATATTCGTTCCGGCCGGCCTCAGCCGCCTGTTCCACCGGCGTGGCTACCGTCATGTCACTGAACTGTCATGGTGGGAAACAACTACTTTTCGCAACGTATCGCTAACATTTGTTCCTGCTCAACATTGGACGCGGCGGACGCTTTGGGATATGAATACATCACACTGGGGCGGATGGGTCATCGAAGCCAACGGCGCCCCGACGGTTTATTTCGCTGGCGACAGCGGCTATTTCCGCGGTTTTCGCGACATCGGTGAACGCTTTTTGATCGACTATGCTCTCCTGCCGATCGGTGCGTATGAGCCAGAATGGTTCATGGGGCCGCAGCACACGACACCGGAAGAAGCGGTGCAGGCGTTTTTAGATTGCCGCGCCCGTTTGTTTGTTCCAATGCATTACGGTGCCTTCCGGCTCGCCGACGATACACCAAAAGAAGCGCTCGACCGCTTATGGGCCGAGTGGCGGCGGCGCGGGTTGGATGACAGCCGCCTGCTTTGCCTGAAGCTCGGCGAGGTGATGGACATCGCTGCTCAACTAGCCGCTAAGCGTGAATATGGGCATGCTGAATCCGACAGAAACGAGCAATGAACGTCCGCGACTGAGGCAAAGAAAAAAGCGCTCCGCTGCCCGCGGAACGCTTTTTCTCTTATTCTTTCACTTCTTTTTTCCACAACCCTACCATCAGGGCTGTCACGGCCGAGCCGATCAAAATAGCAAGGATGTACAGCCATGCGCTTCCTTTGACAATTGGAATGACGAAAATGCCGCCGTGCGGCGCCGGAAGGCCGATGCCAAACAACATCGTCAACGCCCCAGCTACAGCCGAGCCGACGATAATCGACGGAATCACCCGCATCGGATCAGCTGCCGCAAATGGAATCGCTCCTTCCGTAATGAACGAAGCGCCCATAATATAGCACGTTTTGCCAGCCTCGCGTTCGGCTTTCGTAAATTTCTTTTTAAAGAACGTCGTCGCCAGCGCCAACCCGAGCGGCGGCACCATCCCGCCGGCCATAATGGCCGCATGTGGCGCATAGTTGCCAGCATCGATCATGGCGATTCCGAACGTAAACGCCGCTTTGTTAATCGGGCCGCCCATATCAACCGCCATCATGCCGCCTAACACCGCGCCAAGCAGCACTAAGTTCGCCGTCCCCATGCCGGAAAGCCAATGTTTCAACCCTTCATTCAACGCTTTCACTGGATCGATGACAATATACATCATAATGATACCGGTCAAGAAAATGCCGAACAACGGATACAATAACACCGGTTTAATTCCTTCTAACGATTGCGGCAAGCGGCTGAATAATTTCCGCAGTCCGACGACCAAATACCCGGCCAAAAAGCCAGCGATCAATCCGCCGAGGAAACCAGCACCGCCGTTGGCTGCCATAAAGCCGCCGACCATCCCTGGCGCAAATCCTGGCCGATCGGCAATGCTCATCGCGATAAACGCAGCAAGCACAGGAATCATTAAGGCAAATGCATTGCCGCCGCCGATGTCCATCAATGCTTTAGCAAATGGATGGTACGACGGGTCGTTCGGGTCAAACGCCTTAATGCCGAAAGTGAAGGAGAGCGCGATCAAAATCCCGCCACCGACGACGAATGGAAGCATATTCGAAACGCCGTTCATCAAATGTTTATAAAAGCCAGTGCGCGGTTTTGCCGCCCCCGCGCCGCCCTGCGGAGCACCGCTCGCTCGGTAAATTGGCGCATCTTGGCGCAGCGCTTGCTCAATGAGCGTTTCCGGCTGGCGAATCGCTTGGGCGACCGGTACTTGGATCACATGTTTGCCATCGAAGCGATCCATTTCGACTTGTTTATCAGCCGCGACAATAATCGCCGCAGCATCTTCAATCTCCTGTGCGGTGAGAGCATTTTTCACCCCATCAGATCCATTGGTTTCTACTTTTATCATCACACCCATTTCCGCTGCTTTTGCTTTCAGTGCATCAGCAGCCATATACGTATGGGCAATCCCGGTCGGGCAGGCGGTAACGGCGAGCACTTTCCGTCCGTTGTCAGCTGACGCTGTCCCTAGCGATGGCTCTTCCTCTTCGCTCTCTTTTGCCGCCAACAAACGGACGATTTCCTCTTCATTTGAAGCGTTTTCAAGAGCAGCGCGGAACGACGCGTCCATCAACATCGAAGACAACCGAGCCAACGCCTGCAAATGCGTTTGCTCCCCACCTTCGGGGGCGGCAATCATGAAAAACAAATGGCTCGGCTTGCCATCGAGCGATTCGTAATCAATGCCTTCCGCTGAACGGCCGAATGCCACGGCCGGGCGCTTGACCGCCGCCGTTTTGGCATGCGGAATGGCAATGCCCTCTCCGACGCCGGTCGTGCTTTGCTTTTCACGCGCCCAGATCGCTTGTTTGAACGCCTCGACATCGCTGACTGCTCCCACCTCAGCGAGCTTGGCGGCCAATTCATCAATCACTTCGTTCTTTGTCTGCGCTCGAAGTGCAAGAATGATTGTTTCTTTTGTCAACAAATCGGTGATGTTCATTTTGGCGATCCCCCTTTATTTCCGTTTATAAACGTATGACGCGAATGCGATCGACGAGTGCTTCCACTTCTTCTTTCGTGCATAAATCTTCGGAAAACGCCGTCGCACTTCCAGCCGCCACGCTGTAAGCGAACGCTTCTTCGATCGATTTCCCGCTCTCTTGGGCGGCCAAAAAGCCAGCGACCATTGAATCGCCCGCTCCGACCGAGTTTCTCACCGTTCCTTGCGGCGTTTCGGCAAACAGCGCGACTTCCTTGCCGAAATAAAACGCTCCGTCACCGCCCATCGACACGATGACATGGCGAATTCCCATCTCGGTCAAGCAACGGCCATAGATGACGATTTCTTCTTTCGTAAGCTTAGAGGTGTCAAACAGCTCAGCGAGCTCATGATGGTTCGGCTTGATAAGAAACGGCCGGCAAGCGAGCAGCGTTCGGAGCGCCGGACCGCTCGTATCGACGACAAGGCGGGCTTTCCGTTTCGCTGTCTCCGCTGCCATCTGCTCATATACATCCGCCGGCAGTGATGACGGTACGCTTCCCGCCAACACGAGGACATCACCAGTCGAAAGCGTCTCGATTTTCGCCATCAGCTGCGCGGCATCTTCGCTAGCGATGGTCGGACCTTGACCGTTAATTTCCGTCTCTTGCTTGGCTTTCAACTTTACATTAATGCGCGTCTGGCCGGAGACGTGGACAAAATCACAGCGAATGCCTTCTTTTTGCAATTCCGTTTCAATAAACTGTCCCGTAAATCCGCCGGCAAACCCGAGCGCCGTGCTGTCGACACCGAGACGTTTGAGCACTCGCGACACGTTAATTCCTTTCCCTCCTGGGAATGTCAACGTTTTCAGCGCACGGTTCAGTTCGCCGACACGCAATTCATCAACATGAACCACATAGTCAACAGATGGATTAAACGTACATGTGTAAATCATACGCGAACAACCTCGACAATCGTTTTTGCTTCATATCGTTCTTGCCACTCTTCATCCAACTCATCAGTAATCAACACAGCCTCGTTTAAATCAGCAATTTTGGCAAACGCGCTCTCATTGAGTTTCGAATGATCCGCAAGCACATACGCGCGTTGCGCCAACTGCATTGCCGTATATTTGATGAGCGCCTCTTCCGGATCCGGCGTCGTGTAGCCATACTCGTCATGAACACCGTTAGCACCGATAAAGCATTGGTCAAAGCGGTACTGCCGCAGCGACTCGATGGCCCCTCGCCCAATCAACGCTTTCGTCTTTGGCTTAATCATGCCGCCGACTAAGTACGTCGTTACGTTATGTTCAAGCAACCGTTCCACATGCATCACACCATTCGTGACAACAGTGACCTCTTTGTCAGCCAAGTGCGGAATCATTTCCCACGTTGTCGTTCCTGCATCCAAATAAATACAGTTTCCTTTTTGTACCAAACTGGCCGCATAAGCGGCGATTCGCTGCTTTTCTTCTATATACTTCAGCGATTTTTCCGACACGCTTAACTCTTCACGTTTTTGTTGCAACAAGGCTGCTCCACCGTGCACGCGGCGCAGCTTTTTTTCTTTTTCAAGCTGCGTCAAATCGCGACGAATCGTCGACTCGGAAGAACCGGTCGCCTCCACGAGCTCTTGCAGCTTGACAATTTCTTTTTGCGCCAAAAGTTCCAAAATGAGACGGTGGCGCTCTTCGGTCAGCACGTTTCCACCTCCCATGATGATCGATATCGCTTGTATCCCTATCATAAGCGAAAACAGAGAAAAAATCAATCAAAATCATTCATTAACACTCAATATTAATCAAAAATATCATTTAAAACGGTCATGATCATTCATCACCAACAACAAAAAAACATTGCCTTTCATTTCGTCAGGCAATGTTGCTGAACTATAATTCGGAAAGATATAGTTGAATGTGCAAGGAGTCGATTTGGGAAACGAGCAATTCATCGTACTTCTTTTGTGCTAAAAAACGCATCTCCGCCTCCGTTACATCCGGATGCTCATTTTTGACTTGTTCCACCATGTCATTCCACACGTTTTGCACCAACAAAACAAGCCGGACATATCGCCGTTCTTGCTCCCAAAATGCCGATTCACCGTATTGGCGGAGGAGCGTTCGAGCGGTTTCGCTCCCTTCGTATTGACGCTTTCTTTTTTCTACTTCACGATCAACGACCGGTTCATCTACCGAATAGCCTTTTTCTTCAGCAAGCAGCGCCATCGAATGCAGTTCAATGAGACGGGTAACAGCGGAGCGAGGCTCAGCCGTCTCATTCAGCTGCCGCTTCCAATAACTGATCCGCTCGTTGAGCTCTTCGCCCCGATACTTCTTTTTGACCGCCTCCATGGCCGAGGAGATCTCAATTTGCCAGCGTGTTTGATAAAACTTGACATCTGCCGTCGTAATCGCCATGCCATTGATCATCGCCGCTACGTCTTGCCGCTTCACCTCTAGTGTAACAAGCTTTTCGATCGTCTCATTACCGTCTTTGATTTGCAACAAAACATCCCATTCCCCTTCCATCGGCAGCTGCACATCCCCTTCATAAAGGCCGTCTTCCTTCTCCTCCAACGAGGCAACGATTTGCCCATGATCCATATTCGCCATCTCAAATATCGCCGTCACTTCAAGCCCGCTGGCTGGTTTCCCATCCTTTTGAATGGCGATCGCAAACGAAGAAGCTGTCCCCTCCTTATAAAAGGGAGACGTTTTCACCGACACGGTCCAATCGTTTCCTTGGCATCCGGCAAGCAAGAAGAGAAGAGCAGCCATAACGAGCATCCATCGTTGCTTCACTTTATTCTCCCCCCATCAGTGCGCTCAGTTCAAATTCTTCGATTCGATATTTCGTGATTTTCCCGTTTTCCAAGTAAGCGACATGGGTGCAAAGCTGCCTTACTTCATCGATATGGTGCGACGACAGCAATATCGTTTTGTTCGGCAAAGAGCGTAAAATCATCAACACCTCCGCCCGTCCTAACGGATCGAGCCCGCTTGTCGGCTCGTCTAAAATCAGCAAGTCAGCATCATAGTAAAGCATAATGGCAAGCCCAAGCCGCTGCAGCATCCCTTTCGAATACTGTTTGCTTTTCATATGACGTGCTTCCCATAACCGAACGGTGTGCAAAACGTCTTCGATCCGCTGTTCATCGACCACACCGTGCAACGAGGCAAAAAAGCGAACATTTTCCTCACCCGTTAACTGGGGATACAACTGAAACTTTTCCGGCAAATAAGCGACTTTCTTTTTCCACTCATGCCGCCGATGATCAATGCCATCAATATATACCGTTCCGCGCACTGCCGGAAGCAAATTCAACAAACTATGAATCAATGTCGACTTGCCAGCGCCATTCCGCCCAACTAAGGCACACCGCTCCCCTTTATGAATGACAAGATCGACGTCATCAAGCACTTTATTGTTTCGGTAGGAAACCGTCAACCCTGTCACTTCAATCATCGTTCTTCCCCCTTTCGACTCCATACCATCGATGCCGCCAATGCCCCAAGCCCCCAGACGAACATATTCAACGCAACAAGAGCGCCGGGAGGGAAGGAGAAAAATTTTTTCATCGTCCGTGACAAATAATCAAGCGAGAACATCCCGAGCGACGTCTCTAAGTAAAAACGGAGCGCATGAAGCGGCTGCAGAAAATAAACCAATGAGAACACATGCACATTGTCATACGTCACCGACGGCAAAATATAAAGCAGTACAAAGTCATACAAATAAATGAAAAAGAATGCGGCAAACAAATTGGCGCCAATCAATTGAATTTTCGTCTTGCACGCGAACCCTAGCCCAATTCCGATTTGGTTAAAAATGAACACGAGCACCACCGTGGCGAGCAAAAAGTAGAGAAAATACGATAAATGAAAGACAAACCAAAACTTGGCTGGAATAATCAAAACGAAGTACCAGACGACAAACACCATCATCGTAATGAGCTGGATCGCCGCGCTTTTTTTCCATAAAAACTGCCAAGGTGATCCACTTTTTGCGACAATCATCACCATCGTCCGCTGCTCCTTCTCCTGCATGACGGAAAAAGAAGCAAAAAATAAACAAAGAAGCGGCACAATGTATGCATTCATGTCAAACATCATCTGCAAAAAAATCGTCAATCCATGCTCAGCCGGCAATGACTTAGCGCTCATCAACACGGAAAGCGACGCGGCAACAACCAGCAGAAAAAACAACCAAAACGCCTTCCCCCGCGAAAGCTCAAGCCATTCTTTCCAAATGTAGCTCATCTCCTCCCCCTCCTTTGCAGACCAATCACCGTGATGGCTCCAAAGCCAAGCAATCCCCACCACCAACTAGCCGATGCGCTCTTTTTCACAAGCGGCGCATGATCGACTGCCATCACTTCGCCTGCTTGCCGCCATTCGTTGATGGCCTCATAGACGCCTAAGCTTGGCGACGATAAAAACAAGTACGCTAGTTCATTTTCTTCCGCTAACTTATGAAAGGAAGACGCATAGCGAAACGGGGAATCTCCTTTCCCATCTTCGTTCAAATCAAGCAACGCCGCTTCGTCGCCCCAATCATTGCCAACGCCGCGAAAATCCCAGCTGTTATTGTCCTCGCCGCCAAGGCGCGTAACGGCAATCGTATTTTTCCAAAGCCGGTTTTCCGTAAACGTTTGGCGCTGTGAACTCGCCCAAAGCTCAATACCGATCTCATTTTGCAAAAAAACGTTTCGTCGCACAAAATTATCGTTCGACTGATCGACATACAGCCCCCGCTCGTTTTGATAAAACGTATTGTCAATGATTCGGTTATCGTTCGCCATTTGCAGCAACAACCCAAACGAACGCATTCCTTTATTGAATAAAAAGCGGTTGTTTTTCAAGATAATCCGGTTCGAGTTCATGATCGCCGCCCCGCCGTTATTGAGCATAAACGTATTGTCATAAAACGCATTGTCATCCGAATACATGTAATGAAGCCCGTAACGGGTGTGCGACACTTTGTTTCCCTTCGCGACGTTATGGTTCGCATAGTCAAAAAAGATGCCATCCCTCGTTCCGACAATGGTGTTGTTTTCGAGCTTATTAAAATTAGAATAATAAATATGCAGCCCATTTCCTTGTCCAGCGATTTCCCCGTTTTGTTCGCCGATCACTCGCACATTGGCGATCCGGTTATGATGCGCCTGACTCAAGTAAATGCCATGAAACGATTGTTTTACTGTAATGTGTTCGAGCGTATTGTAATCGGAATAAACTTTGATGCCGGCGTATTCTTCTTGCGTGCTCCGGCTTTTTCCGCTATTCGTGACAGTCACATGCTTGATGACCACATGCGGCGCCTTGATCGAAATCACGTTGCCACGCCCGTTTCCTCGAATAACCGTGCCTTTTGCGCCGATGATCGTCAGCGGCTTGTCGATGACAATATTGCCACTGTACGTTTGGCCTGTTAGACGAATCGTTCCATGAGCTGGAGCAGCATCAATCAGCTGCTGCAGCGTCTGACCGGCAGCCGCTTCTTTCGGAACATCGAAAAAGAAAAAAATGAACAAGGAAATGAGCAGCCATCGTTTCATTTTTTTCTCTCCTTCCATAACGGAACGAGCAGGCAAACGAACGCAACACCGACGATATACGCACCAGTCGCAAAATAGCTGAACGTGGTAAAATTGGCGATCCGGTTTTCTCCGAAAATTGGCGGCACAAACGGTTCGATATCGATCGGGGCGCTATCGTTTAAATTCGTTCCAAAGTCAACGAGCCAGCGGTGAATATCGTAAATACCAAGCGCCCCGCCGATGAGAAACACGGCGATCAGTACGTACAGCCCGCTTTTGCTTCTAGTTAGCGCCACGATGAATGCCGCTATGGCCATGGCGATCACGATGTAAGACAAATATCCGAGTTCGGGAAAGCTTTCTTCACTAAACGGTTTCATGCCGATATAATGATTGAGCCCGTTAATAATGTCGATATCCCCTTCAAGCCGATTCGGATAAACGATAATCTCTAATCCTTCCGGATATTGCGGAGCGATGAAATCCATCCCCCACCAAGGAAACGCTAAAGACAAAAGCAGCAATCCTCCGGCCGCGCCGACAAGGGCGGCAGACAGAACAGACAGTTTCGCTGCGGCCATTTTTTCACACCTCTTTTGCTAGTCAAGGGGGACGCAACCGCCCCCCTCGGCTCATTGTTTCGGCTTCACCAACAAATATCCGGTCATTTCTTGGTGCAGCGCCGAACAGAAGTTCGTGCAATACAACGGATATGTTCCTGGCTTATCAGCGGTAAACTCAATCGTATTCGTTTGCCCTGGCTGGATTTCCATATTCAAGTTATACTGATTGATGGCAAAACCATGGGTAATGTCTTCATCAAAGTCTAAGTTCGTCAGGTGGACGACGACTTTATCCCCTTCATTCACTTCAATGACATCCGGCCGTTTCGCGTTGGCGTCAAAAATAAACTTCGAACGCATCGCGATGCCGTAGACGTGCACTTCATTTCCTTTTCGGACAATGCGGGCATCTTTTTGGTTGTAAACCGCATTCGGATGGTTTTCATCTTTCGGATACACTTCAACCGTTTTAATTTTATCGGCCTTAATCATTTGTCCATAGTGCGGTTCCGGATCGACCGGCGAGGATTGAATCACTTTCATTTTCTCACCACTAATGTCAATGAGCTGCATCGATTCCGGATGGGACGGCCCAACCGATAAATAGCTGTCTTTTGCCAACTTGTTGAGCGACACTAAGTATTTGCCGTCCGGAGACACCGTATCCCCCTCAGCTGCGACGGCATGCCCCGGCGAATATTGAACCGGGACGCGGTCAAGCACTTCCCCAGTTTCCGGATTCCATTTCACGACTTCAGACGAAATAAACATCGTCGTATACGCCATGCCTTTGTCGTCAAACTGCGTATGCAACGGCCCAAGCGCGTTTTCCGGATTGACTTCCCGCTCCATCACCGATTCATATTTCAAAATCGGGATGCCGTTCCGCTCACCAGCAAACTCTTTCTTTTCAATCGCTTGAAACGCCTTTTCAAACGAAAACACCGTCAACAGCGGAGCGAGCTTCCCAGAAGCGATAAAATATTTTCCGTCTGGAGTGACATCGACGCCATGCGGCGATTTGGCGACCGGTACCAAATAAATGCCACCTTTATGCTTTTCCGGGAAGATCATTTTTTGGCCGCCGACGTTGTCATATTTTCCTTCCTTCACCATGTTCTCAAGCTCTTTCCAGTTGAACAACACGATAAAATCGCGGTCTTCTTGAGATGCGTTAATTTCTAAGTTCGTTGTCGCTTCTTCGGTATTGTACGTTGTCAGCACGGCCCAATCTTTTGATATTTTTTTCCCGGCATCGGACAAATCGTACGACCACGGGGGCAGCGCAACTTGATAGGCGATGTGCAGCTTTTGCGCTTTTTCATTGAACGTGACCGCACTCATGACGCCACGGTATTTTTCGCTATACTCATCAAGCGAGGCGTACTGATGGCCAAGCGGAACCGAAAACCGAGTCGGTAAAAATAAGTACTCGGTATTCTCAGTCACAAACGCGGCACAGTGCGGACCGCTCGTGTTGGGGACTTCGATAATGTCTTTGACTGTAAACGTTTTTAAATCCATTACCGCCGCCCGGCTGTTCGCCACATCAGTGGCAAACATATACTTGCCGTCATATTCTCCGTTTGTTTCCGAGAAAGCCGGGTGATGCAAATCTCCCCACGTGTAGCCGCCAAGCATTTTTTTTGAGTGGGCATCCCACCCATAGCCGGTCGCCGAATCAGGCGAAAAAACAGGGACAGTGCGAATGCGTCGCATCGACGGCACCCCATAAATAAACATTTGCCCCGAATGGCCGCCAGAAGCGAACAAGTAGTATTCATCTTTTTCGCCAAACGGAACGTACACTTTTTCAGCATCGGTTTTGGCCGATGCGTTGGAAACGGTGTCAGGAGTAGAAAAATTCCCGAAAAAGACAGTCGACGCCAGCACCCCAACCGCCAACCCCGACAACGCGGAAATCACTTTTTTCTTCACTCTCGTTCCTCCCATCGTTTCTTACTTTTCGGATGCTTCTTTTAAGAGAGCAATAATTTCGGCCCGCTCCTCATCTGTCAGCGGATTCGATTTGATCACCCCAGACATCACCGCAGACGTCGGCGCTTTTAAAAACTCTTCAATCGGCTTGCCGTGTTTGCCCTCGACTTCTTGATAAGCGTTCGATAAATCCGGCCCCGTCGTCCCTCCTTGCAAGTTGAGCTTGGAAACAGAGTGGCAAGAGAGACAACCTTTTTGTTGCAACATATTCCCGTCTTGCGCGCTATCATTTGCCGTTTTGTCCGCCCCATTTCCATCCCCCGTTGAAGCGGATGGCTGGGACGATTGAGCTGTCTCTTGCTTTCCTTCCTGTGCGGCATTTGTCTCTCCCTTTGCTCCTCCCAACTGGAAATACGAATAGCCGCCAACCAGACCGATCAAAGCGCTAATGAGAAAAATGGCGACCGTTTGTTTCATGCCTCTCCTCCTTCTGCTGTTCGAAATTCTCTATCATTATAGCCACCTGTTCTTAGCCTCTCCTGTGCAAAAAATCACTTTATTTCCAAAATCAGTGAACGTTATTTGAAAAAAACGTGGCAAAACGATGAAAAATAAAAAACACTTGCCATCGGCAAGTGTTTCCTTCAACCTAATCCCATTGTGGCATTTTCACCAGCGGCAAATAACGCTCGCGCACAAATGCGATAAACTTCGCCGCATAAACTGGATCAAACTGCGTCCCTGCGCAGCGTTCAATTTCTTTAAGCGCCTCATCAAACGTTTTCGTCGGTTGGTACGGTCGTTCCGTCGTCATGGCGTCAAACGAGTCGATAATACATAAAATGCGGGCTAGTTTCGGGATTTCTTCCCCTTTCAGCCCGTATGGATACCCTTTCCCATCATATCGCTCATGATGCAGTTCGATGAGCGGAAGCAAATCATCAAACCGCTTCTCTTCCGCAATGATTTCCCGTCCCCATGTTACGTGTTTCTTGATAATTTCCCACTCATGTTTTTCCAATTTTCCTTGCTTATTTAAAATATCTCGCGGCACTTCGATTTTGCCGATATCGTGAATGAGCGCCCCTAAACTAAGCGTCTGCCGCTCGTGGTTAGTCAACTCGTCCAGACGGCTGCCAAACTCGAGCGCATATTTAAACACCCGTTTGCTATGGCGGTATGTATATACATCTTTAGAAAGAAAAAATTTCACTTGTTGCTCGAGCGCTTCCAAATCTTGCTTAAACTGAATTTCATTCAAACTGATATTGTGCTGATCATACAACTGCACGTTATTTTTCCCTTGCGCTTTCACATAATAGAGTGCCTGATCAGCCCGGTGAATGAGCTCGTCGCTTTCATACATATCTTTTTCCATCTCGGCAATGCCGCACGAAAACGACAAGCAACGGTACGGAATATGCTCGACGCCGTCAAAATATGTATCGTTCACTTGTTTGCGCAACCGGTTTAAAAACACATACGCGTCTTCTTTCGTCGTATTGGGCATTAAAATGGCAAACTCTTCGCCACCATAGCGGGCGACAGTAAAGTTCGTCCCTTCGACCGCTTTTTGCAGCAGTTTCCCAAAAAACATCAACAAACGATCCCCTTGCAAATGGCCGTTTCGATCGTTATATTTTTTAAAATCGTCCAAATCAAGCAACGCCAACGTCAGCGGCTGCTTGAGCCTCTTACAGTCAGCAAACTGCTCCTTGAGCGTTTCTTTGAAAAAACCGTGGTTGTATAGGCCGGTGAGATGGTCTTTGTTGGCGCGGTTAGATACTAATTGATATAAGTATAAAAATTTACGAAAAACAAATGACAAAATGATAACTAATATGGTGAATAAAAATAACCCAAAATATCGTTCCTCGGCAAGCAAAATCGCTAAAACTAAAGATAATATTAAAGTCACTAAGTAACCTACCACTGACTCTAGCAATACTCCTAAGTTAAATGCTCCTCTATAAACACGCCCTAAAAAAAAGAAAAAAGCGAAGATTAAAGCTATATTGACTAAAAAGTATATTAACAAACTGGCTACATAAGGGAACAGATTATCTGTTCTAATTTTACCAATATCTCCTCCAAAAAATAGAAAGGAATAATATGATCCGGCAATCATTAATGAGTACATTGAAAAATTGGATAAATGTTTCCACCACTCCATTTTCCGCTTATATAAAAATTCCACTAAAATACTAATGAACAAAATGCTTAATGCCATATGAATACCATATAAGAACATAACAGCTAAGTAGATAGCTGAATCCATGGAAAATGAGTTACCCTTTGGTGGAAGATGAATTGAAAAATAACTAAGCAAAAGAACCGCGGCCGATAGAATATAAACGAAAACCCAATCTTTAAGAGACTGATTAACAAAAACATCTTCAACCCAGAATATAGATAGAGCAATCAAAGTAATGAAAGATAAATATATTTTTCCTTGCCATTTTACCGTAAAAGTCATGGTAATGATCACTCTCGTTTTTATCTACATCATCATATGCTTCAAGAAGAGGAAAAAGATAAAGGTTT